>JADMIO010841948.1_pt1 | contig 66618 bp, 73 predicted proteins | sample 8958161 | NCBI WGS metagenome assembly JADMIO01 (sample SAMN16585339, study PRJNA669376) | soil metagenome | isolation source: Crop rotation soil | place: USA: Cullars Rotation, Alabama | collected 2011 | reverse complement strand
CGCGACAACTTGTCCACGTGGAATTCTAAGCTTAGGATCCCAATGTGCTGGAAAGAGGAAGCATATCTGGTTCAAGTTAACATGGTGTCAGGGTTTGACACTTCCATGCAAGCTAACGAAGTCTTCTGGAAACTGTCTGAAAGGACGTTCGAGCAAGGGATGGCAGAGGAGTCCCTCGCCTTGTGGAGTTGAAAGCTGATGCGGTTGCCGGGCACGTCATTGGTGATGATCTTTGTGATGCTGATTGCAGCATTCGCGCCCGGGGTGTCGGCGCAGGATGCCCGTCGCGACCAGATCACGGCGGCGCAGTCGCAGGCGGTCGAGCGGCTTCGCATGCAGATCGCGGAGCAGTCCATTGGGGACAGTCTGACGGTGCAAAGCCTGCTTGATCGAACGCGGGCGGGCGATCAGCTCGTGAAGACGCTTTGTCGCGCTCAGCAGATTGGCGGCCCGCGCTGGCTGGACGATCAGACGTGCCAGGTGCGTTTGGAGATTGAGGGGACGCGCGTCGCGCAGACGCTGGCGCAGATTGCCGCGAGCAACCCGCGCACCTCTCCCGTGGCTGCCGACATGCTGGCAGCGCGATTGCAGAATTGGGATCAGCGGACGTTCACGGCCACAGGGACCAGCACCGGCGCCAAAGCGATCGATTGGGCGCGCCCGCCGCGCGATGGCGATGCGTGGGCAAACGTCTCGGACGACGCGCGCAAGCAAGCGGTGGTTGCAGCCAAGGCCAACGCGATCTCCAACGTCATGGAAAGCGTCAAGACGATCTCGCTGGGCAACGACAAGACCGTCGCTCAGCAGATCGAGCGCAAAGAAGTCCGCGATGCGATGGAGCAATGGCTGGCGGGTAGGCCGGTGACGCAGGTGGAGTTTCGCGAGGATCGACAAGTGCGTCTGACGCTCGCCGCCCCGGGCGGGGAGCTATTCGAAGCGTTTCGCGCATCGGTTTCCAAGGATGCTCTTCCCCAGGATGAAGCTGGCATCGAACGAATCCGCAGCGAGTTTGTGAGTCGCGTCTCATCTTCGTCGGGGCGCGGCACCGCCATCGGCGGGGACCAACCCAAAGCGCCCGCCATCCGGCTCCCGGAAACTCCACCGGATTGGACCAATTCCCAGCTAGATGCTGAAGGAGAGAGCCCCGCATCCAATACAGGGCTCAAAGCCGCCCGCGGCGCTGAAGCCGACGCGATCGCAAAGCTCCGCGCGAAAATTGATACGTTGGTGCTCACCAAGGGATTAACGCTGGGCGATGCTGCCAAGCAGGACCCGAACTTGGCCCACGCGTTGGACCGGGCGGCATCGCGGGCGAGGATCTCCAAGATGGACTACCAATCCGACGGCAGCGCCCGCGTGCGCGTCGTGATCGACTTACGCTACGTCTGGAACGAAATTCGTTCATCCCCCTGACGGCAAATTTGAGTTAACAATAATTTTTCACCTCCAGCGTTTGGAGTAGGTATCTGATTGGGTTCACTTTTTTCCACGAAAGGGTTCAACATGTTCCGTTCTTTGAAGTGGGCGACACCGTTTGTCGCAATGGCGTTGTTGGTCGGCATCTCGCAGGTCCGCGCGGAAGAGACCAAGAAGGAAACCGGCACGGTTACCGGCACGGTCACGGATCAGGACGGCAAAGCCGTCGCGAATGCGGAAGTGCGCCTGATGGCTCCCAAGGCCAAGGGCGAGAAGTCTGAAGCCAAGGCTGACAAGGCTGCTTCGGGCGAACGTCCCAAGCCCATCGCGACGGGCAAGACCGACGCGGATGGCAAGTTTGAGCTCAAGGACGTCGCGGTCGGAAGCTACACGCTGGCCGCCGGTGTGAAGGGCGTGGGCCAGGCCCGCGAGCAGATCGAAGTGAAAGCAGGCGACAATTCGCCAGTCGCTCTGAAGATCAAGCCGGCGGCGCCCAAGGGCGACAAGGCCAAGAGCGAAGGCGGCGAGAAGCACGAGAAGAAGGCTGAGTAAGCCAGGGCAGGTTTCTCGTTCAATCGATAGTAGAACAGGAGCCGCGCGATCATCGCGCGGTTCCTGTTTCTTTTGGAACTGTGACAGTGACACGGGCGTCCCGCCCCTGTGTTGTGCGAAATCAGCACAGGCGAGACGCCCGTGTCACCGCAGCGCGTTATGGCGATAGTCCGAGCGCTTCGCGGACATAAGGGTTCTGCTCAAGCTCGTCCGACAAGAGACTTGGGTCGCCATGCCCAGGGAGCAGTCGCGTTTCGGGCGGGAGCTTCATCACCCGGCGGATTGACTCGATGAGCTGGCTGTGATCGGAATCCGGCAGATCGGTGCGGCCGACGGATCCGCCGATGATGAGATCGCCGCCGACGAGCAATTTCTCGTCGGGGAAATGATACATCACGTGTCCCGGAGCATGGCCGGGCGTGTGCAACACTGCGACCTTGAGATTGCCCAGCGAAAGTGTTTCGGCGTCCCGTACATGCGCATCCGCACTGCGCGGCGGAATTTTGAAGGGCAACGCAAACACGGAACTGCTCGGATCCTGAAGCTTTGGTTCATCCAGTGCGTGTATCAGCACTTTCGCGCTGGGAAATCGCGTCGTCACAATTTGATGATCGGCGACGTGATCAAAGTGCCCATGCGTCAGCCACAAGCCGATCACGTTCAATCCGCGATTTTCCGCTTCGGTCAGCAGGGGGGCGACGGTGTGATCCGGGGCGTCGAAGATGACCGCCTGATTTGTGGCTTCATCGCCGATGAGAAACGCGTTGGTCATGGCGATGCCGCCGGTGTTCATGGCGATGATCATGCGTGCTCCATCGAAGCAAGTTGTCGGCGCATCTCGTCCAGCACTTTCATGTTGCCGACCGTCTCAGCTTCACTCACGACCGGTGGCCGCCCATCGAGCACCGCCGCCGCGAAATCGTCGGCTTCCAGGCCGTAGAGCTCCATGCCGGCGTTCACATAGCGCATCTCGCGCGGCGGCTTGGGCGGGGCGGTGGGAAGATCCATTTTGGGAGGCGTGGAATGCGCGATCGTGAATGTCGCCTTCTCCACGGGCGGCTTCCATGGGATCGGCACTTCGATGTAGCCGTCGGTGCCGCAAAGATAGGCTGTGTTGTCGGCGTGGACGTTCATGCCGCAGGTGAAGCTGGCGACGATGCCGCTGGCAAATCGCATATTGGCGACGACGACATCATCCACGCCGCGCTGGTGCATGTGGCCCGTCGCATGCACTTCAACCGGCTCAGCGCCCGCGAAGAGCCGCGAAAAATTGATGCAGTAGCATCCCACATCCATCAACCCGCCGCCGCCCAGCTCGGGAGCGAAGCGAATATTCTCCATGCGCGTCGTGCGATAGCAGAAGCTGATGCGGATGAGTTTGAGATCGCCAATTTCACCCGCACGAACCGCATCGATCACGGCATGGGTCAACGGATGAGATCGATACATAAACGCTTCCATGAGCACCCGCTGATTCGCGCGGGCCGCGTCAAACATCGCTTGGGTCTGGGCCAAATCCATCGCCATCGGCTTCTCGCAGAGCACGTGCTTGCCCGCCTTGAGGGACTTGATCGTCCACTCGTGGTGAAGCGAGTTGGGCAGGGAGTTGTAAATGGCATCGACGCTGGGATTCGCGAGCAATTCGTCATAAGAGGCATGCGCGGTTCCGACCCCCTGGGCGGCTGCGAATTCGCTGGCCGTCTTCGCGTTGCGGGATCCAACCGCGACGACTTCGCTCCGCCGAGCGCCCTTCACGCCCGCAGCAAATTGCTTCGCGATATTCCCCGTGCCGAGAATTCCCCAACGCAGGCGTTTTTCCATCGATCGGACCTCCAACGCCCGGATCATACAGGTTATCGGAGCTCCCAAGAATCCCGTCGCGATTGATCAGCGGTTTTGCTATCCTGCCGGGTCTGATGTCCAACACCGCAGAGTTACTCGAACGTGGGAAGAAAGTTCTGATCGGCAACTACGCGCGTCAGCCGCTGGTGATGGCGCGCGGCGAGGGATCTTACGTCTGGGACACCGACAACAAGCGTTACCTCGATCTCTTCGCTGGTTTTGGCGGGGGAATTCTCGGCCATTCGCATCCCGCGCTTGTGGCAGCCGCAACGGAGCAGGCGCAAAAGCTCTGGCACGTCGGCAACACGTTTTATTCCGAACCGCAAATCGATTTCGCCGAGCGCTTGAACCGCCACGCGTTTACTGGACAGGCATTTTTCTGTCACAGCGGCGCCGAGGCCAACGAGGCTGCCGTCAAACTCGCTCGCCTGCGCGGCGCCGAATCCACTCCCGCGAAATGGAAAGTCATCTCCCTCACGCAAAGCTTTCACGGTCGCACGCTGGCCATGATCGCCGCCACGGGCAACCCCGCCGTCCGCGCGGGATTCGCGCCGGATGTCCCCGGTTTCACGCAAGTGGAAGCCGGCAACTTTGACGCCCTCGCCGCCGCCGTCGACAACGAAACCGCTGCGATCCTGATGGAACCGATTCAGGGCGAGGGCGGCGTGAATGTCTATCCCGAGGGTTACGCCCAACGCGTCCGCCAACTCTGCGATGAGCGCGGATTGACGCTCATCTTCGACGAAGTCTGGACCGGCGGCGGTCGCACGGGACGATGGTTCGCGCATCAGTATTTCAAGGATGCTTCGGGCAAAACGATCGAGCCGGACATCATGACGCTGGGCAAAGCGATGGGCGGCGGATTGCCCGTCGGCGTGATGTTCGCCAAGCCGCAAATCGCGAAATTCCTCGTCCCCGGCAAGCACGGGAGCACGCTCGGCGGCAATCCGATCTGCATGGCCGTCGCGAAAACGATCTTCGATGTGATCGATCGCGAGCGGCTGATCGAACACGCTGCCACGCTCGGTGAGCATGCGATGGCACGGCTTCGCAATGAATCGCGCATCCGCCAAAAGATTGCCGGCGTTCGCGGACGCGGTTTGATGATCGGGATCGAATTGAAGCAAGAGCCGCAGAAACTGGTCGAAAAGGGGCTTGAGCGCGGGGTGGTGATCAATCTGACTGCAAAAAAGGTGATTCGGATCGCCCCTCCGATTAATATCTCGGCTCAGGATTGGGACCGGGGGATCGATCTGGTCACCGAGGTGATCGCCGGGCTCGAAGGGTAAACATGCGGAAGCTTTTTGTTTTGAGCTTGATGCTGATGCTCACCGGCTGTCCGCCGGGACCGGAAATCCCGCCGCCATCGCCGACGACCCCGCCGAAGATGGTCTTGACTCGCGCGCATGGATCGGAAGTTCGTCACGCGAGCATCACAGAAGGTCCGACGCAGCTTCAAATCGACGTGTATCAGCTTCATGTCCCGATCGGAACGGTCAGCCGCAATGAGCAGTTCTGGAAGCGCATCGATGAGCAATGCGTCGATGTTGCAACGTGTGACTTGCTCTACAAGAACGGCGTCCGCGTCGGGGCAGCCTCTCGCGGGGAGTGGGATTATTTCAAATCGATCATGGAGCAGCACCCAGCCATCACGCAGGTGAGCTCCGTCGTCGGCTACGACGGCAAACCCGTCGAATTGCCCATGCGGAAGGACGTGACGGATCAGCGCATTTTCTATTTCGATTCGAGCAATCAACTGCTGGGCCGGTCGTTTGACGTCAGCGAGAATTTCATCGCCATGACGTTTCTCCCGGCTCCGCGAAAAGCCAACACCGTCCGCATCGCGCTCTGCCCGGTCGTCCGCGCCCAGCGGAAGAAGCTCGAATATTCCGTCGCCAACGAAGAACGCCCGGAAATCACGTACACGTATCCGGAGCGCCTTTACGATCTGAACCTGCGAGCCGACATCTCCGAAGATCAATTCTTCGTCGTAGCACCTTCGGGCGAATCGACCTGGCCGACCAGCCTCGGCAACAACTTCTTCATCGCCGATGCCGCGGCTGAGAAGATGGAAGTGGTTCTGCTGCTGGTGCCCAAGATGGTCCCGATGGATCCCGTCACGGCTGCGATGCGCATGCCTGCCAAATAAGAAATTTGATTAACCGCAGAGGCGCAGAGTGCGCTGAGGCGCGCTCGAACTACGAATGCGCCTCCGCGTTCTCTGCGCCTCTGCGGTGAATATTTGTTTTAGTTTGAGCTATCCGCGGATCGAACTTCGCCGATGAACTGGTCGATTTTTTCCGCTGATTTGATGCCGAAGGTGGATTCGACGCCGCTGCTGACATCGACAGCATAAGGGCGGATTCGCCGGACGACCGAGCCGACCGTTTCAGGGCGCAGCCCGCCCGCTGCGATGATTCGAATGTCTGCCGCTTGGCGGCGTAGTGCTTCGATCGCGTCCCAGTCGTTTTCGATGCCCGATCCGCCGGCGTGGCCGGTATTTGGCGTCTCGAGCAGGATCGCGCTCGTCATTCCCCGCCAGATATTGATTCGATCCGCCAGAGTTGCAGGATCGGCGGGAATCGCCTTCAAAATCGTCAGGTCGCCAAGCTCAGCCGCCTGATGGGGTGATTCGTTGCCGTGCAGTTGAATGTGTCGGATGTGCAGGGCCCTCGTGATCTCCCGAATGCGCGCGGGATCGGCATCGACAAATAACGCCACAGGAGTGACAAAGGCCGGCAGGACCGACACGATCTCCTTCGCCCGTTCCAGCGTGATGCAGCGTCTGGCCGATTCATAAAAGACCATCCCCACCGCATCCGCCCCGGCGCGCGCCGCTGCCAGCGCGTCCTCGGGTCGCGTAATACCGCAAATCTTGATCCGCGTGCGTTGCATCGATGACCATGCTAAGTTTTCGGTCAGACGGACGCAAAACGAACCATTGTAGGGAGCTCGCGATGGCGGAACGAAAGTTCCTGGCATTTGATCTCGGCGCCGAAAGCGGCCGCGCCGTTCTCGGCACGCTCACCGGCGAACGGCTTTCCCTCGCGGAAAAACATCGCTTCGCCAACCCCAATGGCAGGATCAACGGCCATCTCCACTGGGACCTGCTCGCGCAATGGCAGGAGCTCAAAGCCGGCCTGCGCAAGACCGTGGCTGACGGGACCAAGCTCGATGGCATTGGCGTCGATACCTGGGGCGTCGATTTTGGTCTGATCGGTAAGAGCGGCGAGATTCTGGGCAATCCCTATCACTACCGCGATTCGCGAACGGATGGCGCGCTCGAGAAAGCGTTTGCGCGCGTCAGCAAAGACAAGATTTTCAATGCCACAGGCATTCAGTTCATGCAGATCAACTCGCTGTTCCAGCTCCTGGCGATGAAAGAGGCCGGATCATCGTCGCTTGCGTGCGCTGAATCGCTCCTCTTCATGCCGGACCTCTTCAATTTTCTATTCACCGGCATTCGCAAGACCGAATTTTCCATCGCCAGCACCAGCCAGATGTACGACCCGCGCAATAAAACGTGGGCGACGCAATTGCTGAACGACCTCGATCTGCCGACCGCCATTCTCACCGACATCATCCCATCCGGAACGGTCCTCGGCCCGCTCCGCGACGATGTGGCTGCGGAATGCGGCGGTAGCGCGACGCGCGTCATCGCGACAGCCGGTCATGACACAGCCGCGGCCGTCGCTGCGGTTCCCGCGGAGGGAGATGATTGGTGTTACATCAGCTCGGGCACCTGGTCGCTGCTTGGCGTGGAAATTCGCGAGCCGGTCATCAATCGCAAATCACTCAGCTACAACTACACCAACGAGGGCGGCGTCGGCGGAACGATTCGCTTCTTGAAAAATATCATGGGCCTTTGGCTGGTGCAGGAATGCCGCCGGCATTGGCAAAAGGAGGGACGTGAGCACACCTACGCCGAGCTGACGCAATTGGCGACAGAGTCCACCCCGTTCAATGCGTTTGTCGATCCAGATCATGCACCCTTTGGCGTTCCGGGCGACATGCCGCAAAAAATCGAGCAGTTTTGTCGCGAGACGAAGCAGCCGATTCCGTCGTCGCCGGGAGAATTCGTGCGGACGTGTTTGGAAAGTCTCGCGCTCACGTACCGCCGAAGATTGGCCGGCCTCGAAGACGTGCTCGGGCGCGAATTAAGCGTGATTCACATCGTCGGCGGCGGCGTCCAGAACGAATTGCTCACGCAGATGACCGCCGACGCCTGCGGACGGCCCGTCGTCGCCGGCCCCGTGGAAGCCACCGCCATCGGCAACATCCTCGTGCAGGCCATGGCTGTCGGCGAAATCAAGTCGCTCTCTGAAGCCCGCGCGATCGTCCGCAGTAGTTTCGACGTTAAACGCTACGAGCCGCGCAATGTCGGTGCATGGGATGACGCTTACGAGCGCTTCACGCGGATTGCCCATGGTCATTGATTGTCACGTTCACATCTGCGCCTTCACGCCGCCGCACGGCAAAACATCGGCGCATCTGCTCAATACGCTCCCGTTTCGTTTCATGCGCTGGAGACTTGGCATCAAGGGGGAGGATGAGTCAACTGAGCTCGCGCTGGAACTCAGTCTGGCAAAACTCCTGACCGAAACGGTCAAGCTCGATGCAGCCGCAGTGCTGGCCTTTGACGCCGTCTATACGAATGACGGCGATCTCGACGATGCCAACACGCATCTTTATGTCACCAACGATTATGTCATCGAACTTGCGAAGCGGCATCGCAACATGCTCTTTGGAGCATCGGTTCACCCCTATCGTCGCGACGCCGCCAAAGAATTGGAGCGATGCATCGCAGCCGGCGCGGTGCTGCTGAAATGGCTTCCGATTGTGCAGAATTTCAATCCATCCGACGAGCGATGCTTTGCGCTCTATGAGATTCTCGCGCATCATAAGGTCCCGCTGCTGTGTCACACCGGCGGAGAACAGTCGCTTCCCAATCTCGACAAATCGACCGCTGATCCGCGACTGCTCGAGCCGGCGTTGAATCGCGGCGTCGTCGTGATCGGCGCGCATTGCGGCACGCGATCCAAGCCAACCGAGAATGACTTCCTCCCCGAATGGTGTCGAATGGCTCGCGAATACGAACATTTTTACGGCGATACGGCAGCCCTCAATCTTCCAACACGTTGTTACGCGTACCGGCCGATCCTCGAGGATGAAACGTTGCGGGCAAAACTCATTCACGGCAGCGATTGGCCGATCCTGCCGGTTCCGCCCTTGCGCGTTGGTGTTGGTAACTGGTTCGAAGCCATGTCCGAAGACAACTGGATCCGACGCGACGTGCTGATCAAGCAACATCTCGGGTTCGACGAGGAATATTGGAATCGCGCAGCCAAAGTGCTCAGACTGTGACACGGGCGTCTCGCCCGTGCGTACGATTTGATGCACAAAGCACGGGCGAGACGCCCGTGCCACGGTCATGATTCATGGTCTTCCGGCGGGAGTTGATCCAGGCGTTCGCTGACCGCGCCAAAACCTTCCGCATAAACCTTTGTCAGCGGGACGCCGATGGTCATGGCCAGGCACAACGCTTCCTGCCGCGGCACGCACGTGGGTGGGAGATCGATGACTTCGCCTTCGCAGACGAGCTCAATCTGCGCCGCCCCCGGTTTGCGCGGGCTGATCAGCGTCAGGCGAACGTTGCGCACCGCGGCAAAGGCGACGAAACGCTCGCTGTGCAGCCTGCGATAACCAAGTCGCAGGCGGATGACCCGATCGCCTGGTTGAATCGAGACTTCACTGGTCACCAGATAAAAAACGATTGAAGCGCACAAAAACAACGCGCCAAAAATGGCGCTCAGAAATCCTTCAGTGCGTCCGTGGAGGAATGCATGCGAAGACATGGCTAGATGCAACCCCCCAAGCGCCGCGAAGAAGATGACAGCGGTCCAGTTGGGGCTGAACTTGAGCGTCACATCGGCGGGAACAACAACGCGGTGTACATCCAGTCGCGGCATCGGGCCTCCGGGTCCCTTTGACCTGATGCGATGGTAGAAGTTGCACTCGCGTAGGGCAATCGAGAAATTTCCCTCAGCTTTATCGCGGCAAGCGATTCAATTCCTCACCCACCGCACGCATGAGGGGTTGGAGCGTCTTTTCGGAAAAATCAAAGCGGATTCCCGCAGCCGCGAAGAGTTCGGGCAACGGCCTCGTCCCGCCCAGCGCCAGCGCCGCCCGGTAATTCGCCACGGCTCGCCGAGGGTCTTCTTTTGACTTCATCCAAAGCTGCAACGCGCCGAGCTGGGCGATGCCGTACTCAACGTAATAGAAGGGGGCGTGAAACAGATGCAGTTGCCGCTGCCAGCTTATTGCCCGCGCTTCTTCAAATTCGCTCCAATCGAAATGCTCCGGGCTGGCGGCAAAGCGATCGAGCAGGCGAACCCATTCAGCGGTGCGCTGGGCTGGCGAGTGGCCGGGATGGGTGTAGATCCAGTGCTGGAAAGAATCGACCTGCGCGATCCAGGGGAGGATTCGGATGACGTCCTCGAAGTACCCTCGTTTGGCGCGAGCGGCATCGGCGGGATTGGCGTAGAAAATATCCATGTGTTCGCTGCCGAGCGCTTCCATCGACATGCTGGCGACTTCGCAAAATTCGATCGGAGCGCTCCGCAAAAAGACAAGGTCTTCGTTTCGCGCCGCAAGCGAATGAAAGGCATGTCCGCCTTCGTGGAGCAGGATCTCCACATCGCGATGCCTGCCCGCTGCGTTCATGAAGATGAACGGTTCGCGCGCTTCAGGCAGATCTGCCTGATATCCGCCTGGCTGTTTGCCTTTGCGGCTGGCCAGATCGAGATTCTTTCGGCGGCGAAGCGACTCGAAATCGTCAGCCAGTTGTGGGGAGAGACGTTCGTAGATGGATTTCACTCGATCGACGAACAGATCGGTCTGATCCTCGGCGAATGGCCGCAGCGGCGGTCGATTTTTTGGATCGACCAGGTTGTCCCAGGGACGAAGTTTCTCCAACCCCAGGTCGGTCTTGCGCTGGCGATCAAATTCGTTTACAAGCGGCACGACTGTTTCGGCGATCGCGTCCGCAAAACGCAGGCAATCTTCGGGGGTGTAATCAAATCGCTTGTATGCTTTCCAGCAATGGGCGCGAAAGTCCGGTAGCCCCGCGTTTTTGGCGATCTTGTCGCGCAGGGGCAGCAAATCGTCAAAGATCTTCTCAATGGCATGCCGATCCCGCATGCTGCGCGCAACGCTCAGGCGGTGAGCCTCCTCTCGCGTCGCGCGGTCCGGTTCCTCCAGGAACCGTGCAAGTTGCTGGAGCGTGTATTCCTTGCCGCGGAACTCCACCATCATGGCGCCGAAGATCTTGTCGTAATCGTTGACAAGCTTGTTCGCCTGGGTTTCAAGCGCGACGTTCTCCTCGCGAAACAGCTCCACATCCGCGCGCCATTTGCTGTCCAGCATCGCGTAACGCTTGTCCGTCAGCTGCGATCGAAATGGCGACTCGAGAAACTTCTTCTGAAGTTCAAAGAACAGCGGCTTGATCCTGGGCTCGATCTCTTCGACGTATTGCAGGTAGAGCTTTTCGAGTTCCGGATCGTCCGTTTGACAGCTCTTGTTGATGTAGCGCCGCGTGCCAAATTCATCGACGACGCTGGCCAGTTCCGATGCATCTTTCAGCCACTTTTCCAACTCGGCGGCCGATTGAATCGGTCGCTCTAGCAGCGCGCGATAAAGCGGCTCGACGTCAGCAAAGGAGTTGATTTTCAGATCATGCGGGACAAACGTCCGCGGGTAGGCAGTTGCAACCATACGCGTGTCCTTTATCGTGGTTGAACCGAAAGCTAACCCAATGAGCGAGCGCGAACAAGCTGCCATCAACCTCTCAGGCGTCGGGATTCGCCGCGGCAAACGCTGGATCCTGCGCGATGTGAATTGGAGGGTCCCCCCGGGCGTGTGTGCCGCGATCCTCGGGCCTAACGGCTGCGGCAAGAGCACGCTCACGCGGGTTCTCGCAGCGCACGTCTGGCCGACGGCGGGGCAGGTTGAAATCCTCGGCGAAAAATTCGGCGCGACCGACATGCCGACGCTGCGCAAGTCGATTCGACTGGTGCAATCGGCCGGTCCGTACGATGCCGAGCCGGAATTGACGGCGCGGGAGGTCGTGATCACCGGATTTCTGGGAACGATCGGATTATACGAAGAAACGACCCGTGAAATGCGCGAATCCGCCGAGCGGTTGCTGGCGCAAGTGGGGCTTTCGCACGTCGCCGAGCAACAGTATTCCACGCTGAGCAGTGGCGAGCGCGTGCGGACGTTGATCGCGCGCGCGTTGGCAGCACGCCCCGAGCTTCTCCTTCTGGATGAACCAACCGCCGGCCTCGATCTGCTGGCGCGCGAGCAGGTGCTGGCGACGGTTCAGGCATTGTTTGAATCATCTACCCAATCCCCGCCCACGGTCGTCCTCGTGACGCATCACGTCGAAGAACTGCCGCCCGCGACGTCGCGTATTTTGCTGCTTTCACAGGGCATCACAGCCGCGGATGGAGCGCCTCAGGACGTGTTGCGGTCCGATATTCTGTCAAAGGTTTACGGCTGTCCGCTTGAGGTCCGATATTCGCATGACCGCTATTCGGTGCATGTCCATCCGTCTGCCTGGCGCGGGCTCTTGAATGGCGATCGCGGCGCGTGATTTGCTGAAACTCCTCTCGCCGATACGTGTGGTATGTTGCAGTTCTGGGCGTGCGCCCGTGTGTTCACTTCGGATCGATTCTGAGGAGCTGGAATGACACGTTCAAGCGGCAGCAGCGTAGGGTTGGTCGGCGCCGTGACCCGCGGACAGCGGGGCGCAGTTCCCGAAGACCTCGAGCGCTTGGTCGGACTCGAATTCATTCGCGCCACCGAAGCGGGCGCGCTGACCGCCTATAAGTGGATGGGAAAAGGGGACAAGGAAGCAGCCGACTACGCGGCGTGCGATGCCATTCGTGGATTGTTCGACACGGTGAACATCAGCGGCTTGGTGACGATCGGCGAAGGGATCAAGGACAACGCGCCGGGCATTTTCAAAGGGGAAAAACTTGGCGCGTGGGGCGCGGGATCGATCAAGCTGGCTGTCGCCCTCGATCCGATTGACGGAACGACGATCGTGAGCAAAGGTCTGCCCGGCGCGATCTGCGTGATCGCAGCGGCTTCGTGCGAGAGCGCGGATGAAGATCCCAAGGAGCTGCTGGCGGACATTCCCAGCTTCTACATGAACAAGATCAGCTTCGGGCCCAAGGTGAAGCAGGGGCCGGGGCGCGTTCGCCTGGATAATCCAATTCAGGACAACCTGGAGATCATCGCGCTCAAGCTCGGCAAGCGCGTGCAGGATTTGACCGTCTCGATTCTCGATCGACCGCGCCATGAGCGACTGATTCATGATGTGCGACGCGCGGGCGCTGCCATTCGCCTGCTCAGCGACGGTGACATCGCAGCGGCCATCGCGCCGAGCTTGCCGGGGAGCGGTGTCGATATTTACCTGGGCACCGGCGGCAGCCCCGAAGCGGTGCTGGCGGCTGCGGGAATTAAATGTCTTGGCGGCGAAATTCTGGCGCAGATGTGGCCGCGCGATGACGCCGAACGCGAGTCGCTCAAGGCATCGGGCGTCACGGACGCGCAGCTCGCCAAGGTCTACCATTGCGATGACCTGGCCAAGGGGAATCGCATTCTATTCGCGGCCACGGGTATCAGCGACTCGGCGCTCTTGCGCGGGATCCATTACGAGGACACCAGCGCCGTCACGCATAGCATTTTCATGCGAGCCAAGCACCAGACTGTCCGCTACATCCAGAGCGTTCACAATCTCGATCTGAAGACGGTTCGCCTGCGCAGCGACGCATCGGATCACGCGCTGTAAACTTGTCCGCACATGACGGGACAGGAGATTCTCAACCTGCTGCAGACGGCGCTCGCGCATCACAACGCCGGCCGCCGAGCTGAGGCCGAGCCGTTGTATCGGCGGGTGTTGGAAATCGATCCGGGCAACCATGATGCGCTGCATTTGCTGGGCGTGCTGTTGACTCAGTCCGGGCGGGTCGAGGATGCGATTCCGCTTCTATCCAAGGCGGTTGCAATTCACCCGCAGATGGTGGAGTTTCATCGCCACCTTGCCGATGCGCTGGGGATGGCTGGACGGTATCCGCAAGCGCTCACTTCATATCAAAACGCACTGCAGTTGAATCCGCGCGATCCATTGTCGCGCGCGGGCGCCGGCGCGGTGCTTCTCAATGCCGGTCGTTTCAACGACGCGGTCGAGCAGATTCGCATCGCGGCGGAGCTTCAGCCGGGTGATCCGGGCGCGCTGGGGAACTTTGGGACCGCGCTGTCGCGCGCGGGACGCTTCGCAGACGCCGTCAACGTGCTGTCGCGCGCGGTCATGATGGGGCCGAATGTCGCCAGCGTTTGGATGCAGTATGCCGAAGCGCTGTGGCGCCTCGATCGCCTGGAGGAGGCCTTGCGCGCGGCCCGGCGGAGCCTTGAGCTTAATCCCAACGATGCGCTCGCCCACGTGCTGCACGGGAATGTGCTGCAGGTGATGGCGGAGTTTGAGCAGGCGGTTGAAGCCTATCGGACCGCGGCGAAGCTTCATTCCAATTCACATGATGCGCTCAACAACATCGGCTTGACGCTTTTGAAAATGGGGGAAGCGACCGAGGCGCTGAAGGTGCTGGAAGATGCGGTGCAGCGCTGGCCGCAGAGTTCGGATGTGCGGGCGAATCGTTCGCTGGCGCTGCTCACGCTGGGCGATCTGGAGCACGGGTTGCCCGAATACGAATCGCGCTGGCAAAGTCCGGCCTTCGCAAAGCTTCCGCGGCAGTCCAAGCCGCGATGGGATGGGAGCGAGCTTGGCGGGAAGGCGATTCTGCTGGAGGGGGAGCAGGGGATGGGAGATACGATCCAGTTCGTAAGATATGCCCCGATGGTGGCTGCCCGCGGAGGTCACGTCATCGTGATGTGCGGCACGCCGCTGCACAAAATCGTTTCCACGGTGGATGGCGTGTCGGGCGTGGTGGCCAAAGGAATGCTGCCGCTTTTTGATGTTCATCTTCCGCTGGCCAGCCTGCCGTTTGTGTTTCGCACCACGCTTGAGTCGATTCCAGCGACGGTTCCGTATGTGCGCTCTGATGCGGCGCGCGTCGAGGCGTGGCGCAAGCGTTTGGCGGATGATGCCAATTTCAAAGTCGGCATCGCCTGGGCGGGCAGCCCGGGGCATCAGAACGACCGATCGAGGTCGACGACATTGGCGGCGTTCGCTCCGGTGCTTGCCGTTGAAGGCGCGACGCTTTATTCCCTGCAGAAAGGCGATGCGACACGGCAGATCGAGGCGGCACGGGAGAATCAGCGTGTCATCCCGTTGGGGCATGAGCTGAATGATTTTTCAGACACCGCCGCGTTGCTGGAAAATCTGGATCTGGTGATTTCGGTCGATACGAGCATCGTGCATCTGGCGGGGGCGTTGGCGCGTCCCGTTTGGACGCTGTTGCCCCGCGGTCCGGACTGGCGCTGGATGCTCGATCGTGAGGATTCGCCATGGTATCCGACGATGCGATTGTTCCGGCAGGAACGCGTGGGGGATTGGGCGGGCGTGTTTGAGCGTGTCGCGCGGGAGCTTGGCAAATTGATCACAGCGCGATGACTTCTACAGGAGTCGGATGACCAGAACGAGCAGACCGATCAGAATCCCCACCCCGTAGAGGCACAAGATCACCGTCAGGACAATCCCGCAGAATTTCCAGAACGACTTTTGCGCTTCGAGCGCGGCTTCGAGGTCCGTGGTGCGGCGCGTCCGAAGCAAATCGCCGATGCGCGTTGCATATCGGCTGAGATAGATGGCCGGCGCGACATAGAGCAGCGCGGTTGCGCCATAGACGAGAACGAAGGCCCCGCTTGCTCCAAAACCGCCGGCCCGGCCGATTCCCATCGACATACCGATTCCAGCCAGCAGCATGAATGCAGCCCCGACGAGCATGACGATGGAGATCAAGCGCGCCCAGGGTTTGGTCTGACGCAAAGAGGTGATGGCGCGTTCGCTGATGGGAACCGGGTCAAACGACGGGCCTTCGTAGGCGATCGCGGAGACAGGCGCCGCGGATTCGCGACCGGCGAAATGGCTTTGCAACTGCGGCACGTCCTTGGCTGCCTGCCAATCGCTCATCGAGGGATGCCAGACCAATTCGTGCGCGCGGAGGCGGCCGGATTGGAGCATCTCACTCAGCTCGGTCATGGCAACGGGTCCGAAGCGCTCACCGTTTTGTGCATAGTGCCATTCCTGGCTCATCGCGATTCCCCGGTTGACGTGATGACCAAATCTTCGCGCCTGCACTTGAAATTGCAAGCCATCCTCTTGGAAAATCGCTCGCGAAAGGCGGGACAATGATTTTTGACGAGCTTCAAAATGCGTCCATCTACGATCGGCTGGGCAAGGATTTCCCATCCGCGTTCGATTTTCTTCGTCGGAGTGATTTGGCGTCGCTTAAAGATGGCCGCTATGAGATCGACGGCGAGAACGTCTATGCGATGGTGCAATCGTATCCGACGCGTCAGCCCAGCGAATGCGAATGGGAAGCGCACCGCGTCTACGCCGACATTCAATACATGACCCGCGGCCGCGAAAAGATGGGTTATGCGCCGATTTCGACGATGCGCGAAAAAACTCCATACGACAGCGCGCGAGACTTCGCATTTTTCGAAGGCGACGGGCAGGACGTCATCGTTTCGCCGGGGAGCTTTGCAATCTTCCTGCCGCACGATGTGCACATGCCGAGATTGGCCGTCGAGGGCGCGGAGATGATTTCGAAGGTGGTCGTTAAGGTTCGGATGACGTGAGAAGGATGAACCACGAGGACACGAAGAACACGAAGCGACGTTTGGAATGACCAAGCTTCAATGACCAATGAAATCCCAATGACCTAAATCCCAATTGGGAAATTGGTGCTTGGTCATTGATTGGTCATTGGGACTTGGTCATCTCTGACTTCGTGGTTCGTTTTCAACTCTACGGGCTGCCAAGTTTTTTGGCGACGATCGAATCGAACCGAACCGTGCCCGCGTAGCGGCTGTCGCGGGCGAGGGAGCGATTGTCGCCTAGCAGGAAGAACTCATTGGGCGGGACGGTGATGGCGAGATCGCCAGCTTGTGGGAGCTTTGGCGGAGTTTCGACGGCAATTTCATAGGAGGCGTCGCCGTTGGTTTCACGGTAGATGCTCAGATCGCCCTGGCTGCGCAGTTTCTCCCGCGGCAGCGGGCTTCCGTTCACGCGCACGGCGTCGCCGGAAGTCTCAATCCGATCTCCGGGCAGGCCGATCACCCGCCAGACGAAGTTATGCGATTTGCCATCGACGGACTTACGGAAGACGATCACGTCCCCGCGCTGCACGCGTGAAACGTCGGAATAAGGGTGCTTGCGCCCCAAAAATCGCCCGCCCGATTCGATCCCCGGAAGCATGCCTTCCTGGGGCACCGTGTAGAAATCGGCGACAAACCATTTGATCGGAAGCAGCCCAATCAATAGCAAAAGTGACGCGATGAGGAACCATCTTCTAAAGGTGTGGCCAGGCGCCACGGGGGGATCGCTCATGCCGGCGAAGCTTAACGCATCGCAAAAAGATTCTCCTCTTCGGATTTCGGGAAGACAGCCGGCTGCAAATGGTACAATCCCGATGATGGATCTACGCGGGGTGCAAGATCAGCGCTGGTCGCGTCGTCGGCTTCTGCATCGAATGACCACGGCCACTGCGGCCGCGGCGTTGAGCGCGTGGTTTGCGCCAGGCGTTTTCGCGGAAGAGCTGGTTCGCACGCCGCGGCAGACCGAAGGGCCGTTCTACCCCGATCGTCTGCCGCTCGATACGGACAACGATCTGATCATCGTCAACGATGCCGTGAATCCCGGTGTCGGCGAGATCACGCATCTGACCGGACGCATCCTCGATGCCAGCGGCTCGCCTCTTCGCAATGCACTGGTGGAAATCTGGCAGGCGGATGCGAATGGCGTCTATTTACACACCGACAGCAACAACGCCTCGAAGCGCGACGGAAATTTTCAGGGCTTTGGCCGATTCCTGACCGGCACTAGCGGCGAATACTATTTCCGCACGATCAAGCCAGTTACCTACCCCGGCCGCACGCCGCACATTCACTTCAAGATCAAACCGGCGAAACAAGAGGCGTTCACCACGCAATGCTACATCAAGGGCCACGCCCAAAACGCGCGCGACGGGGTGCTCAATTCCATCCGCGACGCGAAGCAACGCGAGGCGGTGCAGGTTGATTTCACGCCGATCAAGGATTCGCGCATCGCGGAGCTGAACGCCAAGTTCGATGTGATACTTGGATTCACACCAGGGGCCTAGAGGCGCTCCGCGTCCACCAGCTGACGAATGAACATGGGAAGTTTGTGGTTGGCTAACTGGTTCATTACAAGGTCGTTTGATCGGCGTGTGCTCAAATGCGATGCATTCTGTCCGCGCATCGGGTGATGGGACCGTGTCGTATCTTGCACTTGTCGGAGGCGACAGAATGAAACGAGATCAGCTTATCAGCTTGTCAGTGGTTATGATTCTGGTTGTTGGGCTTTGGGCTGCTACTTGTTGCATCGCATCCAACAAATTGCCTAAGAACCCAGGCATTTCGGATTACGGTCAATTTGGCGATACATTCGGAAGCCTCAACGCCTTGTTCTCTGGGCTGGCTTTTGCCGGTGTTGTTTGGTCATTATTCATTCAGCGTGAAGATTTAAACAGTTCGATTAAGGCGCAGCGGTTGCACGCCAGAATCGCCGGACTTGCGGCAATGCTCGAAGGTAAGCGCGTATTGGTTGAGCAGATCGACATCACACTGGGTTTGAATCCTGCTCAAACTGTGACCTTGCCCAATCGCCCGCCCATAGCTCTGGTCGACATCCGACAACGGCTCAACCAGGACATGATCCAGCTGAATGCAGAACTGGATGCGCTTCGCGCGCAGTTCGATGAAATTTAAGGTCATCTCGCTTCACGCTGATTCGCGCGAGCTTACAACGGTGGCAATTTCCACTTCATGCATTGCCCGAAGAAGCGGCAGGGGTTGTTGAAGAAAATTTCCGTGGCTTCGCGCTCGCTGTGGCCGCGGCGGAGGAATTCTAAAGCCGTGTCGGTGAGCATGGATGGGGAGGATTCGCCCCAGTCGCTGGCGGAATTGACGCAGATCATTTGCGGGCCGAATTGTTCGAGAATGTCGGCGCCGCGCTGAGGCGTCACCTTCGTCACCGGATAGACCGTCAGGCCGGCCCAGAAGCCGTTGTCTCTTGCGATGCGGATTGTGTGCTCTTCGCAATGGTCGATCAGCACGCGCTCTGGCTTGATGCGCTGATCGTTTTTCAGGATGTCAACGATAATTGAAGTGCCTTTGTGCTTGTCGTCGAGGTGGGGCGTGTGGATCAGGATCAGCTGATCGTGTTTCGCGGCCAGGTCGACTTGCTCCTCGAAGACCGTGATCTCGTTGCGCGTGTTCTTGTTCAAGCCGATCTCGCCGACGCCCAAAACGCGCGGGTGATTGAGCAGCGGGGGAATCAGCTTGATCACTTCGCGGGAGAGCTCGACGTTCTCCGCTTCCTTGGCGTTGATGCAAAGCCAGCAGTAGTGGTCGATCCCGTACTTGGCAGCTCGAAGCGGTTCGACTTCCATGAGATGGCGGAAGTAATCGGCGAAGCTGGAGGCGGTCGAGCGGTCGTAGCCGGCCCAGAAGGCGGGCTCGGAGACGGCGACGACGCCGCAGCGGGCCATGTATTTGTAGTCGTCGGTGGTGCGCGAGACGCAGTGAATGTGGGGGTCGATGTAACGCATTACTTTTGGGATTTGGCGGGGGGTGGTGTCATGTCGCTGAAGATCATTTGAACCTTGGCGGCGCGGTCGGGTTCGGGCTGAAGGAGCACCTTGAGTGCGTCGCGAAGTTTGCTGAGACGGGGGTCCGAAGTCAGGACCTGTTGACCGCCTTGGGAGCGTTCGATGCGGTCGAGGTCGGCGGCGAGCGAGAGGCAGCGCCAGCGCATTTCCAGGAAGGCGTCGTTCAACGTGTCTTTGGCGTCTCGCATATCCACATCATAAGCGTACATGGGACATGTAAAGACGTTGAGCAAAACATCGCCACTAAAGTGGCAAAGCCGCGCGCCGGCAGGCGGAATTATTTGGGAATGTTTTGATCCCTGGGCGGGCGCGTGCGTATTATGTCTGTCTTGTTGTTCCCGCAAAGGCGTTTGCGGGAGGTAGAGCCCGGCGGCGGGCAGTAGAGAGTCATACTAAGGCCGGCGTCCCAGTCGAGCGATGTGAATCGTTCTTCTCTGCCGCGACCGACAGTCTCTCTCGAAGTTCCCCGCGACGGTTGGGCATGTCCCGAGTCCTTCCACCGATGTGGCTGGCTCGACGAAATGGAGGTGATCCGTGACCAATTCAGACTGTACGTGTGGGCTGCTGTAGGCAGCTTCCGTAGGTGCAACTCCTGCGGTACACGCAGCTGCCAAGCAGCTCGTGGGGCCCGGATCAACTTTTAAGTTGAACCAGACTCACAACAGCAGAAAGCACACTGTGACACCCCCGGTCGGATAGGCCGGGGGTGTTCTTTTTGGATGTCATAGACAGGCGCAGGGAACGCATCCGCACTTGACGCCTTAGCGGATACCAGTACATTCTCCCCCCTCACGACCCGGATTTTGACGGTTTACGACAAACATTACCCTTGTTTTTGACGTAAATCCGATATCTGGACGTGTTTCGTCTCAACAGGAGTCCGCGTGAAGATCGAGCCGCAATAACTGGCTCATGCTGACCGAAGCCTGACGTGGTCAGTATGAGACGCTTGACCACGTGGCCGGGTGAGGAATGCCCGGGAGCCTTCGGTGAATATCACCCCTGTGCCCCTCCCCCTCAAAAGCAAAATAGTTCAGGTAAGTGAGGAAAGTTCATGGCCCGCGATTTAACCAAAATTCGAAATATCGGCATCGCCGCTCATATTGATGCCGGCAAGACTACCACCTCCGAGCGCATCCTGTTCTACACCGGCCGCGTGCACAAGATGGGCGAAGTGCATGAAGGCACCGCTGTCATGGACTTCGATCCCGAAGAGCAGAAGCGCGGCATCACGATCAACTCCGCCGCGACGTTCTGCGAGTGGAAGCGCAATGGCGAGCTCTACAACATCAACCTGATCGATACGCCCGGCCACGTGGACTTCACAGCCGAGGTCGAGCGCTCGCTGCGCGTGCTCGACGGCGCGGTGGCTGTGTTCGATGGCAAGGAAGGCGTGGAAGCCCAGTCCGAAACGGTCTGGCGCCAGGCGACCAAGTACAACGTCCCGCGCATCTGCTTTGTCAACAAGATGGACAAGGTCGGAGCGGACTATGAGTTCTGTTACCAGACGATTCTCGATCGTTTGGGCGCGCCGGCGATTCCCGTCGTCATTCCCGACGGCGAAGCCGACCAGTTCAAGGGCGTGATCGATCTGATCCGCGGCGTTGGCTACTACACCGACATGGACGATGAGAAGGACAAGGGCCAGACCATCGTCACCAAGCCCGTCCCGGATCACATGAAGGAAAAGTACGACCATTATCGCGCGATCATGCTCGAGAAGGTCGCGGAGTTGGATGACAACCTGGCTGAGAAGTACCTGACCGATCCGAGCACCATTACCGAAGCCGAGATCATTTCCGCGCTTCGGAAAGGGACAATTGAGTTCAAGGCGCACCCGCTGTTTTGCGGTTCGGCGTACAAGTACGTCGGCGTGCAGCAGGTGCTGAATGGCGTCATCGATTTTCTTCCCAGCCCGCTGGATATGCCGGCCGCGAAGGGACACGACGTTAAGGACAACGACAAGGACCTCGAGCGCAAGCGCGTGCCGGAAGAGCCGTTTTGCGGGCTGGCGTTCAAGATCGTGGATGACAAGTTTGGCACGCTTACTTATGTGCGCCTCTACTCCGGCGTGCTGGAGCAGGGAACGCGCGTGCTCAACGCGAACAAGGGGACCAAGGAGAACATCAGCCGCATGTTCCAGATGTCGGCCAACGACCGCATCGCGCGCGAGCGCGCCGAAGCGGGCGACATCGTCGCGGTCATCGGCGTCAACGAAGCCATGACCGGCGATACGCTCTGCGATCTGGATGCGCCGATCATCCTTGAGCGTCCGACCTTCCCCGAGCCGGTCATCAGCATGTCGATCGAGCCAAAGGCCGCTGGCGACAAGGACAAGCTCAGCAATGCGCTGACCAATCTGCGCCGCCAGGATCCGACGTTCTTCGCCAACTACAACAAGGAAACCGGCGAGACGATCATCGCCGGCATGGGCGAATTGCACCTGGAAATCATCAAGCTGCGCCTGACGCGCGATTACAAGGTGGAAGTCGCGGTCGGCAAACCCAAGGTCAGCTATCGCGAGACGATTACCGGCAGCGCCAAGGACATTCGCGGATTGCACAAGAAGCAGTCGGGCGGTCGCGGCCAGTTCGGCGAGTGCTACATCAGCATCGAGCCGTTCGACGGCCACGGTGTTGAGCCCGAAGTGCTTAAGAAGCTGCACTGGGAAGACGGCATCGCGTTCGAGAACAAGATCGTCGGCGGCAGCATTCCCAAGGAATTTATTCCGTCGGTCGAGTACGGCGTGCGCACGACCGCCAAGACCGGCGTGCTCGCGGGCTTCCCGCTGATCAACGTCAAGGTCACGCTGACCGATGGAAGCTATCACGATGTGGACTCCAGTCAGATCGCCTTCGAATTGGCCGGCCGACTGGCGATTATCGATGCAGCCAAGACCGCGGGCCTCTCGCTGCTCGAGCCGATCATGAAGCTGGTGGTCACGACGCCCAAGGATTTCGTCGGCAACGTGACGGGCGACCTCAATCGTCGTCGCGGCGTGATCATGGACAGCCAGGAGCGCGGCAATACCGTCATCATCGAAGCCGAAGTCCCGCTGAGCGAGATGTTCGGCTATACGACGGAATTGCGTTCGATGTCCACCGGCCGTGCAGCGGCTGCGATGGAACCGTTGAAGTATTCATTGGTTCCGGCGCAGGTGAAGAAGGCGATTCTCGAAGAGCTGGGATAAGCTGTTCGACTCATATGACTTTTGTAGGGGCGACGCCTGCGTCGCCCCTCTTTTTTTGCAGCCGAAATTCTCTACCGGTGTAACGATCATGCGAGCTCACCGCCTTTCATGCGTGGCGCTGCTGTTTTGCACGCTTGCCGCCCATGGACGGGAATTCAAGGTTTCAAGAGTCGGGCAACTCGTTGACGCGGGAATGTGGGCCGATGTACGCGCGGCGCTGCATCGCGAAGACGTGGAAGTCGTGCTCGCGCCCGGCACCTATCTCATCCCTTCGACGCTTCAGATTCGAGCGACAGGTGACCCATTGCACCGCCTCACGATCCGTGGCGCCGACGCCACCGGCACGATTTTCAAAGAGGATCCTCACGACAACGTCGATCGAAACTTCCTTCTCGATTTACGCGATGTGAAGAACGTCGTGGTAAGTAATCTGCATTTCCGCGGCACGGAACAGATGGGCGGCGCCATGATCGTGCGCGACAGCCAGGACGTCACGATCCGAGACTGCTCCTGGTCAGATCTCACTGGCGCGTTCTACTCAGCCCTCTCCATCGTGGGGGCGACGACGCGAGATATTCGCGTCGATCAATGCGAGTTTCGGCGTATCGGATTCGATTCCCACGCCCACATGATCTACTCGGCTAACTCTGCTCAGCGGCTGATGATCACCAACAACCATTTCGAGGATTGCGCAGGTGAGTTTGTTCGTTTTCGCAACCAAACCGATTACAGCGTGGTCTATGGCTGCACGTTTATCTCAACCGGGACATACAAGGGCGCGCAGCATGCGATGGTTTCTGTCCCGCTTTTCAATGACGATGACCCCTCGACGGGCGATCCAAGCGCCCTGGCGACGCAGGAATACTTCGGCACGCACTTCATCGTGGCGGAGAACTTGTTCCGGTACGCTAAAGAGGGGAATCAAAACCTCCGCTTTGCCTTCATCTTCCATCACAGCGGGTTTGATCCACCCGTCCGGAGTCACCTGCTGACCCCCGATGAAGCCGAGCTGCTCGCCAAGGGCCCCCAAGCGGCCCGTCGCGCGTTACTCAAACAGAAGATGGGCATCGAACTCGAGCACGTTCACTTGATCAACAACCGTTATGAGCACGTCGCGCAAAAGCTGACATTTCGCTCATATGCCGCCTATGGGGCTAAATCCAAGGGAGTGAAGAAGCCAATCGACCTGTCCGACCTGGCCAACGAGACCCCGGTCGTCCGTTCGATCGACGAAGCGCTCCGTTATTACGCCCCCGGCCCGTCCAGCATGCCCGCAACTCGCGCCGTTCCCTAAAGTTGAGCGATCCTCCGTGCATTTGCGGCGTATTGGTCTTGAGGCGAATGCGACAAATTCGACCGGCAGCGCCTACAATGCCCTGTAATTCCGCGCTGCAATCGGTTGACAGCCCCGAATTAGTCGATACAGTCCCTCCCTCATCCTTTTTGGGGTGAGCGGAGAAGTTGTCGGCCAATCTGGCCGGCAGACGCGTTTTTTAGCGGGAATTGGCGACGGTGCGAAGCACCGTGGGCCCAATCACAGGTTTTTAAGCGGAAAACGGACCACGTATGAACGGCGATCGGATTCGGATCAGAATGGAAGCCTACGACCACCGGGCGCTTGATGCGTCGGCGAAGGAAATCGTCGACCACGCCAAGCGGACCAACGCCCGCGTCTGCGGCCCCATTCCCATGCCAACCCGCGTCGAGCGTTACACCGTCCTGCGCAGCCCGCATATCGATAAGAAGTCTCGCGAACAGTTCGAGATGCGGACGCATAAACGCGTGATCGACATCTTCGAGCCGACCGCCCGCACCGTCGAAGCGCTCAACCGCCTCGTCGTTCCGGCCGGTGTATTCGTGAAGATCAAGGCGTAACTTTTTCAGCTACAAACATGCCCCTGCCGAAAGGGGCATTTTGTTTCGGACCGCGGGGTTCATCCAAGAACCCGACTGCCCGTGAGGGCCGCGTGTCGCGTGGTGGTTGTTTTGTCGGTTTGAACAGGAGATTTTGGATTTTCGATTTGCGATTTTGGATTTGAAATTCAATCCAAAATCAGCAATCCAAAATCCAAAATAACGAAATGACTCCAGCATTAATTGGACGCAAAGTCGGCATGACCCGCATCTACGACGACAAGGGCGCAATCGTGCCCGTGACCGTCGTGCAAGCCGGGCCGTGCGCGGTGACGCAGGTCAAGACCGTCGAAACCGACGGCTACTACGCCGTGCAGCTCGGTTTCGAAGATATAAGGCCCAAGCACACGTCGATGGCCCTCATCGGCCATGCCGGCAAGAGCGGCGTCGGTCCGAAGAAGGCGTTTCGCGAGATCAAGCTCAAAGACGCGACGGATAAGAAAGCCGGCGACGTCGTCAGCGCCGACATCTTCACGGACGTGAAGTTCGTTGACGTCATCGGCGTCAGCAAAGGCAAAGGCACTGCCGGCGTCATGAAGCGGCACCACTTCGGCGGTCAGCCGGCATCGCACGGCACCGAGCGTAAGCATCGCTCGCCCGGTTCGCTGGCATCGCGCGCGACGTGGCGCGGCCAGAGCGGTAAGCCCAAGAAGGGCGTCCGCATGGCTGGCCACATGGGCATGGACAACGTGACGACGCGGAATCATCCGCTGGTCAAGATCGATGCCGGAAACAACCTGTTGCTGATCAAAGGAGCGCTGCCGGGACCCAACGGATCGCTCCTTTTTGTTCGCAAGAGCGTCACGGCGCGAATCCCCAAGGAAGAGAAATAATCACGAGATAACGCCATGATCGAAGTCCCCATCTACGACCAAAAAGGCAACACAGTCGAAACCTTCAAGGTCGACGAAGCCAAGCTCGGCGGCGAGGTCCGCCAGAACCTGCTCAAGCAGGCGCTGGTGATGTATCACGCCAATCAGCGTCAGGGCAGCGTCCGCACGCTCGCCCGCGGCGAAGTCGCCGGTTCGACGCGAAAGATGTTCCGCCAGAAGGGCACCGGCAACGCCCGCACCGGCGGCATCCGCAACCCGATCAAGAAGGGCGGCGGCCACGCGAAGCAGAAGCGTCCCAAGGATTGGCGCCAAGCCATGCCCAAGAAGGCCCGCCGCCTCGCGACGCAGAGCGCGATTCTCTCGAAGCTCCAAAGCTCGGATGTGCGCGTGATTGATTCGTTCACCTTCGACAAGCCCAAGACCAAAGTCGTCGCGGATATGTACAAGGCGCTGGGCATCGACCGCACTTGCCTCCTGGCTTTGCCGGGTCGCGATGAGAATCTCGAGAAGTCGGCCCGCAATCTGGCGCGCACGACCATGACGACGGTTCAACAGTTGAATGCCTGGGACATCCTTCGCAATCGGACGCTGTTGCTCACTCGCGCGGGTCTGGAACAGATTTTGGCCTAACGCGTTACGGAAACTGATATGGATTCGAATTCAATCATCATCAAGCCGCTGGTTACGGAAAAAAGCACGCACCAGCAGACCACCCGCAACGCCTACGCGTTCCAGGTAAACGTGGCTGCCAACAAGCATCAGATCAAGGATGCGATTGAGAAGCAGTACAACGTCAAGGTCAAGGACGTGCGCACCATGAACCGCAAGGGCAAACCGCGCCGCGCGAAGTTCAAACTGACCACGACCAGTGACTGGAAGCGCGCGGTTGTCGTCCTGGATGAAAATTCACGAATCGAGTTGTTCTAAGTTTAGCGGCGTCGCTCGCGACGCCTTTAAGAGACTGACATGGCCATCAAATCATACAACCCGACAAGTCCCGGACGACGCCAGGGAACGGTCATCGACTACAAGTCGATTCTGACGACTGACAAACCCGAGAAGTCTCTGACGCGCGGTCAGCGCCGCCCCAGCGGTCGCAACCATCACGGGGTCATTACCGCCAAGCACCACGGCGGCGGCAACAAGCGCCTCTACCGCATCATCGACTTCAAGCGGCAGAAGGACGGGATTCCCGCGACGGTCAAGACGATCGAATACGATCCCAATCGCTCCTGCCACATCGCCCTGATCGAGTACACCGACGGCGAGAAGGCGTACATCCTCTCGCCCAACGGCTTGAAGGTTGGCGCGACGGTGATGAGCGGCCCGACGGCGGAACCGGAACTGGGCAATTGCCTCCCGCTGGCCAACGTTCCCAGCGGCCTTGAAATTCACAACGTCGAAATGAACCCCGGCCAGGGCGGCAAGCTGATTCGCTCGGCCGGCGGCGTCGGACGACTGGGCGCCAAAGAGGGTGAGTGGTCGGTCATCATTCTGCCCTCCGGTGAAATGCGTCGCGTCAAGAGCAAGTGCCGCGCGACCATCGGCCAGATCGGCAACCTCGACTGGATCAACGTCAGCATCGGCAAAGCCGGGCGCACGCGTCACATGGGAATCCGCCCGCACACGCGCGCCAAGGCGATGAACCCGATCGATCACCCGCTGGGCGGCGGCGAAGGCCGATCCAACGGCGGACGTCATCCGGTCAGCAAGACCGGCGTTCCCGCCAAGGGCGGAATCACGCGTCATCCGCGCAAGGCATCGGACAAGTTGATTTTGCGTCGCCGTAAGTTCGGCTCGCATCAGCAGCGTCCGCAGACAGTGAGCATTTAAGTTGGCGACGGTGCGATGCACCGTGGGCTAGACCTGGAGAATCATGAGCAGAAGCGCCAAAAAAGGGCCGTACGTAGACGAGAAACTCTACAAGAAGGTCGCCAAGCTGAACGAGAATCGCGCCAAGCAGCCCATCAAGACGTGGGCGCGCATGTGCACGATCATCCCGGAATTCGTGGGCCATACCTTTGAGGTCCACAACGGAAACAAGTTCCTGCGCGTGCTCGTGCAGGAAGACATGGTCGGACACAAGCTCGGCGAATTCGCTGCCACCCGCGTCTTCCGCGGCCACAGCGGGAAGAAGGCGGCCGTGCCCGGAGCGCCAACGCCGGCGTAATTTGAACATGGCAGTCTGCATTGAGGTTTGAAATGGCTTTTGAAGCTAAACATCGTTTCGCCCGCATCGCGCCGCGTAAGGCGCGGTTGCTGATGGACCTGATTCGCGGTCGCGACGTGGATGATGCCCTGACGCTGCTTCGTTTCAGCAAGCAACGCGCCAGCGGCATGATCGAAAAGGTCGTCCGCTCCGCCGTCGCCAATGCGGCGGAACAGGAAGTCGCCACCGGCCGCAACGCGCTCTTCGTCGCCAAGGCGTGGGTCGATCCGGGTCCGGTCATCAAGCGCTTCCAACCCAAGGATCGCGGAAAGGCGTATTCGATCAAGAAGCGCACGAGCCACCTCGTGGTCACGGTGGACGAGCGCGAAGAAGGCGCGAAAGTTGAATCGAGACACAAAGGCGGAAGTCGCCAGGGCAAGGCGCGCCGGTAAAGGAAACGTTTAGCGGCCTCGCTAGCGAGGCACACTGATAGTTCGCGAGTCATTCGCACAGGTGAATAAATGGGTCAAAAGGTCAATCCAACAGGTTTCCGAGTCGGCATCACCGAGGACTGGAAGAGCCGCTGGTACGCCCCCAAGGCGGCCTATGGCGACTTCCTCGGCGAGGACTTCAAGCTCCGCCGCCTGATCGACGACAAGCTCAATCGCCGTCCCCCGTTCGCGGCGGTCAGCGACATCCTGATCGAGCGCACGCGCGAAGAAGTGACCGTCACGCTCAAGACCGCTCGTCCGGGTTTGGTCATCGGTCCCAAGGGCGCTGAAGTCGACAAGCTGCGCGAGGAACTCGAAGAGCTCATCAAGCGTAAAGTCGCGCCGATCAAGGTCATCGAGATCAAGAACCCGGACCTGAATGCCCAACTCGTCGCCGAAGCCATCGCCGAGCAGCTCAAGAAGCGGGCGAGCTTCCGTCGCGTCCTGAAGATGCGCATGGAATCGACCATGCAAGCGGGCGCCAAGGGAATCAAGATCTGTGTCAGCGGTCGCCTGGGCGGCGCCGAAATCGCCCGCCAGGAGAAAGCCGGCATGGGCTCGGTCCCCCTGACGACCCTTCAAGCGGATGTGAACTACGGCTATGCCATCGCCTACACGACCTTCGGCACGATCGGCGTGAAGGTCTGGGTTTTCCGCGGTTTCTACGACGACGCGAACCAGGTGCAGGAAACGGACGTGCGTCCTGGCGGCGGACCGCGACGAGGACGCAGATAATTTTGGATTTTGGATTGTTGATTTTGGATTTGAGAGATGCGTCAATCGCAAATCCAAAATCCAAAATCGAAAATGAATTAGGTGTTCTATGCCAATGATGCCCAAGCGGGTGAAGTTCCGCAAAAGTCAGCGCGGGAAGATGAAAGGCAACGCCACCCGTGGAAACACGGTGGACTTCGGCGATTACGGTCTGCAGACGACCAAAGCCTCGTGGATCACCGCCCGCCAGATCGAAGCCGGCCGCGTGGCGGCTTCGCACTTTCTGCGTCGCGAAGGCCGTCTGTTCATCCGAATTTTCCCGCACAAGCCGGTTTCCGGCAAACCGCTGGAAACCCGCATGGGCAAGGGCAAAGGCGAGCCGGAATACTGGGTGGCGATCGTCAAGCCGGGCACCGTGATGTTCGAGGTGACCGGGGTCGATGAGCTGACCGCCAAGAAAGCTTTGGCACGCGTGGCTCACAAGATGCCGGTTCCCTGCCGGTTTGTGGCGCGTCGCCATGCAGTTGCTTAAGCGAGATTGATCATGACCATCAAAGAGATTCGCGAAAAAGAAACCGAGCACCTGAAGCACGAGCTCGCGGAAAAGCGCAAGCACATGTTCGACCTGAGAAGTCAGGCCGTCACCGAGAAGCTCGAAGATCCGAGTCAGCTCGGCAAGACGCGCAAGGACATCGCGCGCATGCAGACGATTTTGCGTCAGCGCGAGCTTGAAACGCAAAAGAAGACGGAGAAGTCCCCGGCCAAATAGCTGGCGACGGTGCGCAGCACCGTGGGTTTGAGATGTGACGGTTTGATTTTGATTCGAGAAACGACCATGGCAAAGACCGGAACGCCCCGAAAACAGGAACCGCGACCGTTGCTCCGCACCATCGAAGGTGTGGTGGCATCGGACAAGGGCAACAAGACGATCAAGGTGGTGGTCAATTACCAGACCAAGCACCCCAAGTACGGCAAGTTCCTCAAGCGCCGCACGATCCTGCACGCCCATGATGAAAAGAATGAAGCTCGCGAGGGCGATACGGTGGAGATCGCCGAGTCGCGCCCGCTGAGCAAGACCAAGCACCACCGCCTCCTGCGCATTGTCACCAAGGCGCCGGAGAAGGCCGTGCAGGTTTCGGCGGAAGAAGTAATGACCGGCAAGGCGCCGGAAGAGAGATAGAGATTTTGGATTTTGGATTGGTGATTTTGGATTTGGATTCAATCCAAAATCCACAATCGAAAATCCAAAATGGAGCAACCATGATTCAACAACAAACCATGCTCGACATCGCCGACAACACCGGCGCGAAACAGGCGATGTGCATCAAGGTGCTTCGCGGAAGCTCCAGCAAGGGCAAGTTCAAGCGCAAGATCGCCAACGTCGGCGATGTCATCATCTGCGCCGTCAAAAAGACGATCGGCTCGGGTGAAGTGAAGAACGGCGAGATCATCCGCTGCGTAGTAGTTCGCACCAAGCAGCCCATCCCGCGGCCGGACGGCAGCTATGTGCGTTTTGACAAGAACGCCGCCGTGGTGATCGACAAGGAAAACAATCCGCGCGGCACGAGAATTTTCGGGGCCGTGGCCCGAGAGCTGAGAGACAAGAACTTCATGAAGATCGTGTCGCTCGCAAGTGAAGTAGTTTGAAATGAAGTGTGAAAATTGAGCATTGAAGACTTGAACCGCTTTTCAAGTTTCAATCATCAATCATCAGGAACTTGGTATGGCTAGACACATTAAATCCGGCGACACGGTCATGGTGATCACGGGCGCCGACAAGGGAAAGACCGGACGCGTCCTGCGCATCCTGGCGGACAAGAATCGCGTCGTGGTTGAAGGGATCAACCGCGTCTGGAAGCACGTTCGTCCCAGCCAGCGCAATCCGCAGGGCGGGCGCATCCAGAAAGACGCCCCGATCCATCTGAGCAACGTGATGCCTCTGGATCCGACGACCGGCAAAGGCGCTCGCGTGAAGTTCGAAGAGCGCAACGGCCGCAAGCATCGCATCGCGGTCGGCAGCGGCACGGATCTGGGCCCGACCGGCCAGAAGTAGTTTGTCTATTTAACGACGGTGCGCAGCACCGTGGGTTGATTCGTCATGGCAGAAGAAAAAAACAAAGGTCCCAAGGGCGGCAAGCCCTCGGCTGAAGAAATCGCCGCCAAGAAGGCCGCGAAGAAAGCCGCCAAGGCAAGCATCGCGGACGATTCGCCTGAGGATGCAAATGCAACCCCAGCGCCTCCTCCGCGCCTGATCGCCCACTACCGCGAGAAGGTCGTCCCGGCGCTTCAGCAGAAGTTCGGCTACAAGAACCTGCTCGCCGTCCCGCGCCTGGAAAAGATCGTGATCTCGATGGGCCTGGGCAAAGCCGTTACCGGCGGCGAGAAGGGCAAGCTCGAGCAGGCGGAAAAGGAATTGTCGGTCATCGCCGGACAGAAGCCCGTTCGCTGCAAAGCCAAGAAGTCGGTCGCGAATTTCAAAGTTCGCGAAGGGATGGAAACCGGCCTGAAGGTCACGCTTCGCGGAAGTCGGATGTACGAATTCCTCGATCGCATGGTGACCTTGGCGATCCCCCGCGTGAAGGACTTCCGCGGCCTGAGCCCCGCGGGTTTTGATAAGGGCGGCAACTATAATTTCGGGTTCACGGAACAGACCGTGTTCCCCGAAGTGGACGCCGCTGCCGTGACGTTCCAGCAGGGCATGAACATCACCATGGTGACGACCGCTGCCTCAGCGGATGAAGGTCGCGAGCTGCTGAAACAGTTCGGGTTTCCGTTCCGCGAGTCGGCCAAAGAGCAGAAGTAAAAGAGACTAAGGAAAGATATGGCAACCAAAGCCTGGGTATCCAAGCAGAAGCGGCGTGCGGAGCTGGTCAAGCGGTATGCGGACCTCCGGCGCCAGCTCAAGAAGGAAAAGAACTTCGCCGCGCTGGCCAAGCTCCCGCGCGATTCGAGCCCCACGCGCTCGCATCTGCGCTGTCAACTCACCGGCCGCAGCCGCGGAAACCTGCGCAAGTTCAAGATCTCGCGCATCATGCTGAGAGAGCTTGCACTCGCCGGAAAGATCCCGGGTTTGAAGAAGGCCAGTTGGTAAACGACCGCGTACGAGAGCCCTGCGGCTTTGCCGCGGGTCCGAACGATTTGAATAAGAGAACGACGTTTCGTTGGAGACTGACAAAGCGATGAACAACCAAGATCCCATCGCGGACATGCTGACACGGATTCGTAACGCGAATCGTGTGGGCCGTAAGAACGTCATCATCCCCAAGAGCAAGATCTGCACGGGCATCGCGCAGGTCCTTAAGGACGAGGGGTACATCGAAGACTACGATGTGATTGACGACGAGCGCCAGGGCACGATCCGCGTCAAGCTGAAATACTCGACCAGCGGCGACAAGGTCATTCACAGCATCGATCGCGAATCCAAGCCCGGCTGCCGGGTCTATCGCAAGGTCGATGACCTGCCCAACGTGCTGAACGGAATGGGCATCGCCGTGGTGAGCACCAGCCGCGGCGTGATGAGCGATCGCAAGGCGCGCGAACAGAAGGTCGGCGGCGAATTGTTGTGCACCGTGAGCTAGTGATTTTGGATTTTGGATTGGGGATTTTGGATTCAATCGCAAATCCAAAATCGAAAATCCAAAATGGAGCGAGTCATGAGCAGAATTGGAAAAAAACCCGTCCCCGTCGGCAAGGCGAAGGTGTCGGTCAACAACCAGCACATCAGCGTCGAAGGCCCCAAGGGCAAGCTGGAAATGGATGTGCATCCGGCCATCAAAGTCGCGCAAGCCGACGGCAATCTGGTGGTCACGCGTCCGGACGATGAGAAGCAAAGCAAGGCCCTGCACGGCCTGACCCGCGCGCTCTTGGCGAACATGATCACCGGCGTGACCGAGGGGTATAAGAAGTCCCTGGAGATCCAGGGCGTCGGATACAAGGCGGAGCTGAAGGGCAAGAAGCTTGTTCTTTCGGTTGGCTATGCCAATCAGATCACGCTCGAAGTTCCTTCAAACGTGACGACGACCCTTGAAGGCACGAACAAGATTCACCTGACCGGCGCGGACAAGCAGGCGGTGGGACAGTTCGCCTCGGACATTCGCCGCGTGCGCAAGCCCGAACCTTACAAGGGCAAGGGTATTCGGTACGAAGGCGAACAGGTCAAGATCAAGCCCGGCAAGGCCTTCGCCGGCGCAGGCGCGAAATAATTGGTTCACGCGGATTTGGCAACGGTGCGCAGCACCGTGGGTTGAAAAACTATGTCAGACAAAAACCAACAGAAAGCGGTCAGACTCGAACGCCGCAAGTACAACATTCGCAAGAATCTCTTTGGAACCCCCGAGCGCCCGCGCTTGAGCGTCTTCCGAAGCGACAAGCACATTTACGCGCAGCTCATCGACGACTACGCCGGCAAGACGCTGGCGGCCGTCGCCAGCAGCAAACCGGATGTGCGCGGCGAGCTGAAAAACGGCGGCAACGTCGCCGCGGCCAAGAAGGTCGGCGCCGCCATCGCTGCCGAAGCCAAGAAGATCGGCATCGCCCAAGTCGCGTTTGACCGCGGCGGCCGTCAGTATCACGGTCGAATTAAAGCCCTCGCCGACGCAGCACGCGAAGGTGGATTGAAATTCTAAACGTAGGGGCGACGCCTGCGTCGCCTACTAGTGAGTAACACTATGGCAGAAGATCAAGTTCAACCCGAATCGACTCCCGAACCAGCAGCCCCCGCCGAGGCGCCGGAAGGCGCAGCGCCGCAAGGTGATGCGCCTGCGCAAGGCGCCGGCGATCAGCGCGGAGGTCGTGGCGGTGGTGGTCGTGGCGGCCAGGGCGGTGGTCGTGGTGGTCAGGGCGGCGGTCGTGGTGGCCAGGGCGGCGGCCGTGGCGGACGCGGCGGTGGCCGCGATCGCGATCGCGATGAATCCGGGATGGAGTCAGCCGTCGTGCGCATCTATCGCTGCTCGAAGGTCGTCAAAGGCGGCCGCACGTTCAGCTTTGGCGCGCTGGTTGTCACTGGCGACCGCAAAGGCAACATTGGCATCGGTTACGGCAAGGCCAACGAAGTTCCGGGCGCCGTCGAGAAGGCGAACAAAGACGCGCGCAAGCAGATGCTTAAACTGAACCTCAAGGGCACAACGATCCCGCACACGGTCAAAGGGACCAGCGGTGCGAGCACGGTGGTTCTGGTTCCAGCGCGTCCAGGCACCGGCGTCACGGCTGGCAAAAGCGTTCGTCCCTGCCTCGAGCTGGCGGGGATCACCGACATCCTCACCAAGGCTTATGGCTCGACCAGCCCCAAGAACCTGGTGAAGGCGACGGTGGCGGCATTGAAGCAACTGCAAAATCGCGAGCAGGTTGAAGGCAGCCGCGGTGTGTCGCTCGCCAAAGGCGCGGGCGAATTGGTGACGGCATAACGAAATGATGAGTGATGAATGTCGAATGCTGAACAGGCATTTCATTCATCATTCAGCGTTCATCATTCAGCATTGGATTGACCATGAGCATGATTCACGAAATCACGTCCGGTTCGCCGCGATATAAGAAGTCGCAGCGGAAAGGGCGCGGCGAGTCCAGCGGTCGCGGCAAGACATCGGGCCGCGGCAACAAGGGCTCGAAGGCGCGCGTCGGCACGTACATCAAGCGCGGCTACGAAGGCGGCCAGACCCCGATCTTCCGCCGCTTCCCCAAGCGCGGCTTCAGCAATTTCAATTTTGAGCGCAAGTTTCACATCGTGAACCTTGCCGATCTCGAGCGCTTTGACAACGGAACGATCGTCGATGCAGCCGCCCTGATCGAAGCGGGTTTGGTCCCTGATACCAAACAGCCGGTGAAGATCCTGGGCGAAGGGGCGATCAGCAAGAAGCTGACCGTCGTGGCCGGCTGGTACAGCAAGTCGGCTTTCCAGAAGATCACCGACGCGGGCGGCAAGGCGCAGAATCCCAAGGGCGAAACGTTTGAATTCCCCAAGGAAAAGAAGAAGTTTGTTCCGCGCGAAGGCGGGGCGGGGAAGAAATCGAAGAAAGCGGCCACCGAGGAAGCACCCGCTGCCACAGCGCCTGAGGGTGAGAAGAAGGAAGAAGCTCCCAAGGCCGAGTAAATCGATCCGCAAGCCCACGGATTGCAAACCGTGGGCGTATGTTTTTTATGTTCAAGACCCTTCTCAACATCTTTCGCGTTCCCGAGCTTCGCAACAAGGTGCTTTTCACCTTGTTCATGCTCATGATTTACCGGATCGGGTATCACGTTCCGCTTCCGGGCGTGGATCAGTCCAACTTCGAAGCGCTGCAAGCCAAGCAGCAGGAAACCGGCGACGACACCGCCGCGAGCCGGCTGGCCAATTACGTTTCGCTCTTTTCGGGCGGAAACCTATCGCAGTCGACGATCTTCGGCCTGGGCGTCATGCCTTACATCTCGGCCTCGATCATTTTCCAACTGTTGACGACAGTGATTCCAACGCTGGAAAAGATGCAGAAAGAAGGGGAAGCGGGTCGCAAGAAGATCCAGGAGTGGACGCGCTACGCGACGGTTCCGTTGTGCATTATTCAGGGCATCTTCTGGATCAATTACATGCACAGCACCAGCCCGCCGCTGGTTCAGCAGAATTTGGCGCACTCGATGAAGTTCTGGGCGATGGGCTTGTTTTCCCTGACCGCCGGCTGCGTGTTTTTGATGTGGCTGGGCGAGCAGATTGATGAATATGGCCTGGGCAACGGCATCTCGTTGATCATTCTGGCCGGCATCGTGGCGCGCATGCCGCAAGCGGTGATGATGCTGATTGAGCAGACCAATTTCAGCGCGGGTTACAATCCGACCAAGCCCTTGAACGTCGGGAAGGTCATCTTCCTGTTCGCTTCGTTTGTGTTCATTATCGCCGGTTCGATTCTGATTACGCAGGCGCAACGGCGCATCCCGATCCAGCAGGCCAAGCACACGCGCGGCCGCCGCGTTTATGGCGGTCAGCGTCAATTCCTCCCGCTTCGCGTGAACCATGGCGGCGTGATGCCGATCATCTTCGCGCAGTCGTTGATGCTGTTCCCGGGCGTCGCCCTGGGATGGCTGGATGGATTGATCAATCAGCACACCAGCGCAACGTCGAAGTTCGGCGCAATCATTCAGTTCCTGAACATGGAATTCGCCCGCACGGGATTCCTCTACATCATGACCGAAGTCGTCATGATCTATTTCTTCGCCTACTTCTGGACGACGGTGCAATTCCAGCCCAAGGAAATGGCCAACCAGCTACGTGATTACGGCAGCTTTGTCCCTGGCCTTCGCCCCGGCAAGCGCACGGCGGACTACCTGGAAAAGGTGATGATGCGGATCACCTACGTGGGAGCTGCGTTTCTGTGCGTGATTGCGGTGGTGCCGACGGCGCTGAACGCGTCGCTGGGCATTCCATTTCAGATCACGGCCTTTTTGGGCGGGACGGGTTTGCTGATCGTCGTCGGCGTCGCGCTCGATATGGTCCAGCGGATCGAGGCCAACCTGCTGATGCGAAACTACGGCGGATTCCTCAGCGGGCCGGGAAATAAAGGCAAGCGGATCAAGGGAAGACAATATTGAAATGACGAATGACGAAATCAGAAGCTCGAATCAATGACGAAGCCCCAATAACGAAAGACCGGTGGGTGGCTCGTATCATTGGAATTCGTCATTCGTCATCGATTCGGATTTCTGATTTCGTCATTCGGATTTTCCCAGATGCCTATCGTCATCAAAACTCGCCGCGAAATTGAGATGATGCGGCGGGCGGGGCAGGTAGGACGCGAGATCCTTGCCCAGATGGAAAAGGCGGCCGTCGCGGGGGTAAGCACCGGGGAACTGGACGACCTGGCCCGATCGCTTCTCGAAAAGGTAAACGGGGTCGCGCTCTCGAAGAATTATCCAACGTACAAACCGGGGGAAGGATTTCCCGGCTATACGTGCATCAGCGTCAACGAGGAAGTCGTTCACGGCATCCCCGGTAAACGCGTGTTGCAAACTGGCGATGTCGTCACGCTCGATCTGGCCTTATCCGTCAACGGGTATTGTGCCGACACCGCGACGACGGTTGCAGTTGGCGAGATCAGCCAGCAGAAGCAGAAGCTGCTCGATGTCACCCAGCAGACTCTGAAGCTCGCGATCGAAACGATGAAGCCGGGCCGCAAGTGGTCCGACATCTCGCGCCTGATGCAGCACAATGTCGAGTCGCAGGGCTTTAGCGTGGTGCGCGAGTTTGTCGGGCATGGAATCGGGCGAACGATGCATGAGGATCCTAAGGTCCCCAACTTCGTGACGTCCGAGCAATTACGCGGCGATTTTAAGCTCCGCCCGGGAATGACCCTGGCGGTCGAGCCCATGGTGGTGGCGGGGCGACGGGATGTGCAACTGCTGGATGATGGCTGGACGGTGATTACCGAAGACCGCCTTCCCGCAGCGCATTTCGAGCATACGGTTGCAGTTACGGAAAGCGGCGTGGACATCCTGACCGATGGTCGCGCCCCCTGGAGTCTCTAGTGGCATGGTCACCTAAGGTGACCATGCCGATGCGCTTGGCGTGCAAACCCCGAGCCTGCTTGAGAATCAGAAAAATTTAAGCTATAAAGACGGATTCGACCCCCGGTAGCGGTCTGGACAGGTGTGTGAGTCATGAAAGTCAGAGCAAGCGTGAGAAGGATTTGTGAGAACTGCAAGATCGTCCGCCGCAAGGGGATCGTGCGCGTGATCTGCACTAACACGAAACACAAGCAGAAACAAGGATAGGTATTTTGGATTTTGGATCGGCGATTTTGGATTTGAATCCAGAGTCGAAAATCTAAAATCCAAAATCCAACATCGGAGCCACCATGCCTCGTATCGCAGGCGTTGACATTCCCGCGGATAAGCCGATTCGGATCAGCCTCCGCTACATCTATGGCGTAGGGCCGACCAACAGCGACGCGCTTCTCAAGGAAGCGGGCATCGACGGTCAGCGTCGCGCCAAGGACATCACCGAGGACGAGCTCGCAAAGCTCATCGGCTTGATCGACAAGGGTTTCCTCGTCGAAGGCGCGCTGCGGCGAAGCATCCAGCAGAACATCGCCCGCCTGCGCGACATCCAGAGCTTCCGCGGCAATCGTCATCGTCGCAGCCTGCCCGTTCGCGGCCAGCGCACGCGTTCCAATGCACGCACCCGCAAGGGCCCGCGCAAGACCGTCGCGGGTAAGAAGGGTGTGAAGGAACTAGGTAAGTAGTGCTTGAAGATGGAGGATTGAAGACTTGAACAGCAGTGTTTCTTTCAAGTTTCAATATTCAATCTCAAGATTTGGAATGCTGCGGGGACGGCGTAGTCCGGACGATCCGCTTTAGAAAGGTAATCGAATCATGGGCGAAGCAGCCAAAACCGCACCCGGCGCAAAAGCCGCTGCGAAGAAGAAAGTTCGCAAGGGCGTGACGCGCGGCGTGGCGCACATCAAAGCGACGTTCAACAACACGATGGTCACCATCACCGACACCAACGGGGAGACAATCTCCTGGGCGTCGGCGGGAACCGTTGGTTTCAAAGGCGCGCGCAAGAGCACGCCGTTCGCAGCCGGCCGCGCCGCGGAAAAGGCCGCCAGCGAAGCACGCAAGCATGGCATGGTCGAGGTCGAGGTGAAGGTCAAAGGACCTGGCGCCGGCCGCGAGCAGGCTGTCCTCAACCTGCAAAACGCCGGCCTGAAAGTGACTGGCATTGAAGACGTGACGCCGCTTCCGCACAACGGATGCCGGCCGCCGAAAAAGCGTCGCGTATAGCGCGACACTTTTTCAGTTTAACGGCCCCGCTTGCGGGGCGCGTTCGCGAAGCGCGACGAAATCGAGAAATCGGATTACCAATCGTGTAGCAGAAAAGCACGTCGCAAGCGACGCCGCTAAACGAGACAGAACGAAACGAACAAACAACATCAAGCAGCGCCTCCCGGCGAGGCGGAAGAACAGATGGCCCCTCATGGTTGGGGCGGGAACCTTCCGCAATTCGGAGAGTCGCAAAGGAGACCGACAATGAGAATTCGATGGCGTGGACTGGAATTGCCGTCCCGAGTCATTCGGGACCAGCAGGTCTCAACCGATACCTACGGCCGATTCACCGCTGAGCCGTTTGAGCGCGGATTCGGGACGACGGTGGGAAACAGCCTCCGCCGCATCCTGCTTTCGTCGCTCGAAGGCGCTGCCGTCACTCACATCAAGCTCAAGGGCGCTGATCATGAGTTCAGCAGCCTCGCGGGCGTGATGGAGGATGTGACTGACATCATCCTCAACATCAAGAGCCTCATCGTGAAGCTCGATGCCGATGAGCCCAAGGAGCTGAAGCTCACCGCGAACAAGGCGGGAGCGATCACCGCGGGGATGATCACCGGCGACCCGGCTGTCACGATCATCAACAAGGATTTGGTCATCGCGACGCTGACGGAAAATGTCAGCTTCGACATGACGCTGACCGTGGCCAAGGGCCGCGGTTATGTGACGGCTTCGGAAAATATCGAAGACATCGACGAACAGGAAGTCGGCCTGATCGCGGTTGACAGCATCTATTCGCCGGTGACGCGCGTGCGTTACGCGACGGAAGACGCGCGCGTCGGACAGAAGACCGACTACGACCGCTTGATCCTCGAGATCTGGACCAACGGCACGCTCTCGCCGGAGATGGCGCTGGTGGAAGCCAGCAAGATCCTCCGCAAGCACCTCAACCCGTTCGTGCAGTATTTCGAGCTGGGCACCGACACCGCCAACGAAGATGCGCTCACCGCGCTGCGCGAATCCGGCAAGGCGATGATCGACCCGGACCTGCAGCAGAAGCTCGACATGACCGTCCAGGAACTGGATCTGTCCGTCCGAGCCAACAACTGCCTCGAATCGGCCAAGATCGGCACGGTTCGCGAGCTGGTGAAGAAGACCGACGCCGACCTCTTGAAGGTTCGCAGCTTTGGTAAGACTTCCTTGCGCGAAGTGAAGCGCAAGCTCGCTGACCTTGGCCTGAGTTTGGGAATGGATCTTGACGCCGTCCCGACCCAGATGGCGTCCTACACCAGCCCGGACGATGAAGACGAGGCCGAAACCGAAGAAGCGGAAGCCGGAGCGGTGAAAGAGTAATGTGATTTTGGATTTGCGATGGCGGATTTTGGATTGAGTTCCAAATCCAAAATCACAAATCCAAAATCCAAAATAGAACGAGGTTCCCATGTCCAGTCATATGATGCGCGGGCGACAGCTAAGCCGCGATACCGAGCACCGCAAGGCACTTCGCCGCAACATGGCGCAGAGCCTGTTCGAGCATGGCAAGATCCGCACGACGCACGCCAAGGCCAAGGAGATCCGCTCCTTCGTCGAGAAATTGATCACGCTGGCGCGGGAGAACACGCTGACCTCGCGTCGGCGCATCATCTCGCTCATGCAGGATCGTCGCCTCGTCGATGAGGAGCAGGAATTCACGGGTCAGAGCGTGGTGCAGAAGCTGATCACCGATTTGGCGCCCAAGTTCGCCGACCGCCAGGGCGGCTATACGCGGATCATCAAGACCAGCGACTATCGCATCGGCGATGCTGCCGACGTCGTGATCCTTCAGCTCCTGACGGAAGAGTCCGCCCCCAAGGGCTCGGCTCGCCGCAGCGCTGGCCTTCGCCGCAAGCGCAACGAGCGTCGGCATCAGTTCGCCGGCAAGGCATTAAAGAAGCCCGCCAGGGCCGAAGCCGCCGCTGGGGCGGAAGGTTCGGGCGACAGTGCCCCCGCGAACGCCTAAGCTGCAGTTCGACATACAAGCTAAGCTGGGCCGGTTGTCATCAACCGGCCCAGCTTCGTTTCATGACCAACGAATCAGGTTCTTAGAAATGGCGGCCAATTTGCTACTCGCCAAGGGATTGGCGCATGGTAAGAATCAACGTTTTCGATACGTTTGCAGTATTCGGGAACAATTAACGCCCTGTTGCGTCTGTTGAGAATTGGCTCATGAGCGCCTAAGTCGCGTGAAATTAACGCCTTGTTGACAGCGCATCAGCCCGGTTTGTAGAATCTGTGTCCGTCAAAAGGGATGGAACGGCCGCTGTCAGGATCGTATCGCAGCCTGCCTACCAGATTGACGCCGGGGCCATCGACGTCGGCATTTTGTCCATTTTTTCTAACCGAGACAGCGACCTATGTGGGAGCATCTTCTGAGTAACATCCTGGTCGGGTCGTATGTTTTGATCCTGGCCTTGGTGGCGTTCTACGGGTTTCACCGTTACGTCCTGGTTTATCTCTACGTCAAGCATCGCCATGACGGATATCTCCCCAAGACGCAGTTCCCCGGCCTGCCGCGGGTGACGGTTCAGCTTCCGATGTACAACGAGGATGCGTGCGCCGAGCGGATCATCCGGGCCTCGTGCCTGATCGACTACCCGCTGGAATTGCTGGAAATTCAGGTGCTGGATGACAGCACGGATCACTCAGCGGACATCGCCCGCCAGACCTGCGAGGAATACGCCGCCAAGGGCTTTCCCATCCGGTATCTGCATCGTAACAACCGCGAAGGTTACAAAGCCGGCGCGTTGGCCGAGGGTTTGAAGACGGCGACGGGCGAGTTCATCGCGATTTTCGACGCTGATTTCGTCCCCCCGCGCGACATCCTGCACAACGTCATCAATTACTTCACCGAAGACAAGATCGGCATGGTGCAGATCCGCTGGGACCATCTCAACCGTGACGCCTCGCTGCTCACCAAGGCGCAGGCGATCTTCCTTGATGGGCATTTCGTCATCGAGCACACCGCCCGCAATCGCAGCGGACGGTTCATGCATTTCAACGGCACAGCCGGCGTCTGGCGTCGTACGACGATTGACGACGGCGGCGGCTGGCAGCACGACACGCTGACCGAAGACCTCGACCTGAGCTATCGCTGTCAGCTCAAGGGTTGGCAGTTCGTTTATCTGCCCCAGTTTTGCGCTCCCGCGGAGCTTCCGCCGGAAATGATCGCCTTCAAGCAGCAGGCCCATCGCTGGACCAAGGGCTCGATGCAGACGGGCATTAAGCTGCTCCCGCGCATCCTGCGTTCGCATCTCCCCGTGCAGGTGAAGTGGGAAGCATTTTTCCATCTGACCAACACGATCGTCTATCCGCTGATGGTCTTGCTGACCATCCTGATGTATCCGACGTTCTTCAACGTCTTCAGCCCCTTCAAGTCGCATTCGTGGGGACAATACATTTTCAGCGGCAGCCTTTTCATCCTGGCGACGTGCTCGGCGAGCATGTTCTTCGCCATGGGCCAGCGTGAGCTTTTCGGAAAGCAGGCAGGTTGGAAATCGCTGATCTACATGCCCGTCCTGATGGGCTTGGGCGTTGGCGTCAGCATCAACAACGCAAAGGCCGTCTTCGAAGCAATCTGGAGCTCGATCAAGAAAAAGCCCAGCGAGTTCGTGCGCACGCCCAAGTACGGCAATGGGTCGGCCCGCATGCGCGCGCGTCGCGAGACCGTGTTCACGTTCAAGCGACTGATGCTTCCGATCATCGAGATCGCGTTCGGCTGCTACATGGCAAGCTGCGCATGGATCGGGCTTTGGTATTCGGGCCTGGTCTGGGAAGGGGCGGATAGCTCGGGACTGGCGAGCCTGCCGTTCTTGTTGATCTTCGCGGGCGGGTATTTCTATGTCGGCTTCGGTTCGCTGCTGGCCTTGTATCAGATGAGCCAGGAGCAGGAAGAAGAAGTGATCGACATCCCGGAGCTGACGGCCTGACTCAAAGCCACTTGAGGCGGCGGAAGAGATACAGCAAGCCTCCGATGAAGGCGAGAATCACCAGGATCGAGACGAAGAATCCCTCTGTAGTGTGCAGGAGCCAGCGCCAGACGGGAATTTTTTCGCTGTCAAAATTCATTCCAAAGAAGCTGGTGATCACGGTCATCGGCAGGGCGATCACGGTGATGATCGTCAGCGTCTTCATGATCTGATTGAGGTTGTTGCTGATGCTCGACATGTAGATGTCGCGCGCGCCAATGACCAGGTCGCGATAGAGCTCGATCATTTCAACAGCCCTGATGGCGTGATCGAGCACATCGCGCAGATAAATGCGCGTCGTTTCGCGGATGAAGGGAACCTCGCCGCGCGTGAGCTGGGCGAGCACTTCACGCTGGGGGCCGATGACGCGGCGCAGGTTCAGCAGCTCGCGTTTCTTCATTGCGATGCGCGGGAGCAATTCCGGGCGCGGATCGGTGACCGCTTCCTCCTCAAGCTCATCGAGCTCATCCTGCATGTCGTCGAGAATCGGTTGATAGGCATCCACGAGGCGATCCAGGATGCGGTAGAGGAGCAGATCGATTCCGGGATCGAGCACCAGGCTGGCCGACGTTGCGGCGCGCTGAAGCAGCTGGGTGATGGAGGGCATCGGCTCATCGTGGATCGTCAGCAGATAGCGCTGCGACATGAACATGTCCAGCTCCTGCGTCTTGATCTTGTCGCTGGCTTGCGGCTTGAAGACGCCGTGGATCACCATGTAGAAGTAGCCCTGCTGGCAGGCGTCTCCGATGTGGTTGTAGCTCTCGATTTTGGGCCGCTGCGCGCGGTTAATCGAGTCTTCGATCGCCAGGGGGTGAAATCCAAAGACATCGTCGAGGATCGCGTAATCTTCATCCTCAGGCTTATCCATATCGACCCAGAAGACGGCGTAGGGGTCGCGGATGGCCTTGGTGAGGTTTGGGACAGTGGCCTGGGTGGAAATGGTCCCGTCGCCGAACTTGATGAACGCGCTGATCATGCAGATAGGTATATCGGACTTATCCACCCCCAGCCTTGCCTCGCGGGCAAGGCTTAGCGAATTTCTTTGCCGCGCGTATTATTTGACGCATGTCGACCATGGAACTGCCTCACACAGCCGGATGCCTGGTGTGCGGAAGGCACAATCCGCACGGGCTGAGGTTGTCGCTGCACGTCGATCCGGCCACGGGCATCGTGACCGTGGATTTTACGCCGCAGGCGGAGCATATCGGGTTCGATGGAATCGTTCACGGCGGGGTAGTGGCGACGATCGTGGATGAAGCGATGGTCTGGGCTGCCACCTGGATGGGGCGGCGATTTTGCGTCTGCGGCGAGATGAGCGTTCGCTTCCGCAAACCGCTGGCAGTGGGCGAAAGGGTGCAGATCGCGGCGCAGGTGGAATTCTCGCGGCCCCGGCTGATCGAAACAACCGCCAAGATGACGGGCGCCGGCGGATTGCTCGCCACGGCGTCGGGCAAATACGTTCCCGTCGATCCCGCTCAAAACGAGGCGATCATGGCGACGCTGATCGACGAACCCAGCACACATGCCGCCAACGCCATGCTGACGCGCGGCATTCCCCTCGATAAGGACGATTGAATCACCCGTAGCACGGGCGTCTCGCCCATGCACTGAAGGACATGGGCGAGACGCCCATGCTACGACATGCTTGACCAGGTTCTGAAAACCATCGATGGCCGCAAAGACCAGGCGATCTCAGCGTTGCAGGAATTTTTACGCATTCCCAGCGTCAGCACCAAGCTGGATCACAAGCCCGACATGCTTCGCTGCGCGACTTGGCTGGCGGATCAACTCAAATTCGGCGGGTTTGATGTCTCGATCATGCCCACTGCCGGGCATCCGGTGGTCATCGCCAGGAACAAGCATGTCGCCGGTCGCCCGACGATTCTCGTCTACGGCCACTACGACGTTCAGCCGCCCGAGCCGCTGGACCTGTGGAAGACGCCCGCGTTCGATCCCACGATTCGAAAAGACGACAACGGTTTCGACGCGATCTTCGCCCGCGGCGCCGTGGACGATAAGGGCCAGGTGTGGTGTCACGTGGAAGCCATGCTCGCCTGGCAAGCGCATGGCGGCTTGCCGATCAACCTCATCGCCCTGATCGAAGGCGAAGAGGAAATCGGCTCGGCGAATCTGGAAGGCTTCGTCACGCAACACAAGGAGATGCTCAAAGCCGACCTTTGCATCATCAGCGACACGGACCAGTTTCGCCGTGGCGTGCCAGCCATCACATACGGCCTGCGCGGATTAGTCTATGAAGAGATCCGAATCACCGGACCGGATCACGATCTGCACAGCGGCATGTACGGCGGGGCGGTGCCCAATCCCGCGAACGTGCTCTGCGAGCTTCTCGCAACGCTTCACAATCCCGATGGCACGGTGAATATCCCGGGCTTCTATGATGACGTCGTCGCCCTGACGCCGGATGAGCGCGCGACGTGGAGCCGATTGCCGTTTGATGAGAACGAATGGTTGAACGAATTGAAGATTCCGCATGGCAGCGGGGAGAAGAATTTCACGACGCTCGAGCGGATCTGGGCACGGCCGACATGCGACATCAATGGGATGACCGCCGGCTATCAGGGGCCTGGAGCTAAAACGGTGATCGGTTCGACGGCGTCGGCGAAGGTGTCGATGCGGCTGGTTCCGAATCAAGATCCCAAAAAGATCGAGGCAGCGTTCCGCCAGGCCATTGGTGATCGCGTTCCGGACAATGTGAAACTTGAGTTCGTCCTCGAACCGCACACAGCGCAGCCAGTGCTGGTTCCGATCTCGAACAAGGCCACGAAACTCGCGGCGGAGGCGCTGCAAATTGGATTCGGCCAAAAACCGACATTCATGCGCAGCGGCGGGACGATTCCGGTGGTGGGTTTGCTGAAGCGCGTCGTTGGGGTGGATACGCTTCTCATCGGTTTCGGCCTGCCCGATGATCGCGTGCATTCGCCGAATGAGAAATTCGACTTACATGCATTCCACGCTGGCGCCCGCACCGCGGCAGCGTTGTATGAAAAGTTGGCGCAACTGTGACACGGGCGGGACGCCCGTGTCACAGTCACGCCCGTGGAATCAGCTTTCGTGGATTCTCGATCGTGAGTTGATTCACCACTTCTTCGCCCGCCAGCTCGATCGCGTTTTGCAATCCCGCCAGTCGCACATCCATCCCGCCGGGGTTGTGCGAATCGCTTCCCAGCAAAAAATAGCGGCCCTTGCGGAGATAATTCTCGGCGATGATCCGCGTGATGGCTTCGGGCCGATCGCCCAGGCATTGCAGATTTCCCTGAAGCAGGATTCCCATGTCGGCGAATTTCTCAGCCAGGTCGGGTTTGTCCTGAATCGCCCGCGTGCGCTCGGGGTGCGCGAGAATCACGGTCAGCCCCATCCCCTGGAGCCACTTGATGGCCGGCTCGAAGAAATCGGGAAGCTCTGCGACCCACATGTCGATCAACATGTATTTTCCGCCCATGCCCATGCTGACGAGCTCCTCTTCGGGCGTTTTCATGACGGCGGGGTGAAGGTTTAATTCGCCGCCGGGCATGAGCTTGAGCGCGACCTCGGCTTGGTCCAATGTGCTTTGCAGACGCTCGACCAAGCGCGGGACCGCGGTGCGCGTCACGCCCTTATAGGTCGGCCAGATGTGCGGCGTGCAAAACGCGTGTGAATAGCCGGCGCTCACCAGCGCCTGCGCGCAGCCAATCGATTCCTCAATTGTCTTGCAGCCATCATCGAGCGCGGGCAACAGGTGAGAGTGAACGTCGATCCGGCCGGTCATTTGGCTCCATTCTTACGCAATACCATCGAGCAATCTCCTTCGATATAGTCTTCGAGCACGTTCAGATCATCCGTCAACGTCTTTCCAAATCGCGTCACTTGTGGCCGCGAATACCAATGCAAATACGACACGCCAGCGAGAAGCGATGAGGAAAGGAAATTGAACACGAACGCCACACGGGCAGCATCAAAGGCAGCCTTGATCGTGTTATGGAACGCGTCGCGCTCGAGCGTATTGAGCGCCCCGCTGCAGACGATCACATCCGCTCCCACATCGAGTCGCTTCGGTTCACGAACAAAATCTATCTGCACGATGCTGGTGCGCGGAAGTTTTTTCGATTCAGCCACATTCGCCAATTCAGGAACGCCTTCGACGCCGATGTATTTCTTGACGTTCACATCGCGCGCGATGAGAAAATCCATCAAGTCCGCGCGTCCGCAGCCAAGATCCAGAACCGTTTGATCTTCGAGATTGTGTAATCGCGTTAACGCATCAAATCGCAACTCCTGCGTGCGGCGGCTGGCCCATAGCAGCGAGCGAAAATCGCCCCCGTGGCGGGCTGCGGCGCGGGCGTAGGGTTGGAGATAACCGGGTTGATCGTTCACGAATGCCTTCTGGTAGCGCATCTTAGGCCTCTGTCGCGCGTGAGCAACTGAGGAGCCTGGTTTGCGGGGGATCATGGCGCCGAATACGATGGGCGCGTGAGGTGGTTGCTGCATGGAAATCTCTCGTCTGCCGTCGGCGAGGCGCTGGTCAGGCATGAGCACAAAGTCACGCCGCTGGCCGAGCTGCAAGTGGCAGACGATGCGGATGCGCGAGAGGTGTTGAAGGCTGCGCAATCGAAGCAGCTCGACATCCTGACCTCGGATGGATCGCTGGTGAACGCGATCTTCGACCAGGATATCTGGTTCAACCGCGTCGTGGTTTATCTCCAGCTGGAAGGCGGCGACGTCGAGCAGGATGATGCGATCGACCGGCTGTTTGAGCGCTACAAGCGCCTCACCCCCGGCCGGCTGTACACGGTAACGGGATCGCGCGTGAAGATTCGGCAGTTGCCATCGAAATTACGTTAGACGGGGGAGTCACGAAGACGCCAAGACACGAAGAAATTACAAACCAAATGAACAAATTTCTTCTTCGTGTTTTCGTTGTGCCTTGGCGTCGTTGTGACTTCCGCTTTTGAATCGGAGTGAAAATGTCCCTTCTTGTTACAGGTTCCATCGGCATCGACACCGTCGAAACGCCCTTCGGCAAGCGTGACGATGTCATCGGCGGATCAGCCATCTACTTTTCATATGCGTCGAGCTTCTTTACGCCGGTGCGGCTGGTCGGGGTGGTGGGGGAGGATTGTCCGAAGAGTTTCTTCAATATCTTCGAAGGCCGGGACATCGATACCAGCGGTTTGGAGACGCGCAAGGGGAGCAAGACGTTTCGCTGGCATGGTTCATATCTGAAGGACATGAACGAAGCTGTGACCGTCGAGGTGGATCTGAATGTGCTGGCGGAACGCGCGCCCAGGATTCCCGATCAGTTCATCGACAGCCGATTCGTGTTTCTGGCCAATACCCATCCGGTGTTGCAGCAGGAAATGGCTGGAAATCTGAAATCAGCCAAGCTCATTGTCGCCGACACGATGAATCTGTGGATCACCACGCAGCGCGACGAGCTGCTGAAATTATTGAAACTGATTCACGGCCTGGTGTTGAATGATGGCGAGGCGCGGCTTCTCACGGGAAAGAAGAATCTGATCGAAGCGGCGCGGGAGGTACTGAAGCTGGGGCCGAAGTTTGTGGTCGTGAAGAAGGGCGAACATGGCTGCCTGATGTGCAGCGAGCGCGATACGTTTGTTTTGCCTGCATTTCCCGCCGACACAGTCGTTGATCCCACCGGGGCTGGCGACAGCTTTGCCGGTGGCATGATGGGCTACCTCGCCACGCAGGGCGGGAGCATATCGGCAGCCACGATCAAGCGATCGCTCGCGTTTGGGACGGTCGTGGCGAGCTTTACGATTTCCGACTTTTCTTTGGGCGGGCTGCGGTCGACGACGCGCGACCAGATCGATGAGCGCTGGAACGTCTATAAGCAGGCGATGTCTTTTTAGTCTCCGCCGGTTGCCCGCCAGGCTTGGCCTGTTTGGTCCGGCGCGATTTTTCGTAGATTTCGATGAACTGCTGTGGCGTCGTGCTGGCGATCATTTCGCCGACGATATCGAGCGGCAGATCTTCGAGATGGCGAAACCGGATGCACGATTTGCCCATGTCCAGCTTTTTCCCCGACTTGGCGAATGCCGCGCGCAGCTTGGCCGACTTCTTGTTATCACCGTAGACGCACATCAGGTAGAGCCCGAAGAAATGCTTCTGCGCCGCCAGCCCCGCGTAGGCAAGCGGCTGGCCGTTGTAGGTGACAGGATAAGTGGAAAGCGGGATCTCGTAGCAAATTCCTCCCCAGTTCATCGTTTCCACGTACCCGCGGGGAAGTTTGGCCAGGACGACCTTGCGCACGGCGCTGATGACGTCGCGCCTTTCCGCGGGAAGTTCTGCAAGGTATTGATCCACGGTGCTGGCTGCGCTTGTCACCATGGATGAATCGTATCTGCTAAGATTGAATGGTGCGCCTTTTTCTTGCGATTGAGCTGCCGGACGAGGTTCGATCGCATTTGATCGAAGTGAGAAAAGCGCTTGAATCGGTTCTGCCGAAGGTCGCTTACACGCGGGCTGAGAATCTGCATCTCACGTTGAAGTTTCTCGGTGAAGTGGAGCCTAAGCGCCTGGATGCGATCACGGAGTCGCTGGGGAAAATTTCCACGACGCGCATTGAGTTGGTTGGTCAAGCGCTGGAATGTTTTCCGAATCGTGGTTCGATTCGGATTGTGGCGGCTTCGATGGGGGGAACGCTCGCGCCGCTTGGGGCACTGCATCAAGCCATCGAACAACGCTGCCAGCATCTGGGATTTGAACGCGAGCAGCGCGTCTATCGCCCGCATGCGACGCTTGCCCGCGCGCGGCCGGTGCTTTCGCCGAAATTCCGCCAGGTCGCATTGGATGCCACTGCTTCATGCTGGCCCGGGCCTGCGTTTGCGCCCGGTGAATTTGTTTTGATGAACAGCGAGTTGTCGCCTCAAGGTTCGAAGTATTCGACAGTTGCGCGCTTCCCCATCGGGTGACCGAAAATTTCCCGAATTCTCTCTTGCAAATCGATGGCGCGAACCTAAGATCACCCTAACACTGAATCAGGACGGTCTGGTGACTTCCGTCGAGTTTAGTGGCCTCAGAGGATGTGATTGAGGCAATCGCTGCGTCACAACGGAGTGCTGCAGCCCCCAAGTCGCCGAACGCTTTAGACCCGGATTCAGGCGCAATGCCCCCGGATCTGAGCAACGCCGGCTGACCAACATACCCGGCGCGAATCGAAAGGAGCCCACCGTGGCCAAGTCCCTCGAAAAGACGGACCCGAAGAAGGTCTCTTCAGACAAAACCGACGCCAAGACCGCCCCTGAGGCGGTGATGCGCGAGATCCCCCGTGACGCCTCAAAGGATGCCGTCGCAAACGCCGTTAAGGAGGCCCCCAAGCCGGTCGCCAAGGAAGCCCCGCGCGATCCGGCCCGGGATTCCGCCCTCACCCGGGCGGTTCAGCAGATCGAAAAGCAGTTCGGCAAGGGATCGGTGATGAAGCTCGACGGCGACAAGCGCGCCAATGTCGATGGCATCCCGACCGGTAGCTTGTCTCTTGATATCGCGCTGGGGGGGTCGGGTGTGCCGCGCGGTCGCGTTTTGGAAATCTTCGGCCCGGAATCAAGCGGTAAGACGACTCTGACGCTCCACATTATCGCCGCGGCACAAAAGCTCGGCGGCGTGGCCGCGTTTATCGATGCGGAACATGCGCTGGATCCCTCCTGGGCCAAGCGGCTGGGCGTCAAGCTCGATGATTTGCTCGTCTCCCAGCCGGATACGGGTGAGCAGGCGCTGGAAATCTGCGAATTGCTCGTCCGTTCCAACGCGGTCGATGTGATCGTCGTTGACTCGGTGGCAGCCCTTATTCCGCGGGCGGAAATCGAAGGCGAAATGGGCGACAGCCACGTCGGCCTGCAGGCCCGGTTGATGTCCCAGGCCCTTCGAAAACTGACGGCAGCCATCGCCAAGAGCCGCACGACCGTCATTTTCATCAACCAGATCCGCGAAAAGATCGGCGTGATGTTTGGTAACCCCGAAACCACACCCGGCGGACGGGCTTTGAAGTTTTACGCCTCCGTGCGAATCGACGTCCGCCGCACGCAGACGATCAAGGAAGCGGAAATCTCCATCGGCGCCCGCACCCGGGCGCGCGTGGTGAAAAATAAGATCGCTCCCCCATTTCGCGATGCCGAATTCGACATCATGTTCGATCGCGGCATCAGCTACGAAGGCGATCTGCTCGATCTGGCAGCCCTGAACAACATCGTTGAAAAAAGCGGCGCCTGGTACAACTACAAGGCCATTCGCCTTGGCCAGGGCCGTGAAAATTCCAAGCAGTTCCTCCAGGACAACAAGGACGTGGCAGAGGAGATTCGTCAGGCGGTTCTTGAGAGCAAAGGCCTGTTGAATGCCAAGCAGGCGGAAGCCGCTGCCAAGATTGATGCAAAAAACGATGCCCGTGAAGCGCGGGAAACGAAGGAATAATCGCATCCGCGAAAAAAAATCCGCTGTCAGGTGAGCTTCGTCACGCCTGCCCAATAAACATGCAAGCTCGGCCGTCGTATGAATAAGTGATGGTTCATACGGCGGCCGAGCCGCGTTCTTGAATTGCATGCCTCCTCGTCCGAGAATGTTTGGCCATCAAAATCGGCACCTTTTTACAGTCTGAGCTTATTTTCGGACTGTGGTTCGCCGATTGCATTTAGGTGTACACCTCCTCTTCGACCCCGGGCAAAGGTGTTGTCGATGGCGAGGTGCGGGTCCGGAGCGATCCGGATCAGGCTTGATGGGCTAAGACAGCGGGGTTTGTACATGGGACGCTGTTCCTTCGCGCGGGGCACCAAGAGCCTTGCGGTCACGCTTTTCGTCGGTTCGGTTCTTTCCGTTCCGTTTCTTCCCGGATGTGCTGCCAGGAGCTACGCCGGAACGGGCCAAACTATCGATGCGCCCAGCACGATGGATCTGACCGGATTGCAGAAGAGTTTTGCTGCCGTCGTCGATCGCGTGGCTCCGAGCGTCGTTGCTATTTCCGCATCCTGCACGCCGGTGGACAGCGACGAACTTCTTCGCACCGAAAATCTCAATTCACAGAAAATCGATTCCGTCCTGAGCAAGACGACGCGCACAGTCGGCACTGGATTCTTCATCGACGCCGATGGCTTCATCGTGACCAACGAGCATGTGGTCTGCGAAGCCGAGCAGTTGTGGGTGACGACCGATGACCGCCGCGTCTTCCCCGCGATCGTCATCGCGACCGATCCGCGCGCGGACCTGGCCGTCCTCAAAATTCCCGCGAGCGGATTTACGCCCGTGAAATTCAGCAAGCAGCCGGTCTATCGCGGCCAGTGGACGATCGCGGTCGGCAATCCCTACGGCCTCGCCGCTGAGGGAGATCTGGCGATGAGCGTGGGCGTGGTGAGCGCGACGGCGCGTTCGCTTCCCAAGCTTTCCAGCAAGGAAGGCCGTCTCTATACGAATCTGATTCAGACGACAGCCGAGATCAATCCGGGCAATTCCGGCGGGCCGCTTTTTGACATCAACGGCGACGTGATCGGCGTGAACACTGCCGTGATCCTGCCGCAGAAGCAGACCAATGGGATTGGTTTTGCGTTTCCCATCGGCGACGAGATTTTGAACAAGATTGATCATCTCAAGCAGGGCCGCGAGATCGTGTACGGCTATCTCGGGGTCACGGTCGGCGACCCGACTTCGCACGAGCGCACGACAGCGGGACTTCGCGGCAACGGCGGGGCGCGCGTTGATTTCATCGAGCCCAAGTCGCCGGCCGATGGCATCGATCTGCATCCCAACGACATCATCGTCTCCGTGAACGGCGCTGCCGTGGCCGATAGCGATGCGTTTATTCGCGTGATTGGGCGAACGGCCGTCGATAAGCCGTCGTCACTGGGAATTTATCGCAATGGGAGCCTCAAGGCGATCAGCGTCACGCCGCGCAAGCGCCCGACGCCGGCGGTGGCGACGCGCGAGCCTCAGCGACTTCGCTGGCGCGGGATGACCATTGGCCCGGTTCCGACGAATTGGGCAAAGGACGCTCGGTCGGCTGTCAGTGGCGTCTACGTGGTTGGAATTGAAGATGCCGAGCTCAGCGCCAAGCTGGGTGTGAAGCAGGGCAGCATCATCACTGCGGTCGCAGGGAAGGTCGTGAAGAGCGTGGCAGACCTGCAGCGAATTATTGATGCGACGCCGCCCGAGAGCATCAAGTTCGAAACCGCCGATTCCGCGGCTGTGGTGTCGGCGCAGGAATAGGATCCAATTCGAAATTTGAACCTGCAGGGGCGACACTTGTGTCGCCCCTGCTTTTTTGCCATACCCGAGCACCCCGGCGAGGAGACAAAGGCGCCCGCTTGCCCGCTTCACTTCATTCCTCAATAATCCCGGACTTTGCCGAGAAGACCCTCAATGATGACATCCGCCCAGATTCGCCAGCAATTCCTCGACTTTTTCGTTGAGAAGCATGGTCACACGTTTGTCCCAAGCTCCCCGGTGGTCCCGCACGATGACCCCACGCTGCTCTTCACCAACGCCGGGATGAATCAATTCAAACCCTATTTCCTCGGCACGGAGAGAGCGCCCTGGCCACGGACAGCCAACACGCAAAAGTGCATCCGCGCCGGCGGAAAGCACAACGACCTCGACGATGTCGGCCGCAGCCGCCGCCATCACACATTTTTCGAGATGCTCGGCAACTGGAGCTTTGGCGACTATTTCAAGCGCGGAGCCATCGAGATGAGCTGGGAGCTGCTGACCAAGGTGTGGGGCCTCGATCCCACTCGCTTGCACGTCAGCGTTCACGGAGGTGATCCCTCTTCCGGCGTCCCGCGCGATGAGGAAGCCGCCCAGATCTGGCGCGACGTGGCGGGCATCCCAGGCGATCGGATTCATTACGGCGGCGCCGATAATTTCTGGGAAATGGGTGATACCGGCCCCTGTGGACCATGCACCGAAATCTTCATCGATCGAACGCCTGACAAATCCGGCGGGCCGTCGGTCCTCAGCGGCGAAGATCCGCGCGTGATGGAAATCTGGAACAACGTTTTCATCCAGTACAACCGAAATCCCGACCGCTCGCTGACGACTTTGCCCGCGCAGCATGTGGACACCGGGATGGGTTTCGAGCGCATCACCCAAGTCCTGCAGAACGTCGATGGCAATTACGGCATCGACTTGTTTCATCCGTTCTGGCAGGTGCTCCAGGAACTCAGCGGGCGGAAATACACCAACACCTATCCCGCCACGAACAAGCCCGACCCGGTTGCGGAGGCGGCTGATGCGCAGCTTCGCGCGGACATCGCCTTCCGCGTCATTGCCGATCACAGCCGCGCCCTGACGTTCGCGCTCACGGACGGGGCTGTCCCGAGCAACGAAGGCCGCGGCTACGTGCTGCGGAGAATTCTTCGCCGCGCGGTGCGCTTTGGTCGCCAGCAACTCGATCTTCGCGAGCCATTCATGCACAAGCTCGTGCAGGTGGTGGTCGATGCGATGGGCAATGCGTTTCCAGAATTGAAAAAGAATCCGGGGCGCGTGATTGAGCTGATCAAGGACGAGGAAGTCAGCTTCGGCAAGACGCTCGATCGCGGGATTTCGCTGTTTGAGGAAGCGGCTGGGCAGGCGAGGTCGAAGCAGATTCCAGCCGATGATGCGTTCAAATTGCATGATACGTACGGTTTCCCGATCGATCTCACGCGCATCATGGCGGAGGAGCGCGGGATGTCGGTGGACATCGCGGGATATGAGAAGTTGATGGAGGAAGCCAAGGAGCGCGCTCGCGCCGGCGGGAAGGAGGGGGCTTCGCGATTGTTTGAATTGTCGCCCGATGCGCTGGCGACGTTGCAGAAATCAGGCGTCAAGCCGACCGACGATTCAGCGAAGTTCAACGCGGCGCCGATTGGCGCGACGGTGAAGGGGATTTGGGATGGACATCGGCTGATCGAGTCCACCCATGGCGCTGAAGCGGCGGGGCAGGGCGTGGCGATTGTTCTGGATTCGACCAATTTCTACGCGGAGATGGGCGGACAGGTTGGTGATACGGGCGAGCTGCGATCAAAGATGGGCGCGGTCATGGATGTGACGACGACGCGCGTATCGGGCGGTTTCGTGCTGCACGTCGGCAACATGATCGAATCACATCTCAAGGTTGGCGATCACGTGACCGCGACGCTGGCCGGCGTGCGCCCGCGCACGGAGAAGAATCACACAGCCACGCACCTGGCGAATTGGGCGTTGCGCGAAGTGCTTGGCAATGACGTGCAGCAGAAGGGGTCGCTGGTTGATCCTGAGAAGCTGCGGTTCGACTTTGTGCATGGCAAAGCGATGACGGATGACGAGGCGGGGCGGGTTGAGTCGCTGGTCGCGCAGAACATCGCGAAAAAGCTTCCCGTGTATGCGGAGAATGCGCCGCAGGAGCAGGCGCTGAAGATTCATGGGTTGCGGGCTGTGTTTGGCGAGAAATATCCGCCGATGGTGCGGGTCGTCTCGATCGGCGTGCCGGTTGGGGATTTGTTGAAGGATCCGCAGAACGCCCGGTGGCGACAGTTTTCCATTGAATTCTGCGGTGGAACGCACCTGAAGAATGCGGGCGATGCGCAGGGGTTTGTGATTACGTCCGAAGAATCGGTCAGCAAGGGCATTCGCCGAATCGTGGCGCTGACCGGCGACAGTGCGTCGGCTGCGCTTGCGTCGGCCGCGAAGATCGATGAAGCGATCGCTTCGGCGCGGACCTTGCCGGAGGCGGAGTTGTCACAGGCGATTCATGCGCTTCAGAAGCAGCTCGGTGGGGAAAATATTCCCCTGCGCGCCAAGCGCAAGGGACAGGCGGCGATTTCCGAGCTTCAACAGAAGCAAAAAGCGTTCGAGAAATCGCAGCGGGCGTCCTCGGGCATGGGCATGGACATCGCCGGGATGTCAGCGGAGCTGCTGAGTCAAGCGCCGACGCTGGGTGCAGGTCGTCTCATCGTCGGCGAGATTGCCGGTGCGAATGATGAGCAGCTTCGCAATGCCATGGATTCGCTGCGCAAGAAAGCGCCGAGTCATGGAATCCTGTTGGGATCGGTCAGCGACGGAAAAGTCTCGTTCGTGGCGGCTGTCAGCGACGATTTGATCGCCAGTGGATTGAAGGCGGGCGACTGGATTCGCGAAACCGCCAAGGTCGCCGGCGGCGGCGGGGGCGGCCGGCCGCAGATGGCTCAGGCGGGTGGCAAAGACCCAGTCAAGCTCGCGGATGCGTTGCAACGCGCTCGCGAGTTTGCCCAGGGCATCGTGAAGTGAATTCCAAGCGGCGAAGCGTGTTTGCCGATCGGCTTCGCGAATTCGGTGAATTCGCATTTCAGGAAGGCGGGGAATTCCAGCGTCGCGGAACGTGGCGGACGTTCTTCGCCGATCGCATGCAGGCCCTCTTTGACCAACGCATCATCTTCGAAATCGGCTGCAACGACGCGACGCTGCTTACGACGATCGCCCAGAAGCATCCCACGACCGCATTCATCGGGATCGATTGGAAGTTCCGAGCGCTCCACGCGGCTGCGGAGAAGATCGCAGCCGCGGGGTTGAGCAATGTCGCGCTCTTGCATGGTCGAGCGCAGGAGATCAGCCGAATCTTCGCCGATGGCGAAATCGACGAAATCTGGGTCTTTCACCCCGATCCTTGTGACAAGCCAAAGGAGCTGCCTAACCGTTTGATGAACGAATCGTTTCTGGCAAACGCCTGGCGAGTGTTGGCTGGCGAATCGCTGCTCATCCTCAAGACGGATCACCAGGCGTATTATCAATCGGTGCTCGCGCTGTTCGAAGCGCCCGGCGCGACGCTTGAGCGGAAGTTTGAGATTCTTGCCCGCTCATGCGATTACTGGAGCGACGAATCCGTGCGTTCCAGCGCTGCCCAGCGGCTTTTCGCGTACGAGCAGACCTTCTTTGAACGTCGGTTCACCCGTAAGCGGCGTCCGATCTATTACCTGGAGCTGAAAAGGCGATAACCAGGTCGATGTGAAGCCCTCGTGCTCGCGCCAAGTGACGCTCGGAGCAAGGCTTGACAGAACCGCCCGCCTTCCATAACGTACCGACCCTGCTGGAGCGGCGGGTTTGTCCCGCCGTTGCTTTTTAATGGGGTGTTTCGCAGGTCAGTCCCTTGGCGAGGCATCTTAGGAGTCCAACATGCTTCCGGTCCAGAAACACAGTAAGTCCCGCAAGCGTAAGCGTCGGGCGCACATGGCCTTAAAGCCGATCCACTACGTCCGTTGCCCGCAATGCGGCAACGCCAAGCTTCCGCACGCTGCCTGCGATAACTGCGGGTATGTCAATCCGAAGCTCGCCCTACAGGTCGATCAGGAACCCGCGTAATTCCGGAGGATTTGCGTGCGAGCTGCGGTGGACGTCATGGGCGGCGATCGTGCGCCGGCGGCCATCCTCAAAGGCTGCTGGGAAGCCGCGCCGCTGCTCGATTCCAACGACCAGATACTCCTCGTCGGCGACGAGAAGGTCATCGCCGAAGGCCTGCGCACCAGCGAACTCTGCAGCGAGAAGAAAGCCCTCTACAAAATTATCCCCACGACCCAGGTCATCGAGATGGATGACTCGCCGGTCGAAGCGATTCGCAATAAGCCCAATAGCTCGATTTCGGTGATGTGCAAGATCGCCGCCAAAGGCGAAGCCGACGCGGTCATCTCCGCGGGCAACACCGGCGCATGTGTGGCTGCCGCACAACTTCGGATGCGAACGCTGCCGGGCGTTTCGCGTCCCGGTATTGCGATCATTTTGCCGACGTTTCATGGGCCGGTTGTCGTCTGTGATGTCGGCGCCAATCCCGAACCCAAGCCCAAGCATATCGAGCAGTACGCCATCATGGCGGGCGCTTACGCCTCGGCGATTTTGGATCTGCCCAATCCGCGCGTCGGTTTGCTCTCGATCGGCGAAGAGGACGCCAAGGGCAACAGCCTCGTGAAGGAATCGCGCAAGCTGATGCGCGATGAACCGCAGATCAATTTTGTCGGCAATGTCGAAGGGCGCGATCTCTTCAAAGGCGCTTGCGACGTGGTGGTTTGCGATGGATTTGTAGGCAACATCATCCTGAAGTTCACCGAAGGCATCGCGGAAGGAATGTTTCAGACCATCATGGCTGAGCTCCAGGAGTTCGCGCCGGATCTTCTGGAGCAGTTCAAGCCGGTGATGAAGAAGATTTATCAGAGGCACGACTGGCAGGAATACGGCGGCGCGCCGCTGCTGGGCGTGGGAAAATACTGCCTGATCTGCCATGGCCGCTCGGACAGCCGGGCGATTAAAAATGCCATTCGCGTGGGCAAACAGCTTGTGAATAGCGGCGTAAACGAGAAAATCATCGAACGAATCGCTGCCAGCATTCCTGTCAACGAAGAGTCGCAGGATGCGGCATAAACTCGCCTGGATGGCGGGAAATCAAACTCCAACTCTCACAATCGAAATTTGATATTCGTCAGCTATGCCAACCTTTAGTGCCATGATCGCGGGAACCGGAAGTCACGTGCCTGAGCGGCGCCTGACTAACGATGATCTGTCGAAAATGGTCGAAACCAACGACGAATGGATCACGCAGCGCACCGGAATCAAGGAGCGCCGCATCGCGGCCGCGGAAGACTCGACCGCCACGCTCGGCGCGGTTGCGGCGCGCAAGGCGATTGAAGCGGCGGGGCTGGAACCCAAAGACATCGACCTCATTCTGGTCGCGACGATCACGCCGGAGATGGTCTTTCCTTCGACCGCCTGCTTCATCGGCGCGGATCTGGGGATTCCGGGCGTTCCCGCGTTTGACCTGTCGGCTGCGTGCAGCGGATTTATCTATGCGCTGACCACCGGCGGCGCATTCGTCAAGTCGGGCATGTACAAAAATGTGCTCGTCATCGGCGCCGAGACGCTCAGCCGCATCGTCAACTACAAGGACCGCAATAGCTGCATCCTCTTCGGCGACGGCGCCGGCGCGATCGTGCTGCAGCGCACCGACGATCCCAGGCGCGGCCTGATCTACAGCACCCTCCACGCCGACGGCTCGGGCGGCGACGTGATGAAATGCATGCCCGGAAGTCGTTTCCCGATCTGCGCCGACCTGGTGGCCGCGGATCAGCAATTCATGCAGATTCGCGGGCGCGAAGTGTACAAATTCGCGGTGCAGAAGTTCGAAGAGCTGATCGAACAGGCGATGCGCGCCTGCGAATTGAAAGCGTCGGATGTCAAATTCATCATTCCACATCAGGTGAATCAGCGTATCATCGACTCCGCCATGGAAAAGCTCGGAATGCCGCCAAGCCAGGCGTTTGTCAACATCGCCCGATACGGCAATACCTCCGCAGCGTCGATCCCGTTAGCGCTGGACGAAGCGTGGCGCGCGGGAAAAATTCACAAGGGCGATGTTCTCATCTTCGTCGCATTCGGCGGCGGATTGACCTGGGCCAACGCGGTGGTTCGCGTCTAAATCACCTGTCATGTCAGCCGTCACCTACATTCTCTGCCCCGGTCAAGGCGCTCAGGTCGTCGGCATGGGGAAGGATTTTTACGAATCCTCGCCGGCAGCCAGGGAGACGTTTGAGATTGCCAACCGCGTCGTTGGATTTGATCTCGCTTCGCTTTGCTTCAACGGTCCCGACGAGCGATTGAACCAAACCGACATCAGCCAACCGGCGATCTATGCGACGAGCGTGGCAGCCTATCGCGCAGGTGTCGCGGCGGGCGTGATCAATCCGCAAGCGAAGACGGAATTCGCGGGATTGAGCCTGGGCGAATATACGGCGCTGCACCTGGCAGGTGTGTTCAGTTTTGAGGATGGATTGAAGCTCGTAGCGGCGCGCGGACAGTACATGCAGGAAGCCGCGGCGGCGACGCCGAGCAGCATGGTGGCTGTCATGGGCGCGGATGAATCAGCCATCAACAATCTGTGCGAGCAAAACGCTCAGGGCGACGTGCTCGTGCCGGCGAACTTCAATGCTCCGGGGCAGATCGTCGTCAGCGGATCCAAGGCCGCCTGCGAGCGAATCGCGGCTGCGGGAAGCGTGGCAGGATTCAAGACCGTGCCCCTGGTCGTTGCGGGCGCGTTTCATTCGCCGATCATGCAGAGCGGCGCTGACAGGATGAAAGGCGAACTGGATCGCGTGAGTTTCAATCTGCCGCGCACGACCGTTTACTCCAACGTCACGGCAGCGCCTCACACCGACATCACCTCGATTCGGAAGTTGCTTGTTGATCAGATCATCAAGCCGGTTCGATGGGAGCAGACGATGCAAAAGATCGCGCCGGTTGCGGATGCGCGTTTCATCGAGCTTGCGCCCGGCCGCGTGCTGACGGGATTATTGAAAAAGATCAATCGCCGCCTGCCTGTGGAAACTTTATCGACGGCCGAGGCGCTCACGGCGGCAAAGCCCGCGTAAGGCTCGTGCGGAGGGCTGGACTATGACTGAAAAACGTGTCGCATTCGTCACCGGCGCTTCCCGGGGCATCGGCGCAGCCATCGCCAAGCGTCTGGCCAAAGATGGACTGCACGTCGTCGCCGTCGCCCGCTCGGCTGACAAACTCCAGGCGGTTGTCGACGAAATAAAAGCAGAAGGCGGCAGCGCGGAAGTGGTGGCGATTGACATCGGCGAATGCAAAGCGCTCGCCGAAGCGATCGAGAAGGTCACGGATGCTCACGGCCGCCTCGATGTCCTGGTCAACAATGCCGGCATCACCAAGGACGGCCTGATCCTTCGCATGGATGATGAGGATTGGGATGCGGTGCTGGATACGAATCTGAAAAGCGCTTTCGTAGCGATTCGCGCCGCGGCGCGGCCTATGATGCGCATCAAGGGCGGCACCGGCGGCCGCATCATTAACATCAGCTCCGTCGCGGGCGTGGCGGGCAACGCCGGGCAGGCGAACTACTCGGCGTCCAAGGCCGGCCTGATCGGATTGACCAAGACGGTTGCGAAGGAACTGGCGGGGAAAAATATCACCTGCAACGCCATCGCGCCTGGATTCATCACGACGGATATGACCGACGTGCTGCCCGATCAGATCAAGGAAGGCGTGAAAAATTTCGTGCCGCTGAAACGATTTGGCCAGCCGCATGAGATCGCGGCGGCGGTTGCGTTTTTGGCCAGCCCGGATGCGAGTTATGTTACCGGACAGGTGTTGTGCGTCGATGGGGGCATGGTGATGTGAATCACCTGGCCAAGGGGACGGTCATGTTGCATTGCACCCCGTTCCCGATATAGTTTTGCGTCCTTCGGGCCGTGGTGGCTCGCGGGTCGATCTACATGGGTAGGAAAGAAAATATGGACGACACGGATACGAAAGTCATCGAGATCGTCAGCGAGCAGATGGGCGTGGACAAGAGTGAAATCACTCGCGAAACCCACTTCATCAACGATCTCAACGCCGACTCGCTCGACACTGTCGAGCTGGTTATGGAATTCGAAGACGAGTTCGAACTCTCCATTCCCGACGAAGAAGCGGAAAAGATTCAGACAGTCGGGCAGGCGATCGATTACATCAAGGAACATTCGAGCAAGTAAGTAAAGTTGCCAGTTGTTAGTTGCCAGTTGCCAGGAGGAACTGGACGACTGGCAACTGGCAACTCGCAACTGGCAACTCTTCTATGCAGCGACGTGTCGTCATTACGGGTCTAGGGGTGGTTACCGCGCTCGGCGAAGTTGTCGACGAGATGTGGGAAAACGTCTGTGCCGGCAAGAGCGGCGTCGGGCCCGTCACACGCTGGGATAACACCAATTACCCCGTCCGCTTCGGCGGCGAGTGCGCCAGCTTTGACGTCACCAAGTACGGCGTCGATATTCGCGAAGCCCGCCGCCTCGACCGCTTTGGCCAATTCGGCATCGCAGCGTCCGTCAGCGCGGTCAAGGATTCGGGACTCGACTTCACCAAGGAAGACCCTTACCGCGCCGGCGTGATCATCGGCAGCGGAATCGGCGGAATCGAAACCCTCGAAGAGCAGAACAAGGTGCTCGTCGAGCGCGGCGTTCAGCGCGTCAGCCCGTTCACCGTGCCGCGGCTGATGGTCAATGCTGCAAGCGGCAATGTCTCGATCATCTTCAAGATTCACGGTCCCAATACCGCCGTCGCCACCGCATGCGCCACCGGCGCCAACGCCATCGGCGATGCAGCCCGCTACATCCAGCACGACATGGCCGACATGATGATCGCCGGCGGGTCTGAAGCGGCCTTGTGCTCACTGGGCATGAGCAGCTTCATGGCTGCACGCGCGTTATCGACGCGCAACGACGATCCGCAACACGCCAGCCGCCCGTGGGACAAGGACCGCGACGGGTTTGTCATGGCCGAAGGCGCGGGCGTGGTGATTCTCGAAGAGTACGAGCACGCGAAAAAGCGCGGCGCGCGAATTTATGCCGAGCTGGTCGGATATGGCATGAGCGGCGATGCCTGTCACATCACCGCCCCGGATCCCGATGGCAAGGGCGCGTCGATGGCGATGAAGCTCGCCCTTCGTGATGCCAAGCTCTCGCCCGATCAAGTGAATTACATCAACGCGCACGGCACGAGCACGCCCCTGGGCGATATCGCGGAAACCAAGGCCGTGAAGAACACCTTTGGCCCGCATGCCAGGAAATTGGCTGTCAGCTCAACCAAGAGCCAACTCGGGCATCTGCTGGGCGCCAGCGGCGGCGTGGAATGCGTCATCACCGCCATGGCTGTTCAGCGGAACCTGATTCCGCCGACGATCAACCTGGAAAATCCCGATCCCGAGTGCGATCTGGATTATGTTCCGCACAAGGCGCGCGACATGAAGGTCAGCATCGCCATGAGCAACAGTTTTGGTTTCGGCGGGCACAATGCCAGCCTGGTGTTGCGCAAGCTCTCGGATTGAAGGTCAACGAACAAGGATCGTTCGTGCCCAACGACAAATCGCCTGAAGCAATCGAAGAGATTCTCAACCGCCCCCTCACCGTTACTGTCACCCTCGCCGCCCGCAAGATGACGGTGGGCGATCTCTCCGACCTCAAGCCCGGTGACGTGATCCCGTTGGAGAAGCCCGCGTCGGCTCCCCTGGATGTGCATGCTTCAGGCGAACACGCGATCGCGCACGGCGAGCCCGTCATCGCCAACGACGATCACCTCGCCCTGAAAATCACCCAGGTTTCCGATCTTCGCCGGCGGGTGCGGGCGATGGGTCCTTCTGATCCGTCAGCCAATCCCGGGTGAATCGGGCGAAGTCGATCTGCCCATATCGCTTAGTGCCCCCTTCATACAACAGCCCAATCGACCCCTCCGGCAACGCGACGAGGCATGAATACGCTGATGGCCCCGGGTGAATCATTTTGCTCACGTGCCAGGTTTCTCCCTCGTCATAGCTCATGCGGAGGGTCATGCCATTTCGATCCGTCGTTGATGCCGGATTGGAGAAGAGGATGCGGCTGCGCTCGCCGTTGTCGGGCCAGGTGTAGCGAACGATACTCGCCTGGCAGATCGGCTCGACGAGCGCGTCATCGCGGCGAAGTTCTTTGAACGTAATGCCGCCGTCATCGCTGATGCAGACGCCGCGCTGGCGCGGGACGTTCTTGCGGTCCCCGGCGGCGTGATTGCGCATGTTGAGCATGATCCGCCCGTCCGAGAGTTCAACAACCTGGCTTTCGTTGAATTCCTTGCGCGGCGCTTCGCCACCGAGCTTCCAGGTCTGGCCGTGATCGTCGGAGTAGATGATGTGCGAGTTGCCATCGCCAACCGCCGGCGTGGCGACGTAATCACATGGAATGACGAGCCGCCCTTTGTGCGGGCCACGTTTGAGCTGGATTCCAACGCCCGGCCCCGTCGCATACCACGTCCACTCTGGCTTCTTCACATCGCTGGTGATCTCGCGCGGCGTGGCCCAGGTGAGGCCGTCGTCGGTGCTGGATGTCACCCAGACGGTGCGCGTCCCCTTTGACGCGCGCAGCTTGATCTCGCGCTCATGATCCTCGCCAAGATTGTGCGTCATGAGCAGCCAGATCGTCCCGGTTGTTTCATCTATCACCGCACAGGGATTCCCGCACGTATTGCCGCCATCCGCCCAGACAACTTGCTGAGCGCCAAACGTTTTGCCCCCATCGGTTGACCGCTTAAGCAGGAGATTGATCTCACCACTATCGCCCCCTCCGGCAACGCGTCCTTCACAAAACGCCAGAACGGTTCCCTTCGCCGAAACGAGGACCGATGGGATGCGATACGTGTGATACCCATCATCGCCCGATTTCCACACCGTGACCTGCTCCATCTGCGCGCTCACGCGGCTACAGGCCAGAACCAATAACAGCATCGCCACCAGTTTCATTTCCCATCCTTAGCCAAGTTCATCGCGAGTTGAAGTGCCTGCTCTTTTGTGGTCACGCGATCCTCCAGCTGCGCATCGTACACATCGTCTAGGATGCGCTTGAAGATTGGCCCGGGCGTCACTCCCGCGGCGGTGAGATCGTCGCCAGTGATGAACGGCATCGGGGCATAGTTCATCTTTTCAAGGCCGCTCAGCTGCTCTTGCAACCACAGAATTCGCTTGGCATGCAAACCACACCGAGCCAATCCCTCCAGCAGCCATTCTGATCCCGCCGAATTCTCTCGCGCCATGAATCGCTTGACGGCTGCTAGCGACGGAGGCTTATCCTGCAGCAGATGCGCTACATCCAGCGTCTGCGTCATCTCCTCCGCTTCCTGATTGCTGATTTTCAACGACGCGCGGCACACATTCACGCTGCGCCGGATCTCGGCCGGTGAGAGCAGTTCAAGGAGCGCCTGCTTCTCTTCCGCAAATCGATAACACAACACCAACGCAGCCAGCGCCCATCCAAAGCGGAGTGGATGCCGATCTCCCACCTGCGGAAACAGCGGTCGATGCATAGTCGGCGGGCCTGCTGGGCGCTCGGGCAATTGCCGCAGGATCACTGTCATCAGCTTCAGATCCCAAAGAAATCGCCACGCCAAATTTCGCACCATTGGCAGCGTGAGCATCAGGCGAAGCTCGTCTGCAATTCGCTCAGGACTGATACGCTTGAGATGCTCCGCATGACGACAAATCGCCTCAGCGGTGTTCGGCTCGATCTGCAACTCGAACCGCGCTGCAAATCGAATCGCCCGCAACAGCCTCAGATGATCCTCTTCAAACCGATGATTCGGCTCGCCGATCGCGCGCAGTGTTCGATCGTTCAGATCCTGTTGCCCGCCGACGAAATCGATGACCTTCTCATCAATCGGATCATAAAACATCCCATTGATCGTGAAGTCCCTCCGCTTCGCATCCTCCTGCGCCGTCGTAAACGTCACGCCCTCGGGGCGTCGGCCATCCAGATATTTCCCATCGGTGCGAAACGTCGCCACCTCGACCACGCTCTTCCCATGCCTCACCAGGATCACGCCAAACGCGGCCCCGACCGCCTGAGTGTTGCTGAAAACCTGCCGCACGCGATCGGGTGGGGCATCCGTCGCGATGTCGTAATCCTTGGGTTCCAGGCCAAGTAGAGCATCTCTCACGCACCCGCCAGCGAAGTAGGCAACATGCCCGGCATCGCGCAGGCGCCGAACGATGGCGGAGGCGTCATCGCGCGTGCTGCGGGGTTGGATCGCCTCGGCGGGGGGCATGTCGTGAGGATACCTTGCCCCATCGGCGAACGGGAGTCATGGGCAGCCGCTGTTCTGGATGCTCGGGGAATGAATTGCTAATCTACCGGTCCAAATGTCTGCACCCAGGAGATCCATGCGCGCTGTCCGCTTCCTCACTCCGATTCTGATCGTCATTTGTCTTACCCTCGCATCCCGAGCCGCCGAGACGCCGCTGCACGAAGGCGATGTCGTCGCCATTTGCGGTGATTCGATCACGGAGCAAAAGCAGTACTCGGTCTTCATCGAGAATTACCTGATCGCCTGCAAGCCCAAGGCGAATCTGCATGCGATGCAGTTTGGGTGGGGTGGTGAGGTGGTGGGTGGATTTCTGGGTCGGATGTCCAACGTCTTGCGCTTCCCCGTGACCGTGGCGACGACGTTTTATGGGATGAACGATGGGGGATATGGTCCGCTGACACCCGAACGCGCGCAGAAATATCGCGAAGGGCAAAAGGCCATCATCGATACGTTCAAGAAGTCCGGCGTGCGCTTGATCGTCGTCGGTTCTCCGGGTGTCGTCGATTCCAAGCTGTTCAAGAAAGACCCCGCGCAGGCGGCGATCTACAACAAAACGCTCTCGGAGCTGCGCGACATCGCCAGGGAAGTCGCAGCCGCGGAAGGCGTGGCGTTTGCGGATGTACATGCCACCATGCTCGATGCGATGGCGAAGTCGAAGGCCAAGTACGGCGAGGATTACGAATTCGCCGGCGGCGATGGCGTGCATCCGAACCGCAACGGCCATCTGGTCACCGCTTACGCGTTTTTGAAAGCGCTCGGCTGCGATGGCGACATCGGCACCATAACGATCGATCTGGGGGCTAATAAAGCCGAGGCCACAGGTGGCCACAAGGTACTCTCCAACAACGCCGGCGCGATTGAGATCGAGAGCTCGCGTTATCCCTTCTGTTTCTCGGGGGATCCCAAGACCCCATCCGCCACGAATGGGATCATCGAGTTCATCCCCTTTAATGACGATCTCAATCGCTTCAAGCTCATCGTCAACAATCCCGGCAGTGAGAAAGTGAAAGTGACATGGGGCGCTGCCAGCAAAGAATTCTCCGCTGGCGACCTCGCCAAGGGGATCAACCTGGCCGCTGAGTTTCTCGACAATCCCTTTAGCGCGCCCTTTGCCAAAGTCGAGGAAACGGTTCGCGCGCAGCAGAATTACGAGACGACTCTGATCAAGCAATTTCTCCCCAGTCTTAGTGCATTGCATCAAGCGGTGCCGGAGGAGAAGGAAGCGTTGGAGAAGGTGACCAACACAGCGATCGCCAAAGCCAAGACCCTCAACGACGCCTCGATCGCGGCTGTCGCGCCGGTGAAGCATGTGATCAAGCTGGAAGTGATCGCCCCGGCGGGGAAAG
>JADMIO011101905.1_pt1 | contig 66619 bp, 56 predicted proteins | sample 8958161 | NCBI WGS metagenome assembly JADMIO01 (sample SAMN16585339, study PRJNA669376) | soil metagenome | isolation source: Crop rotation soil | place: USA: Cullars Rotation, Alabama | collected 2011 | reverse complement strand
AACTTGTCCACGTGGAATTCTAAGCTTAGGATCCCAATGTGCTGGAAAGTTTTGACCAGCTCATCGGGAAGGGTCTGCATCCCATTTTTCAGCGTCGTGAACAGGTTGTAGCGCGCGCCGCTGGCTTGCTGAGTGGCCGTGTCGCGCTTTCTCAGGCCTACCAGAACGCTTCCGTACTTTTCTTCCATCTCGATGAATTGGGGAAAGGTCGCTCGCAGGCTCAAGGTCTCAGGATTAGCCGCATAGATCCCCGCCAAAAGCGGCTGGGCCAGCCAATCCAAGTTTTCCCGGCCGAATCGCCGCCGGACGAAAGAGGCCAAGGATTCATCCGCTTTCGGACGTGCGGGAAGCAGGGTTTCCGCCAATACCCGCCATTTACCCCACCAGGACAACAGGGGACTGCTGAGAAACGGTCGTAATCGAGACGGACCGATGAGGTAATATCCAGCGGGGATCGGATGCAGAGTTCCGTTTTTTACGATAAAACTGCGGCGGTTCTCGGTCCGCGTGCTCAGCATCTGGTCCATCAAGCCCAGTTCGCGGCAGAGCTCTAACGCCGGCAATTTTTCAGACAGAAAACAGTCGGGGCCGCCTTCCAAAAGAAATCCATCGCGGGTCGTTGTACGGAGAATGCCTCCGAGTCGGGAAGAGGCCTCGATCAATAGGATGTCAGGGGGAGAAGATTGGTTGACTGATTGGGTTTTAAGCCGGTAAGCGGCGGCCAGGCCGGTGATCCCGCCGCCGACAACGACGAGTCTTTTAGGCATAGGGGAATTGCAAATAGAAAATAGGGGAAAAGGCTAAAAGAACCAAAGCTTTGTGACTTTTCCACTGTTTGATCTGATCTTTTTGCAATTCCCCTATACCGTTCATCCAACAAGAACCGCCGTTTTTCGAATCACATCCGAGATCATCCTGATAAATACGGGATGATCGCCTACCGTTTGAGCGCGGTGAAACCTAACGCCTGCTTGGTCCGCGGCTTCTTTGGCTTCGATGTCGAGATCGAAAAGCACTTCCACATGATCGGCCACAAAACCAATCGGGATGGCGAGCACATCCCCCACGCCTTCCCGGCCTAGTTCCCGGATCGCATCGCAGACATCCGGTTCGAGCCAGGGATCGGTCGGCGCCCCGCTGCGGCTGGTGAAGGCCAGGCGCCAGTTCTTCACCCCGAAACGGATGCATACCAGCGTGGCCGTCGTTTCCAACTCTTGAACGTAGCGCGAGGCCTCGGCCATGGAAGTCGGGATACTGTGGGCGGTAAAGATCCAGGTGGCTGAAGGCGGCGCTTGGATTTGCTCAATCCGCGCCGCAATGGCCTCAATGAAGAGCGGATGATCGAACCAGGGATCGACGTAGGTGATCGATGGAGCGGACGGACCGATGTTCTGGCGGGCGGCTTCTACGGCGTTGAGGTAGCGGTCCCAACTCGCTTCTGTGCGGTGTGCCGCGGTGACAAACCCGATTGCCTGGGTGATCCCCTCCGAGGCCATTTTCCGCAGAGTATCTTCTAAAAACGGATGCCAATTTCGATTGCCGATATACACGGGCATGTTTCCCAGGATGTTTTGGACAGCTTCGGCTTGATGGCGCGTGATCGCGTTGATTGGCGATGCGCCGCCGATGCGTTCGTAGTGATGAGCCACTTCCTCGATACGTTCCGGAGGAATCCGCCGCCCGCGTGTGACAATGTCCAAAAATGGCCGGATCTCTTCGCGTTTTTCCGGACCGCCGAAAGAAATGAAAAAGACAGCCGTTTTCATCGAGTAGAGAGCTCATGGACGGCATCTACCAAAGCCTTCACATGGCCCACAGGTGTTTCGGGAAGAATGCCATGACCAAGGTTGAAAATATGCCCCGGGCGTCCCGCGGCCTGGACCAAAATCCGTTGGGCTTCCAGGCGAATGGACTCCGGACTGCCAAAGAGTGCAGCCGGATCCATGTTGCCTTGGATCGCTATGTTGCCCAATCGTTTCCAGCCTTCATCCAGCTGGACACGCCAGTCTAACCCGATCACATCGCCGCCCGCTTCTTTCATGAGTTCAAGCAAAGCGCCCGTGCCTGTTCCGAAATGGATCACCGGCGTTCCAGGCGTCAGGCGGCGAATGATCGACCTGTTATGAGGAAGGACGAATTGCTTGTAGTCGCTGGGAGATAAGCAGCCGACCCAGCTGTCAAAAAGCTGAACCGCCTGCGCGCCCGCTGCGATCTGGGCGTTGAGATAAAGCACTAAGCTTTCCGACAGTTTTTTCATCAAGCTGTGCCAGGCTTCGGGGTTGTTGTACATCAATCCTTTGGTATGGATGTAATTTCGTGAGCCTTGGCCTTCGATCAGATACGAGGCCAGCGTGAATGGCGCCCCGGCGAAGCCGATCAGCGGGATGTTCGGTGCCAAGGCCTGACGGGTTTTCTTAATCGCGTCGAAAACAAAGTGCAGCGGGGTGGGATCCGTGACGGTTCGTAAACGATCGATGTCTTGGGGCGTGCGGACGGGGTTATGAATCACAGGACCGTCGCCCTTCGCATACTCCAGATTCAGGCCCATCGGTTCCAGGATCAGCAGGATGTCGGAAAAGATGATCGCGGCATCAACGCCTAGACGTTCCACGGCGTACACCGTCACTTCGCAGGCGAGATCAGAGTCTTTGCAGAGATCAAGAAACCCATGCTTCTCCCGGATCGTCCGGTACTCCTTCATATAACGGCCGGCCTGACGCATCAGCCAGATGGGGGTATAGGGCACGGCTTCCATACGGCAGGCTTTAAGGAAAACACTCTCCGCTAATTCCTTCCCCCCGTGTGGGGGAAGGTTAGGATGGGGGGTGGACTCGATTGCAACACCCCCCACCTCAGTCCTCCCCCACAAGGGGGGAGGAAGTTTTGAAGGAGACCTTTTCTCTTTGAGTAGATCGCCGCTGCGGCGGCTGGCTTCTAGAACGAGGTTGCCCATCCGGGGGTGTTCCGGCTCAAGATCCACGGGGACGCCGTATTCATCTAAAAATTGGGTGCAGACGGGGCCTACGGAGGCGACCACCATGTGCGAGAGACCTTCGCGGAATTCTTTTTCGATCCCTTCTTCTTGGGCCATCTGAAGTGCATTGCTGATCTGGGTCGCGCTAGTGAACAACGCGACGTCCGCCTTGCCCCCGGCAACAAGCCTCAATGCCTCTCGGAGAGGGCCTGTATCGGTCGGCAACGCCCAGCGATACACCGGCACACGGGTCACTCTGGCGCCGCGTTGCACCAGACTGTCAATAAATTCTTTGCTGGATGCGCCGTATTCCTGAACAGCAATGGATTTCCCCTTCACCGGGCCGTTTTGATCGAGCGCGGCTAAGAGGTCTTTCCAGGTGTTGGGTTCTGCCGCGCGGATCTGGGGGGCTAATCCGACCTCGTTTAAAACAGCCACTGATTTCGGGCCCCGGGACGCCAGGACGGTCTTCGCCAGGGCTGTTTTGATCTGCTCAAAGGGGTACTTGGTTTTGAGGATCTCGAAGAGGGTCCGGGTCCCTACGCCGGTCATCAGGACAACGACATCAAACTCGCCTTTCAGCAGCTTGTCGCCGAACCCCAAGGCCTCGGTGTTATCTTCCAACGGCACTTCGCGCATGGATGGAGCTAGGATGGCCTGCCCGCCATTACGCTCGATGAGATCGGCCATCTGATCGCTCTTCCGGCTCTCAAACGAAACGACCCGGAGGCCTTTAAAACCTTTGGTTTCCGTCATGGGAAAGATTTTACCACACCTCCGGATGACACATTTTTTTGTTTGCTACAATCCTGAACGTTGTCATCCCCGGCAGTCACTGGCCGGGGATCCATGGACCCCCCAGACGTCTGGGGGGTGAACGGCGAGAGGAAATGTCTATGAATCGTTTTGAAGAACAGTTTTCTTGCAAAGGTCACGCCGCAGGGTTTGATGGGCGCTTTACGCTGTCGGGCTCTAAATCGCATTACGCCCCGGACCGAACATTTGATACACGTCATATCAAATTGGTCCTGGAGTTGGATTTTCCGCGAAAGATGCTGACGGGGGTTTGTACAACGACCTTGGCCGCTCTCGCCGATGACGCGACCAGCATGAACTTCGATGCGGTCAATTTTGAACAGGTGAGGGTCAGCTCCAGCCGCGGAGCCGTGCAACAGAGCTATGACGGCCGGAAACTTAACGTCTCTTGGAAAACCCCCGTGCCGCGCGGAACGACGGTCGACGTCACTATCCGCTACCGCGTGGTGAAGCCTAAACTAGGCCTGCATTTTGTCGGCCCGGACAGGGCAGACCCCCGAAAACCCCGCCAAGCCTGGACTCAAGGCGAAGACGAATACAACCGCCACTGGTTTCCCTGCCATGATGCTCCGCAGGAACGCACGACGACCGAAACCGTGATCACCGTTCCGGAGCCGTTTACGGCTGTTTCGAACGGAGCCCTGCTTCAGACCTCAAAGGATCGCCGGCGCAAGACGCGCACGTATCACTGGAAACAGAATGTGCCGCATTCCCCTTATCTGGTTTCTCTGGCGGTTGGAGAATTCACCGAAATTAAAGATCGCTGGGGAAAAGTACCCGTGCTTTATTTCTGTCAGCCCGGCCGGGAAGCGGACACCCATCGGGCCTTCGGCAAAACGCCCCAGATGATCGATTTCTTCTCGAAACGTTTAGGCGTGCCCTACGCCTACGCCAAGTACTCCCAAGTCGCCGCGGTAGACTTTATCTATGGGGGTATGGAAAATACCTCCTCGACCACCCAAACCGCGCTCACCCTGCACGATGAGCGCGCCCACCTGGACTTCTCGAGCGACCCCTTGGTTGCCCACGAATTGGCGCATCAATGGTTCGGCGATCTGGTCACCTGCAAAGACTGGTCGCACGCCTGGCTGAATGAAAGCTTCGCGACCTATTTCGAGGCGCTCTTTAAGGAATATGACCTCGGCCATGACGAGTTTATGTACGAGCTGCGGGACAACGCCGAGGCCTACTTCAGCGAAGACAAAGAGCGCTATCGCCGGCCGATTGTGACGAAGTTTTATAAAAACACCAACGACCTGTTTGACCGACATTTGTATGAAAAGGGGTCACTGGTCCTGCATATGTTGCGCAACCTCTTGGGAGATAAAGCGTGGTGGCGTTCGATGAATACCTATTTGCGACGACATCGCACGCAGGGTGTGGAAACGATCAACTTGCTGAATGCGATTCAGGATGCGACGGGCAAAAATATGCGGCCGTTCTTTGACCAATGGGTGTTTAAAGGCGGTCATCCGGAATACAAGGTCCGGTATTGGTGGGACGCGCGCGCCAAGAAGGCGTCCGTTCGCGTGCTGCAAACCCACGGGACCAACGAAGAAACCGGCCTGTTCTCGATGCCCGTGACGTTCGCCTTTCGGATTGGCCAGGCAGTGAAACGCTTCACCGAGACCGTGAATAAAAAGGACCAGCTGTTTACCTATACGCTGAGCGGCGAGCCGAACCTGGTGCTGTTTGACCCCGACCATGTGATTTTGAAACGCGTCGATTTCACCAAGACCGAAGCCATGTGGATCACACAGTTAATGCAGGACTCGCATGTGCTGGGACGCATTCAGGCGGCGGGGGCTCTGGGACGTCTGGCCAGCCCCAAAGCGGTCCGGGCGCTGGCGCTCGCGTTGATGCAGGAGAAGTTCTGGGGTGTGCAGGTCGAGGTGGCGGGGGCATTGGCCAAAGTCGAATCCGCCGCCGCGATGGAAGCTCTGCTCCAAGGTCTCAAACAGGTTTCACATCCCAAAGTCCGGCGCGCGATCTATGACGCATTGGGGAACTACGCTCACCCTCGTGTCGCGACGGAAATCCAAAGTCTTTTTTCGCGCGAAGAAAGTTATTTCGCCGAAGCCGCTGCAATCCGCGCTCTGGGTCGCCAGCGGGACCCAGGTCTGTTCAGTCTCTTAAAAGGCGTGCTCAAGCGGGATTCGTGGAACGACATCCTGCGCTGCGCCGCGATCGAAGCGATCGGCGCGTTGAAGCTCCCGGAATCGATCGAGATCCTCAAGACGTACAGCCGGTCGGGATATTCGTCCAGCGCGCGCATGACCGCGATCCGCAACCTGGGGGCCTTCGGACAAGGCCGGGATGATATTCAGCAGCATCTCATTCGCCTTTTGGCCGATCCTTACCTTATGGTGAAGATTGCTGTGATCCGTACGCTTGGCTCCTTCGCGGATGAACGCGCGACCCCGGCCTTGATGAAGTACACCACGGGCGATCTGGACGGCCGGCTGAAGCGAACCGCGGAAGAAGCCGTTCGAAAAATCCGCAAAGGCATGGACCAAGAATTCCCGACGGCGAAGAAAACGGCGGGAAGACCATAAAGTCGGGCTGACCATAACGGCGGCGATAGGTACCTGTTTTATTGAAAACGAGAGTTCCTTTCACTGCCCCTCTGGTCATCCCGCCTCTCTGGATGACCCGCCGTTAGGTGTTTAGATGTCAATCTCATCCCAAAAAGATGCTGCTCTCCGCGACAAAATGCGCGCTCTCGGGATCCATGAGAGCGATATCGAAGAGTCCTTCGTCCGCTCTTCCGGAGCGGGTGGGCAGCATGTCAACAAAACCTCGACCTGTGTTCAGTTAGTCCACCGCCCCACCGGAATTTCCGTTAAATGTCAGCAGGATCGTTCCCAAGCGGTCAATCGCTTTCTAGCTCGCCGTTTGCTCACGGATAAGATCCAACAACAAATCCACGGCATTAAATCCGCCGCCCAACAGCTTGCCGAAAAAATCCGCCGACAAAAACGCCGCCGTTCCCGCCGCGCCAAAAACAACATGCTGGCCGACAAGCGCCACCAATCCGAGAAAAAGCAGAATCGACAGTTTAGAGGAAGCTGGGACTGAAAAACTGAAGCAATTCTGAGCCCTGAGCTGGTTTGTTTTTACGGGTGTTCGACTTTAATAATACTGCCGTACGGAGGCTGGATGGGTTTGCCTTGATAGGTGAGGTGAATCCAGTAATCGCCTGGGGCTACGGCGGAACTGATCGTTATATCGACGCCAACGGTGGAAGGATCCATCGAGCGGATATTTTTAAGTTGGATTCCGGGCTCATCCACACTGAGCTGCAGGGTATTTACAAAATCCGGGGACATATCACGGCCTAAAACCCGCAGCAGGCCTTGTTGACCGGGCTTTATCGGCGGAGCGATTTGAACGCCGCCAATCCAATTATTGGGAACCAGGACAAAGACGTCGTCCTTTTTAAACAGCTCGTTGTTTTTGGCGTCTAAAATCGTGATCCCATAGGGCCGGAGCGAGGCGTTTTTAGGAATTTGAAAGGTAAAACGCATCTGAGCCGCGGAAACGAATTCGAATGCTCCGGGGCCCATGTCCATTTCGTTGACCTTAGCCTGGAGCGCCGACACATAGGCCGGCGTGAGGCCACTGCCGTGGAGATAAAAATGCGCGGTATCTCCCGGTCGGTGAAACCGGTCTACGGAAGAAACCCCTTGGACAAATCCCGTCAGCCCGACGTTGGGCCGGACGATCCGGATCATGCCCTCACGTTTCCACACCTCGCGCTGGCCGATCATCGCCTTCATGCCATATTCACCCTGCGCCACTCCCATGCCGATCTGCATGACGCCTTCCACCGCGAACGGCAAATGGAATTCGAGGGGTGAAATCTCGAGTCCGGGGTTCGTCGGGATCAATTTAAATTGCTTAGACATGTTTTCGTTTAGGTTAGTGATCACCCTAAAACGGCCGGAGCGGCCGTCTTCCGCTAGGCTGATGAAGATAATAGTCAAGACTTCGCCGGGGCGAACCACCGCGAACGGATCGGGAGCCCGAAACACCGGCAGACCTTTAATCAAAACGCGGGGGTAAATAAAATCCGTGGTCTGAGCCGAGCCCACCACGAGTTCACCATGGATCTGGTTGGCCGTCACCAGGCGGAGATTTTGGACCTGGATATCCAGCCCTCCGGTCTCGACCCGAATCATATTCTGAAATTCATTCGTAAACCCAGAACCATTGATATCAAACCCCACAATCGTGTCCGGTCCGACAATCTCTCGCCCGTAATAACAGCGCACGATCTCGATATTTTTCGGGATCAGCTCAGGGTGGAGCGAAATCTTGGGCGGTGTGGGGATCGCGGGTGTTGAAACCGGAGCGGGCGGTGTGGGGGTCGGTGCCGGGGTCGGTTTAGGCGCCGGCGGAATAGAGACCGGCGGGACAACGGCTTTCGGGATAACCGGCTTGGTGGCGACGGGAGCGGGTGGGACGGCCGGCTTCGTTACGGCGGGAGCTGCCACCGACCCGGTCGAAACCGGTACCGGCGCCGGTCCAGGAGGGGGGACTGGACGTTTATGCGATTTGTCCCACCAGAGCGCAAAGAACACCAACAACAGCAGTAGGACTGCGATCAAAACAATACGTTGGACGCGGGGATTCATCTGTGGTGCTGGCACGTCATTAAGATACCAAATCCAGGAACTTATCAGGTATCATCGGGTTAACGTATAAGTCATTCCGGCGGAAGCTGAATCGAGAACAATTGACAAATGGGAATTCGATGAAAAAACGACTGTTGATCGCGGCGGTGTTAGTAGCAACAACAACCGTCCAAGGCGTCGCCCGCGATGTTAGGATTTATTCCGTGAAGGAGGGAAAATACATCATGACCCCGGAAATCAAGAAAACCGATGAAGAGTGGAAGAAGCAGCTCTCGGCTGAAGAGTTTCAAGTCACCCGCAAGAAGGGGACCGAACCGGCCTTCACCGGACGCTATTGGAACAACCACGAAAAAGGCATGTACAAGTGCATCGGATGCGGGACAGACCTGTTCAGTTCGGAGACCAAATTTGAGTCCGGCACCGGCTGGCCCAGCTTCTACGCCCCCGTCAACCCCGCCAATGTCAAAGCCGAAACGGATTCCAGCTACGGCATGCAGCGCACCGAAGTGATTTGTCCAAAGTGCGGCGCCCACCTGGGCCATGTCTTTGAAGATGGACCCAAACCCACCGGCCTGCGTTACTGCATTAACTCCTGCTCACTGAAGTTCGAGAAGAAATAGACTTAGCCGTTTACCACTTTGGGCCGTTTGTCGCTAAGAGCTTCTGGGCCAGCTTAGCCCATTGGTCGTAGCTTGCGGGAACGGGCATGGCGCGTTCTTCTTCCGGGGCGCGGTAGAGTTTGATCTCTTCCGGTATAGGCGGCTGGTCGGGTTGCAGGGCGTTGGCGTGGATCAGGTGGCCGGTGATTTGGTCGGGATAAAGCGTCCCCGTAAATTGGTAGAGATCGCGCGTCGGGACCCAGGTGTCGCCGTTCATGGTGGTACGGCCCACTGTCATTTTGGCTTTAAAGGAAAAGGACCGGTCGGTGGGGTCAAAGCGAAGGTCGTCCAACACTCCGATGGGGACATCATCCGCCAGGCCGGAAGTGCTTAAAAAGAATCCAAAGTAGGTCGTTCCTTCCTTCCACAGCTGAACGCCATACCCTTGGGCTTGTTTATCTGCGATGACTCGGTTGGTGTAGGCGCCGACGATCGTGACGTCGGCAAAGGCGAGTCCGGGACATAGCAGGCAGCAGGCCAATACAAGCCCTGCTTTACCCACCTAAATGAAACCCCCCGAAGTGAAAAAACGTGAAAAGCGAACTCCCGAAGATCAAGATGATTGCGGTCACAATCATGGCGAACAAGATCGTATCAATCGCGATCCGCTCAAACATCCGTTTCAAAATACCTAGCACCGCGCCAAAGAGGACCAGCACCAGCAATGTGCCCAGGATCGGATGGAGTTTTAGGAATCCTTCAAAGAAGGCGTAAGAATCGGCGATGAGGTAGTGCGGTTGGCCTTGAACAGGCATAAGCGGTTATTTCAGGAACTGCATGCTGCCGATCATGGTGTTAAAGACCGGGCTGTATTGGGCCATGGCCGCGTGGGGAGCTTGAAACAGGATGTAGAACTGCTGATGGCCGTCTTGAACGTAATACTCTACGATGCGGATGGACGGATCCCCCTTTTTAGACCCCCAGACTTTCGTCGCCATCCGGCCGGCGATGCGTGAGGCTACTTTTTTCAGGTCTGCGGAGTGATCCGGGTCGCCAAATTCTTTTTTGACGGAGTCTTCGATGGTCGTCCCTTCAGCCCGTGGGGTAATGCCGAAAACGCCGCGTTCTTCGACGCTGCCGGGGCTGGCGATGACGAGGGCATTGCCGCGGGACATAGCTTGCCATTCGGGTGGATAATTGATTTGGTAGCTACCCCCGACGTCAGTATAAAGCTGCCAACCCGAGGGAGCGGCCATCACGGGTGCGGTCATTAAGGAAACGGCGCTAAGCAAATAAAGCGGCATTAATCGTAGGTTCATACGCCAACTATAACAGAAGTTCGAAAAAAAACCAGTCCTAAAAATGATTTAAAAACTGCTCTAATTTTTGCATTGAAAATTAGGACCAACCCCCTCAGACTATCGGCATGCCCCAGTCTGAGGCCCAAATATCCACCATCGCAATCGTCACCTGCAATCGCTTGCCGGGCCTGGTCCGCAGTCTAGAAAGCTACATCGCGAACATTAAAAAATTCGGACGTCAGGTCCGATTCGCCATATTCGATGACACAAAGGACGCAGCGGTCCGGGATGCGACTCGCGCCGAACTTGGCGGACTTAAGGCGAAGCATGGCGTGAGTGTTCATTATGCAGGGATGGAAGAGAAGCTTCACTTTGCAGAGGCCTTAGCAACGCGATCCGCTGTAAGCCGTTCGATTATTGATTTTGCGTTATTTGATCCCTACGGCTTTGGAAACAGCGTCGGGGCCAATCGCAATGCCTCCTTACTGCATACAGCGGGCGAGATGTTTTACAGCGCAGATGATGACACCGTCTGTGAATTTTTTTCACTCGCGAATTATCGGCCTGATGTCGCGCTATTTTCCACACCAAATCCCACTGATCTGCATGTCTTCCCCGACAAAAAAACCGCCGACATGGCGGTTATCCGATCAGATAAAAATGTGTTGGCGATGGTCGAAGAGCTCTTGGGGAGGACTGCGCAGGAGTGCGTTGATCATACGGGTCTCCCTTTGGATGTACGTTTTGCCGCGCCCGAATGGGTTCAAAAGGTGTCAGGCGGGGAAGGTCGGGTCCGGCTGAGTTGGGTGGGAATATTTGGCGACTCGGGATTTAGTTATCCGACCTTCCTATTGTGGCTGTCCGGCGAAGCACGCAAGCGTTTGCTTCAAGACGAGGCTCGTTACCAGGCGATAAAGGGAAACCGTCAAATCCTACGCGCCCCGGTAAAGAAGACTCTAGGGCCCGGACCTTTTTGCCAAACCACCGCCTTAGGCCTTGATAATCGCCAACTTTTGCCTCCTTTCATGCCAGTTTTCCGGGGGGAAGACATTATTTTCGGCAATACCTTGCGTCACTGCTGGGGAACCGCGTACTTTGGCTACGTGCCGTGGGCCATACGGCATGACCCCGTTAATCCCAGGGTTAATAAGCCGGGAGATATTCTTATTCCGGCTTCTTATGTGGCTTTCCAATCCCTTATCGTGCAGCTCATGCAATCTTTCAATTCGGATATCGGCCTTTCGGATGCTCAAAAGCTAGTGAAATGGGGAGAGTCTTACCAGACGGTGGCGGGTTTACCGGCAGAAGAATTTAATTCGCTGCTTCGCGATGGATTGGGCAAACAGGCACGTCAGACAGTCGAGGGCTTAAAGAAGTCACTTGCACATCATGGTGAATCCCCCGCCTATTGGGCCCGAGACGTCCAAGACTATATTCAAGCCCTCGAAGCGGCGGCCCCTCTTCCTGAATTCGTGATCCCGAATGAGCTTCGAAACCGTCCCGAGCCCGGAACCCTTTGCCAAAAATTGATCGGCCAATTTGGTGATCTTTTGGCCGCCTGGCCGGTGATCACCCAGGCCGCCATGGATCTGCGCCTTCAGGGAACGGCCTTGGCGCAGGAAATTAAGTAGTCTATGCCTCCCCTAGTATCGATTATTATTCCTTGCTTCAACGCCGGTCCGATGATCGAACGCTGTTTGAAGAGCTGTCTGGCACAATCCTATCCCTCCATCGAAATCATCGTCGTAGACAACAACTCTACAGATCAGAGCATAGCCGTCGCGCAACGCTATCGGCAGGAAGCCGCTGTTCCCATAACAATTTTAGAATGCACTGAGCCCGGCCCCGGCAATGCCCGGAACGCCGGATACCGTGAGGCAAAGGGGGACTATATTCAATGGCTCGATGCCGATGATGAGTTGGGTTTGGACAAAATCCGTCTGCAAGTGGAAGTTTTAGAACGCGAAAAGGACGTTGGCATTGCTTACGGTAGTTGGAATTATTGTGTTTATAAAAATGCCTCAGAGATCAAAATCTGGCGAATGACCGCGCAGCCCTATGCCGATTTTCTTTTAGAATTGTTGGTCGATAACTGGCGGCCGCTGCATAGTTATTTGATACGCCGGTCCGTGGCGGATGAATTGAATATATCTGGAGGCTGGAACACCCATGAACGGGTCGCGGACGACCGCCAATATTTCACGCTGGCCGCTCTCTGGGATGTACGTTTCCGCGCGGTGCCCTCCGCCTGGGCAAACTACAATCGCTGGTCTCCAAAGCAGATCACGAGCGCTGCGACAAAAGTCGAAGCCTCCCGAGCCCTGGCGGCGATGTTCCAGACGCTGGTCAAGCGTGTGGCAGAACGCCCTCTACCCCACATTAATGCGGACCATCGATTTTTACTCACTCTCAACAGAGGGCTTTGGACATGGGGTGCACTCGGGTTGCCTAACGAAAAGAATACGGCTGAGGCAGCTGTTGTCCAAGCCCTTCGAGATCCCAAAAGCTATTCCTCGCCACAGCTCCCCCCTGTTTACCCTATCGAATTTTTTTCAATTTTGGTAACCAGATCCCTTTGGAGAAACGCAGCAGGAGATGCGAAACAGATGGCTTCAATTCTTGACATACAGTTTAATAATCGCGAGCCCGCATCCCCGATTCAGGATCGCTCGATCGATACGTACCCGCTTATTTTCCCCGTTTTATGCGCCTATCGTCTTCCGGTCATACGAATTCTTACTAAGTTGTGCGATAAAGGGTGTCTCTCGCCAGCATAGCTGGGTGGTCGTGGCAGAAAAAAACCCTCGGTCGTCGGCGACCGAGGGTTTTTTGTTAAACGTTTTTACTTAATATCCTTCGCACATTCCGTAGTAGATATTCTGAATGCTTTGGGCTTCGTGCGTATACCAATCCCGCATTTGACCCCCAGCTGTGCAAGCTGAGGAACTGGAATCTTCGGCGCAGGCCGCGTTAACAGGGTTCATCAAGGCATACGCGTCCGAGTAGTATTCGCTCGCTACTTGTAGCGCGGAATCACAACCCGGAAAATACGTCGCTTTCGCCGGAACCGCAACGAACAGAGCGCCTGCCATCAACAAAGACATCGACAATACCTTTTTCATTCTTATCTCCTTAATTCATGATCCCGTAAACATCCATCGTTTTTTGGGGACGTTCGCGAGACCTAATGGGATAGGCTATTAGACCTCAGCAAAGGAAGGATAACGAACTAGTATTACAGCCGTATGAAGAATACGTTACGGGCATGTTAATAAAGGACCCAAGTTGGATATAGGCCCATTAGTCCAAACAAAAACCCCGCCTAGCAGGCGGGGTTTTGTTGAGAACAGCCAGCAAAGGTGAAGATTAGTAGCCGTCTTCGCACTGCATTGCTAATTCAGTGTATGTATCAGACCATCTACCCCATTCTTGCCAATGATCATAGTCAGCCCAATAAGCGTCTCCGGCATCGTAATTGTTGTTGTCCATACCAATCATTCTTTGATAAGCCCCTTCTGCGGCACGCCCGTAACGCTGCGCCTCACCCCAATAATCGTTACATCCTGCATTAGCGTGTGCAGGTGTCGTGTAGAGGGCGAAGGCACCACTCAGGATTGCGACTAACAAAGCTACTTTATTAGCTATCTTCATTTGAATTCTCCTCTACGTTTTTTGGTCCCGCAAACATCTCTTTGCTGGGGACATTCGCGAGACCTAATGAAGAATCTATTAGACCTCAGCAAAAGAAGGATAGCGGATGCGTGTTACAGGGGGATGTCAGGCAAGTTAAATCGGAGTTAAAAGGAAAGCAAAACCCGCCATTTGGCGGGTTTTGCTATTTGAATCGATTTTAAGATGCGTTTTTAGGAGCACCCCGACGTTGTGCCGCAAGTGTCGCATTTCAGGCACGTTCCGTTGCGGACCATCGTAAACTGGCCGCATTCTCGGCATGAATCGCCTTCATACCCTTTAAGTTTGGCTTGCCGGGCCTTTTCCGAAACGGCGGATCCTGAGGTGACGAACCCAATAGGCACGGCGGATTCTGTCTTGGGGCTAACGGACGTAGATGGCGACGCCGAGGCGACGTCGAAGGGCTTTGAAGTCGATGCTGCCCCGCCGTTCTGCAGATGCGAGGACCGTGGGACACCGGTGACTGACGCCGGCGCATTTTGTTCAACCATGCGTTCGGAGATGACCTCTTCATCCACGTAGTCCGGAGTCTGAGAAGGCACGCTGACGGTGCTGGAGCGAAGGTCTTCGGGAGTGACTTGGGCGAGTTCCTGGCGATCCAGGTAGCTGATCGCGAGTTCGCGGAAGATGTAGTCGATGATCGAGGTGGTCATCTTGATCCGCGGGTTGCCGGCCACCATGCCGTTGGGCTCGAAGCGGGTGAAGACGAACGCCTCCACGTATTCTTCCAAGGGAACGCCGTGCTGGAGGCCCAGGGAGATTGCGATGGAGAAGCAGTTCATCAGGCTGCGGAAAGCCGCGCCTTCCTTATGCATGTCGATAAAGATCTCGCCCAAGTTGCCTTCGTCATACTCGCCGGTGCGAATATAGATCGTATGGCCGCCAATCTTGGCCTTCTGGGTGTAGCCGGAACGCCGGTCTGGGAGCCGGCGGCGGCGCGCGATGTAGCGATGGATGATCTTTTCTGCAATCTTCAGCGGACCTTCGTGTAGATCGTCGATTGTCACTTGCGGCTCGCCCGAATCGGAGACCGAGTTCAGCGGCTGACTCAATTTAGAGCCGTCGCGGTAGAGCGCGATCGCCTTCAACATTAACCGCCAGGATTCCACGTGAGCGTCGTTGACGTCACGCAGCGTGGCATCATGCGGGAAGTTGATCGTCTTTGAAATCGCACCCGAGATGAACGGCTGAGCGGCGGCCATCATCCGAAGATGCGCGGTCGGCGCGATGTAGCGCTGACCTTTCGAACCGCATTTGTTGGCGCAGTCAAACACCGGCAGATGTTCCGCTTTCAAATGCGGCGCGCCTTCCAGCGTCATCGTGCCGCAGACATATTCGTTGGCGACCGCGATTTCGTCTGAGGAGAAGCCGAGGTGCTTCAAGATCGAGAAGGTCCAGTCCCCAAGCTGTTGTTCGGTGATCCCGAGCGTTTCTTTACAAAAGGACTCGCCCAGGGTCCAATGATTGAAGGCGAACCCCAGTTCAAAGACGGAGGGGAGCGCCGCTTCCACTTTGGCGATCGCTTCGTCGGTGAACCCTTTGGCTTTCAACGTTTCGGCGTTGATGTGCGGACAGCCTTCGAGGCTGCCGGAGCCTTTGCAGTAGCGCACGATATCTTCGACTTGGGTGGAGGTGTAGCCCATGGCTTTGAGCGCCGGCGGGATCGAGTTGTTGATGATTTTGAGGTAGCCGCCACCCGCCAGTTTCTTGAACTTTACCAGCGCGAAGTCCGGTTCGATGCCGGTCGTGTCGCAGTCCATCACCAACCCGATGGTGCCGGTCGGGGCAATCACGGTGACCTGGGCATTGCGGAACCCGAATTGTTCACCTAAGTGAAGCGCCTGGTCCGAATCTTCGCGCGCGGCCACGAGCAAGTCCTGAGGGCAGTGCGCGGGGTTAATGTTCACCGGCGTCACGGAAAGTCCTTCGTAATCTTCTTTGCGCGTCGGATAGGCGGCACGGCGATGGTTGCGGATCACCCGCAGCATCGCTTCCTTATTGCGTTCGTATCCTGAAAACGTCCCGACCTGAGCGGCCATCTCAGCCGAGGTGGCGTAGGCTTTCATATGCATGATTGCCGTCAGGGCTCCGGCGATCGCACGACCGCGCTCAGAGTCATAGGAGATGCCTTGGACCATCAGCAGCGCGCCTAAATTGGCATAACCCAGTCCCAGCGTGCGGAACACATAGGATTTTTCTGCGATCGCGTGGCTGGGGAACTGCGCCATAAGCACGCTAATTTCCAGCGTGATCGTCCACAGCCGCGAAGCGTGGCGGTAGGCTTCGATATCAAAGTGGGCGCTGCGCAGATCAAAAAACTTCATCAAGTTGATCGACGCTAGGTTGCAGGCGGTGTCATCCAAGAACATGTATTCGGAACAGGGGTTGGAGGCATTGATGCGTCCGTCCGCCGGGCAGGTGTGCCATTCGTTGATGATCGTGTCGAACTGCAGGCCGGGATCCGCGCAGGCCCAGGCGGAGGAATTGATCTGGTCCCAGAGGTCGCGGGCCTTGACCATTTTGCAAGGCTTGGGTTCGCGGCCTTCTTTGGCGGCCTTGGCTTTTTCCGTGCGCCAGACCAGCGGCCATTCACCGTCGGCCAGGAGCGCCTCCATAAAAGCGTTCGGGACGCGCACGGAATTATTGGAATTTTGTCCGGAGACGGTGATATACGCTTCGGACGTCCAGTCCGTGCTGAATTCGGGAAACTCCATCGCGGTGACGCCCTGCGAGGCCAGTTCAATCACGCGCTCGATGTAGCTTTGCGGCACAGAAACGTTTTGCGCGGCGCGAACAGCGGCAGCCAGACGGGTGTTCTTTTTGCGGTTAAATTTTTCTAACGGCTCGGTCCAACTGTGACAAGCTTTTAAGATCTCATTTAAATGTTTGCGGCAGATCTTCGAGCCGGTTACCAGCGCGGCGACCTTTTGTTCTTCATGGCTTTTCCACTGGATGTATTCTTCGATGTCCGGATGGTCCAAGTCGAGCGTGACCATTTTGGCGGCGCGGCGTGTGGTGCCCCCGGATTTAATCGCGCCGGCAGCGCGGTCGCCGATCTTAAGGAAGGACATCAAGCCAGACGACTTGCCGCCACCCGACAACGGTTCACTTGAGCCGCGCAGATCGGAGAAATTGGAACCGGTGCCCGAGCCGTACTTAAAGATTCGGGCTTCACGCACCCACAGGTCCATGATGCCGCCAGGGTTGACCAGGTCGTCTGTAACAGACTGAATGAAACAGGCATGCGGCTGGGGGTGTTCGTAGGCGTTGACGGACTCTTCCATCTGACCGGTCTTGGGGTTTACAAAATAGTGGCCTTGGGCCGGTCCTTCGATTCCATAGGCCCAATGCAATCCGGTGTTGAACCATTGCGGAGAATTCGGCGCCGCCATCTGCTGGGCCAGCATCACGCTCATATCGCCGTAGTAGGCGCGGGCATCGGCTTCGGTTTTAAAGTAGTTGTGCTTCCAGCCCCAGTATGTCCAGCATCCCGCCAAGCGGTGGAACACCTGCTGCGCATCGGTCTCGCTCACCCAGCGTTTGTCGGCCGGAAGCGCGTTCATCGCTTCGGAGTCTGGAACGGAACGCTGCAGCCATTCCGGAACGCCTTCTTCGGCGACTTTTTTGGTGTAGGCCGGAACGCCGGCTTTGCGGAAATATTTTTGCGCCAAGATATCGGTGGCGACTTGCGACCATCCCTGCGGGATGCGCGCGTTGCTCATCTCGAAAACGACCGACCCATCCGGGTTGCGAATCGTAGAGGAACGTAAGTCCCAAGCTATCGCGTCAAAAGGGTTGGATTCGGAGCTGGTAAAACGGCTTTTTATAGACAGACCGGTTCGTTCTGTTGGGTTCATCGGGTTCCTCTCCCTGGTTATTGTAACACTATGGCTGGTAGTGAGGCATAGTCATACAACTATGGATTGTAGTTGTCAAGCGATCGACAGAAACTCATCTGGGGCGGTTTATCGCGACCTTTTGCACTGCCGCCGCGAGTTTTTTTTCGTCGATAAACGACCGCGCCAATTCCATTTTTCCGAATGTTACGACGGGAATTACGGTGTCGTACTGCGCGCGCAGCGCGGGATCGGTATCTATGTTGATGACTTGCAGGTCAAATCCCGTGCGTTGTTGGACGCGCTGAACGGCCGCCAATGCGGAATGGCACAGCGTGCACGCGGGGCGTGTGTAGAATTGCAAAGTCATCATGAAAAGATGGAAAGGGTTTGGTGTTTACAGCTTAAGACAATTGTATCACAGGGCTTACGATTTGTGGATCCCGAGGCGGCTTTTTAATTGCAGAAAAATTTGTCCGGGTTCGGGCGTTGGCGCTTCGCCCCAATGATGACGCGGGGTGCGTCCGACGCGAAGCTCGGCGGGAATGCGGTAAATGTTGTCGACGAACAGCGTCAGCGTCCCTTCTTGGACAAAATCATTGGACACCAGGTGATGCTGGGTTTGATCAAATCGCGCATTGCCAAACGATTTGCCTTGGAACGCAACAGACCGTACGCCCCCATGCATCCACTCCGGGGATTCCCATACGCTGGTTTTGACGTCCGCCGTGTAAGTGAGGCGCAGGTAACTGGCGTCATGCCATTGTTCGACGCCGGCCACCATCCAGCGCAGCTTTCCTTTCCAAAGAATTTTCCACGGGCCCACCGATTCTACCCACTCCACGGGTTCTTCCCAATGCGCACGCGTGCGCTGCGATCCCGCGGGCCAGCGTGGCGCCAGAAACGTCAGCACCCGTCCCATCCGCGCGGAGCCCGGATTGACCCGGTTTTGAATGCGGCCGCGCGCGTTTAGCAAAATTCCCACCGGTTTTAAAGAAGGATGCGAAAGGGGAATTACTTGACTCACTTGGCCGGATTGGCTGAGGATCCATTCGGTCGGTTGAAAGGTGACCTGTTGCAGTTTGTTTCGCGGGACGTCGCCCCTGGCGGTCACGTTTCCGATTTCATTGCACTCCACTGTTCCCAACGGAGTGTCCAGGCGACCGCCGCGTTCTGACCAGCTTTTCAGTTCGGTATGAAAGCCCACGGAGTAAGGCACTGGCTGACTCTGGGAAAACCGGTATTCCAACCGACTGCCGAAGATTTGCAGGCGCTGCTTGGCCGAGGTAAAAAATACAAGCGCCACCCCCAACGCGACAATCCCGACGGCCATCCCAATGTACTTCAGGTAGGTTTGAAAAAAACCCCGAACGGAAGCCAATACTTTCGATACGAAACCAGTCCAATTCACCTGCGCCATGAGGTCACGCACCGGGTGCATTGGCGTCACGGTGAAGGCCGCGGGGTCGCCGGAGTCGGCATCCGGATGATCCTGCCGCTGCGCCCGGCGTTGGGCATGAAGGTAACGGTCCGCCGCGCTGCGATTAAAGACCTCGTAGCACAATTGGCAGTACTTCGCGCCTGCCGGATTCGGATAGGTACATTTCGGACAATTCATTTTTTATAGGAGAAGAATCTAGACGTATAGGTGTAGGTGAAAAACGGATTGAAAACAAGGAGAAATCCCTGGGTTTAACCCAGGGCCTGGACAGGTTTTTAAGAGGCGGGGAAGGTGTGAAAGGCGGTAATGCCGATGTAGACGTCACGGCCTTCGGTGAATCCGCTGGCCAACGACACCCCTTTCGGAACGTGGGCCACCACGCGCTTCTGATCTTCCAACACGAGTTCGAGTTCGATCAGAGGGCCGCGGAAATGCGCTTTCTCAATTCGCGCCTTGACTTGGAGCGTTTCCGGTTTTGAAGTGACGTAGACGTCATTCGGGCGGAAGTAGATCCGCACGTTTTGTCCCATTTGATAACCCGTGACGCTAAATTTAAACGGTCCCCAACAGACTAACTCCGGCTCACACAAAGGCGCCTCGACGTAATTGCTTTCACCGACGAACTGAGCGACAAATTCGGTCGCGGGCTGATCAAAAATCTGCAGAGGCGTTCCTTCCTGTTCAATTTTCCCGTTGTTCATCACGAGAATGTGATTGGCAATCGCTAGCGCCTCATGCTGGTCGTGGGTCACAAACAACGTGCTGACATGGCTGCGTTCATGCAGGGTCGTGATCCATTCTTGAAGTTCCTCGCGCACTTTGGCGTCCAACGCCCCAAAGGGTTCGTCCAGAAGCAACACTTGCGGATGCGGGGCCAGTGCCCGGGCGACCGCGACGCGCTGACGTTGGCCGCCGGAAAGCTGGGTGGGGTAGCGTTTTTCGAGATTTTCCAACTGTACTAGCTTGAGGAGTTCGCTAACGCGCGCCTGGGTTTCATCTTTGGGGGTCTTGCGCATCTTTAAACCGAACGCGATGTTTTCCCGGACGGTCATGTGTTTGAACAGAGCATAATGCTGGAACACAAACCCGACATTGCGTTGGCGGGCCGACAGGGTCGTCGCTTCTCGTCCTGTGAGCAAGATCTCGCCGGAGTCCGGGATTTCGAGCCCCGCGATCATTCGCAACAGGGTGCTTTTTCCCGAACCGCTGGGACCCAAGATCGCCACGAGTGAACCGGTTTCCATTTTAAAGCTGACGTTGTCGACAGCTTTAAAGCCGTTGGCAAACGTTTTGTTTAGTTGACGGATTTCAATGCTCATGCCGACTCGGTTCCTTCTGGAATCGCGGCCATATTCTTTTGGAACTGGTGCTCAATGTACGTCTTCGCCGCCAGCGTAATCAATGAAAGAAACGCCAGCAGGGAGGCGACCGCGAAGGCGGCCGCGAAATTGTATTCGTTATAAAGAATCTCGACATGCAGCGGCATGGTATCCGTCACGCCGCGGATATGTCCGGAAACGACCGAGACCGCGCCGAACTCCCCCATGGCGCGGGCATTGCACAAGATCACGCCGTACAAAAGGCCCCATTTGATTGAAGGCAGAGTGACCTTCCAAAAAATCTGCCAGCCGCTCGCGCCCAGCACTAACGCCGCCTCTTCTTGATCTGATCCCAAAGACTGCATCACTGGGATCATTTCCCGGGCCACAAACGGGAACGTGACAAACACCGTCGCTAGAACAATTCCCGGGACGGCGAAGATAATCTTCAGATCATGCGCAGCCATCCAGGGCCCCAAATACCCCTGCGCGCCGAAAAGCAGGACAAAAATGAGGCCCGAAATGACGGGCGAGACCGCGAACGGCAAGTCAATCAAGGTAATCAGGATATTTTTCCCGAAGAACTCGAATTTGGTAATCGCCCAAGATGCCGCCAGGCCAAAAATCAAATTCAGTGGCACCGCGATCGCGGCTGTCAGCAGTGTCAACCGGATGGAGGCCAGAGCCATCGGCTCGCGAATGGACGCGAGATACACCGCCCAACCTTTTCGCAGGCCTTCCGTAAATACCGCGGCCAAAGGCACGACAAGAAATAGCCCTAAAAACACGATCGTTACCGTGATCAACAGGACTTTGACCCAGCGCGGCTCGGAAAGGGCCCGGGAATGGCCCGGTCCAGGGCTTAGTCGACCGATACCACTAGCCATTATCGTGAACTCCTTAAACTGGCGCTGCGGGCCTGTAGGAGATTGATCGTCAACAATAAAAGGAACGACGCGATCAGCATGACCACCGCGATCGCGGTGGCACCGGCATAATCGTATTGTTCCAATTTCGTAATGATCAAAAGCGGGGTGATCTCAGTCCGAAACGGCATATTGCCGGAAATAAAAACGACGGAGCCGTATTCGCCTAAGGCGCGAGCAAAAGCCAGTGCGAATCCCGTTAACCACGCCGGCCATAAAGTAGGGAAAATGACTCGGATAAAGGTTTGCCACCGGTCGGCCCCTAAACTGGCCGCGGCTTCTTCTAGATCCGGGTCCATTTCTTCTAAGACCGGTTGAACCGTACGAACGACAAACGGCAATCCGATAAAGGTCAGGGCGATCAGCACACCCAACGGGCTGTACGCCCCTTGGATCCCGTACTGCGCCAGCACGTGCCCAATCCAGCCATTCGGCGCGTAAATCGCGGTGAGCGCAATCCCGGCCACCGCCGTCGGTAAGGCGAAAGGCAGATCCACCAATGCATCGACCAGACGTTTGCCGGGGAACGAATAGCGCACTAACACCCAGGCCGCGATCAAACCGAAACAGGCATTGATCGCGGCGCCGATCAGTGAGGCGCCGAAGCTCAATCGATAGGAGGCCACAACGCGCGGCGAGCTCACGGCCTCGATGAAATGCGTCCATCCCAATGTCGTGGATTTGAAAAATAACATCGACAGCGGTATCAAAACAACCAGACTGAGGTACAGCACAGTGAAGCCCATGGAGAGTCCAAAGCCCGGCAGCACGTGGCGCTGTTTGAGGTTCAGTTTCATGGTGAGCGTTATTAAACCAAAAACAGATCCTTACCGTTGGTAGATCTGATCGAATACGCCGCCGTCAGAAAAATGCGTTTTCTGAGCGGCCTGCCAGCCACCGAAGGTGTCATCGATCGTGAACAATTTCAGTTTGGGGAATTGCGCGGCGTAGCGGGCGAGCACCGCAGGATCCGTCGGCCGGTAGTAATGCTTGGCTCCGATGTCCTGACCTGCCGGTGTATACAGAAACTTCAGATACGCTTCGGCGACCGTTTGCGTGCCGCGCTTCGCCGCCACGCGGTCAATGACCGCTACGGGAGGTTCCGCTAAGATGCTCACCGACGGGTAAACGATCTCGAAGGTGCCTTTGCCAAGTTCGTTGGCCGATAGGATCGCTTCGTTTTCCCAAGCCAGCAAAACGTCGCCGATCCCGCGCTGCACAAAGGTCGTCGTTGCCCCGCGCGCGCCGGAATCCAACACCGGCACGTTCCTGTAGAGCTTCCCGATGAAGTCTTTAGCCGCGGTTTCGTCGTTATTGTGCGCTTTCAGCGCCGCACCCCACGCCGCGAGATAAGCCCAGCGTGCGCCGCCAGAGGTTTTAGGATTGGGAACCACGATCTGGACGCCCGGTTTGACCAAGTCAGCCCAGTCCTTAATGCCTTTGGGATTTCCTTTGCGGACTAAGAAGACGATCGTCGAGGTATAAGGCGTGCTGTTTTTCGGCAAACGTCTCTGCCAGGTTTTGGGCAGGAGATTTCCTTTTTCTGCGATTGCGTCGATGTCGTAGGCCAATGCCAACGTCACCACATCGGCGTCCAAACCGTCAATCACGGCGCGGGCTTGCTTGCCGGAACCGCCGTGTGACTGGTTGATCGTGACGTCGTCGCCGCTTTTCTTTTTCCACTCCGCAGCAAAGGCGGTGTTGATCGCCTGGTAGAGCTCGCGGGTGGGGTCGTAGGACGCATTCAACAGCGTGATGGTTTTGGCTTCCGTTCGCGCGGGCAGAACACCCGACACGCTGATGGCCACTAAGCCGAGGATAAGTCGATGTGTAATAGATTTCATGATCTTCTCCTAGTTTTCGTCATGCCAGCGAATGCCGGCATCCATGGACCCCGGCTTCCGCCGGGGTGACGTCGATTTTAGAACGCTAACTGCCAGCGTGTAATAACCACTTTTTCGTTGGGACGGTCCCCAGTGGATCTCCCTTTATCAAACGTGGTCTGGTCATAGGTGGTCGTCAGACGGACGTTGTTGTTCAGATACCAGCTCACGCCGAGACCGTAAGCGTTCGCGCGTTGGATGGAATTGGCCGGCGTTGTGACCGCTTGGGTGAAGTTATCTGGATCCAAGTAAAGGCTTTGATACCGGGCGGCCAGTTCCAAAGCGCCCCATGTTCCGCTTTTGGGATCAAACGGCTTCCGGGGTTTGACGCCAGTATAAGAGGCATCTTCACCGGTTATGACATAAGAGGCTGCCGCCTGCCACGCTTGGTTGACGATGTTCGAGCGCACGCTACCCACGCGCCAGACTTGAGCCGACTGGACCCATTCCCCGAAAACACCCAGAGAATGATAGTACCAGCTGACGTCAGGAGCCCAGCGCACGTGCGCGCCATCGGCGGACGCGGTTGCCGCGGGTGCGAAGAGGGCCACCTGCCCGGGCGTGGAATAGCTCGGGCTTACGCCAGACTGTTTGGCATAACTCGCGCCGAGTCCCAGTCCGAAGCCTTGCAGCGCGCTCACTTCCGTATTTTTGAAAGGTTTGACAGCGATGCGGGCGGTTCCTTCTTTGCCGTCGTTGGTGTCAGTGTCCGACGTGACGGGTGCAGTGGCCGTGGTGTTGACGTTGTTATCGCCCACGCCGTTGGTGAGCGCAATTGCATAGGCCAGGGCGCCGTTTAGGACGTCACCGAAGAATTGAACGCCGGTATCGCGGCTGGGAACTAAGTTTGAAGGCCACCCGCGTTCAGCAAAGATCAAGTTAGAATCCGATTGAAGGTGTTCCAGCCCAATCGGTGGTTTGAATTTTCCAAACCGGAGCTTAGCGAACGACCAGGGCGCGATATCCAGGTAAGCGTCAAACAGCGCTGTCTTGGCATTGGACGCGAAGTCCGGAGTAATCAGGAAGTGAGAGAACCCGTATACGGTCCCTTCCAAGATCGGCCGGGCGCGTCGGATCAAAAACGCGTTCGTGAGATTGCCGTCCGGGTCGGATACGAAGGATCGCGCGTCCGCTTGGATCAGGAGGCGCAACTTTAAAAGAAAGCTCTTGTCCGCGGATTGAATTTGGAAGCCATCGGTTCCTGAGGCTTTGACACTCACGCGTTCCTTCGCTCTGGCCGCTTCCTCTTCGGCGTTGATCTCAAGTTTGCGCTCCAAGATGGTGACCCGCTGGTCCAGGCTTTGAGGAGGAGCGACATCTTCGCTCCATGCGGTATTACGAAAGCCTCCAATCGTTACGGCCACAAACCCCGCAACTAGGGCATGCCAACTTTTCCACTTTGTTCTGGTACTTTTCATAGTACGTCTCCTTTTCAATTGGCTATTTTGACAATAAAAAACCCCGCCTTCTATAGGAAAGCGGGGTTTTTGAGTCAAATCGTCAGTGCGGCACGCTACACTGCGCGATCTCCCGTTTCCAGAAGGTCAGCCATGCACATCATGCCGCACATCAATTCGATCAACTTCAGTAGGTCCATTTTTCTACGTCCTCTTGTCTTTCTTCTCATGTTCAGTTCTTACCCAATAAAAAACCCAACCTCTGTTGAGGTCGGGCGCTTACGGTTTGTCTGGTTCTGAGTCTTAGGTTGCCAGTCCGCAAAGCGCCACGAGTCCACGCATACACATCATCGAGGTGGAGGTCTTGGTCGACTTCACGGAATAATGCTGGCGGTTCATAACGGGGAAAGTATACGGATCCGACGGTGGCGAGTCAAGGGAAGAACTTAGCTATACTTAAGGGACCGTGAAATACTACGACTTTGAAGTGCGCATCTCTTACTCCGAAACGGACCGGATGGGCGTGATTTATTACGCGAATTATTTAGTGTTTTACGAGCGCGGCCGCACCGAATTCCTGCGCTCCTTAGGCACGCGGTACCGGGATCTGGAAGAAAAAGAGGGCGTTTACCTGCCGGCGATGGACGCCTATGTGGAATACATGCACCCCGGACGTTATGATGATTTGGTCCGGGTGCGAACGTTCATATCCGAGCTCGGCGGCGCGCACATCACGTTTCGCTACGAAATTACTCTGGTCGAAACCGGCCAATTGATCGCCTCGGGATCCTCCAAGCACGCCATTGTGAATAGTCGCTGGAAACCCACCCGAATCCCGGCCAACCTCCAAAAACTCCTCGAACCCCACCTAGAAAAATAGCCTCTCCTCGTCGGTACAGAAAATATTTTTGAATATTTGACCCACCAATAGACTCTAAACGGTAGGAGGTACTTTATGAATGATACCGTCCAGGCCGTCCACACCCGGATCTATCGCATTCGCGGTCAACAAATCATGTTGAGCTTTGACCTAGCGAGCCTATACGGTGTGCAACCTAAGGTTCTAATGCAGGCAGTGAAGCGTAATTTGGAGCGTTTTCCAGTTGACTTCATGTTTCATCTAAGCATGCATGAGTTTGCAAATTTGAAGTCACAAATTGTGACTTCAAGTTGGGGCGGACTGCGTCGCGCGATGCCTTATGCGTTCACAGAGCAGGGGATTGCCATGTTGGCATCCGTACTTCGCAGCCGGCAAGCTGTCCAGGTGAATATCGCCATCATGCGTGCTTTCGTAAAACTAAGACATGCAGTTATGGTGCAGCAAGGGCTTGCACGGCGCGTTGAAAAACTCGAAGGTAAAGTGGACGTTCAAGAAACGGATATTCGTTTGTTGGTGCAGAATGTTGAAGAACTAAAAAGGAAGTCGGGTTCTCGAGGACCCATTAAGCCGTCTGTCCTATAAATGACTAGGTAGAAATGGTCTTCTCCTGCCTTAAACGGTACGGACTTGTGGTTTGCGCGGCGGTGTACACCGCCGCGCTATTGCTTTTACATGCTCTGGGGCGGTTTCCGGCTCCGGGGGCCTATGATATCTCGAAGTTAGCGGGGTCGCCGGCGTTGGTTGTTGAGGGGACGGTGGTCAACTTTCCTCAAACCCGTTGGAACCAGACGCGGTTTTTGATCGAGGGCCGTGCACAGCCGTTGTCGGCGTTTCATGGCCGTGTGGTCGTGAACCTGAATTTTCCGATGGAGGATTTAGCCCCGGGAGAAACCCTGCGGGTCCGGGGTTGGCTTTCGCCGACCCGGGCGCCAAGCGCGCGGCGGATGTTTGATGAACAGCGTTACTGGGCGGGTTCTCAGGCATACGTTTTCCTGAAGGTTTGGTCGCCCCAGGCGTTGGTGCGCCTTCGCGGAAGCGATCACACCGCCTGGAGTCAACGCGCCTGGTCATTTCATCAGCGGATGAAGGACTTCTGGTTTGACCATCTGCCTCCCGATGAAGCGGCGATGATCTCCTGCATCACGATGGGGACCCGCGGGATTATGCCCCTCGAGATCAAAAACCAATGCATCCGGGCTGGGGTATATCACATTCTGATCGTTTCAGGACAGAATGTGGCGCTGATCATCACCTTCGGGGTGGCCTGTTTGCGGATCTTGCGGATCCCGCGCCGCCGGGCGTTCTGGATTTGCTGCCTGCCGATTCTCTTTTATACCGCCGCGGTCGGCGCCGACCCGCCCGTTTTGCGCGCGGCCGCGATGGCGATTGTGGTGTTGATCGCCGTCACGTTAGGACGCGACGTGCCCCATTACATCCCGTTTGTGCTGGCTTGGTTTGGTATTTTACTCCTCGAACCGGAAGCGCTCTTCGGTGCTAGTTTTCAACTGTCGTTCGGCGCAACCGCGAGCTTGATTGCATTACTTCCTTACGTTCGGGTGCTGAGTAGGATTCGACAGCGTTGGGCGCGCTGGCTGGCGGAGACAGGGGCCGTCTCCCTGGCCGTGCATGCGGGTGTCTGGCCGATTCTGGTTTATTATTTTCACCAAGTGTCCCTCGTTGGATTTTTCGCCAATTGGACGCTCTTCCCCCTGGCAGGAGGCTTAATGATCTCCGGACTAGCGATTGGGCTATGGGGAGTCTGCGGTCCTTGTGGCGTGCCCGATGCCTTCCTTTATGGGATGCATTTGGCGCTCCAAGCAACACTCCGGCTGATTGAAACGATGAGTGATTGGACCTGGGCGGCCGTGCCCGTGCCCCAGCCGTCTTGGTGGGCCTGCGGTATGTACTACGTACTCTTAATTTGTATCCTATGGCGTCGGCGACGACATCCTCATAAATATGCCCAAAACTCGACCTTTTTATAAAAAAGTTGCCGTTGTCTATAACCCCGAAAAAGAACGCGCGCGAGAAGAATGGCTACGGCTTCAACGCTGGCTTAAAGCCCGCCGTTTAAGTGTCACGGGCGGTCCCCGCGTAACAGCGGGCATGAAGAACGCCGATCTCGTTGTTGCGTTGGGAGGGGACGGCACCGTGCTTCGGGTGGCGCGAGCCGTGTGCAAATGGAACGTGCCGGTTTTGGGTGTGAATGTCGGACGTCTCGGTTTTCTAGCCGCTACGGAAGTCGGCGCGACATACCGGACGCTCACGCGCGTATTGGCCGGTCAGGGGCGCGTGGAATACCGCTCGATGCTGAGTGTCAAGGCGACCGGCGGTGGAAAGACTTATGGACCCTTTCTCGCGCTCAACGAATGCGTCGTCCGGTCCGGGGCGACAGGGCGGATCTTACTTTTACAGGCGTCCATTCAAAACCATCCCTTGGCGCATTATGTGGGGGACGGCCTGATTGTCAGTACCCCGACAGGGTCCACGGCCTATAACCTGGCAGCATCCGGACCTATCGTTCATCCCGACGTCGACGTCATGCTGATCTCGCCGATCTGTCCTCATAGTCTCTTTCAACGGCCCCTCGTCGTCCCTACAACGGAAGTGATTGAAGTCCACATGGAAAGGCCGCAGCCGCACGCGATCCTCAGTCTGGATGGCCAAGTCAACCATACGTTAGCGCCCGGCGACCACGTGGAAATCCGCCAGGCGACCGAACGAGTCCCGCTTTTGATGGATCCCGATCGCAGTTTTTATCAAGTCCTTCAGACCAAATTAAAATGGGGCGGCTCCTGAAACATCCTCTTTCCTACCTTCTTCTCGCCTGCGCATCGCTGTTTTATATGCCGCTGGGTATGCGGGCCCTTTGGGACCCCGGCGAATCCCGCTACGCTGAAATCGCGCGTGAGATGCTGGAGTTGAAAGACTGGCTGGTGCCGCATCTAAACTACGTGATTTATTTGGACAAACCACCGCTGATGTATTGGCTGACGGCGCTGGCCATGCGATTGCTCGGCCCGACCCCCGTGGCCGCACGCTTTTGGTGTGCGACGTTTGGGGTTTTGACCATCGGCGTGACGTATCTTTGGGGTACGAATTGGAAAAACGAACGCCTGGGTCTGATCGCGGGTGGGATTCTGGCCACCAGTATCGGGTTTTTTGCTCTCACCCAGTTTCTGTCCTTAGATATGGCGTTGACCTTCTGGACCACGCTGACGCTGTTTGCGGGGTCCAGCCTGCTGGTAGAGCGGTCTGTTCACCGGGTCCGCCGACTAACCTATCTTCTGGCGATTGGAATTGCGGGCGGCGTCTTAACGAAAGGACCGGTCGTTCTGGTGTTAGTCCTGGCCGCATTGACGGCGGTCTACGTAGGACAAGGACGTCGAATCCCTGTTGTCAAAAGACCCTGGAAAGCCGCCATTTTCGTGGGGGCATTGCTGGCACTTCCCTGGTTCGTTCTGGTCTTTTTGAAGCATCCCATATTTCCTTATTATGCGGCGCGTGGGGAAAAGCCCCTGTATTACTTTCTGCCGGTGTTGGCGGTCGGTTTTTTACCGTGGGCTGTGTTTTTACCCCAAGTCGCTCGGACCTGGTTTGGCCACCAACAAGCTGCGCTTCAGAGAGATCCCGAAGGCGCGGTGATGGTCGCTTGGGTCGCGTTGGTCGTTGTGTTCTTTACACTGGTGCCTTCGAAGTGGGCCGGAGCGATCCTGCCGGTCTTTCCCGCCCTCGCTCTGCTCGTCGCGCATGAGTTTGATGAAACCTTAGAAAGCTCAGGAAACCCCGTGGAGGCCCCGATGCCGGTTTGGGTCGGCGGCGGCGTCGCTACGTTGGTCATTTTATTGTTCACGGCTCTGTTGATTTTGAAATTACCGCCGCAGGTCCTGTCAATAACCGCCCCTGAATGGAAACTAGTCTTAGATCAAAGCGGATTGCTGGCGGTGATGCTGGGAATCGGCGTCTTTGTTTTGGTGGGAGTGTGGGGCATGCGGCAAACTCTCACCTGCGTGGGTGGCGTGATGCTCCTACAAGTCATGCTCTTAACCAGCGCCGCCTCCTTGGCCCCGGAGCTAGACCCCTATCGGTCGTCGCGCTGGATCGCTGAACGCTTTCAAATGCGAGCGGCCCCTAATGACGCGCTAGTGCTTTATCAGCCCGCAGCAAACCGTTTCCGCTACGGCTTATCCTTTTATTCCGGTCGCCGCGTGGCTATTTTTGGACCGTATGGGGAACTCACACGAGGTCAGCAACAGGACAGCGCTTCAGGGGAGACCTGGTTTGTGCCGGAGGACAAAGCCGAGGAAACGCTGCTCGCGATGCCGGCAGGTACCTGGGCGGTGACCGATCCAGACCATTGGCAGGCCCTGCGCCAAAAGGCACCCGATACCTTTCAACAGCTCGCGCTCTCCGGATCGCAAGCGTTGATCCGAAAGCAGCATTAACATGCGGACCGTTTGGCGAATCGGCTTGTTGACCCTCTGTTGCACAGCGGCGGCACACGGCGCGGAACGCGCTATCCCCGGCGTGACGGCTTCCACAGCGGTAATCGATTTTTACGATTTGGACGTGCCCGTCCAAATGGTGGAGCAGGAATACGATCCGGCGCTCTTGGAAAACTTGGTTGCTCCGACCACGGCGGCCGCTCAAGTTCGCCTGCCGCCGGTGCTGATCGAAGCCAGCCAGTGGCGAGGCAGCTTGTGCGGAATCGCGAAGTCCGCGCATGCCGTTTTCCGTAAACCCTCCGATTGGGAGGTGTTTTGGGATTTGGCGATCAAGCCTTACTTGCCTCGCCCGATCGCTGTTCCCAATATAGATTTCTCCAAAGATATGGTGGTCGGCGTCTTCCGAGGATCCGGTGGTTTCCCGGGGGATGTTATTCAAATCCGTTCGATCAAGCAGGGTCAGGGCGATCACGAAGCCAATCTCATCGTTACGTATCGGAACACGTCGCAAATGCAGCCCGTCTTTGTGCCGCCTTTCCCAGTGCAGCCGTTTCATCTCAAGAAAATACCCGCCTTCCCCGGCCGCGTTCTGTTCCAAGAAACCAAGCGTTAGAGAACAGATCTTTTTGCTCGGCCCACAAGAACCCTAGGTCTATTAGACCTCCATATTTAGCCTATCGGTCTATGGGTATTTGGACGAAAAGACAGTACGATTTCAGTGTTGAAGGCTAGACGTTTTCTAGTATAATTCGAGCGTTCATTCACGCCTACCTTCACAAAAAAATAGAACCGTAGAGAGTCGGCTGCAACATCGAGGTTGAAGCGCGCTTTCATGTTCGTAACAAAACTCCATGGCGTAAGAATCAGTTTCGTTTGCGCGGCGCTTTGCATCGGCGTCCTAGCCGTTGCGCATGCGGCGTTTCAAGATGTGGGTGTAGGCGCACGTCCGGCAGGTATGGGCGGCGCCTTTTCCGCGATCGCTGATGACTCCAATGCCGCGCTCTATAACCCCGCCGGAATCGTTCAAGTCCAATGGAATGAGTTTTCCGCCTCCTATGCCAACCTGTATTCCGGTCTCTCGCTGTATGCCGGCGAGGACACGACCAAGCTCAACCAAGGATTCTTCGCTTTCACCTCACGTCCCATCCCCCACGTCGGATCCCTAGAGATCTCCTGGCAGAGCTTTAACGCGACGCATCTTTACCGCGAAGACACGGTCGCCCTGACCTATGCCCGCAATCTGGGGGACTTCTTCCCTGTCTTGGATAACGCCCTGTCCGTTGGCATCAATCTGAAGTATCTGAGCCGCGCGGTGACCTTGGATTCCTTCACCAGCAACGACCCTGTTTTTGCAGGGGGCAATACCGCTCATGGCGAAACCGTAGACGCCGGCGTCCTCTACCATCCGAATGAAGGTGTTTTAAACGGATTGCGTTTGGCGGTGGTCGGCATGAATCTGACCCAACCGGACGTGGGCTTTGGGGCCAAGGACCGTGTCCCCGTAGCCACTCGGCTGGGGATCGCCTATCAAGCCAAGAACCTCCCCTGGTTAGTTCCCGACATCGATATTACCCGTCGCGATGGCAGGACAGGTGTCGCCGCGGGCGTAGAGAGCTGGCTGATCCATAACACCCTGGGCCTGCGCGGCGGTGTGAACCGGGATGAAGGCGCCGTGGGACTCAGCTACTTCCAAATGCTCGGCAAACGCTTTGGTCTGCGGCTCGATTACGGTTATACGATGCCATTTTTTGTTGACGGCAGCGGCGGCAGTCACCGCGTCGCTTTGGCCCTGTATTTCTAATGCCGCACCCCGATTTCTGTGGCAACACGTATTCATTCATCGAGTTGCGAGGGAACAGAAAAGCAGCCGTTATTATTAAGTCATATCAAGGAGGATGTACCCACATGCAAACGAAACACGCAGCAAAAAAGTATGCCGTTATTTCGGTCGGTCTGTTCACGCTGGCGTTGACGCTGGCGGCGGGCAGCCCCAGCCTCGCGGTCTTTACACCCGGGACTTCTGTGACCAAAAGTGCCACGGCAACCCTGGCAGGCGCTGGGACCGTCTCGATGAGTGTTGCGGTGAAAAAGGTGTCAGACAACTCCGCAGCGACAGACCTGGCCTGGACGGGCGTTACACTACCCACCGGCTGGAAGAATTCAGACCACTACGTCCAATTGGATTCCACCATCACGGCATCCAACGGCGGCATCCGGATCGTCACGGATAACCGGGGCGCTGGCGCATCACCCACGCAAACAGGATCCACCACAACCGTGGCGGGCTTGGTGGATAACACCGACACCACGAAGACGCTGCCCGTCGCGTGGACCGTGAAAGACAGCCTGGTCGGACCGACCGGACCTGCGAGCGCAAAACCGTATGAAGCCACTGATGGTGCGGGTCAAGCCAACCAGTTCCAATGGCTGTATATGACCGATGCGTTCGATGGATCGCTGGCTCCTGGCGCTCCCTACCGCACGGTCGTGAACGTTGCCGGAATCCACTTCGGCGGCGGCGATACAGAATTCGGCGGAGCGGTGTCTCCGAACTTTGTGTATGTCGAGGCGAACTTTGCCACGGCCGTCACACCGAGAACGTATTCAACGAACAAGCTGATCGTCGAGGCATTTACGCAATAAAGTCGCTGAAGAAATTGACAAAGGACGCTCCGGGGAGAAGAGGGTTTTTGGTCTCTTCTCCCCGTGAGAAGTCCTCTAAGAGGAACGGCATGGGTCGAGGGCAAAAAGCATCGCTGGGTATAGGACTGGGAGTTCTCCTGGCCGTTGGGCTTCCGCAGCAATCGGAGGCCTTGACCGTCGGTCCTGGACGCACGGAACTGCGGGTAGCTCCTGGGCAAAAAGCGCAGGGCGAGTTGACCGCGACCAACGACGGACCGGTTCCTTTGCATGTCGAATTGTCCACCAAAGATTGGTTTGTGCTCGATGCCAACCAGGCTCATCATTTAACGGTGAATACCTGGCTTAAGCTGAAGGGGAAAAAGGAGTTCGATCTGAAGCCGGGCGAAAACCGCAATGTGACGTTCAAGGTGAACTGCCCCAAAGACGCTGAAGGGGAATTGGTAGCGATGGTTTCATTTTTATACACCTCCGGGCCCGCTTCAATGATGACGCCAATGATCAGTGTCTCGGTGTATCTGGAAGCGGCAGGGACGGAGAAACGCTCGGGCGAAATCAAAGAACTCGTTGTCCGGTCGTGGAATAACCAAATTCAGGCAGCGGTAAACGTCGCATCCACCGGCAACGTGCATTTGCGGCCGACGGGCGCGCTGATTGTCACCAGCGATAAAGGGGAAGAAGTGGTGCGATTTGCGATTAAAGAAGCGGGCCCCGCGTATCCAGGTAAAAGCCAGGCCTATTTTGCCGACGTCCCAACCAATTTTAAGTTCAGCCCCGGTGCGTATACGATTCGCGCGGCGTTGGATTATCGTGGACTGGCATTGAATGCAGAACGAACCTTTAAAGTCTTAACGGACGGCAAAGTTCAAATGACTCCGAAAGTGTCATGAAAAAAGCGGCGTATTTATCGCGAGCCGGACTGATGGCGGCGATCCTAGGGATCGTCGTGGGTGGTCCCGCGCACGCGGTATTCACCCGAGTCCAAGTCAAAGCGCTAGCCGCGGCGGCCACGCTGGGGTCAGGCAGTTCTGGGACCGGGGGTGCGCTGGCCTTAAATATTCCGCAACTACTGCCCACGCAGGCCTTTTTCGGAAAGAACATCGTCATTCCGGTGCAATTGCAAGGAAACGCGGGGGCGATCGCGCAGGTCCAGACCTTGGGCGCCGCCTCTGGCGTATCGACGCAGATGCTGTATCAGGAATTTAATTCCGGGGGCGTGGCGGTGGGACGCGTGAACGCCGTTCCCGTGACCTTCCAATCAACGACGAACGATCCGACCACCTTAACGGGTTTGGCCACGGTCCCGGTTCAAACGGTCCAAAGCGTTCGTCAAGGCGGTTCACTGACGTATTATTTTGTTCTGCAAAATGGCGGCGCTCAGACGGTTTATCGAAATGGGGCGGTGCCGTTTCAAGTTCAGTTCATCGATACCCTGGCCGTGCCGGTCAGTAACGTGGGATCGGTCGTGGTCGTGCCGGATACCGCGCTGCCGGATGGAAAAACATCCGTCGTCTTTGCCCCAGGTGTTTTGTCCAACCCCGGCACATTGGTGGTTCGTCAGCAGGATCCTTTTCGTGTGGCGGGGGGTCCCGCCGGCCTTCCCCCGATTGTGGTCTATGACTTTGAGCTTCAAGGCGCATCCCTGCTGGGCAATGCCGGCGTGACTTTGAGCTATCCCTCTAACGCGGATGGGTCTCTGATTGGTTCCAACGGCAGCGCGGCCAATCTCTCGCTCTATGGTCTGCAAGGTCCGAATTGGCTGCTTCTCGGACCCCGCCAATGGAATTCCACGCTGCATACGGTCTCGGGACCTGGTTCGCGCTTCGCTACATATGCGTTGTTCTTATCGGCCGGCAACGCGCCGGCGGATCTGCGACCGCGACGACGTATCCTCACGCCGAACGGCGACGGCATCAATGATACGGTGGACTTCACCGGAATCGGGCTGGAAACCGTTCAGATTTTTGATGTCAAAGGTCAGCGTATTAAAACCCTGCAACCCTCAAACCTCGCCTGGGACGGTACAGACGAATCCGGACGGATTGTTGAAAGCGGCCTTTATTTGTATCAGTACACCTCGCAAGGCGAACGCGTCTCGGGCGTGATTCTTATCGCCAAATAATATGCAGCTGAAATTCAACCATTCGGTTCTTTTGGCCTACGGTTTGCTCGGGTTGTGCGCTGCTCCGAGCTTGGCGGCGGTATCGATGACGGTAACGGTGCATAAGATTTCCGATAACTCACTGGATACGGAGATCAATTGGCCCTCGGTCAGCTTGCCCGCGGGCTGGGTGTTGGCCAGCGATTACATTCAATTGGATGCGACGATGAACGCCTTGACGGACGGAATCCAAATTTACACCGATAATCTCGCCAGCGATGCGAATCCGGCCTACGCCGGGACCGTGGACGCGACGCATCAAACCCCCGCCGGTCTAATTAACACCTCCGTCCGAACACTCAAAGTGCCCACAGCCTGGACAATCAGCGATGATGTGATTCCCGGAGGACCGACGCCCGCAAACCCCAACGGCGGTGGGTTTCGTTGGTTTTATCATGAGGACCGCTCGCAGGTAGCTAACGACCAGCGCGCCGCCCCATTTGTCGATGGAGACCTCTATATCACAGTCGAAAATCGAAGTTGTTTGGGCAGTGCCGACAATGCTCCCTGCATCCACTACGGTCAATCGCCCATTGAATTTGGCTCCGCGTTCACACCGAACTATATTTATATGCAAGCGGATTTCACGTCCGCGGTGACTCCTGCGACGTACAAAACCTCGACCCTGCGGCTCGAAGCATTCTCGCAATAGCAGCACGCTTAATTCCTATGGATGAACGATTCCTCAAAGAAGAAGGTCTAGAAGTTTTCACGGGTAACGAGCTGATCCTGAAGGGAGGGCTCGAAAGTGGAATGGGGCTTTTGACCGGCTACCCCGGCTCGCCGGTGTCAGACATTTTTGACGCGGCTTCGGCGATCGCTCCGATGCTTCAGAAGCACGGCGTTCTCGCGGAGATGGCCCATAACGAAGCGCTTTCGGTTGCACGTCTCAACGGTTCGCGCATGGCAGGCATCCGGGCGATGGCTGTGATGAAAAGCGTCGGATTGAATGTGGCCTCTGATGGATTAGCCCTAGGGAATTTATCTGAACCGAATAACGCCGGTGGGAGTATCGTGGTGGTCGGCGATGACCCTTGGATCGAATCCACCCAGATCAATAACGATTCGCGTTTTCTCAGTCAGCATCTGCATATGCCGATCCTTGAACCCGCCACCTTTCAAGAGATGAAAGATTGGGTTGGTTTGGCCTTTGAGCTTTCCTCTTTATCCAACCTGTACATGACGTATTTAGTCACGACCAACCAGGCCGACGGCGGCGGGACTGTTTGGGTGCGTCCGAATCGCTATCCCGGCGTGAGCACGCTGCGCCCGATCACACTCGATACGGACAAGGTTGACCTCGACAATACGGTGCTTTTGCCGCCGCGTACCGGTGAGCGGGAGGCCTCCCTGCCTAAACGCTTCGAAAGTTTTCTGCAGGGAGCCCGCGACCGTCAAATGAACCGAGTGTTGTACGCACAAACCAGCCGGAGCCCCATCGGTCTTGTAGCTTCCGGTCTCACCTATTGTTATGTCGAGCATGCACTGGCGGATATGGGGCTCTCGGGTGCGATTCCGCTATTGAAGCTAGGCGTGACGTATCCCGTCGATCCGACCTCCATTCTGGAATTCGCGCAGCATGTCCAGGCGATGTATGTCGTCGAAGAAAAACGCGGATTTGTGGAAAGTCAGGTCGTGCATATTTTGAACAAGGCCTGCCAAACAGGTGGCTTGGCACGACGGATCCCGGTCTGGGGGAAAACCTTCCCCAACGGCTTGCCAGGAATTCCCGAACAAAAGGGTTTGAACCCTTCGTTGATCACGCAGTTTTTGGCTCCCGTTTTTATGGAGGTGCTGAAAGAAGTCCCGGGAATTGATTTAGCCCAGGTGCGCAAGGAAATCTTAATTCTGGAAGCGACGGCGAAAACGTCAGTCCAGCTCGCCGTCCGCACGCCGACCTTTTGCCCAGGCTGTCCGCATCGCGATTCCTCCGCAGTAATGCTCGAGATCAAAAAAGATTTTAACGACGCCGCCTACATGAAAAAAACCCATGATCGAAAACCCGTGGACCTTGTTTTCCATGGCGAAACGGGCTGCTTCACGATGTTGATGTTCGAACCGAATAAGCCGCTGATGCACAACTACTCGGGCATGGGATTGGGCGGCGGCACCGGAGCTGGACTTGACCCCTTCATCACCAACAAGCAGGTTGTCTTTCTAGGCGATTCCACATTTTTTCACAGCGGCGTGATCGCGATCTCGGATTCCTTGAAAAATGGGCAAGACATTACCTACGTGATTCTGGATAACAAGACCACGGCGATGACCGGCCACCAGCCGACGGCGGGGACGGATCAAAACCTGATGGGGGAGACGACGTTTGCCCAGAGCATTGAGAAAATTATTCAAGGCATGACATCTACCAGCGCCGTCCCGGTCATCCGCGTCAATCCGGCCTACCGCGACAGCTACCGGGCACTCCTGGAAGAAACCATCCTGCAGGACGGTTTGAAGGTCGTCATTGCCGACAAAGAATGTGGCATTACTTTTCACAGGCGTTTGAAGAAGGAAAAGAAAAGGCTGCTGCGCCGCAAAGGCTACCTCCCGGACGAACAGCATGTGAACATCACTCCGGAAGTCTGTGAATATTGCCTGGAGTGCACGCGCAACACCGGCTGTCCCGGCCTGACCATCGAAGACACCCTCTACGGTCCTAAAATTGTGACCGATATGAGTCAATGCGTATCAGACGGCGCCTGTGTCAAGGTGAAAGCGTGTCCATCCTTTGAAGAGGTGATCATCCATCGTCAGGGGCCTTCACGATTAACGCCGGTCTTGCCCTCGCTTCAGGGCCTGCCCACGCCTCCTCCTGTGACGTTTGAACGCTGTTGGAATATCTATACCGCCGGCGTCGGCGGGATGGGAACGGGATTGATTTCGGCCATCTTGGTCCAAGCGGCGCAGAAGCAGGGATATCGCGTGTTGTTTTCTGATAAAAAGGGTCTGGCCATCCGCAACGGGGGTGTTTATGGGCACATTATTTTTTGCAAGGATGGCGGGACGCTTTCGCCGTTGATTCCCTATGGAAAAGCGGATCTTTTGTTGGGGATCGATTTGCTGGAGGCCATGCGCGGCTTAGATCCTGCAGGCAATCTTCGCGTGGCCCATCCGGAACGCTCGCGCGCGGTCGTGAATACGGCGTCCAACCCCACGATCTTGATGCTCATGGGCAAAGACACCCCCGCCGGTCCGCAGTATGAAGAGATCCTGCGCCGCCAGGTCCTGCCGGGCGGGTATTTCGGCGCTGACTTCTCGACCCTTTCGGACTACTATTTTGGTTCGAAGCTGTTCGCGAACCTGCTGCTTTTAGGCGCGGCGTTTCAGCGCGGGACGCTGCCGCTTTCCGCCGAGTGTATCGAAGAGGCCATCCTTCGCTCCGTACCGAGAGACGATCAAAAGGTCAACCTCGACGCGTTTCGCGCGGGCCGTAAGCTCATTGTTGAACCGGATGTGTTTGAAGTGCCCAGGAAAGTGTACAGCTACGCGTCCCTGGTTGAAGAAAAAACCCGTTTCTTGGAAACGCTTTATGGCCGTTTTAAGGCGTTGTCCTATCGCGAACTCGTCGAAGAAACGGTGTTTCAACTCGGGCTGGATGATACGACCCATATGCATCTGGCGCTGCGCATCTATGAGTTGGTGTGCTACGAGGATCTGGCGACGGCTCAGTACTATGCCGATTTGGTCTTGGCCACCGCCGCGAAGGACCGCGCGAGTTGGAATTATCAGGCGACGCAGGCCGTCTTAAAGTATGCCTTCAAAGTCATCGCGATTAAAGATGAGGTGTATGTCGCGCACCTTTTGACCAGCCCGGAAAAACGCCAGCGCGACCAGGCGCGTTTTCGTATCGATCTGAGCCAAGGGGACCGGATCGAGTACCGCCATATCAACCGTCCGGAGTTCGTGATCTTTGGGAAACGCGTCCGCTGGGATATGACGACGCGGGATTGGCAGCTGCGCATCATGCGGCGCATGAAGTTTTTGCGCAGGTGGCTGCCCCAATGGCACGGTGAAGAAAAGGAATTTCGGGATTGGTATCTGTCCCTGGTCAAAAGCTTCGAAGCGGATACGGAAGCCGCCTATCAGATTTGGGTACGGATCCTGAGCGTTCCCGAATCAGTGCGGGGCTACCGGGACATTCGACGACCCGCCATGGAGGAAGCGCGCCGTCAAGTGAACCTAGGCCTGGCCGAGTTGAAACGATCCATCCGAGATGTGCCTGAACCGATGACGCCAAATCCCGTTTTTAGTAAACTAACCCCCTAATGATGCGCCGTTCGTTGGCGTTCCGCCTTTTGTGTCTGTCCGTCGCGGCGGCTACTCTGCCCGCCTTGGTTATCGCCGTTATCCTCCAATCCATCAGCTCCCGCGCCTTAGAAGCCAGTATTCAAAAAACTCAAACCGAAATCGCGCAGCGCGTTGCCGACGGCGTCAATGCGGAAATCCGCTACGCGCAGAACCTCTTGCAGTACGTGGCCAAAACACCCGGGGTGTCCTCGGGCGGCATCCTGGACACCCAGCGCGCGTTTCAGACGTTGATGCGGTCTCTGCCCTCGCTGCAAGAGATCATGGTCGTGATGGATACGGGGGAAGAACGCGTGAAAGTCACCCGCCAGGGCGCGTCGGGAAAACTGATCAAACGTAATGTGAATTTGAAGGAGCGCTCGATCGGCGCGCCGTTTTTTTCCGGGAACCGTCTGCCGACGATTCTGGTGACCGAGCCATTGGCTGGTGGGTCTGGGGCTCTCGTGGCCAAACTGAGTTTTTCGACCCTAGGGACGTTGATGCAGCAGACACGGGTGGGTCAGCGCGGCATGGCGTTTATTGTCGATTCCCACGGCGCACTTCTGGCGCATGTGATCGCAGCACGGGTACGCGCGCACGCCAACCTGGCCAGCACGCCGGTCGTGCAGGAGTGGTTGGCCAAGCCCGGAGAAGCCACACGCCTGCATGAGTATGTGGATGAACAGGGAACACCGGTGATTGCGATGGCCTACCCCATCCCGCTTTTAAAAAGTGCGGTCGTGGTCCAACAACCGAAGGCCGATGTCTATGCGCCGCTGAAACGCATGCGCAGCCAGTTGATCCTCTGGACCTCACTATCCGTCCTGGTCTTTTTGGCATTTACCGTCTGGCTGGCGTGGCGCATTCAACAGCCCCTGCGGCAGCTGCAGTCGGCCGCCGAACACATCGCCGAAGGCCGAATGGATGTGAAACTGGATATTCAAACCGGCGACGAGTTGGAAGATCTCGGCAAAGCCTTCAGCCGGATGGCGGAATCGCTGCGCCAGCTGGAAGCGATGCGCCGCGATTTGATCAGCATGATCGTGCATGATTTGAAATCACCTTTGTCCAGCGTGTTGGCCAGCATTGATTATTTATTTACCGGACAGCTCGGACCGTTAAACGCCGAACAACGGAAGTTTTTAAGGCTGGGCCATCGGTCGGGGACCGAGATGCTGATGCTGGTGCAGAACCTGTTGGATGTGGCCAAACTGGAAGAAGGCAAACTTCCGATGACGAAAGAACCCTTCGAGCCGGTCAAATGGGCGGAGGAAGTGACCGGGTCCTTCAAGCCGGTTGTGGAAGCGGGCAAGAAGACCTTGCAGCTTACGCATGGCGACAATCTGCCTGCCATTGAAGGTGACCGTGTGCTTTTGGGCCGGGTGTTAGGCAATCTCGTGTCCAACGCCCTGCGGCACACGCCCTTGGGCACCGGAGAAGTGGCCGTCACCTTGGTACTGCGCAACGGCCAACTTGCCGTAGATGTTCGCGACAACGGCCAGGGGATTCCCCATGAAGACCAAGCGCGCATTTTTGAAAAGTTTGTGCAGGTGGAACGCAAAACGAGTGCGACCGCCCGCCATGCCCATGTGCGAACCGGGACAGGTCTTGGCCTCACCTTCTGCAAGCTGGTTGTGGAAGCGCACGGCGGCCGTATCTTTGTGAACAGCGCCGCCGGAGAAGGCAGTACCTTCACATTTCTCCTCCCCGTGGCAGCCTCTATCGCCACCGTCCCAGAGCCCGAACCCGCCGCACTTTCCCGTTCCTAAGCCGATTGTGTAAACTATCGCGACGTCCATGCGAAAACCCCTCTTAGCCGGTAACTGGAAGATGTACAAGACGCTGTCTGACGCGCGCGCGCTGGCGCACGGGCTGCGCTCGAAAGTCGACGGTCTGGCCGATCGCGAGGTTGTGGTCTGTCCGCCGTTTACCGCGATCGGCGCGGTCGCGCAAGAATTAAAGGGTAGTTCGCTTCAGTGGGCCGGTCAAAACGCGCATTGGGAGCGGGAGGGTGCGTTTACCGGGGAAGTAGCCGCGCAGATGCTGGCCGATGTTGGCTGCACATACGCCCTAGTGGGTCATTCCGAGCGCCGCCAATTGTTCGGAGAAACGGACGCGTTGATCAATAAGCGGATGCACGGCGTCCTAGGCGCCGGTTTAACGCCGATCGTGTGCATCGGAGAGACGCTCGCAGAGCGCGAAGCGGGCAAGACGTTCAGCGTTTTGGAGCGCCAGATCAACGACAGTTTGGCCGGTCTGACTCCCGCCTCCAAGGTCGTGATTGCCTATGAGCCTGTTTGGGCCATCGGAACCGGGAAGACGGCGTCTCCCGCGCAAGCGCAGGAAGCGCACGCGTTTGTCCGGTCGCATTACGCAGGAATTTACGGGACGTCTGCCGCCGAGGCTGTGCGCATTTTGTACGGCGGGTCGGTGAAGCCGGACAACGCCAAAACGCTTATGGAGCAGTCGGACATCGATGGGGCCCTGGTCGGCGGCGCCAGCCTCGATGTCGAGTCCTTCAGCAAGATCGTTCGCTACAACCTCTAAGAATCGTCATTCCCCGCGGTCGTAAATGGGAGTTTCATGAAAATCGTTATCGGTTCGGATCATGCCGGTTACCGTCTGAAATCGCATCTCGTCCCCTGGCTGCGTTCGGCCGCAGGTGGACGCCACACGGTTCAGGATGTCGGCTGCGACACGCTTGAGTCTTGCGACTATCCGGATTTCGCCGCAGCCGTTGGCCGTTCGGTGAAAAGCGGGCGAGCGGCGCGGGGTCTGCTGATGTGCGGTACTGGAATCGGGATGGCGATCGCGGCGAATAAAGTGCCCGGGGTTCGGGCGGCCGTCGCTTGGAATCCCACGACCGCGTCCCTGGCCGCCGAACATAATGATGCCAACGTCCTTTGCGTTCCCAGCCGCTTTGTCAGCACAAAAAAAGCCCAGGCTATGATTCGGGCTTTCCTGAAGACGTCCTTTGGCGGCGGCCGCCACGGACGGCGAGTCAACAAAATTAAGAAAATCGAGAACGACGGACAGCGCAATGGGCAATGAGCAATGGGCCAGACGTGTGAGAGAGAGTCTGTTATTACCCATTGCGCATTGCGCCTTCGTCATTGGATTGGTCATTGCGCCTGTGAATGCCGATCCTCCATCAGCCGGTTCTGCCGCCAATCATTACCAAGCGGGTCTCGCCTATGAACGCCTAGGTCGGCTCCAAGAAGCCTACACCCAATTGCAGCTTGCCTGTGTTTTAGACGCCAACGATCCGCGCATCGCGTTGGCTTTGGGCATTGTGGCGCTCCGCCTGACACGGGAAGATGTCGCTCAGCGGAATTTGGAACGTTCGATCACGCTCGACGCCAATTCAGCGGCTTCGTATTACCTCTTGGCGCTGCTCTATGAAAAACACAAGGCCTCTGATCGCGCGCTCGACAGCTGGAACCGGTTTTTAGAACTAAATCCGGATGAGCAATTGAAGCTGGAAGCAAGAAAACACATCCATTTTCTCGAATCCAATAAAGTCGTGCCGGTTTCATGAGCGGACACCGTGTCACATGGGTCGTTGTCCTGCTAGTTAGCGCGGGCCTTTGCTCCTGCGCCTCCCACCAGGCCGTTGTCAGTCCTCCCAAGCCGGCGGAGCGCATCCGTCTTTTGGCGGTGCAGCCGTTTGATGGCAGCGGAGGCGCCGACGTGACGCGGGAGTTTGTCGTGGCTCTGAAGGCGGCAGGCTGGGCGGTAGCGGGGAAAAATCAAAACGCCGACGCGCTATTGACCGGCAGTGTGAATGACTACAGCACGAATCACAAGCTTATGGTTTTTTTAGGGGAGACGAATACGCTGACCAACGGAAAAGCGGCCACCGTGTCCAACCCGATTGTTACGGGCAACGGCAGTCAGATCCTTCCTCAAGGACCGACAACGAGCGTGAACAATCCGCATTTGGTCAGCGAACGGGCCGTCGTGGGCGTGTCCGCTCGGTTGGTCTCCCAGCGTACCACCCTGTGGGGAGATGACTTTAGTTATGAAAGCCTGGAGTTTGCCAGCGCGCGCCAGGCCGTGGTCTTCGCTCTGGTGCGATCGCTCAGCCGTGCCCTGCCGCCCGGCGGGTCCCAGTAATATGCACAAACCCTTCGTCATCAACGAGCCGGTCGTCAAATCCCGCTTTTTCACCTCGCTGGGCATCAAGATGCTGGCGGTTGCCTCGCTGCTGCTAATCTTGTGTTTCGCATTGTGCAGCGGAGCGATCTTGTTTCTCGCTCGTCGGATGCTCGAGGATAATCTGCAGGCTCGCGTGACCCGTGAAAGCCATTTTATCAGCGCGATCAGCCGGAACCTTTTGCCAAACCTCAGCCCCGACGCTAAGCAGCAACTCTCGGCGACCGCCAAAGACCTCTTAAAAGAACCGGAAATTCTGGCGGTCGTCATTATGGACGCGCACAAGCGCGCCGTGGTCCAAGCCTCGAAACCGCTTCCAGCCTACTACACCCCATTTTCTCTGCAGCTCCCCGTACTGGTGAATCGCCGGCCCATCGGCTGGATTCGCGCGTGGTATTCACCCGGTCTAGCGCTGGAAGAATTCTGGCGAGTGACCGGCGACTGGGTGATCGTGCTGTTCTGCGGGACGCTGGTTGTTTTCGTGGTGATCTTTTTAGTCCTCAATGAATGGATTTTGGCGCGGCCGTTTCGCCGCTTGTTGGCCGCGATCGACGCGGTGGAATCGTCGGACGTGCTGACGCCGATTAAGGTCCCGCAGCAAGGCGACGAATGGGGCCTGCTGGCCACGCGGCTGAATCGGTTCCTGGGGCATGTGATGGATTTGCAGGAGCAGTCCAACGTCTTAAACGAAACCGCGCGTCTGCTCGGGCTCCCCTGGGAATTGAAAGGCGCTCTCGAAGGGATTCTAACCGGGCTGCTGCATCGCTATAACCTATCCGCGTGTTTGGTGTTCGCGCCCGGCGCAACGCCCGATCTGCGCGTCCTCTATTCTAGCGGCGTCTCCGAGACACTGGCGGAGAGCTTGACAGTTCGCCTGGGCCAAGGCGCCGGCGGCGTGGCATATGCCTCGGCCACCCAGCGGCTGATTCAGGAGCTCAACGGCCAGCAAGAGAACGATGCGCTGCTTCAGGAGCTCGTGAAGCGCCAGCAGATCCGATCGGCGCTGTTTATTCCGATGGGAGAAGAAGGCCGGACCTGGGGCGTCGCGGCGTTTGTTTCACGCTCGCCGAACAATTTCACGGACGTCGGCGTTCAGTCGCTGGAATTGTTCACCCAACAGCTGGCGGTGGCGGTGCGCAACGCCCAGCACATGTCGGAGCTGAAAGATTTTAATAAAGGCCTGGAGTATGAGGTGGCGGCGTCCTCTACGGAGCTCACCAAAACGAATCAGCGCCTGATTCAGAAAGTCCGCGAACTCAAAACCATTTATGACCTGGCGCTGACGACCGCCGCATCAACCAATGTGGAAGAGATCGTTTCGGTGATCGTTCGAGCGGTCAAAGAGCTGATTGATGTTTCTGGAGCGGCGTTTTTTCTCTATAACAAAGCCTCCGGTCTATTCGAACCCCTGCCGCCGGCGTTTGATCGGTCCGGGGGTGAAGCGGCCAAGCTGTCCTGCAAACTCGATGAAAGTAAATTTCTGGAGCGCATTATCCGGGAAGCCCAACCTCAGACAATGAACTTTGTTGAACCCGCGGAACAATTGCCCGGTTCTTGGAATGATCTGGCGATCCGCTCGATCCTTGCGCTGCCGCTCAAGCAAGATGCGCAGGTGGCGGGGTTGTTTGTGGCGATTAACAAAACGAACGGGTTGTTTTCGGATGATGATGTGCGGCTCTTATCGTTGCTGACCGGCCGCGTCGCGGAAGTGCTGAACCGGCTGGCCTTAGATCAACAGCTGCGCCAACGCGTGCAGGACTTGAGCATCCTTCAGGACATCGCGCTGCATCTGCCCAGTCCCCCGGCGCTCGACGAATCGGTCAATGTGATCGCACGCATATCGCGTGCCGCGCTCAAAGGAATCGACGCCTGTTTATTTTTTCTGCACCATGCGGAAAGTGAAGCATTGGCGGTGATGGGCGGGGACTGGGACCCGCGCCTGCAGTTCGATCCCAAGGCCCTGACGCTCGGGGTCTCGGAGAAAATGCCGTTGGTCGACGCATTCCGTGACCGGCAAGTCGCCTATTTCGGGACCAGCGCCTCGGCCTCGGGCTGGGACCGCGACGAGTTGGTTCAAATCCTGGGGTTTCAAGACGTCCTTTATCTGCCGTTGCAAGTGGAACAGCAAACGATTGGGGTCATGGCCGTGGGCGCCGCGGAAAAAGGGCGCATCACGCCGGAACACCGCCGCGTCGCGGGCTTAATTGCCGAGCACGTTGCGATTATGATCGAGCGCTCGCGGCTCTATGAACGGCTGCGGTCCGCCAACGAAAAGCTGGAACAGATCAATCATTTGAAAAATGAATTTATCAGCATGGTCAGCCACGAACTGCGGACGCCGCTGACGACAATTAAGGGATTCGTCTCGATCGTGCTTAGCGGCGAAACCGGTCCGCTGAAGGAGAAGCAAAAATATTTCCTGGAAACGTCTGACCGAGCGATCGACCGGTTGACGCTGCTCGTATCGGACCTGCTGGACATTTCCCGCCTGGAAGCCGGACAGATCCAGATGCAACTGCGTCCGGTGTCGCTCAAAGAGGTCGTCGAAAAGGTCGCCGTCAATTTTGGCCCGCAGTTAAAGGCCCAGGGGCTGCGCTTGACTCTGCAGGTCCCGGACGATTTGCCGCTCCTGCTGGCGGACCCTCATCGCCTAACCCAAGTGTTCGATAATTTGATGACCAATGCGCTGAAATTTACGGCCAAAGGCGGCATTACCCTGTCCGCATCGGACAAAGGGGATTTTGTGATGGTGTCGGTTAAAGATACGGGGATCGGATTGCCGAAAGGCGAGCTCGAACGTATTTTCGATAAATTTTATCAGGTGAAGGTCGGCAACGCTTATCCGGCCAAAGGGACCGGCCTGGGCCTTGCCATTGTCAAATCGATTGTGGAAAGCCATCGCGGTAAGGTCTGGGTTGAATCGGAGTTGGGAAAAGGCGCGGATTTCCGCTTCTTGATTCCGCGAGCCCGTTTGGGAGCGGGAGATGGGGGCGCGGCTAACCTGCGCGGATCGTTATGAGTGTGATCATCGAAGAGCAGTTTTCCAGCCCGCTCACGCAGTTGGTTGAAGCCCATCACCTGCCCGCGTCGATCGCTCAGGTGCTCCTGGGTCGTGGCGTGACTACGTCAGAACAGGCGGATCATTTTTTAAATCCTTCGCTGGATCGATTGGTTTCGCCGCATGCGTTTGACCAAATGCAGATCGCCGTTGATCGTTTGCTGGTCGCGATCCGCGCCGAGGAACCCATCGCGATTTATGCGGACCGGGATGTGGACGGGCTTACCGGATTAGCGATTTTGACGCGCAGTCTCCGAACGCTGGGCGCCCAAGTGGTTTGGGGAAGCCCGGTTCAGGGACGCGGTGTCGAACGCGCGGTGCTCGAACGCTTGGTTCAATCGGGCGCGAAGGTGATGGTCCTGGTCGACTGCGGCACCGGTGAGCATGCGGAGCTCGATTGGCTGGCGGCTCAGGGCATTGATGTTATTGTCGCGGACCATCATCGTTTCACAGAATCCAAGCCGGTTGCACTGGCCTGGATCCATCCCGGCGTTCTGGCCGATACCGGCGGGGCGGCTCCCGCGGGTTGTGTCATGGCTTTTAAATTGGCACACGCGTTATGGCTTTCGTTTTTAGGTGATCAGGATCCAGAACGGTTGGATTATTTTCTGTTCGGCCATTTGGATCTGGTCAGCCTGGGTATCTTGGCCGACCGGATGCCGCTCGTGGGGGAAAACCGAATCTTTGTGTGGCATGGCCTGCGCCGGCTGGCGTACAGCCGCAAGACCGGTCTTGCGGCGCTGACGCGGTTCTTCCGTTTAACCCCGCGGTCTGTTCCAATGACAGTGCGCGAAGCCTGCTGGCAGATCATCCCGATTTTGAATGCCGCGGGCCGCTTGGGCCGCCCCGAGATTACGGCGGAATTGTTGTTGGCCGAAGACTCGGACGTGGCGCGCGGGTGCATCGATCAAATGCTGAAACTCAACAGCCAGCGCCGGGCGGCGCAGGACGAAAGCCTGATTTCATTTGAAAAGGCGGTCTTGGAGCAGTGTCTTGTAGAAACCGATTCCGTGCTGATGGCGCTGGCTCAAGATCTGGAACCGGCGGTGACGGGATTGGCCGCGCAGGCGTTGGTCCGCAAATACGGAAAGCCCACCTTTTTATTCGTTAGCCGCGGCGCGGAATGCGTGGGCTCCGGACGTGGTCTCCCGGGGCTCGATTTGTTTGCCTGGGTCGAGACGCATCAAGAGTTCTTGATTAAATACGGCGGCCATCAAGGCGCCGTGGGGTTGACGATCCGCACCGATGATTTCGCAGTTTTTCGCAAGCGGCTGATGCGAACCGCTGGGGATGCCCTGGCCGCGCTTGACCCGGCATTGATTGCGGCGGATCCTTCGGAGATCGGAACCCGGTCCGAAAGCCGTGTGACGCTTGAAGAGCTGAACGAATTTTGGTGGCTTTCCTTAGACCGGCTGGGACCCTTCGGGACCGGTCATCCCATGCCGCAATTTGAGATCACCGATATTGCCGCCATCGAACCTGTCAAGCGCAAACGCGCTAAGAATCCGCCGCAGGAATTTGTCCTGAAAACGGCCGGAGCGGAAGTGAAGGCGCGGTTGGACCCGGATGCCGCCTCACTCCGGGCTCAGCAAGCGGTGGCAACTATGGGATCGGACGTCGCGGCGGGCCCATGGACCGTGACGGGGTATCCGATTCGTGCCAAAGGCGGCGCGCAAAAATTTGATTGGATTATTCGAGATCTACAAAGGAGTTAGTCATGGCCAAGTCCTCACGCAAACCGTCGAAAATTGCCCTGGGTGTGATCGGGGGGAGCGGCGTCTATTCGATTGAAGAACTGCAAAATGTTCGTGAAGTGGCTGTCAAAACGCCGTTTGGTTCGCCCTCGGACAAATTGATCACGGGTGTTTTGGAAGGAGTTCCGGTGGTTTTTCTGCCACGCCATGGACGTGGTCACAAACTGAATCCGACGGAAGTGAATTATCGCGCCAACATTTTTGCGTTGAAGCTTCTGGGTGTCGAACAAATCATCTCGGTCTCCGCCTGCGGAAGTCTCAAGGAAGAGCTTCCGCCGCAGACGATGGTGTTCCCCGATCAATTGTTTGACCGGACCAAATCGCGCGCTTCAACCTATTTTGAAAAAGGCATGGTGGCGCACGTCGGGATCGCGACGCCTTACTGCGCGGAACTTTCCAGCCGGTTATACAGCACGGCCACCGGTTTGGGTTTCCGGACCCACAAAGGCGGGACGTACGTTTGCATGGAAGGCCCGCAGTTTTCGACCAAAGCGGAATCGAACGTATACCGTTCCATGGGTTTTTCCGTCATCGGGATGACGAACCTTCCGGAAGCGAAGCTCGCGCGGGAAGCGGAGATCTGCTACGCCGCGGTGGCGCTGGTGACGGATTACGACGTCTGGAAAGATGACGAGCAAGTCAACGTGGAGAAGGTGATCGCGAACCTGGTGGCCAACACGGCCAATGTCAAAAAACTCTTAAAAACAGTTTCGCCTAAGCTCGGCCGTGAACGTACCTGCGAATGCGCCTCCGCACTGCTGTTCGCGCGCTTGACCGACATCAAGCTCGTCCCGCCCAAAACGAAGAAAGCTTTGTGGCCGCTGATCGGAAAGTACTACTCCAAATGATCAAAGGCGTGATCTTCGACTTCGATAACACGCTCATGGACTTCATGAAGATGAAGCGGGCCGCGGTGGAAGCCGCGGTCGACGCCATGATTGACGCCGGACTGCCGTACAAGAAAGCGGAGATGATCGAGAAGATCTATAAGGTCTACTGGGCGGAAGGCATCGAAGACCAGATGATCTTCGACAAAGTCCTCACCAAAGAGTTCGGCAAAATTGATTACAAGATCCTCGCTTCGGGCATCATTGGGTACCGGCGTGCGAAGGAAGGGACGCTGGCGCTCTACCCCCACGTTCAACTGACCCTGACCGGGCTGACCCGGCGAGGAATCAAAATGGCGGTCGTTTCGGACGCCCCGCGGTTGCCGGTTTGGCTGCGCATCTGCGGCCTGGGCTTGCAGCACTATTTCGATGCGGTGGTGACCTTTGACGACACCGGCGTTCGAAAGCCTGATCCCAAACCGTTTAAGACCGCGCTCGATGCCCTCCAGCTCCAACCCGACGAAGTTATCATGATTGGCGACTGGGCCGAACGGGACATGGTCGGCGCCAAAGCCGTAGGCTTGAAAACCGTCTTCGCCCGCTACGGCGACCTTCAAAACCAGCAAAACGTAATCGCCGATTACGAAGTCAACGACATCCAAGAACTCCTCGAAATCGTCGCCAAAAATTAATCTCCAGAAGAAATTGATTCAGATCAGTAAGATCCTGCGGAAGTGATCTTTATAGCGTCCAGGTTCAGCGCTTTGGAGATCAGGAGAAGTGTGGATCGGCGGGGTATGGAGGAAGAATTAAAGAAGCGAGATAAAGACGGTTGCGGGATGTGGGTTAACTCAGAAAGCTTTGTGAGCCCTCCCTTTTCCATCACGATGTGAAGAAGCGAATCCTTGAAGGCGCGAATGTCCTTAGAGACGGCGTCTAAGTCGTTGAAGCGAATCGACGGGGCTGTTTCCCGGCCCTGTTGTTGGCAGTCTTGAATCATATCCTGAATATCCGCCACGATCTCCTCGCGCTCTTTCGCGTTGTTTTCCTGGATCCAAAGTTTCATTAAATCGTAAACGCCCTCAAATTCGGTTGCGGTTTCAACCGCTGCCGTGATGAAATTCGCAGGAAGCTTTTTCTTGTTCATCTCTACGGCGATTTCATAGAGTTCGAGCTGCAAATGAGGGGTAACCGCGTGCGCTTTCATGCTAACCTCCCGCGTTCCGTGAACCGTCCCAGCCGAATGAGCTGAAGATGCGTTTTGAACCGTGCCAGTTTTCTAGCCTCTTGCTTAGGATTTTCTTTCACATAGGCCTCACATAAAAGGGCTGTGTCAAAAAGACCCACAGGCAGTCGAATCTGCACGTGGCCGTTTCCCATCTGATGCCACTTCATCTTGTACCCCTGCCGAAACTCCGGGGACCAAAAATTGGATTGTCCAAATTTCGGATGTCTGGGGTAATCCTTTAACAAGAGAATATCCGGCCTGATGTGCATTCGGTACTCCTCGTTCGTAAAAGCGCGCTGTGCCTTCAACTCTAAGTAAGAATTCAAAGCCCACTCGGTGATAAGGATGTCCATTTATCTCCGCCGCAGCGCTTTTATAACTTGTATAACATATATAACATTAATAACACTATCAATCAATGGGATTTTCATCAGAACCTCCTATCGGGTTAGACTCCAAAAGCAACAAAATATTCATTTATTTCGAATCGGGTCTTGACAAAGTTTCATCTTTATGTTAAATATTATGTGAGTGAACACTCACAATAATATATGAATATCATACTTTCCGATAAGAAACAGCGAACAAGGCTCCCAGATATAATGCGAACGGCCATTCACTTATTTGTGAAAAAGGGCATCGATGGCACGACCATTAAGGACATCGCCAAGGCGGCTAAAGTCGCGGAGGGGGCGCTTTACCGGCATTTCAAGAGTAAGGAAGATTTGGCTTGGCATCTCTTCAGCACCCATTTAAGCCAGTTTACGGCGGATCTCATGGCGAAGGTCTATCCCGAGTCCACAGCGGAACGGCGAATTAAGGCCTTTGTAGCAGAATCCTTCAAGGCCTTTGAGAGCGACCCGGAACTGTATTCCTATTTAATCCTTCAGGAGCACAGCGAACTGGAGAAGTATTCGCAGTCCTCGATGCACCCGGGCCACGTGGTGACCAAGATCATTGAAGACGGCCAAAAAATCGGGGAAATCCGCGCCGGCGATCCCTTCGTTTTAGGCTCGATGTTTGTCGGGGGGGTCATACGAATTTGCGTCGTAAAAATGTATGGAAATATCAAACAGGACCTGCAAGGCTATGTGGCTGAGGTTTCGGAAATGATTTGGACGATGTTGAAAAACCCATCCTAACCAAGAAAGCGTGGGAACTCTATTATGCTAGCCATCCTTTGTCTATTCATTTTCGGCTTATTTATGTACGTGTGGTCGCTGTCCGATAAAATCGACAGGCTCCAAGAGAGTTATCGGATGCTAGAGGGCTATTTTTTTGATTTGCGCAATCGCGTACACGGCGAATCGAGCGCTGCGCCTTCGCCCGCCGCGCCTACATCAGAACCCATGCCGCCGCCGGTTGCGAAACCCATCATGCCCACTCCCAAGCCGGTTATTCCCCCCGCCGCCCGACCGGCCATTTTACCCCAGGATCCTTATAAAGTTTCGAAAGCCCCTCGAATGGCGGCCTCGGACAGCGATTGGGAAAAATTCATGGGTGTTAAATTGTTTGCCTGGTTGGGGGGGTTTGCACTCTTTCTGGGAATGGCCTTCTTCGTGAAGTACTCCATTGACCATAACCTAATCAGCCCGCTCATGCGGGTCATGATCGGATTTGTGATCGGTGTCGGCGTGATCATCGCCGGCCTCTCAATTCGTTCCAAAGGGTATGACGTCACCGTGCAGACCCTTTGCGCCGCGGGCATTTCCATTCTTTACGCGGACATTTTCGCGTGCCGGTCGTTTTATAACTTCTTGACCCCGGAAATGGCCTTTCCCTTGATGGTGTTGGTGACGGTAGCGTCCTTTCTGTTGGCCGTTCGGCTGGATTCGCGCTACGTCGCCATCCTGGGCTTGATCGGCGGGTTCCTGACGCCGATTCTGCTTTCAAGCGGCATTGACCGTCCCTTCGCGCTGTTTTCGTATATCGCCTTGCTCGATATCGGACTAATCGCCGTGTCCTTAAAGAAACGATGGGGGTTTCTGATGGGGATGTCGGCCGGCGCCACGCTGCTGATGGAATTGGGTTGGACGATGAAATTCCTGACTCCCGCCAAAGGGGAGGTTGCCTTCGGCATTTATCTGCTGTTTTGCCTGCTGTATGTGGGCGCCGCGGAAATCAGCCGTTCGTTGAAAGAAGAAAACGTCGCCTTTACCTCCCCTGGAGGATTTGTGCCGCTCGTCTCCATGGGTTTTGTCAGCTACATGCTGACGCTCAGCACATTGGCCGCGCGGCCTGGATTGGTGTTAACCCTTCTGCTGCTGATGAGCGTTCAATTAGCGTACATGGCGGTTCGTTTTGAAGTGACGCGGCCGTTATATCTGTTGGGCGGAATCACGACGTTCCTTCTGCTGATGTTCTGGACCACGGCCCATTTAAAATCCGAACTGCTGATGTGGGGGCTGGGGTATTACATGGCTTTCGCGATGCTCCACGCGGCGCTGCCGATCTTGCTGCAGCGGATCAAGCCATCGGCTTCCCCTTTCCTCTGGGGCTATATGGCGCCGCTGTTGATGCTGGTGTTGATTCTTTTCGCCATGGTGTTCTGCGATATCCTGTCTTTCGCGATGTGGCCGTTCATCTTCTTAATCGGGATGCTGGCAGTGGCTGTCGCCTGGCTGGCCGGTTCCATCTTGGCCGCGGGTGCCACGCTGATGTTGATTATGGGGAGCTTTGGTGTCTGGCTCTTTCGTTTGCCCGACGTGGCCGGTTTAGGGGGAATTCTCGCGTTATTGACATTCTTCGCCTGTGCGTTCTTTGCCTGGGGTCTGCTCGTTACGCGGAAGGTGTCCCTGTTCCCCGGGAATGCCGTCGCGTCCCTGGCACGCGGCATCAGCGCGGAAGACGCGATGCAGCTACCCGCCTTTTCGGCCTTGATGCCATTCGCGTTGATCGCGATGGTCTGTTTGAAGTTAAAGCTGCCGGATCCCGCGCAAGTTTTCGGCTTGGCGCTCTTGATGGGGATTCTTCTCCTCGGGCTGGTCCGCTATCGCGCATTGGATCTGGTGGCGATGGTCGCGCTGCTGAGCACGGCCGCAGTCGAATTCGTCTGGCATCAGCAGAATTTTTCACCCCAGCAGCCGATGACCGCCGTCTGGTATCTCGTTTTTTACACACTCTACGGACTTTTTCCTTTTGTTTTTCACAAGCATGTGAAAGGAACGACCCCATGGATTGCCTCTGCACTTTCCGGCCCGGTGCATTTTTGGCTGATCTATAACGCCGCCACGCAAACGCTGGGCCACGGGTCCCTTGGAATCATCCCCGCGCTTTTCGCGGTGGCTTCGATCTTTGGACTTTACGGGATTGTTAGCGGCGTGTCGCGCACAGATCCGCGGAGAACCTCACTGCTCGCCTGGCATGGCGGTGTGGCCTTGTTGTTCATTACGTTGATCATCCCGATTCAATTCGATAAGGAATGGATCACCTTGGGCTGGGCTCTGGAAGGCGCTGCATTGCTGTGGTTGTTGCAGCGCGTACCGCATGAGGGATTAAAAGGTTGGGGCATCGCGCTCTTGATTGTCGCGTTTGTGCGGCTGACGCTCAACCCGGCCGTGTTCTCGTATCATCCGCGCACCGCCACGCCCATCTTTAACTGGTATCTGTTTGTCTATGGTGTTTCCGCACTCTGTTATTTGGCGGGGGCTTATTGGCTGCGCGCTCCGAAACATATGTTCCAAGGAACGAACATGCCGCCTTTCTTAAACAGCCTGGGCACGATCCTGCTGTTCATTTTGTTGAACATCGAAGTGGCTGATTACTTTAGCACGGGGTCGGCGATTACGTTCAATTTCTCCAGCAGTTTCGCGCAGGACTTGACGTATTCGCTGGTGTGGGCTGCGTTCGCGATCATTCTGTTGATGGGGGGCCTCCGTTTAAGATCTCAAGGAACGCGCTACGCCAGTTTGGGGCTATTGATTCTTACCATCGTCAAAGTCTTCCTGCATGACCTCTGGCGGCTGGGCCAACTCTTCCGCGTCGCTTCATTTGTCGGACTGGCCGTTGTCCTGATCTTGGTGTCGTTTCTGTATCAGCGGTTCATCGCGCAGGAAAAAACGTTGGAGGTGCGCCGTGGATAAATACATGAACGTCCTCGCTCGAATGTGTTTTCTGTGTTCTCTGACTGCGTGGGCCCAGGCGGCGGCCATTCCTCCGGAGTGGTCCTATGGCCAGGACATCCAAGTCTCTCAAAAAGGCATTGTCCGCGTGAAGCTTCCGTTGGAAACGTTGTCGAACGCACAGCCTGCACGGGGCGACTTGAGATTAATGGATCCTGCGGGGCAAGAAATCTCTTATCTGGTGGACCAGCCGATGGCGGAACAGGCCCGGCAAGTTCCGCTCAGCGGCATGAAAATCGCGATGACAAAAGGGAAAACAGTAATTACAGGACAAGTCCCGCAGACCTTGAAGAATGCGGGTTTCGATACGCTGTCTATCTATACGGCCACAGACGATTTTTTGAAGCCGATCACGATCGAGACCTCCCGAGATCAAATTCACTGGGTGACCTCGGTGAATGCCTACCCGTTTTTTAAACAACCGGGTGAACCCCTCAGCACAGCGATTGAGTTCCCCAAAACCAGTGCGCCTTTCCTGCGGATTACTTTGGATGACGCCACCACGCCGCCGATCCGGGTCCAAGCCGTTCAGCTCTATGCCGGTCCAAAGAAGCTGGCGAACCTCGAGACGATCACGCCGGCCATCCTCGAAGTGTTGAACGACGCCCATCAAACAGAAGTTCATCTGCTTCTACCCGCAGATAACCTGACGATCGACACCCTGCGGCTGGAAACACCCGAGGGAACGTTCCGTCGCAAAGTCAGCGTCTCCGGGAAAACATTTTCGAATGGCGAATTCCGGGAAAGCGTGTTGGGGCAGGGCACGGTGTACCGTGTAGCTTTAAATCAAAAACTCGCCCGGCAAGACGCGTTCTATCTCGGCCAGCAGGTACCGGGCCGGCAGCTGATTCTGCGTATTGAAAATGCGGACAGCCGGCCTCTCACCATCACCCGCGTTACGGCGGAGGTGGTCCCGGCTTATTTAACCTTTGATGCGCCTGTGGCCGGATCGTATGCCCTGTGGGTCGGCAACCTTCTGGCGGCGCCAAAAAATTATGACGTGGCCGGTTTGAGGGACACTCTGGCTCGCGCGGCGTTTTCTACGGGAGTTTTGGGTCCCCTGATGAAAAATCCCGCCTATCGTGTCCCCGAGCCGCTTCCGCAAGTTAACGGCCTAGGAACAGAGATCGATATATCGTCTTGGCGGTTTCGTAAGAAGCTCGTTCTGGCGCAACCGGGTGTTCAGCGGTTGGAACCTGATCTTCAGGTACTTTCTCATAACGCAGGCCGTTGGGCCGCATTGCGTATTGTTCAGGAGGGCAAACAGATTCCCTATGTCATGGATCGCGTCGGCGCGGCGCGGGAGATTAACGTTCAAATCGAAGAGAAACCGGCCAAAGGCTCTTTAAGTCAATGGACACTGGCCTTTCCGGAACCCGGTCTGCCCGTCAGCTCTCTGCGCTGCAAAGTCGCTGATCCTCTTTTTCAGCGCAGTTTAATCCTGTATGAAACGCTGTTGGATGAACGTGGAGAGACCCGTCGTCAAGTCGTGGGTCAGGGTGCATGGGTCCGGGTGAATAATCAGGGAACGGATGCATTCACCCTGACGCTTTATCATCCTGTGCAATCACAGACATTGGTATTGGAAACCGATAACCGGGACAACCCGCCGATTCATCTGTCGAAAATGCGGGCGTTTTATCAAACGCCGCGTATCCTATTTAAGGCGTCTCCGGGGAAAGATCTGTACCTTTATTACGGCAACGACGACGTCTCGGCCCCGCAGTATGACCTGGACCTGGTTGCCGCCGAACTTTTAGCCACGCCGCCTACAGAAGCGGCTCTGGGGTCAGAAGAGAGACTCAAAGTCAGTTCATGGTGGGAAGTCCCGCTTCAAGCCGCCGGAGGAATGAAATACATCTTCTGGATCGTCATGGGGCTGGTCGTTATCGGGCTGTTAATGGTTATTGCAAAACTTCTTCCTGCAGAAAACAGTACGCATGGCTCCTAAGGCTCTCATGATCTTGGCCGAAAACCCGGACCGTCGAATGCATCTGGCGCTGTGGAGCGTGGTAGGCGTTGTCTTTGTCTGGTCCTACTTCGGCTGCCGCGACGCGTTGACCTGGTTCATGGAAGTCCTGCCCGTAATTCTGGGAACGGTGTTCTTGCTGGCGGTCTATCCTACCTGGCGGTTCAGCCGGCTGGTCGCGTATTTGCTGTGTCTGCACGCCATCGTGCTCATGGTCGGCGGCCACTATACGTATGCCGAAGTTCCGTGGGGCATTTGGCTGCGGGATCACTTTCATTTAGCGCGCAATTACTACGATCGTTTGGGTCACTTCCTTCAGGGATTTGTCCCGGCGATGATCGCCCGGGAAGTATTGATTCGAAAAGAGATTGTAAGGCGAGGCTCTTGGTTGAATTTTCTAATCATTTGCGTTTGTCTGGCGATTAGTGCCGCCTATGAGCTGGTGGAATGGCAAGCTGCGGTCTGGACCGGTGCGAAAGCCGATGCGTTTCTGGGAACCCAAGGCGATGTCTGGGACACCCAATGGGACATGGCCATCGCGCTAATCGGCGCGACGACGGCATTATCTGCACTGCCCACCTGGCATGATCGGCAACTGAGGTCTATTAAATGATCGACGTCCATGTTCATCTCGCCGCGATCCCGGATGGCAAAAACGGCTGCTATATCTCGCCGAAGATGCTCCAGGGATATCTATTCCGGTCCTTGCTGAAGAAGATGGGTTTGTCGCCCGATGACCCTGCTCGCAGCAATGAGCTGTATATCCAGAAACTCATTAGTCTTTTGAAAGACGCCCAACACGTTAAACGGGCCGTGATCCTGGCGATGGATGGCGTTTATGATCGTGATGGAAATCTAAATAAAGAAGAAACGCATTTTATAGTCCATAACGATTATGTTTTACAGGTGGCACAGCGGTTCCCGGAGTATTTACTTCCCGGAGCCTCCGTCAATCCGCAGCGAAAAGATGCTGTGGAAGAGGTCCACCGCGTCGCCAACGCGGGTGCCGCATTGGTCAAAGTCCTTCCGAACAGCCAGCAGTTTGATCCCGCCAAGCCCGCCTACAAGCCCTTCTGGAAGGCGATGCGGGAGCGTGATTTGCCGTTGTTGTGCCACGTGGGCTATGAGTTTAGTTTGTGGGGGAAAGACCAGAGTGTCGGGGATCCATGCCGCCTGAAAAATGCGCTAGATGAAGGGGTAACGGTCATTGCGGCGCACGGAGCCAGCTTTGGGTTGTTCTTCTACGAAAAATATTGGCCCACGCTTTTGGACTATGTGCGGCGCTACCCAAATTTTTATTGGGACGCCTCTGCCTTAAGCCTGCCGAACCGGGCAGGAATGCTGCTGCGCCTTCGCCGTCACCCAGAGCTTCACTCACGGATGGTATTTGGAACGGATTATCCGCTGACCTGTTTTGCTTATCCCGCACTCTTGGCGGGAAAGCTTTCGGGATATCGGGAATTGCGCGGTATCTCCAATCCGTTTGACCGGTATTACCGGCTCCTTCAGATACTCGGGATTCAGTCAAAAACGGGCGTCATCAGTGGATAAAACACAAAACAAATCCTTCTGGGCGCTGATCGTGACGCAGTTTTCCAGCGCGTTTAACGACAACGTCTACAAGATCCTGGTCAGCCTGCTTGTGGTGACTTGGGTGAACGATCCGCGCCAAAGCAATCAACTGGTGGCGATTGGGACCGCGGTATTCGCGGCGCCGTTTTTGATGTTCTCCATGGCGGCCGGCCGGATCGCTGATCGGATCAGCAAAAGCCGGATTATTGTCGCGACGAAGTTATGGGAAGTGGGTGTCGTCTTGGCAGGCATTGGCAGTTTGTGGCTGCACAGCATCCCCTTGATGATGCTGTCCCTGTTCATGTTGGCCCTGCAAGCGACCTTCTTTAGCCCCGCTAAATACGGGATCCTTCCAGAGATTGTTAACACGGCCGGCTTATCCAATGCCAACGCCTGGCTGAATATCGCAACCTTCGCGGCTATTTTGCTGGGGACGGTGACGGCGGGATACGTGGTGAAAGATTGGCGCTGGGCGGGGAGTGTCATGCTCGCCGCCTCGACGTTGGGGTTGGGGGCCTGCTGGATGATTCAACGGCTCGACCCGGTACAGCCCCATACACCGCTAACCTGGAACCCTTTCACGGATTTGCGAGCGAACTGGCGGATTATCACACACGATCGCTCGCTCAAGCTCTCGATCATCGCCGTCAATTTTTTCTGGTTCATGGGTGCCGCGCTTCAAACCAATATCTTTTTGTATGCCAAAGAAATGATGGGTGTGTCGGAACATGTCTCGACGTCATTGATTATCGCGATCGGGGTGGGAATTGGTTTTGGGAGTTTCTTGGCAGGTCGTTTGTCGAAAGGAAAAGTGGAAGTGGGCCTGGTCCCGGTGGGTGCGTTGGTGATGACGTTGTTTACCTGCGATTTAGCCATGGCCTACGTGTCTCAAAAGCGGGTGTTTTTTGATTTTTTCATGATCGGCACGGGCGCAGGGTTGTATGACATCCCGCTCGTCACGCTCATTCAATTACGCAGCCCGGACGCGGAGCGCGGTAAAGTTTTAGCGACCAGCAATTTTTTGAGCTTTGTAGCCATCGGCATCGCCGGCGTGGTGATTTGGCTGTTGGGGACGGGCTTAGGGCTGAATCCAGCGCAGGTCTTCTTCGCCTTGGGCGTGATTTCATTGTTGGGAACCTTGGCGATCTGTATTTTTATTCCCGATTCATTGCTCCGGTTGGTCATCTATCTGATCACCAACACGCTTTATCGCATCAAGGTTGTTGGAGCTGAACATGTTCCGACCACGGGGCCGGCGCTGTTAGTCGCGAATCATTTATCGCTCGCGGATGGGTTTCTGGTGGGCGGCGCGATCCCGCGGCTGATCCGGTTCCTGATGTGGCGTCCTTATTTCGAGGACAAACGCATGGGATGGTTTTTCCGGACAATGCGTGCGATCCCGATCTCCGAAAAAGATCCGCCCAAAGAAATCATGCGTTCGCTGATCGCGGCGCGTAAAGCGTTGGACGAGGGGCATCTGGTTTGTATTTTTGCGGAAGGGGAGATCAGCCGCACCGGGAACCTGCTGGAGTTTAAGCGCGGCTTTGAGGTGATCGTCAAAGGAATGGACGTGCCCGTGATTCCGGTCAACCTCGACCGCGTGTGGGGTAGTATTTTCAGCTTTGAGCATGGTCGGGTCGTCTGGAAAAAACCGCGCCGGATTCCCTATCCGGTGACCATCACATTCGGCACGCCGCTTAAGCCCCCGATCGAATCCTCGCAGGTGCGCCAGGCGGTATTGGAGTTAGGATCGCAAGCGTTTCATATCCGCATGGAGCATCTCAAGCCACTGCCGCTGGAATTATTACGCCAAGCAAAAAAGCACTCGGGTTGGCTGGCCGTAACGGATTCTTCAGGGCAGGCGTTATCATTTGGCCGCTTAGCGGCCGTGAGCGCGGCGTTATCGGTACAGTTAGACAAGATGCTCACACCCGAACCCTGCGTCGGACTGCTGCTTCCTTCTTCGGTCGGCGGAGCTCTGGCCAACATCGCCGTTTCTCTGTTGGGTCGGGTGCCGGTCAATTTAAATTACACGGCGGGCCCGGATGTGCTGGCGCAATGCGTGAAGAAGGCCGGGATCTCACGGATCATCACGACCCGCAAGCTCTTGGAAAAAACCAGCCTGCCGGTGACGTCCGGGATGATTTATCTCGAAGACATCCTGGCGACGCTCCCGCGTATGCACATTGTTTGGAAGCGCGTGTTGTTGTCGATCCTGCCGGTCTCTCTGATTTGGAAATCCTGGGGATCAAAAGCGCAGCGACGTTTAGAGGACACGGCCGCGATCATTTTCTCCAGTGGTTCGACAGGCGTTCCGAAGGGCGTGATGTTGTCCCACGCCAATGTCCTTTCAAATATCCTCGGTTTAGCGCAGGTGTTCGACATCGGCCCGAAAGATCGCATTTTAGGGATCCTGCCGTTTTTCCATTCTTTTGGGTTTACCGCGACGATCTGGTTTCCGCTGATCCATGGGTTCGGCGCGGTTTACCATTCCAACCCGCTGGATTCCAAGACCGTGGGGGAACTGGTTCAGAAGCGGAAAGCAACCCTATTGATCGCGACGCCCACGTTTTTGTCGGCTTATATCCGGAAGTGCACCCGCGAGCAATTCGCCTCGCTGCGCTACGTGATCACCGGCGCCGAACGCTTGCGCGAGGCGCTGGCTCAGGCGTTTGAAGAAAAATTCGGGAAAACCCCGATGGAAGGCTATGGCTGCACCGAGCTCTCGCCTGTGGTGACGGTGAACGTGCCCGACGTCTCGATGGGCGAGGTCACCCAGATCGGCCATAAACCCGGGAAGATCGGTCATCCGCTTCCCGGCGTCTCGGTGAAGATTGTGGATCCGGATTCGTTCGCGCCCGTCGCTCAAGGGCAGACCGGTTTGCTACTGGTGAAAGGTCCGAACGTGATGCAGGGGTATTGGCAGGAACCCGAAAAAACCAAAGACGCGATGCGCGACGGCTGGTACATCACCGGAGACATCGCCTCGATCGACAACGACGGCTTCGTCCAGATCACCGACCGCATCAGTCGTTTCTCCAAAATCGCCGGCGAGATGGTGCCGCACGTCATGGTGGAAGAAAAATTGCACACCCTAGCAGGGCGAACGGACCCGACGTTCGTGGTAACGGCTATTCCAGATGAAAAGCGGGGAGAACAGCTGGTGGTTCTGTACGCGGGCTACGAAAGTTCTATTGAAGAGCTTTGGGAAAAATTAAACCAAAGCGACCTCCCCAAGCTGTGGATTCCCGCAAAAGACGGATTTATTCGGATTGAAAGCATTCCCTATTTAGGCACTGGTAAGTTGGATCTCGCTAAAGTTCGCTTGATGGCGGCCGGCCTGAGAAGCGGGAGACCGGAAAGGCAGCGATAGGAAGTTTTTTGAAAAAAGGCTACCTTTCACTGCCGGGCTGGTCGGCCGCCGCTTCGTCGTTGAAGTTTGACCAACCCCCACCCCATATCCTATTCTTGAAATAGCATTTCAATAAGGACTCATTCCTATGGCGACCAAAGAACTCCTTTTCTTTCCTACATGGACGGCTGGACGGCAGGGCTACGCGGACCGGATTCGCGAGGTCTTTCAAAAGCATTTGGTCACGCAAGACCTGCGGCTGACGAAGCAGCGCGAGATGATTTTGGATTTTCTGCTGAAGGCGGAACGGCACGTCACTCAAAATGACGTCTATCAGGCGTTGAAATCCAAAGGCGTCGGCAAAGTCACCGTCTTTCGCACCTTGAAGATGCTGGAAGCGTGCCATCTCGCTGAACGCGTGACGTCACCTAAAGGCCAACCGAAATACGAGATTAAGCACGAACGGCCGCATCATGACCATCTGATTTGCATCGATTGCGGCAGTATTCGCGAAGTCCAGTGGCCCGAGGTGGAACGCATCCAAGAAAAAACCTGCAAGGCGCTGCATTTCCACCCGCTGTGGCACCGCCACGAAATGTTCGGCCGCTGCAGCCATTGCCAAAATCATCCCCACGTTTGATAAACTTACAGCCGTGAAACAGTTCCCGACCTCTATTTTTTGGATGGGTCTTGCCGCCGTCATGCTCCTGGGGCGGCCGATTGCCGCCGAGGAGAATCCCTTTGGGCGCCCGCCGGTCGCTGTACCGCCGCGCCTGGGCGGAATTACGGATTACTGGCGGCCGGCGAAAAACCTGCCACCACTAAATCTGCAACGCGATCAGTTAGTGGTCATGATCCAGGATCTCCACGCCAATGTGGGCGTGCAGAAAAATATCGCGGCGATGTTGTATCGATTTAATCGGGTCAATCACGACCGGGGACTTTTGGTGTGCGTCGAAGGAGCGTCTGGCGAAGGCGATGTGTCCTTGTTACGCAGCCTGCCTGGACCCATCCGCCATGGGTTTGAAGCCCTGCTATTGCGTCGGGCTTATCTCACCGGGGCTGAGTTGGCGGCGACCGAGACCTCTGCGGACGTTTTTCAACAAGGCAACGTGATCTGGAACCGGTTTAAATCTTTTTTCGTACAAAGCGAGGCGCCGGCGCCGGTGTCCATTTCGTCGGTCCATTTATGGGGCGTGGACGATCCCGATCTATACCGCAAAAATTGGCGAGCCGCAAAGCAGGTCGACAAATTAAGCCATCAGGCGCTAGAGTATGTTCGTCCTACAAAAGCCATTCTGATGGAAGGGGCGGCGAAAGCCTTGCAGAAGCACCTCGGCCTGCTGACCAAGCTCCTGATGCTGCGCCTCCAGCCCGATGAATACAAAGATTATTTAAAAAGCCGCTCGATGAATCCCCAGGGCCCCGCCGTCTACCAACAGACCGTCAGAGCAGCGGAGGAGTACTATCAAGCGGCGGACCAACGCAGTTACGCCATGGCAAAGAACCTGATCGACCGGATGGGAAAAACGCCGGGGATCACGGTTTTGATCACCGGCGGCTTTCATACGAAGGAAATTTCGGAGATTTTAAAAACGCGAGGTTTCAGCTACGCCGTGGTTACTCCGCGCGTGGACGTTCTCGACCAAGACCAAGCCTACAAAGCCCGCCTTCGCGAAGAAGAATAAAAAACAGCACCCAAAGCTCCGACGATGTCGTTAAAATGACTTTGGCCCCGCTTCCGTGGGAGATGACGCCAGCATCCGGCGCGGCAGCGCATTTCCGTAGCGGCGCGGACTGCGATCGACAAATTCATCGCGGATCGCGTCGACGGGAGACCAGAACCATCCGCGGGGATCCCAGATCTGGGCCAACGAATAATTCATCGCAATCTGCTGAAAGGCTCCTGTAGCCTGAGGATAATGCCGTTTGTTATCAAAGGCTTTGCCGACGATAAAATAGGCGGCCGCCACATCGTTTAACGCCCAATACCCGAAGATCTCCCGGCGTTGTTCCGGCAGACCCACATAATTAATCAATCGACCTAATTTGTGAACCTTTTTTTGCTGCAGCCGCAGCGCCCAGGGGGACCATTCCTGAATCGTCGCCTGCGCTTGCTGGATGGCATGGTCATTGTCGCCCTGATTCAACAGCTGCCAGGCGTGCACCACCATATCTTCGGAGGTCCCATAGAGAACGCTGGGCTTCAGCCGCGTAACCTTTTTTAGCGCCGGCGCAGAGACCCGTACGAAGGGAATTCCGCTGATATCTTGCCCCGCTAAGGGATCCATGCCGAGGCCTGCATAGCAGCGCCAGACCGCGCTGATCAAGGACGACGGCGGGCCGTCGACGCTGTCGGCAGGCGTGTACCACCCATCGTGAAAAAATTTGCCGTACGTCGCATACGGATAAGCGGCGTTATCGGCCACCGTCTTTAAAGCGGCTTTATCGAGATCGGCTACGAATTGTACGCTTCGTTCGCGATACAGCGCCGCTTTCTTGGACGCGCCCATGTCCGTGTAATAAGCCGCCATTTGATTCAGCGCGTTGATGTATTGACCCATCCCTTCAAACCAGAGCATCCGGTGATGATTGTCGGGAAGCCGGGCCGGTCCGCGACGAGCCCCGATCGATTCGGATCCTAACGCGAAGGTGAGGTCAGCTTCCGGTTGATCTGTGGCATCGACCCCAGTGAGTCCGTCCACATTGACGACAAACGATTGATGGGCTTGCTGCATGAGCCGGTCCGGGTCAATGCCGCGTTCAATCAAGCGTTTTGGACCAACGGCCGAAATAAACCAGGTGACGGTATCCAAAGCGCGCGTCCGGTCAATGCCCTGAGGATTGCTCCCGCGGTTCATCGCGTACGCCAAGCGGTCAAACCCCGTCGTCATCAGCCAATTTTCAACTCGATCTTTCTCGTCACTGAGCAGCTTGCGGGCGGCTTCGTCGATCAGTGGAGACCGTAGAAGTTCGGCTAAGAAGGCGTAATAGCTGACATTGTTTTCCGTGGAATAGACCTTAGGCCACGGCGTTCCTTCGGGTCCGGAGACGGGGCCCATCGCGACGCCGCCTTTATTATGAGGAAGACTTTTCATGACCCACCCCGCCACCGAGAGGGCCCATTGGGTGGCTTCCTGATCTTGCGTTCTGTTGCCGAGTGTTGCAGCAAACAACCCAGCCCACGCATTCGGCCCCAAATGCACCGTCTTCTCGATTCCCTCACCGCCAAATTCGGCGTTGTAGAAGTTCGCCAAGCCGGCAACTCCCTCACGGCTGCCGATCGCGGGACCTTCTTCCCACGCCGTCTTCATGAATTTGAAAATACCTTTTGCCCGCTCGACATCGCCTAAGCGAATCGCCAGCATGCCCACAGCAGCCTGTTCATAGGTAGAGGCTTGCTGGGACAGTTTATGGTCCTGGGTGCCGGGGAAGCTGATGAACAAACCGGTTTCGGGATTCCAATGCTCTTCCACCAGACGGCTATAAATCGCCTGGACATGATCCGCCGTAATAAGCGGCTGCGGCGTGCCGGACAGCGCGAGTCCGGCTTGCGCGAAGCATGAGCTGTTTAAAAAAATAGACAAAAATCCGGCCACAGTTGATCTAAATGCACGTCGCATAAGCGTTTAATCCTTTAGGGGTTTTTCGGACAAAGAACTGCCATCTTTATAACCCCGACTTTTACGGCGCGCAATGGCTATTTAACAGGCTTTAACAAATTTACATGTGTTAAATAGGGTTAAGTTTTGGGTCCTAAAGACTATGGCAGGTTAAAGGCGTGAGACGAGGCGGCAGAGATGAGCGACAGCGTAGCCGAAATAGGTGCCGAACACGTTAGCGGCGATGGCGAGCAGCAGGCCGACGGGTGCCAGGCGCGGTTGATAGACTCCGGCAACGATGGGAGCGGAGGCCGTGCCGCCAATATTGGCTTGTGTGGAGGCTGCCAAGAAGAACATCGGCACCCGGCGGAGATAGCCGTAGAGCGCCAACAGACCGGCGTGAATCGAGATCCAGACCGCTGCCATAATCAACAACAGCGGGGTTTGAACGATGGATTGAAGGTGCGCTCTGGCACCCATGGCGGCTAAAAGCAGGTAGAGACAAAGATAACCCCAACGAGAAGCGCCGTAGCGCTCCAATCGAGACGCAGGCGTAAAGGACAGCAAGACACCGATCAGAGTCACCAAGAGGAAAGCCCACATGGAGGCATTCAGGATGCTGCCTGAAGGCAAAGCACGTCCGATCCGCAAGCAGACAGCGCCGATCAGCATGCTACCGCCAATGAGCCAAACGGCGTGCCACACACTTACTTCCTCCCCGCTTGTGGGGGAGGAAGGAGTTGTGTTGAGTCGGTTAATGGCTTCATCCAACAGGGACCGATCTGCTTTGACCCACCTATCCCAGCGGTCCTGAAAGGCGGCCAAGGTGATCATGATCCCCATCCAGGCATAGGTCACCAGCGTATCGACAATCACCATAGGAGCAAAGACGTTTTCGGGGGTTTGCAGACCTTCCTTGACGGCCAGCATGTTGGCACTGCCGCCGGTCCAGCTGGCGGATAAAGCGCCGATACCCTTCCACGATTCAGGCGGAAGCCATTTGGAAAAGAAAGCGAACGTCACGACCGCGCCGATCCCAATTCCCAGGGAGCCCACCGCTAAGGCCCCCAGTGCAGTGGGACCGAGTCGAACGATGCTGGGTATGTTGACGTTTAAAAGCAAAAGGATCAGGCACCCCGCCAGAAGATTCGTCGTGAGGAAGGAATACACGGGAGATTTTTCCGGCAAGATCCCGCAAGTGCCTAAAACCATCGGCAAGAAATAACACCAAAACGGCGCCGGCAGATAGTGGAATAGCTTAGCGAAGGAGGGGTGTTTTTCTAATCGGAGAACGGCAACGACTAGAGCGATGAGGACAAAGGCCAACGCGAAAGGATGCGTAATCATGAAATCAGAAATCAGAAAGCAAAGAGATCACCAATCGACCGACGACCGCAGACAAACGAAAGCAGAACCTTTCTGATCTTGTTCTCGATTGTTCGTCGGTCGATTGGTTACCTTTCTGCTCGCTGCTTTTTGCCGTACTCACATTCCAATCCCAGCCCGGATCCCACTGACCGAAAGTCTTGCGCCGTTGATCCGAAACCCGCCGCGTCTCACCGGTTCTTTCACCAGGAACGCCGAATCTAAGTCCACCCAGTCGAACGTTCCCACGCCGCAGGCGAGGTGCACGCTCGCTGCCAGGCCCAGCTTAGATTCTTCCATGCACCCGATCGCAAGTTTTTTCCCAAAGCGCTTGGCCGTCTTTCCAGCACAGTGGGATCCGAAGCTTGGAATTCACGTGACTTGAAGTCG
>JADMIO010817127.1_pt1 | contig 66630 bp, 49 predicted proteins | sample 8958161 | NCBI WGS metagenome assembly JADMIO01 (sample SAMN16585339, study PRJNA669376) | soil metagenome | isolation source: Crop rotation soil | place: USA: Cullars Rotation, Alabama | collected 2011 | reverse complement strand
GACAACTTGTCCACGTGGAATTCTAAGCTTAGGATCCCAATGTGCTGGAAAGCTCCAACGGAACAATTGAATCAATGTCAAATTGAATTGAATTGCATACTGCTTGTATTACATGACCCGGATCTGCATCGCATGCAATTTCCATCACGAGATATAGAAATCGCGGATAATTGTCAGAACCCAGAATAGTACTTCCATATTTCTCGCCCTGGATGATGTATTCGCCATTGAAGGTCATCAGGTTTCCCGGATGGTCAATCGTTTCACCAAATTTGAAGGGAGCAGGATATTCTGCCAGTCCTTCACCTACCTTCCCAAATGGACGGTATGGAAGAATAGCACCATTGTGAAAACCCCAGATTTTGGTATCAATGAATACACTGGCAGAAAGAACGTCGTTCATATCTGTAGAACCAGATGCGTCAAACCGTATACGCCGTATTACTTTATTAAACTGACGACCCGTGAGTTGAAGAGTAACTTTTGTAACAGGTTGATTCCATGTTCCGGCAGAAACCAATGTGTCAAAAGGATATGTTTCAGTTACAGCGCTATACACTGTCATTTTATCTTCTGGTGAAAACATGCATATCTCAAAATCACCGGGAATGTTGATACTTGTATTTGGATAGATTTCGATGAAATACGTATTGCCAATGACCAGGTCCGCCAGTGACAATATTTCCGGCTGGAAGTCGGCATGTGTATCATTGATGGTAATTTCTTTATCAAATACACAGTTTTCAAGGGACATTCCGGTAGTGGGATTCCAAAGAACTATTTCAGGATCAAATCCCGCTGTAGTTGGAGTCACTACAATCGTGACGTTTCTTGATGCAGCCGTAAATTTGTACCATACGTTCTGATGACTAAAAGTATTCGTGGCATTGATGGTTGTGCCTGGAAGTGAATTTGAACATGTATTTGTAAGTGCAGCCGTGATTTCAGTCGCATACAGGCAGTGATCATTGACCGGTGGCGAGGAGATGCACATGGTAAAAGAACCTGTGGGTCCATTAGGACTCGATATGGATACCCGAATAGAATATGTGCTATCAATTTCAAGATTGTCAAGAATCGCAACTCCATTAGGAGTTCCGAATGTCTCACCAAAGCATACAATAGGTTCTGCAAAACATGATCCTTTAAAGACCTGGGCACTCACATACGTGTACCCCGGGTCCGGATCAATGAGGATCTTATGATGTGTGGACGTAGCGGTGAATGTGTACCAGGTATCGTATATCCCGGGAAAGCACGAGCCGGAATTTACCGAAGGAGTTGAGCCAAATGTTGAACCTGCAGTATATACATCACATAATGTCTGGGTATGGATCTGTATCGGAGAAGTACATTCATCATTTGCAGGGGAGGGTATAATGCAAATGTTGTGATCAGATTGAAAATATTGATAATTCAGATTCGGGAAGACAGGTGCATATATCTTTAAATAATACGTATGCCCCGGAATATAATTTTTGAAATACACTACCCCTGAATAATCGTCTCCGGCTAAAAAAGTACCATTGCATCCATCATGCACAGCCATGTCAAGTACAATGGTTCCGGTCTGCACTATCTCCATGGAGGCCTGTGTGGCAACAAATGAATACCATACTTCATTTTTCACACCTGTCCCTATGGAAGTGCCGGACAGGCTCAATGTGCATGTCTGATTTGTATTAACAGGTATCGGTAGCGCAGTGGCACACGAAAAATTGGAGGGTGGAGTAGTAACTCCTACTCTGAAATTTCCACGGCCGGTTAAATTTGTTGCGCTGTAAATTTTGAAATAATAAACTGTGCCAATGGTCAGTGATGTCATGAGATATTCTCCTGTGTTGCTGCAACCTGCTGACATGCCTGCACAACCCGAAGGAAAAAACTCAATCACCGGGGTTGTCATTTGAGGAGATGGACTAACAGGTATAGCGACGGCTAAATGCGAAGTGCTTGTAGCAGTAAATTTGAACCACAAATCATCATCCGCACGAAAACTGCTGCATGAATCCTGCCCCGAAGCAGTAAATGAATTTGCATTTATCGGGTTGGCTAATGTAATTCCGTTTGTAACCGGAATATTTGTCGCATTTGCACATTGATCATTTGCTGCAGGAACTCTTACGCACATTGAAACAAAGGATGCAGCGCCGGTATTTCCGGCATCAAATACGTGGATCCAAATGGTTTGTCCTATCGTAAGTCCAGTTAATGTTAACTGCTCCGAACCACTTATAGTTTGATTTGCACATCCCAAATTAGTTAAGCTACCACAAGTTCCACCGAATGCATCAATGACGCCATCTACATTGTTAGTAAATGAAGCTTCAAGGATATGTGTGGTTGCAGTGGCCACCACTTTGTACCAAAGACTATAATAGGGACCTGAATCGCATGTACTGACAGGAAGCGTAGCAGAAATAGCGCCTGCAAGATTTTTTTCATTGCCAGTCGGACATGATCCTGTAGATACAGATAAAAGTGTCGCTGCAGCACATGAAGAATTCGTTTCTGTTGGATAGCTTCCAACACACATTGAAAAATTCTGACCAAGAATCAAAGTGTCTTTTCCAAACACACGGATGTAATACGTTGATCCAGGTGTGAGATTGACTAAATCAAGTAATCGGGTTTGTCCTGAAGGTATTTCTTTGCATGTAATAACATTTGCCCCACAAGTACCACTTCTTACTTCCATGATAAGAGGTTGACAGGGGGGTAATGTTGCAGACCTGGCAGTAAATGTTCCACCTCCTCCTGGTCCAAGACATGAATTCATCAACCTGATGCTGTGTGATCTGTATAGAGCTGTGAATTTTATCCAGATATCATCATCCGCATATCCTTCGCAAGCGGAAGAGGAAGTCGAAGATGCTGTTGCTCCTTTGGTACTGAATGATTCGCCATCACATTCTGGTTGTGTATTCGGAATAATCTCTCTTGCATTTGCGCATTCATCATAATCAGATTTTGAATCAAAGATGAATTCGGTCCACGGTGAAAATATCCCGGCGCCACAATCTGTACGCAAATAGAAATGATAAGTCATGGATGGATCTAATGCATCGAATATGACTGAATCCAAATTAGTGGATTCGACGCCTTGTGGTGGATAGGTTTCGTAAGGTGTAATCGAATATTGATAGTTCGTGCCGGGAACAGAAGTATTCCATTTGACCACGCTGTGATTGAGTAAATTCGATGCCAGGTGAATGTTCGATGGAATGGGACAATTATTTTTTTTGAAAACGATATTATCAATTGTCATATCCGCTCCAAAGCTTCGGATACCGATAAAATATTCACCATTTGATGGAGGAGCGTAAGTAAGATAATTTTCTCCATAATAGGATTCGGACAATGGAGGAAAATATCCGACCTGCACCATGCTATCCGGATCAGGATACTTGCCGGCGTAAATACGTAGTGTATCCAGGTTGAATGAATAATAATCAAGTGACAGAAGGTAATTGGTATCCTTCTGCAAAATCAACCCGGGCAAAAAGACCCAGTCATCGTTGTCAAAAAATGCCTCGTAAGGTATGTTCAAACCATTTGGGCCTGACAATCCGACCTCTTCTGCCGTAACCCAGGTTTGTGTCTCTATACTGTTGTTTAGAATGGACATGCATGGTGGTATAGCCGGTGCAGATACGCCATCGAAGTTTTCAAAATAGGGTGGAGTGAGTGGATTGCATCGCGTTTTAACCATATGTGTGGTCCATGTACTGGTTAAATTGACAGGGCAATGTAGTTTGAGATGAAAGTAGTATAGGGTAGATGGAATCAAGCCTGTAAAGCTCCGCGATGTGGCATTTGTTGTTGTGCCAGATGCGGGAGGGAGAGCCGATGTTGTCAATGCATACTCATATTGTGGATTGTTGATCGCTTCTGATGCTGCCCAGGATAGTTGTATAGTTTGGTTGGTTACATAGTCACGCTTAACAACGGGGATGGATGGACATACGGAAGGGGACCAATGAAAATTGAGCCCGTATTCAGGCAAAATTGATGTTGACTGAAAAATGCAATCATCCAGAAATGTCGTTCCTGCCACGGTTGAATTCCAATCTTTAGATGCAGGTGTTTTACGGTTGTTGAAGTCAAGTCTTGAAAATCCACCGAGGCCCACATTGCACGAACTAATTGAAACATATCCTGAAGAGAGCATTTCACCATAGCGAATATCAACCGATCCATCAAGTTCATTCAATCTGATTTCAAAATTGACATTTGTATTATTTGTACCAAAGGGTTGTGTTAGTTTGAAACGTTTCCATTTTACGATCAGAGTTTGTTCAGGACTTTCGCCAATGGTTTCAAATGAAAGTGACGACGAGGAGCTGTTTCTTGCAAGATTTGCATCGAATGCTACAATGCGCGCCCTCAATGTATCATTCAGTGGCCCTGTTAATTCTAAAGGCTGGTATCCAAATTGTCCGATATCCACTGCTGCGTTTCCATATTTACTATGGCCAAGACAGATCCATCCATTATTTAGAATCCCGAACCTGTCAAAGCTTACGCCCTGGTATATAAAATTAAAGCCAATGGGAAATCCGGGTCCTTTTGTTTGGGATGTACTTCCTTCCGGCTGACCCGGATCCAGGAAACTACGGTGGCCCATGTCAGATGCGCTTCCAAGCCTTGTGCCTGTCGTCGATTGAGCAAAGGCCTGTGTACTTTGCATGAATGTATATGAAGAAATTTGGCCGGGCACGTGAAGTGGGAACAAACATGCCAGTCCGATCACAAGGCTCCACGACAGCAACCTATATTTTGGATTCATGATGGTAGGATTGACAGTAATTATTTTTTATCCTGATTAAGCCCTTTTTCAATTGATGTACTTAGGGCTTGCAATTTTTCTTCAAGCGCAGAGATCCGCGCCAGGGTTGTTTTTAGTTCTTCAACTTCTGACCTCAATTCACGGATCTCTTTATCTTTTGCAAGAAGCCTTGCATCTAATTCCTGGATGGCCCTGAGTGCAATCCCTGACGGATCGATGGTGCTGATACTCACATCATCCGATCCGAGATGAAACAATTTGTAAAAATCCTGGGCCATCGGACCAATGTGATATTCATCCGCTCCCTTGTATTGCCATTTTGTAATCGGAAGTGCACGAAGGGAGCTCAATAATTCTTCACCGTCGATGGTTGTAAAGTTTTCCTTCTTATGCATATCACTGGTATTGGTCCAGGTTCCTGTCAATGACAAGTAAGCTCCATTTCCATTGCTCGCTGACGAACCTACTACGATTGCTTTCGACTCTGAGACCTGTGTACCAAAAGACCAGCGGTTAACATTCGTATTTCCAAACACCATGGAATTACTTCTGCCTACCTGGGCGAAATAGCCAATGGCTGTTGCATTTGACAGATTGTTGATGGTGATGTCTGATGCACCACCAAGTAATGTATTGTAACTACCTGTCACCATGGTAGCGGCACTGAGGTGACCAATGATTGTATTGTATTCACCATTTGTTGCTCCACTGTATGCAAAAGAACCCATGACAACATTGCGATTGCCGCCGGTGAGTTCATCGGAAGAACCAGCACCAACAGACACATTATACATTCCGTTTGTATTGCTTTGAAGTGCGACTACACCAACTGCTGTGTTCGCGATCCCGGTAGTATTTTCAAACAGGGCTTCATCCCCAATAGCAGTATTTTCTGCCCCGGTTGTATTGGCATACAAGGCTTCAACGGCTATGGCAGTATTACTATATCCGGTCACATTATTGCGTAAGGCATCAACTCCGGCAGCCGTATTATAATTTCCTGATTTGTTTGAAGTCAGTGCTGTGGTTCCTAACGCAGTATTGTATCTGCCTACCGTATTTGCTTTCAGGCTTTCAAAACCCATGCTTACATTATTGAATCCTGATGTATTGTTGACAAGTGCTGCATAGCCGGCTGCCACATTATTATTGCCTACCGTATTTTCGCGCAGTGCCCCTGATCCAATAGCTACATTGTTATTGCCACTGACATTATTTTTTAAGGCCACAATTCCGACTCCCGTATTATTCATGCCTGTGGTATTGTTCCGGATGGCTTCTTTCCCTAATGCTGTGTTGTAATTTCCAAGCGTATTCTTGTGCAATGCATAATTTCCCACCGCCACATTTTCAATGCCAATCGAATTGTATTCCATCGTATGATTTCCAATAGCCGTATTGTAACTGCCGATCGTATTTGCATACATGGAATTGAAACCAATGGCTGTGTTAAATGAGCCTACGCTATTTCCACTCAGAGCGCTTACACCCAGGGCATTATTTTCTGTACCTGAAATATTGGAGAATAAAGAATAGGCTCCAATAGCAGTGTTATTAAATCCAAGGATGTTGCTTTTCATTGCATTATGGCCGACCGCAGTATTGGTATCCCCTGTGATATTGCTGAATAATGCATTTGCACCTATGCCACAATTGAGGATGCCAAGCAGATTGGAAGACAATGCGTTCACACCAATAGCGACATTGCCTGTTCCTTCCGTATTGTTCTGTAGTGCGTTTCCGCCGATGGCGGTATTGCCTGTTCCGGTTTCATTGCTTCGTAATGAATGTGAACCAACCGCAGTATTTAGGTTTCCTTCCGTATTACTTACAAGCGCTTCTGTTCCCAGGGCTGTATTTTCTTCACCGATCGTATTTAATGCTAATGCGTATGCACCCACTCCCACATTCCCATCCCCTTCATTTTCCACAAGTACAGAATCACCCACAGCAACACAATAATTACCATAAAAACCTTTTGCAAGTGTATAATTTCCGATAGCCACATTATTTTCTCCCGTGTCATTGAAAAACATGGAGGATACCCCGATGGCTACATTACCTGAGCCATGTTTATTGGAATTTAGCGCTGAGACACCAATAGCAGTGTTAGCACGACCATCGATATTTTGAAGCAGACTTCTGGATCCAACAGCCGTATTCGCATATCCAATTTCATTATCGCGCATAGCTGATTTGCCAACTGCGGTATTTGCACGCCCCTGCGTTATCTCCGTTGCTCCAAACCCATTTTTAAAAAGAGCAGAATCGCCAATGGCTACAAGGTTGTTTATGCTGCCAATATTGTACAGCGCATAATTACCAATAGCAACATTGAAACTTCCGGTCGAATCTGAGGACATAGCATTAACACCGATCACTACATTATTTTTCCCTGATGCCATTGCGGCTGATGAATTTTGACCGATAGAAATATTGGAATTTCCACTCACATTGGAGCTGAGTGCTGACACACCAATGGCGATATTGCGTGCACCCGTTACATTATCCGATAACGCTTCAGAACCGAAGGCAATATTTTCTTTGCCAGTAGTATTTTCGCGTAATGTACTGACGCCGATGCCAATGTTATCGTAACCAATCGTATTATTTAAAAGGGAAGATGCCCCCATACCAATATTGGCAACGCCCGTTGTATTGTTAGTCAGTGACAGGTTGCCCAAAGCTATATTCAAAGCACCGTCAGTATTGCTTTTCAGTGTATTTATACCAATGGCCAGGTTGTCTTCCCCTGTAGTACTGTTGTACAAGCTTGAATCCCCAATCGCGATTTGATTGTCCGCGGTTTGCGAGAAGTGTAGTGTTTCGTATCCAATACCAATGTTTCCTTTTCCCGTGGTATTACCATGCAATGCATTAAAACCAAGACCTACATTACTACTGCCTGTTGTATTGCTCGACAAGGATGAAAATCCAAGAGAGGTATTAAAATTTCCGCTTGTATTATTGATAAAGGCCTCGGAGCCTACGGATACATTCTGCCATCCGGAGGTATTGGCAATTCCTGTTTCAGATCCGATAAAAACATTGTATGATCCGGACGAATCAGTAGGAATTGTATTTAATCCTGCATCCCGGCCGATGTTGACTGAAAAGAACCAGGGGTCAAAATTCATTATGGCCAGACCATTCGCATTTTTTTTAAAAGTAAAAACTTCATCTCCTGAGATAGCGAAGCGAATTTGATTGTCATTCGGGTTATTCTCTGTATCTACCCAGGTATCACCATCATTGTCTTCAATAGATGTATTGGCAAGCAAGCGCCCTTTTTGTTTTTGGTCAATCAGTTCCACCCATTTTTCATCCTGATTTTTAAAATACCAGAAGGATAATGTGGTAGTGTTGTATACCAGGAGACCCGAAGCAGGTAAGGGAATTAGTTTCATCTGCTCGGTTGTCATTCGGGGAATGAGGACACCTTTATCATTGCTGGTAATATCCAACAGGGCACTCGTATCTGGCGTTTTCGTGCCAATTCCTACATTTTGTGCAAAACCTGGTGTAATACAAATGAGTATCAGGACAAACCCGGGTAATAGTCGTCTCATGCTTGTGAAATTTTAAGGGCCTTAACTGATCAAATATCCATGCATTGGTCCAGTCCTTTTTTCGCAATCCATGAGTGGCAGATCACATCCTGTAAGCGGTCGATTTTAGGGTATCAGTGAGTATCAGATTAGACCTACATTTGTCAATGCCACAGCGCCATTTCCATTGCAGGTTGTGGACACAAATTCTTCAATGCCCTTGCGCCCAATCCGCATATTGACAGGTCTGTTCATGCTTTGTGCATGCCTGCTCACTGCGCAACTGGATATCAGCCATTTTGAACGATACAATACCCTTGACGGGCTCAATCATAATCATGTGACATCGATCACGCAGGATTCAGCCGGCTTTATCTGGGTGGGAACTGAGAATGGTCCCTTGCGATTTGACGGCACCCGCTTTGTTTCGCTGGTTTCACTTAATCCAGCCTATGCAGACAAGGAAATTTATATCGTAAAGCTAACTACGATAAGTAAAAATGAATTGGGTGTCGCTACAACCTATGGTGCGTTTGTTTTGAATACGGACAATTATCAATTTACTTCCCTTGATTATAAAGTGGATGACCCACTCACCACATGGGCTTACAATACGTATGATGTACAAAAAGATACAAAGGGAAATTACGGGGTAAGTACAAAAATTGGATTTTATGTATACGATTCAGGCTTCAGACCTGTCGTTCATAAACAAGTTTACACCACCGCTGATATCGGTACCGCCTGGATGTTGTATGGAAGAAATATTGTATTAACTCCGGATGGCGAGTTATTGCAAAAAAACAGCGAAGGATACAGTGTTTTTGATAATAGCACAAATCACATTCTTGAAAATCCTGCAGTGTTTCATCTCGACACCGCTTTATTTTCCTTAGACAAGGAAATTCATTTCGCCTTCATAGATCAATATGACCTGGCTTATTTTTCAAATGCGACGGAAAAATTATATCTCCATGATCTGCAATCCGGAATGATTAAATCTTATCCTGTTCCGGAGGAAATCAGTGAAAATCTGAATTGGTTTTCTAAGATCATTGTACGCGATGATTCCACCCTGCTTATTAATGCAAAGAAAGGAGCGTATATCATTCATTATGATGCGAAGCAAAAGACGCTGCGGTTGTCACCTGAATTGCAGTTGCCTGAAACCGAGGTATCCTCATTCTATGTTGACAGGGATGGAAGGTTATGGATTGGAACCTATGCAGGCTTGCTGAAAGAAAAATCGGTTCAACCGGTTACACAGTTTCCGCTCACTTTTGGAGAAAACAATGAATTAATTCGGGTTAAGTGGCTTGAGAAAGATGAAGGCATATGGTATGCGAGTGCACTTAAAGATGGATTACTGATCCTGGATGATCAGCAATACAAGATCCTTGACAGGAAAATATTCTACGAGGATGGACAACCTGTCGGACTGGCAAAAATGCTCCGTTATGATCAGGATCATCTTTGGATCTGCACCAGCGCAGGTTTGATGGAGTATGATATCCGAAACGGGTCATATGCACGTCTTACATTCAACAATCACCCGGATTGGTTAGAAACCGTTGTTGTCCATGACATTTTTGAGGATAGTGATCAAAATATATGGTTGGCCAGTAATGAAGGCAACCGGGTTTATAAAATAGACAGAGAGACACGCCTTATCCAGTGCGTTGAATACAATTATGCCAATCCAAAATTTCGCGTCAATATCGTATATCGCTTTGGAGAGGATGCAGCGGGAAATATTTGGTTTTGTGGGGATGCTATGGCGAGGTATAATGTAAAAACCGGTATGGTGGATTCATTGGTTGAAAAATTACCCTTGCAACACAACCAACGCAAGGTGTTTATACTTCATCGCAATTCAAAAGATGTGCTGTGGATAGGTACCAACGGCGAAAACTGGCATACTTATTCTGACCAGGAAGGATGGCATGTGGTAGGCGATTCCAAAATAAGTCCTGACCCGAATAAATACCAATGTATGATCGGTGATGATCTTTATTTTATTTCCAGGCTGGGAAAAATCGTAACGCTAAATACCCTCACAAATAAGTATCGCATCTTGTCCGCTTTTGATGGATGGGACCAGGAAAAAATAACATCACTTGGATTTTTTAAGGATCCCGGCACGGGCAATATTGTGTTTTCAGGTGATAATGTCATGTATCGATTCACTCCTGACGCAACGGTTTCTCACAAGGTCAATGCTCCTTTTATTACAGAGATAAGTGTGCAGGGAGGTAAGAATATTCATTTGCCAAAAGGAGAGTTAACGTTTGCATCGAATGAAAACAATATTCGGTTAAAATTTCTTACCCTCAACTATGATGATCCTTCCAACCAATTGTTTGCCTACCGGCTGAAGGAAAATGATAATACAGACTGGATTACTGTCGAACAGCCTGAAATAAACCTGACAGAAATTCCACCGGGCAGATACAATCTCGAATTGCAGGTCTCATCCAGGAATAATGATTGGCCACCTGCCTATCGAACGTATCCTTTGTTTGTCAGGTTTCCTTTTTATTTGCAGGGCTGGTTTATTGTTTCGATGGTACTGGCCATCGTCGGCGCTTTATGGCTGATCATCAGGTCAAGATTGAAGCGTGTAAAATTCATTTCAAACCTCGACCGGCAGGTGATAGAGTATGAACTGAAAGCGCTTCATGCACAAATGAACCCGCACTTTGTATTTAATTGCCTCAACAGCATCAAGGAAATGATCATGTCAAAGGATAATAAAAATGCAAATATCTATCTCAATAAATTTTCATTTCTGCTTCGGTCCACACTGGACCAGTCCAAACTTACCTTTGTATCATTGTCTCATACCATTGAATACCTGCGTAATTACCTTGAAATGGAAAAATTACGGTTCAGTCATTTTGAGTACAGTATTGATGTCAGTAAAGACATTGAAACGGAAAGCGTCATGATGGCGCCGCTGTTGCTTCAGCCTATTGTGGAAAATGCAATCTGGCACGGCCAGTCGGATCAAAAGGATCTTGAGCGGTTATGCCTGCGGTTTTATGTATGTACCGATGATGTAGTTTGTGAAGTCGAAGACAATGGGATCGGGATCAATGCAACCAGGTCATCACAATCATCCGGTATGCATTTATCTTCGGCATTGGATAATATAAGAAAGCGGATTGATTTGCTCAATCGAAAGCATGATCTGGATTACCGGCTTTCCATTATTGATAAATCGGATATCAACAAAGGACATGGCACAATTGTGAAGTTGATGTTTAAATATAAAAACTATGCCTTTGATTAAGGTGATCCTGGTCGATGATGAACCTCGCGGGCTGAACGTATTGCAGCTTATGATGGAAGGTTATGCTGACAGGGCTGTTGTTGTTGCATCATGTCTCGAGCCACAGCAGGCTGTACAAAAGATCAACGAGCTGAACCCGGATCTTGTGATCATGGATATCCAGATGCCCAGGATGACAGCATTTGATGTGATATCTGCTTTGCATAATCCACAGGTGGAAGTGATTTTTGCGACTGCCTACAATGCATATGCATTACGGGCATTCCAGTATAGTGCGGTGGATTATTTGTTGAAACCGATTGATGAAGATCATTTTCGCCGTGCCATTGAAAAAGCAATTCAGCGCATTCATCAAAAGAATGCCACACATCATTTTGAAACCCTGCTTTACAATATTCAGAAAGTGAAGAACAGTGAGGATATGCGCATCTGCATTCCGGATGCAAAAGGATTTAAGGTAATACGCGTGTCAGATATTTTGTATTGCGAAGCGGATAGCTGTTATACCATGATCCATTTGCACAAACAACATTCGATGTTGTCTTCGCGGTCACTTGCAGAATATGATGCCTTGCTTGATCCGGCACATTTCTGCAGGATACATCGTTCTTCGATCATCAATGTACATCATGTCAAAGAGTACCGGAAAGGAGAAGGGGGGTCAGTCATCATGGCCGATGATAAGGCCCTGGAGGTAAGCCGTCGAAAGAAAGAAGAGTTTCTTGAAAAAATGAAAGGACTATATTCAATTTAGGTGTAGCTGAATATAGCCCTTACATTATTTCCCTTGTACTCCAGACTATTGTCTTGTTCGCACCGAACCGGAGCAAATATTTCCTTCTTCAGCACCTTCAAGCCATTCCGTCAATTTGGATATTCTGTCATACGTTATTGAGGCCAGATACATGGAGGCACACATGGCACCGGCACTCCCATATTCTTCGGGATGAGGATATTTTGTTTTTAACTCTGCATCCCTGAATGTAATCCAGATCCGCTGAGATGCCCTGAGGTTTTTTATAAAAACAGGATCATCCGCATATTTCTTCAAAATTTTTTTATAGACCGAATTCAGAATCGAATCTGCTGCCTGGTAGTTTTGCATTTCGGCTGCATTCATTTCAACTTGTGTCTGACAGTAGCATGAAGCGGAAGAAAAGAGAATAAGAACAAAAAGCATTTTTTTCATACATAAATTGCTTTAAGGTTTCACGATCTCTTTTCCATTGGCATCCAGGATCTTTACATTTCCCAGTTTGAGTTCACGGACACCTGCTTCAATTTTCTTCAGATCTCCCACAATCACCCATGTCAACTGATCTGTTTTGATCAGTCCTGAAGCCGCACTTTGTATATCCTTCAGGGAGAGATCACGGATGATGGATGCATATTTTGACGGATAATCAATTCCTTTTCCAAAGGTGAGGGCATAATCGATGTTGCTCCGTATTTGTCCATTGGTCTCCCATTCTCCGGGAATCTCCAGCAAGGTTGCTTTTTGTTGTTTTCTGAATTCTTCTTCCGTTATAGGTTTGTCTTTGGTGATTTGTTTCAGTTCTTTTAAAACTTCAACCAGGCTTTCTTTGGTTTTATCGGTTTGAACACCCGTTGTAGCAATGTACAACCCCTGGTTTTTATTTTCTGCAAAGAATGCACCTGCACCATAAGACCAATGTTTGTCTTCGCGAAGATTCATATTGAGCCTTGAAAGAAATGATCCTCCAAGCAATGTATTCATCATTTTCATTGCATCGTTTCCGGGTGCGTTCGGAGCAGGGCTGTGAAGCACTGCATTAATGCGGGTCTGATCTGCATCAGGCATATCGATCAGGTAAACCGTCGGTGTACTCGCGGTAGCAGGTTTTGTCACGATCTTTTTTGGAAGCTGGGATTTTTTCCAGTCTGCAAGATATTTTTCAAGCAATGGTTTTATTTCTGCTTCTGTGACATCGCCGGAAATCACAATCCGTGCATTGTTTGAACCCATGAGTGATTTGTGATGGTTTATCAAATCTTCTCTTGTGATTTGTGAAACTGTATTTTCAAATCCACTTCCTGAAGAAGGATTTGAAAGCGGGCTGCCGGGTCCATACATCAGCCCCGGGATCAGCCGGGAACCTAATGCTCGTGCATCTGCTTTTTCCTGGTCGATTGCAATGATCTGTTCCTTTTTCACACGTTCAAAATTGGTGACAGGAAATGAAGGATGAAGTAATACATCGGTCATTAATCCCAACGATGCATCAAGATTTGATTTCAGCGAACGCAGGTTAACATTTGTATTCACGGCACTGGATCCTACAAACAGATCAGCACCAAGCGAACTCGCCAGGTCACTGATCTGAACCGCTGACTTTGTTGTAGTACCTTCCTGCATCATGCTACTCATCAGTTTGGTTGTACCGGGTACTGCAAACTGATCTGCTTCATAACCTGCATCAAATGTGACAGACATGCTCACCAAAGGGGCATCATGACGCTCTGCCAGGTAGACAGGGACGCCGTTGCTCAAAGTAAATTGATGTATAGCCGGAAAAGCTGCCAATGGTGGATCACCTACAGGAGGCATCACCGAGCGATCAAGTGGAGATTCACTGCTTGTAAATTCTCCATACGGCTCGATCTTAAGTATATATTGACCATCCATCAGCCATGTCTTTGCAGCGTTCTGCAGATCTGAAGGTTTTGCAGCTCTTATCCAAGCATGGATTTTTTTATAATAATCTGGTGTGCCACCATATGTTTCTCCTTCTGCCAGGATATCACTCTTGCCACCGAATGCACCGATACGTTCCATCCCTTTAATAAAACCTGCGAAATAAGCCGTTTTCGCGAGTTCAAGTTCCTGGTCTGTAATACCTGAAGTGAAAACTTTATTGAGTTCTTCATTGATCAGGCTATCCACGTGATCCAGTGAAACACCAGGTTTTGCATCGGCACCAATAAAAAACTGCTGACCGATTTCTGCACCATTGTTGTAACTGTAAATGTCTGTACAAACTTGTTCATCATAAACAAGACGCTTGTAAAGACGGGATGAAACACCATTGGTGAGTACACTGCTCAGCAATTCGAGATAGGTAATGTCTTTTGTGCCCCATGCCGCTACGTTCCATGTTTTTTGCAACCTGGCCTGGGGTACGCGATCCTGGGCGATTTGCACATGCGTGCCCGTCATCTTTGCGATCCATTCAGCATGTTTTGCGATGGGTGGGCTTGCAGGTATTTCTCCAAAATATTTTTTCACTTTTTGTACTACCTCATCTGTATTCACATCACCTACAATTACAGCGATGGCATTGTTGGGTCCATAGTATGTTCTGAACCATTCCTTTACATCATCAAGTGATGCAGCACTGAGGTCTTCAAGGCTACCAATTACACTCCATGAGTAGGGGTGTTCAGAAGGGTAGGTGCTTTTGATTGTCAATTCTTCTGCAATGGCATAGGGTTGATTATCGCCCTGTCTCTTTTCATTTTGAACTACGCCACGTTGGATCTCTACTTTTGCACTGTCAAGGCCATTCAAGAGGTAGCCCATACGATCAGATTCAACCCACAATACGCGGTCTAACCCGGAAGATGTAAAGCTTTCAAAGAAATTGGTCCTGTCATTATTCGTAGTACCATTATTGCTTGCACCCCCAACCGTCTGCATCACCCTGTCAAAATCGGGATAGTGTTCAGAGCCGGTAAACATGATATGTTCAAACAAGTGAGCAAAACCAGTCTTGCCTGGCTTTTCATTTTTGCTCCCGACATGGTACCAGATATTGAAGTTGACAATCGGAAGCTTGTGGTCTTCACTTACGATCAGGGTAAGACCATTATCAAGTACAAATTTCTTGTAAGGAATATCTATCTCCGGATATACGTTTTTCTGTGAAAAGAGCAACATAGCCTGAATGCATAGCAGCAGGGAAAGGGATATTTTTCTCATAGATGAAGTGGGAATGGGTTTTTAAAACTGGGTGTAAATGTAGTGCCATTGGAGGAGTTTTTAAGGGAATTTATAACTCACCCGACCCCAAGTCAGGCTGCAGGAGAGAACTCCATGCAGCGGCAATATGCCTTTAGCCCCAAAGGGACGGAAATGTCAGCAACACAAGTGCAACAAGAATTATGAATTGTTTTCTTGAGTTTTCATTGTAAAGCCTTCTTGGGTTGAAAAGTCAGTAACACACGTGCAATAAGAATTATGAATTGTATTCTTCTGTTTTCATTTAAAGCCCCATAGGGGCGAAATGTCGGTAACACATGTGCAGAAAAAACTTTTTCAGCCCTATAGGGGCTGAACTCATTGTGAAGTACAATCATATTTTGTCGGGAGAAAAGCTATTGCAGATAATTCGGGTATTATACAGGCTGCGGGAGAAAACTCCCTGCAATCCTCACCCTCGCTTCACCACCTTCCGTATCGCTTGCTTGTCGCCTGATATAATTTTCAGAAAATATAACCCTTCCGGTTGGCCCGCGATGGAAATATCAAAATGGTTCCCGCTAAAATTATGCTGGGAGATCAATTTGCCGGTAAGATTGTACAGCCGGGCAGTAAAAGCCGGGCCAGGATTTGAAACCGGAATTTCAATGCTTATTTTGTCAGTAGCAGGATTTGGATGTATAGCGACATCCAGATTTAATTCCTTCAGGCTTTCCTCACCTGTAGTTTGACTATCGATGTATGCCAGGATTAGCCTGACCCATTCAGTATACTGAACTTCACTGGGATGAAGACCATCACCTGCTACATAGGAAGGATACTGAAGGCCGAGTCTCGAAATCGGTGTAATGTCAAAAAAATAAATGCCTTTATCCGCCGCAACCTGCCGTGCATAATTATTGTACTGATCAATTTCAATGCTTATCTGTGCCGGGTTAGAGCTCTGCTGCCCAAAAGGCGTGTATGCATAATCCGGAATTGATACAATGAAAACATGTGAAGGATCATCACCTGCATACCGGATTGCAGAATCAACAAGTGCCGGAAATTCTGAAATGTACTGGCTAAAGGGCCTTCCCTGGTATTGATTGTTGACACCGATTAAAAGGGAAACGAGATTGTAACCTTCAGACGCTAAATTTTGATTGCGTATGGCATTGATCAGGTTGTCTGTCCGCCAACCTGTGGTGGCAATGATGCGAAGTCCATCCGAATCATATCCTCTTGCCTGCAATGAATCAGTCAATTGAACGGGCCAGCGTGCATCTGCAGGCACACTTTGACCAATCGTATACGAATCACCCAGCGCAAGAAATTTGACAGGATTTTGAAGATTAAGCGATTGGGCCATCAAAGATATCGGTAACTGTAAGGGAAGCAATAGAAGAATAAAATAAAAACCTTTAAGCTGCATGGTCGTCAACAGGTATACCTATATAATACGTCAAAACCAGGTGTATGGTTTTGTGAAATTGTAATTTGAAGAATGCTAATTAATCAGAACAGGTAAAGCGTTACGCTTATATGCAATTAAACAGGTACATAGGTCAACAATACAACACCGCTTTTGAATGCCTTGCTGTCAGTAAGTTTCAGATCCAGTTTACGATGTATACCGCTGAAGATCGGTGTACCGTCTCCAAGGGCCACCGGATCTAACATGATCTGGTATGTATCGATCAATCCATGATCAGCAAAGAGTGAGACAATTGAACCGCTTCCAAGGATAGTCAGGTTTTTATCTGAAGAAGATTTGAGTTGTTTGATCTCTTCTATAATATTATCGCTGATGATCCGGGTATTCTCCCATTCTGCAGTTTTAAGCTTTTTTGAAAAAACTATTTTTTGTGAACGATTCATTCCTTCTGCAACACCCGGTGCATTTTCCATGGCATGTGGGGTCGGCCAATAACTTGCCATCATCTGGTAGGTGAAACGACCAAAAAGTAAAATACTTTCGGACTGAGCTCCTTTTGTAGCATATTCCTGTTCTTCCTGGCCATGCCGGTGCCAACTGATATCCTGGTTCAGTCCCTTGTAAAATCCATTGAGGGTAATGAAATTAAATACATTTAGCTGGCCCATCTGATTATCCGTTATTTACTTTGACAACTTCCTTCGTTTGGAATCCTTCATTTGTACGCAGCAAAAGGATATAAACACCATTTTGCAAAGTCGTTACCTTATCAGTCAATTTGAAATTGTGAATACCGGGCTCGAGCCTTCCATCAAAAATGGATGTTACATGTTTGCCTTCCATAGTCAGCAAATCTAATTTAGTAAAGGTCTTATGATCTATCCGGATGCCAATATTGACTTCATGACTAAAAGGGTTTGGAGTGATGCCCAGGATCTCATGTGCATAGTATGCGGGTACAGGGGTTTCTTCCGCTGTGACTGTATTGTCATATTTGTAAATGATGCTTCCTGATCCAAATAACAGTTCATCATTAATCTTTATAATGCGGTTAACATTGGGAAAACCTCCAACTGGTGACCACGTAAATCCTCCATCATTTGTTTCAAACAATCCATCATAACGCGATCCAATCCAGCCATGCAGTTCATCCATAAAACCTATCGCCTGTATGTCAAGCCCGATCCCCGCGACTTGAATTTCTGTCCAGGTATCACCTCCGTCTTCAGTTTTTACAATAGCAGTTTCATTGCCAAATGATTCGACAGAACCATAGGCGAGATTATTATTTACAAAATGCATTTTCCATATATATTCCAGGCTTGTCTGAGATGTGAATACCAATGTCCAGGAATCTCCACCATCAATTGTTTTTAATATTACAGCGCCCTGGTTGCTTATGCCGGAAACAAAGCCGACATTTTCATCCATAAAGTGACAATCCACCAGGCCGGTTGCATAGGCGGACATATCAGTATAGGTCCAGGTATTACCAAGATCAGTTGACTTGATAAAATACCCGGGGTAAGACCATATGCCAACACCATAAATATTCGAACCGATGTGATCGAGACCACATACCCCTTTGATAGGTACCGGTATTGAATCTTCTATTCGTTCCCATGTGTCACCTCCGTCAAATGTGCGTAAAAGCGCACTGTCGAGCGTGCCAGCAAATCCAATATTCTGATCCACAAAATCAATCGTGCGGAAATAAAATGTATCCTGAAATACATTTAGCCAGGTATAGCCTCCGTCCGTTGTTTTATAGATTCCGCCATTGCCGTTGCATGTCCAGCCTAAGGTAGGCGTGACGAAACAAATGTCATCGTATCGTGTAGCAGGAGGTACATCACCAGCTATATTCCATCCCTGTGAAAACAAGGAAGAAGAAACGAAGAGCAAGAGGAAAAATAGAGTAGTGTTTTTCATATGCATGCCTTTTCAATGAATGGAAGGAAGGGAAGATACTTTTACTTATCCAGATAAACACCCGGAAATTGGCTTCTGTTTATAAGCAGGCAAAGAATGTTGCCTGTTTGTTTGTTCAGGCCTCCGTACTGTCCTTTTTTTGCGTCAACAAAAGAAGTTGCCCCACATGAGAAGCGAGATGATTGGTCCGGCTGAGTAACACATTGAGCCTGTTTCTGTGCGGTTCGCGGGCAAAAGCCTCATCTGATACTGCGGTATGTTTTTCAAACCAGGCTGAGGGAGACAACTGGTTAAAATGGCCCGCCAATACATCATTGATTTCATTCCACAAAGCACGGAGTTGGGCCGGAGTTTCTGCCTGTGTTTTCACTTTGTCAGGATGTTCGATATAGGCTTCATCAAGTTCTGTGTGCATGCGCTCACCCAGATTGAGCAGAGGCAGCATCCTGTCATGTACTGCTGCCAGGTGGCCTAAGAGATAGGTGCCCCTGTTTCTACCGGGAGATATTTCCTGTTGAAGTTGTTCATCTGATAATTGACTGATTACTTTATTGGCATCTTTGATTTTTGCATTCCATGCATCCAGGGCCATTTTAACAAAAAGTGCTTTGCTCATTTTTCGAAATATTAAGTATTAAAGTGGTTTTTATTAAAACCTGATTCCATCACGATCGAGGATGTGAATGTAAAATATTATAGATTAATTTGATCAAAATTAAATCGCACCTTGTCGTGCATGCGCATTGAATAAATATTCACTTCGATCTTTTGATGTATTGCCGGTGCTTTTGGGCGTCGCATTGTTTATGTACCTGGTCTTCCGCGTATTCCTGGTGTCGATGACGGTTGATGAGTATACATCGATCAACGTACATGCTACTATGAGCTGGTGGGATATTCTTAACACCGGGCAACCAAATATCGTCTGGGCTCCCAATAATCATGTGCTCAATACCCTGTTTATTAAATTGGAAATGATTTTGTTTGGTAAAAAGGATTGGGCGGTCCGGCTACATATCCTGGGTGCATTTTTGGTATGCTATTATTATGGGGTAAAGATTATGCAGCGGATTACGGTATCCGAAGTAAGGCAATTCCTTTTCCTGGCCATCCTTTTTCTTAACCCTTATCTGCTTGATTTTTTTGGTATCGCACGCGGTTATGCAATGAGTGTTGCCGGATTTGTTGCAGCATTTTTTTATATGATGAAATATGCGGAGGATCATGCATTGAAAAATCTCCGGCTTGTATTTCTCTGGTTGCTTCTGGCCATCTGGTCAAATTTTTCAGCCTTATACATGTTGCCCCTGGCAATTGTTTTGCTGGGATATGAAATATGTAAACAACGAAATACTATTTCTGTCAGGACACATATTCTCAATTCGGGAATGGCTTGCGCAGTTATTGGTGTAATTATTATTCTGCCATTACTCAAAACCATTCATTCAGGAGAGACGTATGGAGGTCATACCGGTTTGTACCAGGATATGATCGTCAATTACATCTACCATTATATTCATCACAATCCACACATCAGCAGGCATGATTTATTTATGCCGGGATGGAAGAATATTGAGGTCGCAGGTTTGGTTCTTTTATTTGCCTGGATGGGAATCAATGCACTGAGTTTTTTAATCAAATCTTCGGGTTCATTAGTCAAAACCCATTTGTTCACTTTGTTTTTTGTGATTGGTGTGGTGATCATTTCTAAAATACTGTTTGTTTTTGGAAATGTGCCTTACCCTTCTTCAAGAACTACGCTGGTTTATTCAATGCCTTTTTACCTAGCATTTTGTATTTCCATGGAGCGTATTTGTCTGAAATACAATCGAACGAATATCATATTGTGGGCGAGTGTAATTTTTCTAATCTGGCATTTTTTCAGTGCACTTTCGTTCCATAATACGATTGAATGGTGGCGAACAGGAGATGCAAAAGATGTGGTCCGCTTTATGAAAGAAGAATTGAAAGTGCATCCTCCGGGCAGGGTAGTGAAGATAGGCATTGAATCATGGCAATATCCGTCACTTGCCTTCTATACCGAAACCATATTCAAAGATGAGATGACTACCTACTGGACAGACATGAAAACAATGGAGCCGTATGATTATTTGTTTGTTTCAAACGAGTTCGTGGATAAGGTCCCAAAGGAATATGTGGTTGTTGAAAAATTCAGGCTTGCCACGTTATTCAAATGGAATGTCTTGCAGGAATAAGCTGTCCACTAATCCGGATCTTCTTTTTTGAAAACGGCGAGAAAATAAAGTTCGTGATCCTTGGTTTCAAAGGTTTCAGGGTAATGGTCCCCTGCCAGGTTGTATAAAATAGATAATTCGTTGAGATCGTATTTGTAAATGGCAGTAAAATGTTTGCCCTGGTTGACTCCTTCTTTACTGTAGATATCCATTTTGCCATCCGCATATTTTACAATCCCTTTGTCTATGCTTTCAGCAAATGCAGTGTACTTCTTTCCTTTGATCGTAAGGCGTAATTTTTTATAATAAGATGGCGGGAGTGCACTTCCATTTATTTCCTCCCTGACAGGTATCCATGTACCATTGAGATTTTTTAATTCACCAGATATAGCTTTTGAGGAAGAGCATCCATATAGGATAAGGAGGCTAAGGCTGATAATAAGGCTATGGCTGAGGAATGGTCTCAAACTGAATTTAGTAAAATAAACACGGATAGAATTCATAGCATCTGTTGAACGACCCGGGCAAAAATGCATTAAAATTATGGATGTTGTCGCCTGATTGCATAAATTAATTCGTCAAGATAGATACCCTCCTTGATCAGTGTGTTTTTGAATCTGCCTTCAAGCGTAAAGCCGGCATTTTCAAGTACTTTTTGAGAAGCGAGGTTGGTACCAAAGGGCCTCGCAAATAATCGATCAATGTCAAAAGTTTTAAATGCATAATCTGTCATTTGCTTTACGGCAGCAGTCATGATCCCTTTGCCCCAATATGGTTCTGCAAGCCAATAGCCCAGTTCTGCATTCCGCTTGTGAATATCCGTTTGGGGATGGATACCGATTCCACCAACGGCATGAATATCCACCTCAATTGCAAAGATTTGTGTGGGATAGGAGGTACGTGCAAAGGTGATGAAATTGTGGCCATGATCTTCCGTATAAGGATAGGGAAACTGGTCCGTCATATTTTTTGAAACGTTCCGGTTCCCTGCATAAAACACAAGGTCTGCCAGATCATTTTCATTCCATGGGCGGATGGTAAAATTCATGGTAAATAGACTGCATTTTGAAAGTCACACTATCAATCCACCTGATCAAAATTGAACGCTGGATATTGGTTTTCAAAAATAGTCCTTCCAGAGAAGGAAATGGCGCTGTTAACCTATTATTAAAAAAACGGATCATTTAGACTATGCCAAATGACCCGTTAGATAAAATATGGACCATATTGGATGGTAGATAAATATTGAGATAGGTTTGATATATGGTAAAATAAATTTTAGGTTTTATCCAAAATCTAAAATCATATATCTCATTTCAGCGTCGGCAACAACTCATCCAATCCTTCCATGGCCATGGTCATTCCTTCCTTGAAGCCCATTTGAAGGATCGCTTCCAGTTGTGCAAGATCAGCAAATGTGATCCGATAATCCACAAGTGTATTTTGGCCTTTGTCAATAAAAGTCACTTCCCAATGAGAGACAGGCAATTCTTTATTTAGATTACCATCGGAATCCGTAAAACCATCTGTGCCCTTAAAACTTTTCAGTGGAACGATCTTACCATATTGAGCGATTGACCAGTGTTCTTCTCCTGCAGGGCCAACCATAGCATAGAGCCATTCACCTCCTTCTGTGAAATCCATTCTTTTTGTTCTTGCTTTCCATGGCCTGGGTGCCCACCACTGATCCAGGATTGAGGGTTTGGTATATGCATCCCATACCAGGGAAAGGTCTGCTGCAAATTCACGTTTGATCGTGATGGTGTTGTTGTTTTTATCGACATTAAAATCGAAAGCTAAATTCGGTTTCATTTTTTGTTGTTTTTTAAGTTTAGTAATACAGTATCAAGTTGGTTGAATCGGGATTCCCAGATCTTGCGGTACAGGGAGAGCCATTTGTCTATTTCTTTCATTTTGGTTGGGTTTAGTTCATAATAGATTTCTCTGCCATCGGGGGTTTGTTTCATCAACTGGCATTCGGTAAGTATCCGAAGATGTTTTGACACGGCCTGACGGGACATATCAAAATGATCTGCTATTGCATTAGGGGTCATTGCCTGTGCAGCAATCAGGAGTATGATGGCTCTTCGCGTCGGATCAGCGATAGCCTGGAATACGTCTCTTCTCATCATGATATTTGTTTATTAAGAAACCAATCGGTTGCAAATATAAACGCAACTATTCGGTTGCGCAAGTGTTTTTGAAAAAAAATTATAAAAATTTGGCTGAGACGAAATAGAAGGCTAAGAATATTACTGAAGAATAGGATAAGGTACCGGCTCTGTTTAAACCCTGATGATGGTAGCCGTCATCCTGGCAATGAGTTTTTCACCCGTAGCATCAAAGACATTCCCTTCGCAGACGGTCAATGTCCTGCCAGCCTGGATCACTTTACCGATGGCTGTCACCCTGGGTGTATTGGCAGGTTTAAGAAAATTTATTTTGAATTCCACACTCAGCACTTCTTTATCATCAGCTGCCATTGTAGCCGCTGCATAGCCACAAGCACTGTCCACAATACTGGTCAATACTCCTGCATGAAAGTATCCATGTTGCTGCGAGAGGCCATCATGGAAACCACAAGATATTTGCACAAGACCTGACTCAACTCTATCAAGCGATGCATTCAACGTTTGCATAAGCCCTTGTTTTCTAAAACTGGATTCTATCCGGTTATACAAATGATCCATTATCTGTCAGATTTGTGATCACCAAGATAACAGAACTTAAACCGACAAACATGCAGCCTTAAGTACATTAAAAAACTCCTGGTACTTAGTTTTCCAGTGTTTTAAATACATTTCCCGCCGGCACACTTACATTGGCCCCGGGCAGCAGTGTGAGATGTTTGCATCCCAGGCCAGGGACATTGACAATGGGATCAAAATTGGGTGCATTGACATCCGGAATCGTTACATTCTGATATTTCGTAGGCACAGCATTCGGACTCCAGTTGGCCGGGTTATTCCAGTCCGAAGACACACTTCCCACCCAGGTAATCAGAACCGGAACAGGCACTGCAAGATCGGATTCCCAAAGACCACGACCGTTGGTTGCTGCTCTGATTTTCCCTATTGAATATGAAATATCAAACTCTTCAACATCCACATTTGGAAGTCCTGTGAAATAGGATTGCCATGCATTGAATGAATTGTCCCTGAAGTAAATCCCGATATCAGTCCCGACATACAATCCATCATTGGATGCCAGTTGATAGGTAATGCAATTCACCGGAAGATTTGGCAAGCCTGTGGAATAATTTGACCAGGTATCACCTGCATCAGCAGAGAACCAAACTTTATTGGCAGAAGAATAGCCGGAAAAAGTAACCCACACTTTTTTTGGATTTGAATTGGAAACGGCGATCGAAGTAATGCTTACTGGGGCAACCGGCAACGTGCCTGTCTTATCTGTAAATGTGGTTCCATTCACTGATGTGAAGAAGCGGTTCGACTTGGCAGCATAGATATAATTCGGATTCGATTCTGCATACGCCAATGCGATCAGGTTTGTGTTGCCTCCACTCACATCACCCACTTGCATAAAGGTTTGTCCGCCATCGATCGTCCGGAAGACTTGTGCCTTTCCAATGAGTAACGTGGAATCATGATCCGGATGCATGATGATAGGAGTGATCCAGTTACCGGCCGCATTGACTCCACTACCTGTTGTATTGCATACAAGGTTGTAGAGCGGGTAGTTGTTGAATGTGACCAGCACTCTTCCGCGGTATGATTCCAGGTATCGTATGCTGTCATTGTCGTGCTCATAAATACATTCCATACCATCTCCGGTATTTCGTGTAAAAATGAACCAATCGTTGTCATGATAGGTCTGTGTGGCCATGTCCTGGTGACCTGTCAAAATGCGATACGGATCAAGGGGTGATACACCAAGTTTATACAACTGTCCGATCTGCATGCCTTCATTCATATGCATCCAATGAACACCATAATCACTGGTTTTTGTAATACCTCCATCACCACCTGAGTAGTAGATTGCGTCACTGCCAGGCTGAAATTCAATAGCATGATGATCTGCATGCACAAAAGGGATAAAGCCACCGTCTTCTTTCGTATGCTGTGTCCATGTGGTTCCGCCATTCAGACTTCGCCAGATATTGGTCGCACCTACCAGTAAAGTATCTTTGTGAATCGGTGAAACGCCTATCGCCAGGTTATACCATGCCTGCGATCCGGCACTGCCAAACAGGATATTCGGAGCGTTGGCACGCAGTGTAAAGTGAACTCCACCATCCACAGAACGATAGATACCATAAAAGTCTGAGGTGTTTTTTTTCACCGCAACGACATATACATAGTTTGAATCCGCAGCTGTCACACCTATCTCAAGACGAGCTACATCAGTTGATGCCGGCAGGCCATCTGTGACTACATTAAACGATGTTCCGGCATTGTCAGATCTGTAAAACGTACCATTGCCCTGGACACCTGACACTGCATAGACAACATTGGGATGTGCTGGTTTAAATTCTACATCTGTAAAAATTCCGGCCTGCATCGATATCCAGTGCGCTCCTGCATCAATCGTCCTGAACAATCCAATGGAAGTCGCTGCGAAAACAGTATCCGGATGTATAGGATGGATGAGTAGTTTGTAAATGCTTCTTACCTGTGAAACATTCCAGTTTAATGTATTGCTTGCAGCAGGCCACGTCAATCCGCCATCCGTGGATTTAAGTATTCCGATCGAACTCTGCGTAAGTTGTGAACCCGCACCATTTCCATCTCCTGTTGCCAAATACATGATCTGTGTATTTGAGGGATCGATCGCGATGTCTGAGCATCCTACAATCGGAAGAAAGTCTGTGTTCGTAGTCCAGTTTATTCCACCATCCACGGATTTCCATAATCCACCTAGCGGTGATGCAGTCCACATGATATTGCTGTTGACCGGATCAAAGCGTATAAAATTCACTCTTCCTGCACCTCCCCAATCGCCATTGGTCACCGTACCGGTTGGACCTAATGCAGTCCATGTTGCTGTTGGTAGAGATCGGTTTGTATTTCCTTTATAGAAATCGGAGGCAAGATATTTTTGAAATTCAGTTGCTGCAGTGGAAGGCAAAGAGATATCGCCTGAAGGATAAACGCGGGGCTCCATGGCATTTTCCCAGCGTTTAAACTGTGCATACCCTGCAAATGGACCTTCGTCTTCTCCTCCTGTGGCAAGCGCCTCACTTTCATGTTGTAATTCACGCATTTTTCTTTTTTCATATTTCCTGAATGCGTTTTGAATTTCGTAGAAGTTAAGTGGCCTGGGATTATTTGCTCGTTCCCTGTTCCGCAGATAAGGGCGGTTGAGCCAGGGTTGCCCTGTCGATTCAGTGATGCATACCAGGGACCAAAAAATGAGGATGAGGAATCTCATTGTATTGTCGGATTTTCAAAATAAATGAACTAACCTGCAAGGATAGGTGTGTGCAAAAAGTGATCCTGTTGATATGGGGCAGATACGATGACCACGGTAAAGGCTGCCCGTCGTACAAATTAATGAAAATGTCATCTGCAATGTGGCTTGATTGGATCATTCGAAACAAGTATGTTCTTTCAGCCTGTTTGATCGTTATGCAACTGGTAGTACATTTGGGCATATGAATAAAAGCTTTCGAATTTTAAACCTTGCTTTTTGCATTCTGGTAGTAGCAGGCAATCTCCATTCACAGGAAACCGCTCCGGAAAGAGAACCTTACCGACCGTTATTTCACTTCTCACCCCAGGCGCATTGGATGAATGATCCGAATGGCATGGTATATCATGATGGTGTATATCATCTTTTCTTTCAATACTATCCTGAAGCAAGAGTCTGGGGCCCGATGCATTGGGGCCATGCCACCAGTACGGACCTGGTCAACTGGAAAGAACTGCCCATTGCTTTGTATCCGGATTCCCTTGGGTATATTTTTAGTGGTAGCGTTGTGTTTGATCCGTTCAATACAAGCGGTTTGGGAAAAAATCACCGGGCACCCCTTGTCGCTGTCTTCACCCATCATGACCCGAATGGGGAAAGGGAAGGAAGGAATAACTATCAAAACCAGAGTATTGCCTATAGCAATGATGAAGGAAAATCCTGGACAAAGTATGCGCAGAACCCTGTATTAAAAAATCCGGGTATCAAGGATTTCCGCGATCCCAAAGTAAGCTGGTATGCTGCCGGTAAAAAATGGATCATGACCCTTGCTACACTTGACCGGATCACATTTTACAGCAGCCGCGATCTAAAGCATTGGATGAAAGAAAGTGAATTTGGTGAAAAGCTGGGTGCACATGGAGGTGTTTGGGAATGTCCTGATCTTTTCCCGATCAATCATAATGGCAAGGATGTTTGGATATTGCTGGTAAGTATCAATCCGGGTGGACCGAATGGAGGATCTGCCACGCAATATTTTGTTGGCGATTTTGACGGCAAAAAATTTACGGCTTCAGATACAACTACCCGTTTTATAGATTATGGAACGGACAACTATGCAGGGGTTACAATTTCAAATACTGGTCAGCGGCGCATTTTCATTGGGTGGATGAGTAATTGGAATTATGGACAAGTAGTTCCTACAGATCCCTGGCGTAGCGCAATGACGATTCCGCGTGAGTTGGGATTGAAAGATGCCCGCGGAAAGACATACCTGACCTCGCTGCCTGTGAATGAGCTTGGATCAAAAATGAAACAATCTTTTGATTTAGGAAATGTCAAAGTGAAAAAGCAATTTGATGTTACAGAAAAAGTGAGTGGTCACCCTTCAACATTCTCTTTGCAGTTGGATGAAGTGGATCCAAAAGAATTTTCGATTGTGTTGGCCAATGAATCAGGGGATGAAATGTTAATAGGGTATGATGATGTATCAAATCAATATTTTATCGACCGGACAAAATCGGGTAAGGTTTCGTTTGAACCTGGTTTTGCAGCCCGTCATCCCGGTCCCAGGATAGCGGATGGACCCATCAATCTTAGATTAATTGTGGATGTAGCTTCAGTTGAATTGTTTGCTGATGAAGGGTTGACGGTGATGACGGATATATTTTTTCCCAATTCTCCCGTTAGTAAGATCTATTTAAAATCGAAGGATGGAGTAAAGATCAAGAATGTGCGGTATACGAGAATGGAATAAGCTTGATTTATTGCTAATACATTGATTATCAAATATTTCGGATTTTTACGAAATCCATTTTTAAAATTTCCGGTTTCATGTTATAAGACACATTTTTCCTATTTTGCCCAAAATACCTATAGATGAGTGACCCCGTAAACCAGGGTAGTGGTCCACCAGACAGAATGCAGACGAGATACAAATTCAAGGAAATAAAGATCTATTCATCGGATGAATGGATGGCCGCAAGTACAAAGAAATATCGAAGGGTTTTTGATCGCTTCGAGACAACGTACATGCGGGTCGAATTTTCTTTTTACAACAAACTCTTCGATGAAGAAGACTGGGATGCCTCCATCCGCACAAAGAGTTTTTTTGTAAACGGAAGCCAGCGCAATGAGCTTTCCAATTTCGAAGAGAAACGCAAGATCCTGAAGGATGAAAACATTGTCTACATACGACACTCCTGGGGCAACGCTACCCCGGGCGATTATTGGCGTAAAGGCAACTACGTCTGGGAAGGTTATATAGATGATGTAAAAGTTGGTGAAGCACAATTCTACATTGAAGATGTAGGTCCAATGCTGCCGGGTGAAAATCTCTTTTTTGATATCGATTCCGTCAGGATGTTTGAAGGAGATGCCAAAGGCTCATCACAACCGGTCAAAAAATATCTGAAGAAATTCAACGGGGCTGAAACGCATTATCTCTGGGGGGAATTCAATTTCAAAAACAAGAATGCGAAAGACTATTACGCTGAGTTTATTTTCAATTTTTACAACAGTGATGGCCAGTTGAAAGGGAGTCATCCTTACCTCGTCTACGTACAGCCCAATACCGTGGGGCAATTATATTCTGCCTATGCGAGTTGGGGAAGTGAATATGCAGGTACATGGCTGAAGGATACATTTACCCTTGAAGTTATTTTTCTTGACAATCTCATCGCCACTATTCCTTTTGAAGTAGGTGAAGTGTTTGAAGAAGGTACGGTCGCATTGATCACCGAACCAACGCAATTGATAAAGTCTGATGGATCAACTGAAACGCAGCAAGGTGATACTTCGCTTGAAAAACTTCTTGAAGAAAGTCTTGCTGAACTGAATGCCTTGACCGGACTTGAGAATATCAAAAATGAGGTGAATGAAATGGTACGGCTTGTGAAGTTTTACCAGGAGTCAGGGAAAGATGTGCTGAATAAATTCTCCCTTCATACCGTATTCATTGGAAATCCCGGAACAGGTAAAACAACCGTAGCCCGTATACTTTCAAAAATATATAAGGGCTTGGGTATACTGGCCAAAGGGCACCTGGTTGAAGTGGATCGTGAAGGGTTAGTCGCTGGTTATATTGGCCAGACGGCAATCAAGACAGGGGAGAAGATCAATGAAGCGATGGGAGGGATCCTGTTTATTGACGAAGCATATTCCCTCGCACAGGAGCGTGGTTCGCCATATGATTTCGGCGGTGAAGCCATTCAGATCATTCTTAAAAGGATGGAAGATATGCGCGGAAAATTTGGCGTCATCGTCGCCGGTTATACCCAGAATATGCATGCCTTCATTAATTCAAATCCCGGTCTGAAATCCCGCTTTGACAAGTATTTCACTTTTGAGGATTATACACCACAGGAGATGTTTATCATTGCTTTGTCCATGTTCCGTCATGAAGAAGTGATGCCGGATGTGGATGCTGCGGCGCATCTGAAGGATTATTTTACCTTTTTGTTCAATCGCAGAAATGAGCATTTTGGAAATGCACGTACCGTGAGACAGGTAGTAAGTGAATCCGTTCGAAATCAAAATCTGCGTCTTGCCTCAATGAAAAAGGAAGACCGCACAAAAGATATGCTTTCAACCGTGATCCTGGAGGATGTTAAAGAATTCCAGTTGAAAGAAGATGGTTTTGAAAAACACAAAATCGGATTTAAGAAGGAATGATCCGTTTAATGGGTATAGTGATCATATACCATTTTTGCGATCTCAGCAATGATCTTTTCATTCGTTTCAATGCTTTCCATAGAGTCTGATACAAGGACCGATAAAGCAATGTGATTTTGCCTTGGCAGTGTAATGATTCCAATGTCGTTGACAGCAGCAGTCATACCTGCAACATTGGAACCTGATGTGCCGGTTTTGTGCGCGACCTGTGTCTCTTCCGGAAGCATTCCTTTAATGCGATTGTTACTGTTGAATGAATTGATCATGAGCATTATAATGGATTCCCGGTTAAGTGGTTTCAAATATTTGTATTGGAAAATATCAGCTAATAGTCTTGTAATTTCAAAAGGGGTTGTTGTATTTGTATACTGGCTTTTCCAGGATTGATGCATTTCATCTTCCGTTGCTGCTATTTTGATATTGCGGAAGCCCAACTCCCGGATATAAGCTTCAACCGGTTTTGTTCCACCCATCAGCCTGAATAAAAAGTCACATACATTGTTGTCACTCCTGGAGACCATATAATCCAATAGTTCATACAACATCAGATCGATTTCGCCTTCAGGATATTTTTCCCGAAGTGGACTCCAGGTATTGGGCGGCAGATCTGTTTTGGCAACATGAAACTTTTGATCCAGTCGAAATCGATTATTATCCACTTCATGCAGTACGGCGATGGCAAGAGGAAATTTGTAAACACTTTGCATCGGAAACGGATGCGAATTGTTGATCGTAAGTGTATCCCCTTTCTCTATGTGTATTATTCCAATGCCGATGGTGGCCCGATAGGAGTGAATGAGTGAGTCCAGGTTTTCTCTTAAGATTGAATTTTGAGATTTTACCAGCTGACTTCCTGCGGTAATAAATAAAAACAGGATTGTAATTCTTCTGTATGTTTTCATTGGGTGTTTCTGTCTATGCTGTCCTGCAAGCGGGGTGCATTATTTAATCCTGACGAAGGGTATATCAGGTTGGCCTTCAGCCTGGACTAATACACTTATTATTTTCTTTTCTGCCTGTGAGCGCTGGAAAAGATATTTTTTTTCATGGTAAACGAATATGTCTTTTCCTTTTTCAACAAGGAGGTAAGTTTCTTTTAAAGGCAGACTGATTAAATACAGTTTTTCGTTCTTTATTGTTATTTGAAAGCTGACATGCGAATATGGATTTGTGTATTCACCAGTGTATTCAGTATAGCCCTTTGATTTTGTTGAGACGGAAGGTAATACACCTTGTGCATGAAGGCAGATGGTAAAGAGAAAAGAGATTGGGAAGGGGATGAATTTCATTTCGTTGATAGGGTAATATGAAGAAAAAACGTAATGTATGTAAAGGTTTTTGACATCAACTCTTTGCCAATAAAGACCGGGCTTATAGCCAATCGATGAATTAAAAATAATTTATATTTCAATTTTATCTAATTTGTTCAAGCCCCTGTTTTATGTTTAAGATAATGCGTCGTCAGTGTCCTGGCCCAGTACCTTGGCACTTCATATTCCGCCTGCAAATAAGCAACCACATCATTAGATTTTTTATCACCGGCTTTATACTTATCCAGGATCTTTATCCATTCCGCTATTTTCTTTCCGGTCTTTTCGATGACTTGTTCATCAGATACATCCCAGTAGTCAGGTTTCATGTATTAAATTATTTTTTTGGTAATTATTTTTTAACGAGATGTGTCAAGAAATTCTTCGATGGTCTCAACCACCAATGAAGGCATGTTACTTCCTTCTTTGACAGAACATATTTCCCCAATAAAGGAACCATGCGTACCAGGTACGATCATCAGTTCAGAGACAGGGATAAGTTTTGACATCATCACAGTATGTTCCGGTTTGACAACATCTTTATCGCCAACAATTAGCAGGGTAGGAGCCTGTATCGATTTAAGATCTTCATCGCTCCAATCCTGAAACTGGATCATGCGGTTCCTGTCCTTGTCATGCATAGCCAGCAAATGATTTCTATCCGGGTCAATCTTTAAAAAAGCATCCTGGAGTGGTTGCGGCATATTGTCCAGCGACGCATGTTGCATCATGTCAAAAAAACCATCCAGCATGCCTTCCCTTTTATACATGGCAGAAATAACAACCAGCTTCCGGACCACGTCAGGATGACGGATATCTACCTGCATGGCGGTGTTGCCTCCATTACTAAAACCAAGGATATCTGCTTTTTCAATTTTTAGAAATTTCAACAATCCTGCAATATCATCTGCGTCCTGCTCAAATGTTTCAGGCCGGTCAATATCCTTTGTGTGGCCATGACCCTGCATTTCCACCGCAATTATTTTCCTGTTTTTGGATAGCAATCCAATTATATTTCCAAACGTCGTCCCGATGGTTGAGCCACCTCCATGGATGAGTACTAAAGGAATTCCACCAGAGCCATGGATTTCGTAATACATGTTAAGTGGGCCGATTGATGCAAAGCCCGATTCGAGAGCCTGATTTTCTGTATGATTCACGGTTGTGGATGTGGGTGAATGGCAACTGGACTGACAAATAGAAAAAGCAATCATCCAATACGTCAGGGTGAGGTAATTCATCGACTGACTACTCTATGATTATTTTTCTGATCAAAGACCCATTTTGTGTAGAGATCTTTACAAAATAGATACCTGGTGAAATTCCAATAACGGGTAAGTCCATGGTATCAGAATTGCCCTGCATTTTTAATAAGGATTTGCCATAAGAATCCAGCAGTTGTATTTCTCTTGCATCAGTTGTCGGGCTACTGAAAGTGATATTTATTTTTTCAGAAGCAGGGTTAGGATAGATTTTAAAATTCGCTCCGGTAGCATCAATGGTTGCAGTTGGAGCAGCGTTGATGGTGAAAATTGCTGCGGTTGTGCTGGAGTTACCACAATCATCAGTTGCGGTAAATGTAATAGAAAGATGAAGTGTAGTGCCACACGTATCCGGTACAGTCGGAAAATTATTCGTCCATGTAAAATTTCCGCCATTATCCACGGCATGAGCTCCCCCATGATTTTGTAGCCAATTCTGAATCACGGATTGTTGATTGGCAAGCCCGCATTCAATGATCGTACTTTGTGCCGGAACATCAATGTTGGGAGCAACCGTATCTTCTATTGTAAACCGTGCTGAAGTGGTAATAAAATTTCCACATTCATCAGTAGCTGTAAAATGAACCTGTGCATCCCCTGTCACTCCGCAACCATTGCTGAGATTTGTAAAATCATTTATCCAGTTGACATTGCTGCAGGCATCAGAAGCTTGTGCACCACCATGCGCAGAAAGCCATTGATTAAGAGTAGTCGTATTGCCCGGATCGCCAACTTCGACAACTTTATCAAGTGCAGCAGTATTCAATACCGGTAAAACATTGTCAACGATTTCAATGTAGGCTGAGGTCCACGTGCTGCCACACTGGTCCGTAGCTGTAAAAGTCACAAGGGCATTTCCTGTACTGCCACAACCATTGCTGAGCGCCGTATAATTATGCGTCCAGGCAAGATCATTGCATGAAGTATTGACAAATGCACCGCCGTGATTATTAAGCCAGGTCTGAATAGCGCTCTGTTGATTTGCTGCACTGCATTCGATGGAAGTATCTTTTGCCGTTATTTCAATGGTAGGAGCCAGTGAAACCTGCTGAATGGTAAAATCACCACTGATATCAAGATAATCCGCAGCACTGTTATTCTGATAAACCCTGATTCTTGCCTGCGTGGTAGCCTCGTTTGGAACCGTCCAAGCGTATGTCAGTTGCGCCGGAGGAATATTGGTTTCAATGGGTTCCCAATTGGCACCTGCATCAGGAGAATAATACAAATCCCAATTGAGGGTATTGTGTGCGATGGCTACATGCCACCTGATCGTGATCTGTTGTCCGGCAGTTAAAGTCTCCCCACCCACCGGGTAGTCAAGTTCAACATGGGCCAGGATTTTCGAAGAGAAGGTAAGGAAGAGGGCGAGGATCAGGATTCTTGTTGAAATGATCTTCATAATAAGGATTTATGCAAAAATACCGGAAATGCCCTTCAGATGCACGATTTAACCTTACTTTTTATCCGGGGGTTTTAATTCAATTCCAAAACGCTCAGCATATTCCTCGATAGGGCCAAGTCCCACAGTTTTCCTCCTGTCATTGATATGTTCCGGATCTTCAATCGGATAAAATTCCTGTCCGCCCTGGTTATTCATCACAATCTGTGAGCCATACAATTGATTTTTTCCCTGGCGCATCAGGATGCGGTCTTGAAGATAAGCAAGGTCACAAGCACGGGATTCGCCCTTATCCACAGATTCTTTGAAAAGCGGAAAGTACTTTTCCTGAACAGGTAAATCAGCATGTTGTATGACCAGGAATACTGTATAATTGCCATAATCACCTACAAAACTTTTTCCCGGCCATCCATACGACGCAATAAGTTTTTTGATAAGTACCTGGTTTGTGCTATCGAGGAATCGTATGAATTGCACAGAATCTTTTCCGGATCTTGCTTTCTGATCTCGCTCGTGTATGATCTTGAGTTGTGCAATGATCAGCGCAGTGTCGATTGGCACCTGGGTTTTAACAGGCTGTATTAATAAGGTGATAAAAAGGAGCAGGAAAATTTTCATAGCACCGAGGCCCGAAAGATTATTCAATTTACATTTCAAGGTAAAATATGTGTAGAAAATATTTAGTGAAGTAAAACTTAAAATTTAGCATGTTGTGTACAAAAATGGTCAAATGAGGAAGTATGTAATTGGCAGCATCATTATTTTCCTGACCTTGACACTGGGAATGCTGATCTATGCAGGTTCAAGACCCGATACCGTGTATATAAATCACATGCTACAATCATTGGCCGGCCAGCCATTCTTCGACTGCCTCAGACACTTTTTTGAAAGCTCAAATTTCCCACAATGGATTATCTATATTCTTCCGGATGCGATGTGGATGATGGCATTGACCATAACTATCCTGTTGATCTGGGATTTTAAACTCGACAAAAGGAGTTTCACCTGGATTACGATTGCTTTAATGGTTGGTTTTATGTTTGAACTTGGGCAGGCTTTGCGCTGGATCAATGGAACCTTTGATATCAGGGATCTGATAGGGATGGGTATTGGAGCTCTCATCCCGGTAATGGTCATCTGGTTAAAGACACGTCGTTAACTTATTCTGCATTAAAACACAAAGCCCGTAGCAGCTTCATTTGTTCAAGACCCTGGCGTCTTGCAAATTCAATATTTCGGAACGGGATATTTTCAGCATCAGGAAAATTGTCCACTGCTTGTGATACACTCTCTTCCCTCAGAATGTGTAACATTGGATAAATGGATCGATTGGTATAATTGGCTGGATCCGTTTCATCGCTACCTTCAAACCGGTAGTCGGGGTGGAAACTTGCAACCTGGTAAACACCATCATATCCTGATTTTCTGTTCAATCGTTCTGCCCCACGTACCAGGTCCAGGTAATTTTCGAAATCATCAAACCCTTCGGACAGAATGATCAGTGTAGTCTCTGTTGAATCTTCTTTGTCAAGATGTTTTAATTCGTCCGAAAATACTTCAAGCGTATTAGCTACTTCAGCATCTTCATGGACCACATATCGTATGCTTTTTTGGAGCATGGCTTTTGATGCAAAGGGACAGAAATTGCATCCAATCACTACCATTTTGATCCAGTTGATGGTTTGTTGTATGATCTCTTCTTTGCTATAGGATTTTTTCATGATGCTGTAAACTGAAATCCAATACAATATGCTAGTATTCCGGGTAAATGTACTTCACCCCTTTGCAAACAATCAATCGTCCTGCTTGTTAGTTCGTATAATTTCAATGGAATTGCTTTTTGAATTCCGGGCCCCTGGCATAAATGAACCAAAACATGGACGTATATTTTCAATTCAGTTTTAATCTTTTCAGACCCGAATATGCGTAAACGTCTCCTTCTTATTTGGCTCGGCATCCTTGCAGCCTTTTATTTCAATACGGGTACAGCCCAGTCTGTGGATCCCGGTGCAATAAAGTCAATGGTGGAGCGATTTAAAATCGATGCCCGTGGCCCATACCGGGATATCCGCTGGTTTTGCGATGACGGGACGATCCGCGAAGCAAGGGACCCATGTCCGGACGATACCGGAAACCAACATGCCCGGTTGAAGGATGAAGTAAAGGCGCTTGGGGATAATTCACACATTTATCTTGGACAGATCCTGGCTTCAACAAAGTTTCCTGCATTTTGGGATGAACTGAAAGCGCAATCGAGGCTGAAGCAATACCAGGTTGAACTGTATCTTCGCAATGTCGATAATGGCTGGATCAATCGCAAGGCACAGTTTTATCGCGGTGCTATGCAGACCGAAGATGAAAGTCTGTGGGGTGAGGATTTTTTCAAATGGCTGTTGGAGGATGGGGAAAATATCAAATCGAAATATTTTCTGATCCGCCAAAGTGCAAAAGACATTCCGCATGCCGGGGATAACAACAATGCACAATTGGTGCGCGCCCTTTCGGAAGAAATCGCAGAGAAGATGACCTCCTTCCAGGATTTGCGCATCAAGATTCATGGCACACCGGATGAAAATGATCCGCGTCTTGTGACGGAATTCAGAGAGAAGAATAAGGAAAAGATCTCCGCTGAAACAGCGCCTTTATTTGATCAGCTTATCGGCGAATTAAACATTATGTATCGCCCGTTGCGGATTGGGGATTTTAAAAATTACCTGGATCAATTACCAAAGCAAAGTGAAGCTGCATCTGCACTGGCATTCTTTATTGAACGTTATCCTACGATGGATTGCCCGCCGGAGCAATGCAGGTTTATCAGCAGTACAGCACTTCAGTTGCGACGTCAGATCACCACTCCGATGAGCAGCCGGGCAAGGCTTGCTTTGCTTGATGTTTCAAATAAAATGGAAGCTCTTCTTGGCAGGGAATTTACCCATTGGAAACCCGAATATTTAACAGACTTATTACAACAGGTATATACGCTGTCCGAAGCAGCCACGGCATTTGGCTTTCTTGAATTGTGGGAGTGGGACCAGGTTGAAAAGCAACTAGCCGTACCTGCCACCGGGACCATCACTTTAAGTCAATTGAATGATTATAGTGAAGGAGGCCGGAATGTAGCCGAATGGGGTGCCGGCATGGTACGTGCACATTACGCTGCGGTTGTAAATCAGTTTAGCGAATTTGAACCATTGTCCGAAGGTTTTTATGACGACCGGGTAAGGTCTTCGATCCTGTTGCATTTAGGACGTACGGTAAGTTGGCTTGGTGATGAATTTGCACACAAAGCAGGTTTCTCAAATGAAGTATTGAAGATATCGAATCAGTCCTCCATTCATGGTCTTAATCCCGGCTTCACTGTCGGTGAGCTGGTAGTCGTCTCAGGGTCGCCTGAAAAAATTGATTTATCACCGGATAAAATTTATGTATTTAATCATCCGCCTTCAGATTTAAAGCCTGTAGCAGGTATTGCTACGGTAACAGAAGGCAATACAGTTTCTCACATCCAGTTGCTTGCCCGTAATCTCGGTATACCAAATGCGGTAGTATCAGAAGCCAATATGGAGGCAATGGAAAAATTCAGCGGTAAGAAAGTTTTCTATGCTGTTTCAAAAAAAGGAACCGTCATCATGAAGCTGGCAGAAGAAATGGACCAGGAAGAAAATAAATTGTTTGAGAAAAAACAAAGAAGCGAAGAAAAGATCACGGTTCCTGTATCACGGATAGAATTGCACAATCCACATATCCTGAATCTAAATACGATCGATGCGACAAATTCGGGAAAGACATGTGGCCCGAAAGCGGCCAATCTCGGACAGTTGAAAAAAATGTTTCCGGACAATGTTGTGGAAGGATTGGTTGTTCCTTTTTCGGTTTTCAGGCAACATATGAATCAGCCTATTCCGGGACAGAATACAAATTATTGGGCGATGATGATCGGCATATTTGATGCCGGTGAATGTCTTCGTTGTAGCGGGGTATCAGATGCAGAAGTGGAAACCTTTATTTTAAAACGACTTGATACCCTGAGGAGTTTTATTAAGGAAATGCCATTTCTGCCTTCCTTCAAATTCGAGATGGAACAACAATTTCAATCGGTGTTTGGTCAGCCTTTGGGTAAGGTGCCTGTATTTGTACGCAGTGATACAAACATGGAAGACCTGAAGGATTTTACCGGGGCGGGTCTTAATCTTACTGTATTCAATGTGGTGGATCCTGAAAAAATTTACCAGGGAATCCGTGATGTATGGGCATCCCCTTATTCTGAAAGAAGCTTCAGGTGGCGTCAACGTTATCTTAACAATCCGGAAAATGTTTTTCCTTCGATTGTAATCATACCGAGTGTCAATGGTGATTATTCCGGCGTGATGATCACGAAAGGAATTGCATCAAATACGGAAGGTGATCTTACGGTCGCATTCAATCGGGGCGTTGGTGGCGCAGTGGATGGACAGGCTGCAGAGTCATGGTTGCTGGCTGCTGATAAGACGGAGCATTTGATCTCCCCTGCAAGAGAAGCAACCTATTTGACGATTCCTGCAACAGGTGGCAGTGTGCGTGTAAATACTTCTTTTGAAAAACGCATCCTTACGACCGATAATTTTGTTGCCTTACGATCATTGGCGGACCGCATCCAGGTTGAATTGCCAAAAGCACCTGGTATAACAACGAAAGGACCTTTTGATATGGAACTTGGATTTAAGGACAATAAAATATGGTTGTTCCAGGTAAGACCCTTCGTAGAAAATAAACAAGCTGCTGCATCAGATTACCTGGAGCGCATCACACCAACGTATGACACAAAACGCATTTTGAATCTCTGATTTTAATAAGATACATGGCACAACGAATCATAGTTACCCTGTTAATCATCTTCCTCGCAGTTACGAATGGCCCTACATATCCAATCGATGGATATCCCAATACAAATATCCGCCGTCTGTATTATCTCCAGCAGGTGGTGGATGGTAAGCTTAAAGGGCAAAAACCTATTCCCGGTGCCATGCGTACAATGGATGAAATACAGCTCAACCTCGTGAATGCAAAAGGCGATAGTCTTGATTCTATACCATCCAAAGATCCCGGTCTACAGGCTGCGATCAATAGTTTGTTTCCCCGCCTGAATGAGAACTACAGTATTGCGGTACTTGATATCACACCCGGACATCCGATTCGGTATGCGAGCAGAAAAGAGACATCCGGATATCAACCCGGTAGTGTTGGAAAACTTGCTGTACTAACTGGTTTTTTTACAGAACTTGCTAAAATTTATCCGGATTCATTTTCGTACAGACAGGATCTGTTATGCAACAAAGAAGTACGTGCAGGTTCTTGGGCTTTGAGTGATGAACATACGGTTTCCATTTTCAATATGGTGACAGATGTATTGAAGAAAAGACAGGTCGTTGCTTCTGATGTCTTTCGTTTGTATGAGTGGCTGGACTATATGATGTCTGTGAGCAACAATGGTGCCGCGGCAGTGTGTTGGAGAGAAGCAATTCTGATGAGAGTGTTTGGAAAAAAATATCCTGATCTTACGGAAGAAGAAGCAACCGCATATTTTAAAGCGACACCTAAATCCGAACTTTCAGACATTGCTATTTCTGTTGTCAATGATCCGTTGCGTGCGATGGGGATTTCAAAAGATGAATGGCGGCTCGGATTATTATTTACGGATGGTGGTTCTGACTGGATACCAGGAAAAGGTGGAAGTATCGGTACGCCTGTTGGATTAATGAAGTTTTTAATTCACCTGGAGCGTGGAAAGGTCGTTGATGAAAGGACAAGTCTTGAGATGAAAAGATTGATGTACATGACGGATCGTCGTATCCGGTATGCTGCATCACCTGCATTGAAAGATGCTGCGGTTTATTTTAAATCAGGAAGTTTGTATAAATGTGCACCGGAAGAAGGATATGTATGTGCGAAATACAAAGGCAATGTTGACAATTTTATGAACAGCGTTTGTATTGTGGAGCATACAGATAGTACGAGGTATATGGTCGCACTTATGTCAAATGTGCGTAAGCGGAATAGTGCATCCGATCACATGTCGCTGGCTGCATCGATTGATAAAAAGATCAGGGAGCGGAAATAATATTGACCGTTTATAATCTTACGATACCTTTAATTATATGGTTTAAGATGTTCTCCATCCAAACCTTCGACATTGAATGCTCCTCCTTGCCTCTATTCATTCTTGGAATTGAACCATTTTCCTATTCTACAGATACGGTCTTATTTGTTGCAGGTATCTGTAATTCGAATTTTATTTTATCTCTGTCTTTATGGTATTTAAATTGATACTTTTGGATGCCATTCATTCAGTGCAAAGCCGAACTCTCCAGGTTTTCTGCTAAGTATTGAATCAACTATTTGAATTTAAAATATTCGATCTTATCGCTGCACCTTGTTTCTCCATGAAGGCTTTAATTCTTGGATTCTCATCCTCGGCGGCATGCGCAAGCAAAGGTTCGAGGCTGGGATCTTTAAGTGCAAGGATCAGTTTTAGCACCGCAAGTTTTACATTTTCATCCCTGACATTCAGGAGCGATTCATAACTTGAATAAGCAGTAGGTATTCTCAATTCCAACCGGCTCAGATCATCATGTGAAAGACTATTGAGCATAGCCGTCTCGACAATCGAAAGCACAACTTTTTTATACGCGGGTTCAAGAATATTGTCCAAAAGTTCTACCGTAGTGATACGAATGTTTTGATCCTGGTGTCTCAGGTCTTCAAACAAAGGTGTAATCATACCCGGTGGAAAATTCAATCCTAAAATCCAAAAGATCCGTTTCAGGATATTATCCAGTTTTGTTTCAAGCAAGACGATGAGTTCCTTTCTTGCGGTTTCGATCGCAGGATCCTCATGTTGATTTTGATGATTATGTTGTGCCGCGTAACTGAGGGCAAGTGTGTCTTTATACAGGTCTGCTTCATAAATCAAAAAAGAAGTTACCTTTTTGCCACTGATGGTAAGATGTGGAAATTTTTCTTTCAGCTTGTGCAAAACCTCAAGCACCTGCAGTTTGAAATGAGAAGGATGTTGCTGCACCAATAAACCGAAAAGAAAATCAATGGCCTGTTGCGTATCCATAGATTCAGCAAGTGCAGGCAACTGGAAGAGCACATCCATCGGGGTATCCGGATCGGATGAGACTTCCTTCAGTACAGGCAAGAGATCGGTAGGCATAAATTTTGACAAAGCACGCTGTGCTGTATACCGTGTTGATTCGTCAATGAGAAAGGGTAACAGGGTTTTGATGTATGCCCTGTCACGCGTATTTCCTGCTCCCAGGATAGCGTGCCGTTTTACATTTGGATCTTCATCCTTTAGCAACTGGTTAAGCATCGGATAAAAACTGACTATTTTTCCATAACCAATCGATCGTGCAAGAATAACCTTTGAAGTGTTGATTTCTTCCGGATCTTTTGTTGCGCCGGCTTTTGAAATATTTTCAAGCAACCGTTCTTCAAGAAGAAATTGATGCTGCATGATTTGATTTCCGCTTGTTTCAGTGGCAAGACCTACCAATGCTGCACCACTAATCGCAGGATCCGGATCTGTGAGATGATCATTGATAAATTTAACCCGGTTTTGCCGCGTGTGTGCAAGCAAACAGGCGAAGGCACGTGATCGTACTATATCATCCGGATCTTTCAATAATGGTTCGATCTTGTTGACTATACTGTGATCGGTATGATAATAAAGACAACCCAACGCAGCATGCCTCACTTTTGGAGATTCATGCGTAAGTAAAGGAATGATATCAGGCATCAAACGCAGGTCCTTGCTTTCTTCAACCCGTTGTAAAACAAATAAAATTTGTTTTACATTTCCGGACTGCAGCGTAGTACGCATACCACTGAGCACAGATGTTTTGGAAAGCACAAGTGCTTCTTCGTTTGTTTCGACAGGTGTTAATCCAAGTTGCCGTTGAAATGTGAGCACATATTCGTTTCTCACCCTGATCACGAATAAGATCCAGAGACTGATCAGTACAAGAATTAAAATCGCAACAGCACGTACAGACAGATCCAAACCATTGACAATAAAGATCAACATGATCCCGCCTATGCCGGTTGCAGTGGTATCGACGAAAACATCGATGTAGGTTTTTGCCTGACTTTTAATTGCCATGGGAACCGGCAGGATCAATAATTCAGTAGCGGCTTTATTGATCGATTGTTTTAATGAAATATCAAGCAACTTTAATGCAGTTCCTGCCCAGATCACTGGCGTGTTCAACACCGCCAGTGTACCCATAAACAATGCACCTGGTAGCACAAATAAACTTCGTCCAACCCCAAGGAATGCAACCAGCCGTTGCGTAACTAATAATTGTATGATCAGGGCTACAGCATTTGAGGTAGAAAACCAAAATCCAAAGAATGCGGTGAGTTTATCGGGATCTTTGATTCGTTCGGCTGCAATGGCGCTAAATTGAAATTCAATGAGTTTGGCAACCACTACACTGATCCCGATGATTAAAGCGAGATAGGTGAGATGTTTTGAATTACGAATGAGGCGGAATGGATATTCCTGAATTGCATTTGGTTTATTGACTGGTCCCGGATTGGTTTGAGCAGGTAAAAAAGTGTAAATGATTTTTTGGTTGAGCGCCATGCTCAGCGTTAATAATCCTCCCGCAACAAATAGCAGTGTATTACTGTCCATAAATTGCGCGAGAAGAGATGTAAGGTAGCCTCCGCTGATACCACCTGCAATAGCTCCTGCTCCGATAAATCCAAAAAGGCGTTTTGCTTCAAGCGAACTGAATAAAAGATTTGCTAAAAGCCAGAATTGAGAAGTCGTGATCAATCCGAATAATGCAACCCCGATATAAAAAAGGTAACTCAGCCAGTACTCAAGGATGTGAAACTGGAGCATCATTGCAAAGGTCAACAGACAGAAAATGCTGACCGCATAGGTGCGAACCATTAACCTGCTGAGTGGTATCCGGTTGAGAAGTTTTGAGTATGAGGTTGACAGTGCAAGTGCTGTCAGGGCTACTAAAAGGAAAACAAGAGGGAGCTTGTCTATGCCTACCGACGAAAGGAACTGCGAATTGACAATCGGTTTGATGATCCATAAGCATTGGATCAGCAGGAATATATTGAGGAGCATCAGCCATACGCGCTTAAATTCACCCGTACGGATGTCAAACATTCGTAGCAGAATGTCCTTCCACTTCGTAAGCAGCGCCTCAAACATATTTGGCTGCTAAACTACCCCTTTGCTACCAGTGCGTTGTCGATTTTTACCATTAATTCGCGGAGCATTGATTCGCCGCTTGCATCTTCTGCGAGGGCTACCACGATATACTTGCGGGTTTTATCCCAGACCAGGGCTGAATCGGCGTGCCAGTTGGCCCAGGTGCCTGATTTGCGGTATACTTTGGCTGTAGGAGCTACGCGGTCCAGGACAGACACAAATTTGTGATGTAGCTCAGGGTCTACAAGGAGGCTGAGCATATCTTTTGATCTTTCAGGGCTGACCAGTTGGCCGAAAGCAAGCATGTAGTAGTATTTGCAAACTTGCTTAACAGAAGCGGCATGGCTGAGATTTTTGATCGGATCGCCGATGCGGGTCGAACCACCTCCGTATGCTTTTCCTACCCAAAGTCCGCCACCATTGAAAGGGTCATAAAGATTATAACGGGGATCCTGCATGAGTTCTCCTATGTGTTTGATGCCTACGCGGTTGGCCATACGGCTTGCAGCTTCATTGCTGCTTTTGGCGATCATCATCCGCATGTCTGACCTGACGTCAGGGGTTTCTTTGATAAGGCCTTTTTCAATTGCGTCCTCTGATGCGAGCAGAATGGCAATTTTCGGAAGGCTGGCTGCATAGACCATATTATCAGGGTTGATGGCTGCAAAATGGGAATGCATTGGATCTTTCATGTCGACGATGCCGATGCTCAGGTTGTTTGCTTTTGAAAGGCCAACCCATTTTGGGTTTGAGCGAAGGATACTTTCCAGTTTGGCCTGGAGGTCCTGATCATGTAAATCTTCCAACTGGCTTACGGAATCCTGGGGCACCTGGAGGGGCAGGGTATTGAAGGAAAGTGAGGCCAGGGTATTCAAATCAGCTACGGAATCCGGTGTAGTAGCAGTTATCTCCGTTGTACTTTCAATCCCGTCTTTACTCCAAATGGCTGAACCCCAGGGGGTTAAATGAAACAAATAATTGATGACCAAAGGGCTGAGGGAAAGAAGGAGGGAGAAAACCGTTACTTTTTTCATAGGCTGAATTTAAATTATATTAATGATTGTGGGAATTGTGTAAAGATAATAAGCGAACAGGTAAGATTGAATATTGTTTGAAGCATGTTAACAAGTTGGGAATAGGGGGGTGAAAAAAAGGTGTGATCGGTGGGTGGTGGCCAGTATTCGGCAAAAAAGGGGTAATCGGTTGTCGGTGAACGGTATTTGGATAAGAAAGGGGTAATCGGTTTTCGGTGACCGGTGTTCGGATAAAAGAGGGGTAATCGGTTGTCGGTGACCGGTTCGGATAAAAGAGGGGAAATCGGTTATCGGTGACCGGTATTCGGCTAAAAAAGAGGTAATCGGTGTCGGTGAAAGGTGTTGGGTAGGTAAAAGGGTGGTCGGTGGTTTGGTGGTCGGTATTTTGAGTTGCCACAGGCTTAGGCCAGTGGAAATTGAAATAGGTTTAAGGAAAACCTGTTACATGCCTGAGGCAAAACAGTTATGAGTTGTCACGGACTTAAGCCAGTGAAAATTGAAATAGGTTTAAGGAAAACCTGTTACATGCCCTGAGGCAAACCAGATATAAGTTGCCACAGACTTAAGCCGGTGGAAATTGAAATAGGTTTAAGGAAAACCTGTTACATGCCTGCGGCAAACCAGTTATGAGTTGTCACGGACTTAAGCCAGTGAAAATTGAAATAGGTTTAAGGAAAACCTGTTACATGCCCTGAGGCAAACCAGATATAAGTTGCCACAGACTTAAGCCGGTGGAAATTGAAATAGGTTTAAGGAAAACCTGTTACATGCCTGCGGCAAACCAGTTATGAGTTGTCACGGACTTAAGCCAGTGAAAATTGAAATAGGTTTAAGGAAAACCTGTTACATGCCTGAGGCAAACCAGTTATGAGTTGTCACAGACTTAAGCCGATGGAAATTGAAATATGTTTAAGGAAAACCTGTTACATGCCTGAGGCAAACCAGTTATGAGTTGTCACGGACTTAAGCCAGTGAAAATTGAAATAGTTTTAAGGAAAACCTGTTACATGGCTGCAGCAAACCAGTTATGAGTTGTTACAGGCTTAAGGCAGTGGAAATTGAAATAGGTTTAAGGAAAACCTGTTACATGCCTCAGGCAAAACAGGTATGAGTTGTCACGGACTTAAGCCAGTGAAAATTGGAATAGGTTTAAGGAAAACCTGTTACATGCCTCAGGCAAACCAGGTATGAGTTGCCGCGAGCTTAAGCCCGTGGAAATTGAAATAGGTTTAAGGAAAACCTGTTACCTGCCTGCGGCATACCAGTTATGAGTTGCCACGGGCTTTAACTCTTGGAAATGGTCAATCATCATCCAATCTCCAGCGCCAGCCTGATCAACTGCAATCCCACTTCCTCCCTTTCCTTCGCTGTGAAATACTCCTTTGTGATCAGATTGTCACTGACGGCCAGAATAGACAGGGCGTCTATTTTGTTTACATCCGCCAGCGTATAAAGAATACTGGATTCCATTTCAATGCCCAACAATCCCTGCTCGATCCATTTGTCCCACCGGCTTTCATCATATGGACCGTAGAATGTATCCGTACTATAAATACTTCCTTTCCTGATCCGGATACGATTTGAAGCAGCATATTCAGAAGCCGCCTGCAGGAGTGCCGGACTGGCCAAATTCACATGATCCATGCTCCCATAATAAAGCTGATTCGTTGATGAATCTGTATATGCCCTTTCACCAAGAATAATGCAACCCAACGGAAGATCAGGTTGCAGTCCACCGCAGGTTCCGATCCGGATGATTTTCTTCACTCCGTAATCATGAATCAACTCATGCACATAGATCGCAGTCGAGGGTATACCCATACCCGTGCCCTGGACCGACACCCGCTTGCCATTGTACAAACCCGTAAAGCCAAGCATGCCACGTACCTCATTGTAGCAAATGGTCTCTTTCAGCATTTTCTCCGCTACATATTTTGCGCGCAGCGGATCACCGGATATCAGGACAGTTTCAGCAATCTGTCCCTGCGATGCCTGTATGTGCAAGCTCATAGCGTGGTGGTTTGGTCTGTAATTTGATATAGAGATAATATATACCAAAAGTATGCCATGAGCAACCCGCTATCGGATACAGATTACATCGTCAATCGCGATGGAAGCATTTATCACCTCCATTTACGCGGCGAACAAATCGCTGACAATGTCATCATCGTAGGTGACCAGGGAAGGGTAGCGCAGGTGAGTAAACATTTTACCGGCATAGATGTCGAAGTGCATAACAGGGAATTTGTAACTCATACCGGTTACCTCGGTAACAACCGGATCACAGTCATGTCGACCGGTATCGGCACTGATAACATCGATATCGCCATCAATGAACTGGATGCTGCTGTCAATATCGATCCTCAAACAAGGATGGTGAATGACCACAAAAGGAAATTGAATATCATACGCATTGGCACTTCAGGAACCCTGCAGGAAGATATCCCGGTCGGTGCACAGGTCATCGCGGATTATGGCCTGGGGTTTGACAACGTGATGCATTTTTACAATTACACTGCAGAGGCAGATGAAGATGAATTGCAAACCCGATTAAACAAACATCTCAATCTTCAGGGAGCAATGTCCTCACCCTATATCTGCAAAGGCAGCGCCACACTGATCGATAAGCTTGGTGAAGGTATGATCCATGGCATCACTGCCGCATCCCCGGGATTCTATGGTCCACAGGGAAGAAGGTTAAGATTGCAACCCTTATATCCTGAAATCAACAGCGACCTTCGATCATTCTTACACAATGGTCATCGCGTTACCAATTTTGAGATGGAGACTTCTGCTTTGTATGGATTGGGTCGCATGCTTGGACATGAATGCTGCACATGTTGCACTATCATTGCCAATCGCGTTACCAAGAAATTTAGTGCAGACTATAAGATAGATGTCGATCGCTTGATTGAAACAGTATTAGACCGCATATTATGATTTTGTAGCGCTAATTTTCAAAAATCGTTAATAATATCATTTTGTCTTTGCGTCTCCGCGTCTCTGCGTGACATTTTTATTAAAGGTAAGATGATATTTTAGCTGTGAATTATCACTCGTAAAACATAAACATTATCTTGATTTCTCTGCGTCTCCACGTCTCTGCGTGACATATTTGAAAATGGAAGGATGCTTATTGTAAGAAGAGAATCGTCACCCTGAATTCGTCAATAATAATATCATGCTTTCTCTGCGTCTCCGCGCCTCTGCGTGACATATTTGAAAACGCAATATTATTCTCCGTAAGGAATCCAGATATTTTTAATCTGTGTAGCATTTCTAAGAAAAAACTCATGTTCACCTGCATGATTTTCTGACCAGTCTCTTTGCTTCCCAAAATTGACCCAGGTGCGTTTCATGTTTTCTGCGGCCGCATTTTCAATCAGCTTACTTCCTTCCAGTGTGCCGAAATACCAAAGGCCATCGACATCATCGTGATTGGCAAGTACGGCAGACAGTTCGTCACGTACACCGGTAACAATATTGACAACACCACCAGGCAGATCTGATGTTTCAAATATCTGGTACAAATCAGTAGCACTCAATGGTGCAGTTTCAGAAGGAACTACAACAACACGATTCCCCATAGCAATCGCCGGTATGACACTTGAGACAAACGCAAGCAAAGGAGCCTCTTCGGGACAAACAATTCCAAGCACACCTAACGGTTCAGGCATCGCCAGGGTGACATTCCTTGACAGCGTGTGATGTACACTTCCGTCATATTTATCAGCATATGCTGCGTAAGTATAGATCCTTTCAATGGACATGCTTACTTCTTTCGAAGCATCAGTTTTGGAAAGACCAAACTGCATGAGTCGTTTGATAAATTCATCTTCGCGGATATACAGATTTTCTGCGATGTAATACAATACCTGAGCCCTTGCATGCCCCGACATGGAAGTCCATGATTCTGCAGCGTGTGCAGCTTCAACTGCATTACGTATATCCTTTCGATTGCCGAGTCCAACTGTTGCGATTGATTTTCCGGCCCCGTTTTTTATTGTTAAACTGTAGCCACTATCAGGACGAACCTGCTTGCCACCTACATAAAGCTTTGTTGTGCGGTCAATAGCCGGCAAATCAGAAGAGGAAGATTCAGAAGCTGCATTTTTTTTGAGTGCAGTTTTCTTTGCAGTATGTGATTCTTCTGATCTTAGTTTGACATATTCATACAAACCTTCTTTTCCTCCTTCTCTGCCAAAACCGGATTCGCGATAACCACCAAAACCGGATGCTGCATCAAACACATTGGTACAATTGATCCAAACTGTACCGGCTTTGATCTTTGGAGCGACATCAAGAGCAAGATTAATATTCTCAGTCCAGATGCTTGCAGCAAGACCATAGCGTGTATTGTTGGCAAGACGAATGGCTTCAGGATGTGTACGGAATGTCATAGCTACCAATACAGGTCCGAAGATCTCTACCTGTGCAATAGTAGCTGCAGGTGTCACATCAGTAAAAAGGGTAGGTGGATAGAAATATCCTTCCACCGGGCAACTCCATGATGGTTGCCACATATTGCCACCTTCATCGACGCCTTGTTGAACCAATTTTTCAATGACTTGTAATTGCACCGGCGCTACGATCGCACCGATATCAATGCTCTTATCGAGCGAATCTCCCACACGCAATTTTTCCATGCGGTTCCGGATCTTGGCGTAAAGTCTTTCAGCAATCGATTCCTGCACAAGTAATCTTGATCCTGCACAACACACCTGGCCCTGGTTGAACCAAATGGCATCGACCACACCTTCCACCACACTATCAAGATCGGCATCTTCAAAAACGATGAAGGGCGATTTACCACCGAGCTCAAGCGATATTTTTTTACCTGTACCTGCAGTGGCTCTTCGAATGATACGTCCTACATCTGTCGATCCTGTGAATGCAATCTTATCGACACTCGGATGATTGACCATGGCAGCACCTGTCTTGCCATCTCCGGTGATGATATTGACAACGCCTGCAGGCAATCCGATTTCGTCACACAATTCGGCAAACAACAAGGCAGTAAGCGATGTAAACTCTGCAGGTTTTAAGACAACTGTATTTCCCATCGCCAATGCAGGTGCAATTTTCCATGCAAGCATAAGCAAAGGAAAATTCCATGGAATGATCTGCGCGATCACGCCGATTTCTTTGTAGTCTTTTAATTCCGTGTCACGTAATTGCGCCCAGCCTGCATGATGATAAAAATGTCTTGCTACAAGCGGAATATCAATGTCGCGGCTTTCACGAATCGGTTTGCCATTGTCCATGGATTCGAGGACGGCAAAAAGGCGTGAATGCTTTTGAATTTGTCTTGCAATCGCATACAGGTATCGCGCTCTTCCATGTGCTCCAAGCTTTACCCATTTTGGAAGAGCTTTCTTTGCAGCTTTTACCGCTTTATCAACATCGGTTGCATTGGCTTCTGCAATTTTGGCCAGTGTTTTTTTATTGGCCGGATTGATGGTATCAAAATATTTTTTAGAAAGCGGAGTCTGCCACTTACCATCAAAATACAAATTGAATTTGCCTTTGTTTTTTTCAAGCCATTCATTTGCTGCAGAAGGACTTTCAGGGGCAACACCGTATTCCATTGAATTAAATATGCTTTTCACTTTCATTACAGATTCGGTTTAAGCCATCGGGTGACGGTAGTTGGCAGAGTATCTTCCGGTTACAAAATGTTCCAATTGTCTTTCAATATCGCTCAGCAATACACTGGCACCAAACCTGAAAAGATCAGGTGACAACCAATCATTGCCCAGTTCTTCTTTCATCAGGATCAGCCAGTCTAAAGCTTGTTTTGCTTTTTGAATGCCACCAGCCGGTTTAAACCCAACCTTGACACCGGTCGTTTCATAATAATCACGAATGGTGCGGATCATCACCAGGCTCACAGGCAGTGTGGCATTTACGGCTGCTTTGCCTGTGCTTGTTTTTATAAAATCAGCACCTGCCATCATGCATACATATCCGGCCTTTGCAACATTACTGAGCGTGACGAGTTCGCCGGTTTCAAGTATGGCTTTCACATGTGCATCACCACAACTTTGTCTGAACAATTTCATTTCATCATACAGTGCATTCCAGTCGCTGTTAAGCACATTAGCTCTGCTGATCACGATGTCAATTTCTCTTGCACCTGCATCTACAGACTTTTCAATTTCTGAAAGTTTCTGATCAAGCGTAATCTGTCCGGCAGGGAACCCGGTGGATACGGCTGCAACCGGTATTGAAGTTCCTTTTAGTGATTCTACCGCCGTTTGGATGAGGTTGTGATAAACGCAAACTGCTGCAACCTGGATGTTTTCGTTCTGCATGCCCAGTGCAGTCAGTAAATCTTCCCTAACCGGGTTTCTTGCTTTGGCACAAAGACGTCTGACATTGCCCGGCGTATCATCACCTGCCAGGGTAGTGAGGTCCATACATGTGATAGCCTTCAAAAGCCAGGCAGCCTGCCATTCTTTTTTTACCGTGCGACGGGCACTGCTCGATGCAGCTCTCCGTTCCACCGCACTACGGTTTACCCTGATATTACGGATCAGGTCCAGGTCCAGAGGCATTCCCTGATTTCGTTCGATTGTATTCATATGCATGAATCCTCCTCCAATAGTTGTTCCAATTCGTTTTTGAAAAATGGCAAATTTTATTGAAATTAAATATAAGACTTATTGCCTGTTATATATTGATTTGATGGTCCGGAGAATGGTAGGAGTTGTGGATATTGGATACAACTGTTTACTTTCTCTGATAGACCTTTGTTTCCCTTTTATTACCATATGTGGCATACTCGATCGTCAGGTCTTTCTCTGTCAGCTTTTTTGAAATAATGCATTCAAACCACCACAAACAAGGAGTTTTTGGTGGACTGAAGTATTCGAGCTTACCTGAATTTCCATCAAAGAGACACAGGTTCTTTTTTTCATCAACTGACACTGCATAAAACGTATGATTTATGGAATCAATCTCCGCGTTTAATCCTGTCAATATCAGTGCACCGGAATCCTTTTTGTATATTCTCAACCAGGGACGATCCACATCCGATCCATAGTAGATTACAAAGTACTGCGTATAATCAGCCATTAGACAGCCAAAATCTCTCTCCGAAACATTTTTTTTCCGTGTATAGAGAATAGTATCTATTGAGCCTCCTGTCAGTCTTACAGCTCTTAATTCATCATTGGTTTCAAAAGTGAGTTTGTATCCCTCGCTTAGTCGTATAGTTTTATAAGGCAAATAATTTGTTTTTGAAAGAGGTGCATTTGATTTTTGTCCCATGCATATTACGGAAAGATGAATAAAGAGGAGAAGTGCAATTTGTTTCATGATTTTGTTCAGTAAAATTTACTTGAGGAAAAATTGAAACTCGTTTGACACAAATGATCAGGGAATCTCAAAATTAATATTAGCATCACCGGCCGCCATTCCGTGATCCGGTACCTCGAATGCAGCATTTAAAGTACTTGCCCAATCCCCGCTACTGAAAGTTTGATTGCCATCTGCATCATACAAAGCATACAGGAAATAGTGGCCCGGATGCATATAAGTAAAGACAAAAGCCGGATCGGTTGCTTCCAGTACGACATACCTGGAAATAAATTTTAAGTTATTACTATTATAGCTTGTGCCGTTGATCAGGGGTTGTGTGGTAATGATTAATATGGTTTTTATTTGTGGATCAGGTGTAAATCCGGGTGTATAACTATAGTGAATAAAGGCTTGCCCGAGATAAGGTTGTTGCGCTTCTGTATAGGGATCTCCGACAGAAGTATTAAAAAACACAGCTTCGGTTTGTCCATTAAATGCATCTGTGAGGTCCTTGCTTAGCGTCTTTTTTGGAAAATCAAAATGAGCGATTGCTTCGGTCGTTGTAGTGATATCCTGAAGTTTTGCCCTCCATGTCATATGCAGGGTTGGGGTAGTAAGGGTGTTATTATGATTGGTAAATGTCCGCATGATAAGACTATCACCTTTAAATGTCAATTCTGTAGAAGCTCGTTTCCTTCCATTCAGGATTTCTGAAAAACGATAAAAAGATCTGGAAGAGGTTTCCACTACACTATCTGCCAGGAAATAGGAAACTCTTGTCATGCCTGAGAATAATCCCCCGCTGCGAAAACTTACCCGGTATTCATTGTTGTATTTGGCAATGAAAAAACTCATATGAATATCATTGCGTTTGTCCAGTTCATTTTTGGCAGAGATCTGATTTTCACTGATCGGTCTGAAATCTACAATCCACTGCGGAAAATTACCTGCACTTGTAGCTGACACAACGGGTCCGCTCCATATTCCTGCAACTTTGGAAAGGAGCCCGTAGCCCAGTGTATTGTTGATGTCTGTCAGCGAATTTGAAGGGGTATCATCATTCTTGCATCGCCACCCGGTGAGCATGAAGAACAGGACCAATAGAGGGATAAAAAGCTTCATATGCGAATCTACAATGTAATGTTTGGAAATATTTGGTCTGTCCTGCGTCAGCATTTGTTTTTATCTGCTATTGATCATTCCTTTTTAAACAACCGGTCATCAAAAGTAAATGGCGAAACGGACCTGATTTTTACAGAAGCTATGTCTTTGTGTTTTGGATTGATGAGATAATTAAACTCTCTTTCGACAATGACAGAAGGTACTTTCATGACAAGATATTTGTTTGACGCTACAAACCTGTCACCCAGGTCCTGTGTGGAATGTGCATACGGAATCATATTCCAGTCGACCGGAATATTTTTGCTTTCCGGAATCAATATCTTAGTCGCATCCGGAAATTCCAGGGCAATGAGTTTATAATCACGCGGAAGAATTCCCAATGGGATATGGACCGCAATTTCTGCCATGCACAATGCACGGGTTTCTGCAGTATAGATCAGGGCTGTCCCCTTGCTATTCCATCGACCACCATATAACTCAGCACCTTTCCCGCTTAAGTCGCGTGCGTATTCCGATTTGCTTAGCCGGAAAACGATCATGCGAGGATACCGTGCTCGATGCGACCAAGCTCATCATTGAGCATGCGGATGCCAATGGAACTGTCAAGAAGGCTCTTGGGGCGGATCCTGCCTAAAGCTACATTGTCGGTGTCGAGCCAGGTATTGAATTGATCCTTATCGCCCCAGACGGAGGTGCCTTTCTTGAAGAGGAGAGCGATCTCCAGGATCTTTTCGGACTGGGGAGGGTCAAAGGTCTTTTGATCGGTCTGATACCGCTGCAGGGTGCGGGCTGAAATATGCAGGAAAGATGACCACTCCAGGAGACTGATCGGGACTGAATTGGCGAACCGGAGGAAGGTCTTGTATTGAATGCCACTACGGATCATCTCGATGAGATGGAGACCGGTGCGGTCGTCTATCGCGTTGTATGGGACTTCCGGGTCGAGAACGATTGAATGTTTGTCTGATGCCATAACTCCACAAATATAATACAATTTGTCGTAAAATATACGACATTTGTCATGTTTTTCCATTATCAGTATAAATCCTTGATTGTTAGCCCACTAAGACCTAATCACCAAAGTTGCCATCATTTTTTCTTACGTTTACACTTCCTCCTCTCTCGAATGAAACGAGCCGCGTTGCGTTATATACCGGCACAAAGAAGCTAATTCTGTTACTGATTGATATTGAATGAAGAAACCGTTTTCAAAATGGATGGCAATACTTTTCCTTTTCCAGGGCGGGCTCCTGCTCGCACAGGACCATGCATTCGAAGTTGATGACAAATATGGGCTGGACCCAATGCTGTACAACGGCAGGTTTTATACCTACTTCTATCCGTCAGGTACAAAAGGATCACCTTTTCTGATCGGATCAACGTATCAGCCCGGCTCAGCTATTTTACACGACAGATTTTATAGTGACCTTCTGCTTAATTATGATCTTATCAATCAGCAGGTAGTATTACGTTACACGACTAGTGAAGGAGGTGTCCGTCACATCGTACTCCCGGATGGTTGGTTGAAATCATTTGCTATAGGCAATACACATTTTGAAATAAGACCGGATGAAAAAGCAATTGAAAGAATTTTCCAGGTGATTGGCAACGGTCCTAATGCTATTTATTATGGATGGCGAAAGGAATTGAAGCTTGACACCCGAACAGGTTCTCAGACCTATATATTCAGCAAACCATCAAAGCAAATGTATTTCGCGTCAGACGAGGGGTTCACAAAATTTTCAGGCAACAATGGATTGATAAAATTGCTGCAGCCTTCTTTACAAAGCAGGGTAAAAAAATATCTGAGCCAGCATAAGATCAATATCAATAAAGCTTCTGACGAAGAGATGCATGAACTGGTCAATTATATGAACACGCTTGTAGAGAAATGAGGATAGTAGCAGGTATTATTTTGTTATGCATAACCTTTTGCCATGCCTATGGCCAGGAGAAAAGGATCAATGGCCATTTTCAAAACATGCCCTTCCCTTTGTTTGCAGAAGAAATTCAAAAACAAAGTGGTGTCGCCGTTTTCTATGATGCTGCATGGGTAAAAGGCATGCTTGTCAATTTGGATGCAGTGGATATGCTGCCTGTGGATGCTGTTGATGTGGCATTGACTGGCACGCAATTAAAAGCCTCCGCCTGGAACGGAAATATTGTTTTGCTTAAGAAAGAAAAGCTCCTGACTCAACTTCCTGCCTACAAGAATAAAAATGACGATATCGATAGCATCAATCAGCAGGAGAAATCAATTACGATCAGTGAAGAACGGTATATCACAGGGCGTAAGGCGGATGAGGTTGAAACGATTCGAATCGGAAAGCCGGGCGGAACCAGGACTACATCGAAAGCAAAAGTACTTGGCAGGTTGCTTGATGAAGAAACGGGTGAACCTGTATCCTATGGTAACATGTTTATCGCATCACTTGAATTGGGTGCAGTAGCAGATCTCAATGGTTTCTTTACGGTGTTCCTTAAACCGGGGCATTACAATGCATCATTTGAATTTCTTGGATACGAAGCAAAAAAATACCAGCTAGAAGTATTGTCAGATGGTGCATTCACTCTCACCATGAAACGGGCGGTGATCCAGATGAAGGAACTTGTTGTGCATGGTGACAGGCAGATGAGTATCCAGGCGAAGGATCCGGGTATTGAAAAAATACTGATGAAAACCATCAAAAATGTACCAATGATGATGGGTGAAAGAAACATCCTGAACCTTTCTGCTTTATTGCCAGGCATCGTGAATACAGGAGAAGGATCTGCTGGGCTGAATGTGCGTGGGGGAGGTTCGGATCAGAATGCATTTTACATCAATAAAATTCCGATCTATAATACATCGCACCTCTTTGGATTTTTCCCTGCCTTCAACTCAGACATCATTAAGGATTTTTCCATTTACAAGGGATATATCCCTGCAGTCTATGGCGGAAGATTGTCTTCTGTATTTGAAATCAATACCCGGCAAGGCAACATGAAACACCTCACAGCCCATGGAGGCCTAAGCCCTATCACCGGAAATGTTGTGGTGGAAGGACCAATCAAAAAAGATACCTGTTCATTTATTTTCAGCGCACGTACATCCTATTCTGACTGGATATTGAAAAAGCTGAAGGATCCGACGATCCGTGCGAGCTCGGCGCAATTCAGTGATTTTTCAGGAGGTATTAACTATGATGTGCAAAAATCACAACTCGCTTTATTTGCCTATCACAGCAGTGATAAATTCCGGTTGGGTGATCTCAATGATTTTAATTACTCCAATGATGGTGTCTCTCTTACTTATGACCACCGCTACAGCAATTCACTGCACGGGGATTACGCATTGGTTGCATCGAGATATAAATTCAATACAACTGACAAACAGGAACCTTCTATTGCATACTCACATGCGTATGAGTTAAATCATTATGAAGCGCGCGCTGATTTCAAGCATATCGTGACTGACCGCAATTCTCTTGACTATGGAGCAAATTTTGTTCTGTATCAGCTTGACAGAGGAGATGTCAATCCATTTGGGGCGGAATCTATTCGCAAAGCAGTGGGGCTGGGGAAGGAGAAGGGACTTGAAAGCGCACTCTATATTTCTGATACATACGAACCCAAAACCTGGCTTACACTTACAGCAGGGCTTCGGTTTGCCGCATTCACACCCCTGGGTGAAAAGACGGTTTATCTCTATACACCGGGATTGCCACGCGATCTTCCATACATCAATGACAGTCTGAAGTTTGATCAGAACAAACCAATCAAATGGTATATGCAGCCGGATGTACGGGCTTCTGTCAATATAGAAACAGATGCTTATGGATCGATCAAGCTTGCATTTAATGGCATGCATCAAAATCTGTTCATGCTCAACAACACGATCACGATTGCACCAAATACACAATGGAAGATGGCAGATTATCATATCAGGCCATCTACCAGTGCACAATGGTCCCTTGGCGTGTTCCGTACCCTTGCTTCGTTGGGCCTGGAGACATCCCTTGAGTTTTATTACAAGCAGATAGCCAATTATCCGGACTTCAAGGATGGGGTTAGTTTTCTCGGAAGCCCATTGGTGGAGACTGCAATCCTGCAGGGAAAGCAAAAAGCGTACGGACTCGAATTTTTATTGAAAAGAAGCAACCGCAGGATGGAAGGATGGCTGGCATATACTTATTCACATTCGTTTGTCAACATCGATGGAGAGCAGGCTTGGGATAAAATAAATAATGGAGAAACCTTTCCTGCCAATTTTGATATTCCGCATAGTATAAACCTGGTGTTGAGCTATCATCTTTCGAGAAGGGTTACATTTTCATCTATTGTAGTGTATCAAACAGGAAAACCCATCACGTACCCGATATCGGTTTATTACGTGGATGGTGTGCCCACACTTGATTTTTCGAAACGGAATGCATACCGCATTCCCGGATATTTCAGGACAGATCTTTCAGTCACTTTTGAAGGGACGCTGAAAAAGCAAAAACTCTTGCACAGCTCGCTCAGCATAAATGTGTACAACCTGAGTGCGCGTGAAAATCCATATTCGGTTTATTTCAAAACCGTGAATGGAAGTATTAAGGGGTATCTCTATTCAGTGATTGGTGTGCCCATTCTTACTGCATCATGGATCTTTAAATTTGGAAATTATGCAACGGATTGATGGCCTGATAAGTTTGATCCTGGTGATGCTTGCGTTTTCATCCTGCATCCGCAATTTTGAACCTGAGATCCTCGCAGGGGATGCGAAGAAATATGTCATATCCGGACAGGTGGCTGCCGGTGATTCCATTCAGCATGTCAATGTTTCGCAGACCTCACCAATTGGTAAGCCTGTATTTATCCCAATTACCGGTTGTTCCGTTATCATCAAGGATGATCAGGGACATGAGTTTGGAATGCTTGATGCAGGAAAGGGTGATTACACAACACATATTGATGATATTTTTTTAAAACCGGGTATCGCTTTTATGATCCTGGTACAGACCCCGGAAGGAAAAGTATTTGAATCTGATTTCGATACACTTACATCCGTTTCTCCAATCGATTCGGTGTATTATGAAAGAAAGGATATTGAAGGAAATGAGCCGGGCCAGTTTACCATAGGTATACAATTCTATTTAGATGTGACCGGTTCACCAAATACAAGTCCGTATTACCGATGGGAGGCCATTGAAACGTGGGAGTACCATACGGTTTTTCCCCTGGAGTGGTGGTATGATGGTGAAGTTCATCTCGTGGCTCCTCCCGATTATTCAAAAAATGTTTGTTGGTCTACTACAAGGGTCCCTAATATATTTACCCTGTCCACTATTCCCCTTAAGGAAAATCGTTACGAACATTTTTCGCTTCAATACACCAGCAACAAAACGCAACGGCTTGCTCATGGATATAGTTTGTTAGTACGGCAATATTCTATCAGCGAAGCTGCCTTTGTATATTGGGAAAACCTGCGGGCCAATAGTAATCCGGAAGGAGGATTGTATGAAAAGCAACCCATTGCCATCAGGGGGAATATGCATGATGTGGCTGATCCGGATAATAGTGTTCTTGGATATTTCGGTGCATCATCTGTTGCATCAAAACGGATATTCATTAAAGATGTGCCGGATTTTCCGCTGGAATACCAGACTTTTTGTGATGCGGAAACACTGATGTTTGGGTTGCGTACCATTCGTCCTTCTGAATACCCGGCGTACCTGCTAAAGAATGAATTGACCGGTGGTTATTTACCTGTTGTACTTAGCAGGGAGTGTGTTAATTGCCTGCTGCAGGGAGGTACTACTGTTAAACCTGATTTTTGGCCATTCTGATGATGAATAAAATAATATCAGTTACACTTTTTTGCATTGGCCTATGGCTGAGCTTTCCTTGCATGGCCAAAGCATCTGTTGTGTCTAAAGAACCTATTGAACACATCGCAACTGAAAAGGTAAGTGTTACAACAGATCGAAGCATGTATATTATGGGTGAGCAGGTTCAATTTGCAGCATCCATTTTCAATAGTGAAGGGGGGCAAAGTCACGTTCTGTACGTAGAAATTATCACGCCACAAGGCAGAAGTTTGGTACGCGGCAAATATTCCATAATACAATCAGAAAGTAAAGGCTGTATACAATTACCGGATGAACTCATCACCGGGGTGTACTATCTGAAAGCCTACACAAAATACATGCGAAGTGAAGGGCCGGGCAGTTATGCATTTGTCATGATAAGGGTTTTAAATCCACATTCAGATGATGTAATGAATGGAAGTGATGAGCCAATCAATGAAAGTCCTGTCAATAGCAATTCATCTTTTGCAGCATTGAATATTTCAACAGGTAAATCAACGTATGCAATGCGTGAAAATGTAACTGTTGAAATTCAAAACCAAGGGAATCAATCTACGAACTGGCATCATTTTTCATTGTCTGTGATCCCTCAAAGTTCTGCCGGATCAATTACTTCTCCGGCTCCCAAAAATAAAGGGGATCACTTCATCGCCTACATCCCTGAGACGAGGGGTATTTCACTGACCGGGCAATTAAAAAATACCGCAACCGGCATGTCAATTCCGGGTCAACGTATAAATCTTTCGATCATCGGAGAGGGACGGGATTTTATGGCTGCGGTGACCGACTCAACAGGTCATTTTTATTTTGCACTTCCTGACTACAGCGGTCATCGCGATTTGTTTCTATGCAGGGCTGAAGAAGATACGGTTGCTTCGCAATTGCTGATTGATAATGATTATTGTTCACTGCCTGTACAAATGCCGGCACCTGAGTTTAAGCTGACGGATGAAGAAAGGAATGTTGCATTGACCCTTGCACGGAATGAAGATATACATAGTCAGTATCAGCCTGATTCTCTTCGATGTCGGAAAACGGAGGTGGCAGAAGACATAACATTTTATGGAACGCCTTCTCATGTAATCCGGCTGGATGAATACATTTCATTGCCTTCGCTTGAGGAGTATTTGTATGAATTGGCAGGTGCGGTGAATGTGAAGAAGAAGAACAAGAAGAAATATTTCAAAGTAATAGGTGACAGGGCGGAAATGAATTACTATGATCCATTGGTCCTCGTGGATTATGTGGCTGTCAATAACATTGATAAGATCCTTGCGGCAACACCTGCTTCGATAGACAGGGTAGAAGTGATCAATGTACCTTATGTGAAAGGGGATATCACCTATGGTGGTATTGTGAGCATTATTTCGAAGAAAGGTGATTTCGGAGGCATTGATTTGCCGGCATCAGGCATTTTTGTCAACTATGATTTTTTTGCCGATGCTTGTGTTTGTGAAACGGAAACCCCGCTTCAAAGCAATTTTCCTGATGCAAGAAATACCGTGTATTGGAACCCGGACCTGGATATCACGAATAGTCGTGTACAATTAAATTTTACAGCACCTGATACTCCTGGTATTTATGATATAATACTCAGTGAAGAGACACCGGATGGAGTCAGCATCGTGCAAATGAAAACAATTGAGGTAAAAAGGGAGGAATAAAATCGTTCCTATTGTTTAACCACAACCCCTTGTTTTACAGCATTATCATTGATCACACGGTAGACATACACACCCGGTACATTGTCCTGAAGATGTATTTTTTCTGACTGCATCCCATTTGTGATCCATTGATGCTGCAGAGCCAATCTGCCTTGTGCATCAAAAAGGAAGAGTTGCATTTTTCCTGAGAGTTGATTTGTAGCTACTATAAATTCATCAGACACCGGGTTAGGGTATACGTTGATCTGGGAAGACGCAGTTTCATCATGGGTTGCAGTTGGAATTGCAAGAGCGGCCTGAACTGCTGCGAGTGCATCCACGCGTCCAAATCCATAAGTATTGTTTGGAACCTGTGATCCCGGGATATCACCACAATTCTGATCCGTTGTTTTTGGAACACATGTAGATTCAATGATGTTTTCGATGACTTCAACCTGTCCTGCGAGATCCGGATTTGCACAAATTACCAAAGCAACAAGACCTGCTACATGTGGTCCGGCCATACTGGTACCGGATGATTTGGTATAGCCCCCACCAAGTTTTACAGAGCGGACACGGACACCCGGCGCAGACACATTTGGTTTGGTACGATTGCTCCCGTCAATGATAACCGGTCCGCGACTGCTGAATCCGGCAATGGTATCATTCTCTGCTGTTGCACCGACAGTGAAGCTCGCTTCAAAAATGGCAGCAGGATCCTCGACGGAACTACAACCACTTCCTGAATTGCCGGCGGACAGAACTACTACGACACCTGCAGCTTTCAAATTGATTACAGCTTCATCAAGAATATTCCAGTTGGTAGAATCACATCCTTCTACAGCCGGGCATCCCCACGAATTGTTGATGACATGTGGTGATTTGGATGGATCCGGATTTTGATTGTTCAGATCTGTCGGAGCGAGGAACCATTGGAAACATTCGAGATAAGTGAAGGGTGATCCATTTCCTGATTCCATGTTGCGGCAACCACACCATTTTGATTCCGGAGAGACACCGATTTCGTTATCGCCTTCAAGACCAACCATTGTACCCATCGTATGTGATCCGTGTCCAAAATCATCGCAGGGTTCTTTTGAATCAAGACCGCATGGGTTGATGGAGTCATTTGACAAAGGACTGATCTCATGAATGGCGTCGTGCCAGTTGTAGTTGTGATCAACCGTATCGCGATCTGCATCATAACCCCGGTATTGATTCTTGATAGCTTCATGGTTCCACTGATAGCCGGTATCCTCACCACCTACTACGACTCCTGCTCCGCGGAAACCCATGTTCCAAACTTCATCGGCATTGATCATGTCAATACCCCATTCGATGGTCCTGCTTCCTCCGGCATCAGATGTTTCCGGCGTTGGAATTGAAATTTGAGCCGTGGCATCGTCAATTATTTTTCTGACATCTGTGCGTTGGGCAAATAATTTGATTTGCTCCAGATTGGCTTTGGCCCGTATGCCATTGACAATAAATAAATCTTCGTGTCGAATACTTAGTTCGTTCAACAGGGCGATCAGCCTTTGTTGCGAAGATGTTGCGTTTGCTTTTAGTTTATTGAATACATAATAGGCCTTCTCTTCTTTGGTCCTCAACTGATGGGCGCCGCTGATATCCGCTTTGTCAGAAAGAAGGATGAGGATTGGTGTTGATTGTCCATCTGCAGCACGGGTAAAAAGGGTAGGAGATACCTTCCTTTTCCAACTGTTATTCTCCTGTGCTGTAGCGATGCCAACCAGGGTTATGGCTAAAAGGGCCAGTGTGAGTCTTTTCATATATCTGTATCGGAGCCGGGTCTGAGCCGGTCAATTAACTTTCAATGCAAAGTTAGCTTAATCGTTGGACCTGGTTTCAAACTGCGCCAATCAATATGGATATTTTTTTTGGCTTAGTTTGGCTTAGTTGGGCATTGTTGGGCGTAGTTTTAAACTACGCCAATCAATCCAAACTCGCTGGGCGTAGTTTTAAACTACGCTCATCAATTTAAACTACGCTCATCAATCAGGGCATCGGCAAATAAATATCAAACGTCGCTCCCTGATTGACCTCTGAAGTAGCCGTAATCACACCGAAATGGTTGTCAACGATCTTCTTGACAATAGCTAGTCCAATTCCGGTTCCGACATAGGCAAGCTTACCGTGGAGTCGTTGAAACAATTCAAAAATCTTTTCACTGTATGTCTGTTCAAACCCAATTCCGTTGTCAGCCACACTGATATGGCAATACTTTTTATCTGCTTTTAATTTATCATTCTTCAGCTTTGATCCATTTACGATCTCACTTCTGATTTTGATATAGGGGGCTTTATCAGCCCTGGAAAATTTTAATGAATTGCTGATAAGGTTGTACAACATCTGACGGAACTGGAATGGAATGACATATGCATGACACATATTCGTTGCATCGATGGTAGCATGTTTTTCTTCCAGGTCTTCTTTGAGTTCGGTTTTGATTTCATCTACAATCAGGCCGAGGTCGGCATCTTCAAATTTTCGTTCGGCGGTATTGGTTCGTGAATACATCAGCAGGTCTTCAATGAGTGCCTGCATGCGTTCTGCCGCATGTTGCATCCGGCCGAAATGATCGCGCCCCATCTCGGAAAGATTTTCACTTTCCTTTTCCATGATACGAGTGGCAAAAGTCTGGATTTTTCGCAAAGGCTCCTGCAGGTCATGAGAAGCGATATAGGCAAAAGAAGCCAGGTCCGCATTGCTTTGGATCAGTTCAAGATTCTTTTTTTCAAGACTTTTCTGATATTCAAGCACTAAGGATTCTTGTTTTTTTTGATCTGTCAGGTCCGTTAGGACCATGCCTACCAGGTCCATTACCGGCTTGAGTGTGGTGAGCGAAATGTAAACCGGTATGATCCTTTTCTCCAGCCTGAGATTGATTTCTCCTTTACTTTTTCCGGAAAGGGCTTCATGAAATAATTTTGCAAATGCCGCTTTGGAGCCAGGATCCAAATAATCCTCAAATTCAGTACCAATAAGTTTTTCGTACGGAATTTTAAGAAGCTCTGCAAAATATTTATTGGTATACACTATTAAGCCCTCCTCTGTAAGGTTGACGGCACCTTCGCAAAACTCTTCGATGAGGTGTCGATAGGCATAGTCATTTGATTCGAGTGTGTAGACAACTGAAGTATCATCTTTGTTGATCGCAAAAGCATCCACTTCACCGGTCCTGATGGCATCGATCATGTGCTCGGCATCGTGAAGACGTTCTTCAAGTGCCTGTACCTCTGCTTTCCATTCTGATGCTGATTTCTCTGCCATACCTTAATCCCCAAATTTAATACCCAGCGCTTTCACAATTTTCTCCGTATCCGAAAGGGTGCCAATCAGTGTTTTTTTTGGCAAAGGCAATTGCTTGATGAGGGAAGGACTAAATACAATGTGTTGTTCGGATGCTGCTTCAGGATTTTTATAAATATCAATAATTTCTAACTCAAATGCATCTTTGAGAAAATCATCACATAACCTCTTGATATTTTCGATGGCCTCCATGGACTTGGGGGACATACCGGATATATAAAGCTGAAGGATCAGTTTTTCCGAAGTGATGAAGTTATGCGTAGACTTTTTTGTCATCAGATTTTAAGATCAGGTTGTAAGGCCCGGATATTTAAGCCTACCAGTACTTTTTCCTCATTTGACAAATCACCAATGATCTTTCTGATCGGTTCGGGAAATTTGCGAACCAGTGTAGGTATGGCAAATATCTGGTCCCCTTCGGCCAGTTGAGGCTGCTTTATCAAATCGATGACCTCAATGGAGTATTGACCTTCGAGATGCTCTTTACAATATTTATTGATGTTCTTTAAGGCCAGGATAGATTTTGGTGTCTGTCCGGCGATATAGAGTCTCAATTCCCATAAAACTTCTTTTGCCATCATCGGCTTATTTTATTTTGATTTGGTGGTAGATAATTTATTTTTTTGTTCGTTCAGGAAACGGATTCCTTTTGATGTTATTTCAAAAGGTTGATTGTTGTTTTCATGTCCCATACCGCGGGCTTTTATGATTAACAGATTTCTGCCTTTTTGGTTATCCCTCCTGCTGTTTTTTAATGCGATCCAGACATCAGATAGGGAGGAAACCATTTCAATGATCGAGTCAGAGCCTTCTTCGAGCACCTGATAGGAGAGGGAAGTGAACATTCCGTTTATACCCTGCATTTTTAGTGTATCCATAAGCCGGATCAGCATACCTCTTACCTCACTTTCACTGCCGATCGTGACAAGGCTGCTGATCGGATCGATGATCACAGTGTTTGGCTTAACCTCTGAGAGCAGTTTATTGATCGTCATCAAATGCATTTCAAGGCCCTGTATGGAAGGGCGTGAAGCATGTATGGTCAGTGATTTTGATTTTATATGTGGCTTGAGATTAATCCCGACGGTAGCAAGATTACGGACAAGCTGATCAGGTGATTCTTCAAAGGAAAAATACAATACCCGCTCACCACGCTTACAAGCCGACAAAGCAAAATAGGCAGCCAGCATCGTTTTGGAAGTCCCCGCGCCTCCCGTTATCAGTGTAGTACTGCCTTTGTAAAGGCCCCCTAAGGAAAACATACGGTCCAATGCCGGTAAACCGGTTGTTATGATTTCATTAGATGATTTATAATCCAGCTTTAAAGATGTGACCGGTATAACTGATATACCTTCATTGTCGATCAGAAAAGGATATTCATTTGTACCATGGGTTGATCCCCTGTATTTTACAATGCGTAAACGACGGGTAGCGATTTGATTGATCACTCTGAAATCAAGCAGAATAACGCAGTCAGAGACGTATTCTTCAAGGCCCTGACGGGTCAGCGAATTTTCTCCACTCTCTCCGGTGACCACTGCCGTAACACCTTTTTCTTTTAACCAGTTAAACAACCTACGGATCTCTGAACGCAGCAATGTTAGGTTAGTCATGCCTACGAATAAAGCTTCGATCGTGTCCAGTACAACACGTTTCGCCCCTATGGTATCAATCGCGTGATTGAGGCGAATAAATAAAGCTTCAAGGTCGTACTCACCAGTTTCTTCAATTTCGGATCTTTCTATGCGTACGTAATCAATTCTGAGTTTATTCTTGGCCTTTAGTGCATCCAGATCAAATCCCAGGGATTTAACATTGGTGGTGATGTCCTGGCTGGATTCTTCAAAAGTCATCAATACACCTGGCTCATTGTAATCTGTGATGCCTTTGACTAGATACTGAATGCCAAACAGGGTCTTACCGCAGCCAGCGCTTCCACAGATCAGTGTTGGTCTACCTTTGGGAAAGCCCCCGCCAGTGATTTCATCAAGCCCACTGATGCCGGTTGGCGATTTTTGAAATAATTCTTTTGTTACAACTTTCATTTGCTGATTTTTCGATTTGAAAATAGGGCAAAAAGACCGTCAGCGTATCGTAGGGAGCAGAAGGAATGGTAAGTAAAAAATTAGCCCGGTTTGAGGACAAACCATTCATGGGAGGCGGCTGGTTGGTTGTCAATGCAGGCGAGGGTTATGGCTTTGCGGATGAGTTGTTTTAGTTTATTGAATTCAGCGGGTTTTCGAATGTAAAAGTGGGCTCCCTTTTCATAGAGGACTTTTACGATTTCCATGTCAAAGGATGTTGAAAAAACAACAATCGGGAGATGCTTAAAATCATCAGAAAGCTTGATCTCCTTAAGACATTCAAAACCACTTCTGCGTGGCATATTCAAATCCAGAAAAAGTAAATCCGGAAGGTTATGCTGATTTTTTTCCAAATAGTTTAATAATTCCTCCCCGTCGTTTACTATCGTAAGTGTTGTATTCAAATCGATATCTGAGAGGGCTTCCTTAAAAAAAATACAATCATCCATGTCGTCGTCTGCAAGAAGCAGATTATGGCATATGTGGCTCATATATTAAAATACGATTTGTTTTTTGTCTCTAATAAACTTCCAATTTTCAAAAAGGTTTGAAAAAATAAAAAAAAACAGGTGAGCAAACAACCTGGGCAGATTATTGCTCACCTTCTAGATAGATTTTAATTCAATGGAGGATCAAAAGCGGTCCCTTCCTGATCGTCTGTTTGATACCTGTGTATCCCACTCACTACTGTCATTCCATCTGTTATCCCGATCCCCCCGGTTTCTGAAGTTACGGTCCTCATCATATCCACGATAGTTGCGGCCTTCATCTCTTCCTCCCTGGTTTCTTTCCTGGGAAGATCCATAGCCATCACGGCTATCATATCTTCTTTGGTTTCTTCCATCATCATGCATTCCGCCACGCTCTCCATTTTCAGCGCCAACTTTCCAGCACAGTGGGATCCGAAGCTTGGAATTCACGTGACTTGAAGTCGCGGC
>JADMIO011201685.1_pt1 | contig 66644 bp, 69 predicted proteins | sample 8958161 | NCBI WGS metagenome assembly JADMIO01 (sample SAMN16585339, study PRJNA669376) | soil metagenome | isolation source: Crop rotation soil | place: USA: Cullars Rotation, Alabama | collected 2011 | reverse complement strand
CGCGACTTCAAGTCACGTGAATTCCAAGCTTCGGATCCCACTGTGCTGGAAAGGTTCGGCGCGACATCCGCTGGAGTTGAAAACTATGATCGCAACGCAATGGCTGCTTGGATTCAAGCCATCGGTTCCATTGCAGCAATTGTTGGTGCTGTTTGGGCTGTCAAATACCAAGGCGATCGAGCATTGCGCGAACGGCGCGAGGCCTTTCTGGCCGTCGCAGAGGCTGCAAAGACACGGGCTGAAGAATTCGCTGCCCTTCTTGAACGGGATGATCCACGCCCAACGCTGGCGATGAGCTTCCATCAATCCATCATCGATGGCCTCGCGGGGGCACTTTCCGGCATCCCGGTTCATGAACTCAAATCCCGGGAGGGCGTAATCGCGATGCTGACATTGCGCGACCAGATAGTGTTTTTGGGCAGGAACATCCAGACGCTTCTTGATGGAGCGTGGGAACTTCCGGGCATGCGCCCGGTACTCGAAAATGCTCGGCAAGCACACCCCGACGATCCCGACTCCGTCGCAAAATTGGTCCGCGAAACAGAGAGGATTTTGGCCAACAATGCACTCGCAAACGTGAACCAGATTCGGGGTTGCCACGCAATATTGGCGCGAGACTCTTAGGCACGTATTTTTCGAGACCGCACCCAACGACCGTGGCCGCTTGCTACATGTAACCATCGGTCCTGTGCAGAAGCATCTCGATCGCGCACTTTCACAGCAGCAGCCCGTCACAGCTTCCACCCCGCCCCTCTCGGCGCCATGCGCAGCTCCGCCGCCCGGCGCAATCCCGCCTCCCAGCCGGTCAGCACACCGCGCCCGACAATCCGCGTCGTGTGAAACGTCTCGCGCGTGGCCACGAAATACTGCGCCATCCCGCCCATCACGAACGCGCATGCAAGATCTCCGTCGCGGGCCAGGTCCTTCAGGATCCTGCGGGCGACAGGCACCTTGATACCGAACCGGCTGGCAACCGCCGGTTCGTTCAGGCGGTCGCCCGGATTCGCCCGAAAATGTTCAAGGATCTGCTGCGCCAGTCTCTGTTGTCGTTCGACGGTCGGATGTATGCCCTTTCGCTCAAGCATTCAATGCCTCCAGACAATGGGAAGATTTGGGGGCGCTTGTTCGTTCGCAGCCGTGCATGTCACCCGCAGCCCTTTCCACACTGGCCCATGCTCATGCGGGCACAGCGGCAGTTCGAGCCGATGACGTTGCCTTGCGCCAGGTAATCCATGTACTCGGCGGTCGTGACGACCAATCCCAATGCATGCAGTACTGCCGCCAGCTTGGTGATGACGATGCCGGTGTCCCCGTTCTTGATCTTGTTGGGCATCGAATCGCTCCAACCGGTGGCGTCGCAGAGCTTGGCCTGGAGCCTGGGATCGCTGCACGCCTCACGCAGCTTCGTGAGGATGATGTCGTCGCCGGCCTGGGAGAGTGAGCTGTTCATGGCTGTTCCGGAGCGTTCGCTACGTGGGGAATGCAGGCGAACACGCGAGTCCGTACTCTGCAGGGGTGATGAGGGTGCGCCTGCCCAGCCGTCAGCCGCTGTCGGCGACCGCTCACGAATCGCAAAAAGCTGGTTCTTACGATGCGGAACTCAGACCGTGGCCGTCGTGGTACCAGTGCAGACTTCCATCTTCCTCTAACCGGTAGAGACCACATGACAGAGCTGACTGTTGTTCCAGAACGATCTCGACACAACAAGCGCCTGACGCGCGGCAGGCGTTGGGGCATATCCGCAGCCCTGAACGCCCTGCCGGCGGGGCTCGCATATATCTGGATCGAACTGGGATCCTTCGCGGCCGGTGCGCTGTTCCTGGCCGTGACCGCCTTGGGCTTTTCCGGCTCGCTGCTGCTGCTTGCGCTGACCGCCGGCACTTCGCGGTTATGGGGCAAGGCGCCACTCATCGATTGCACGCTGTTTCGGCCGCCCGTAGTGCTTGCCGTCGGGCACGTGTTGGCGCTGGCGATCTGGGCATGGACGCTGGCCGCGCACGCGCGGCCGTACGCCGCGCTGGCATTCGGTTCGATGGCGGTGTCGTGGGCGCTGATCTGGCTTATCCCGGTGACATGGAAGCCACCCGCGGATGACGCCAGTGAATCCCTGCGGTAGCTGCGGTGGCGGCGGATCACGCAACCTCCTTCGAGGGTGGCGATTCAGCCGATCCGGCCGGCATACCGCTCTCGCGCAGATAGCGCCAGCGATCCGCCAGATCTGGCCGCAGCCGCTCGCAGGTCACGCCGGTGGCCTTCTCAATCAACGGGCAGTACTCCGCCGGGATGCCCAGCGGGCTGTTCAGCCACTTCTGGAAGTGCGCCTGCTTCTTCGCGCAAAGCGCGGCGAGCTTTGACTGAGAGCCGGCGATCTGCGCGGCTTCCAGCAACGCATCATGCGATTGGTTCTTTTCCATGCGCCCAATATATAACCATAGTTATCATCGAGTCAATAACCATGGTTCTTTGACGGGATACAACCATAGTTATATGGTGACGGCCATGGACACACTGGCCGAACGACTACGATTTGCCCGCACCGAAAGGGGCCTCTCGCAAGCTGCGCTTGCCGAGAAGGTAGGCTTGTCGCAGCCGATGATCAGGAAGATCGAGTTGGGTTCGGAGACGTCGAAAGTCGTTGAACTGGCCGTTGCCTTGCGCGTGCGCCCCGAGTGGCTGGCCACGGGCGAAGGCGACATGGAAAAGCGCCCCAACGTCCTTGTTTCTCACTCGATCCATGACAGGGAACTGATCAGCGCCCTGGAACGGCTGCTGCAAGCAGCGTCGGTTTTGGATGCCGAGAAAGTCCATGGCATCGCGAACATGATCGAGGCAATGCAGGGCACACGTTCCGCCGAAGCATCCGCACCCACATCAGCAAGCCAGGTCGCCATCCGTACGATTCATCCGAATGGCGAGATCGAGGAAACATCGTTGGATGGTCCGCCACCAGCCAGACGCAGAAGCGCACCGAGTAAATAAAACCGCCAGCCCGGCGGTTTTTTTTCGCCCCCAGGAATCGGAAAAGTTCGAAACTGCGGCAGACCGTCGCAGCTCTCTCATACCAATGAAGAAGGCTCGCGAAAAATGAACTACGTGTGCATGCGCCATGCGCCACCATTGCAGGCTTGCCTTGAACGGCCCACGAAACCCATGCCGGTGCAAAGCTCTGGGGCCCACCCTACGCGCCCCTGACATACGCCGTGGGAGAGGTCGTCCGTGTTGACGCGTCCCGTTGGAAAAATCACAAAGGCAAAGACCACGCCTGCTCAGAAAAGGGACAACCCACACCTGCCGACGCCGTCGGGCGCGTTCCTTCCCGCTCGCCTGTAAAGCGTGGCCTGCTCGCCGCGCAGCTGCTGCCGGACGGGCGACTGCAACTCATGGTCGAGGGACATTTTCTGACCGACCCCGTCGCAGCGATGGCCGCAGCCATCCAGCTTGCCGACTACGCTCGATCCCTCCACGAGCGCACGAAAAAATAACTTAGGTTATTGACAGACAAATAACCATGGTTATATTCTGCATCCACCGACACACACCGATGGATGCGACATGGACCACCACCAAGCAGCAGACCTGATCGCCGCCGACTTGCAGGTCGGCGCTGTGGAGCCGTATTGCTCGGGTGAGCAAGCGATCGAATACCTCGGCGCGATCCTTGCGGCGGGCTACATCCGCCGCCTGCCGGACGAAGCTCCCGCCCGACAGGTGTCGCGCTCCCATGAACGGATGGGTGCACGCGCTCACGCCGTCTTCGACGAGCTGGTCCAGGCCAACACTCAGCGCGTGGCCGACGAAGCAAACGCCGCCGCGCGGCACGCGCGCTCTGACGCAAGGGAACAGCTCACGGACCGAGGCGCGGCATGAGCACCGGCAACCGGAGACCAGCTGAGCAGAAACGCCCTGCCCTGTGCCGCGCTGCCGCGCAACTCATCGTCCTCTGGCTGGCCACCACCGCCGGGCTCGGCGTGGTGTTCCTTGTCTATGCCGCGGCCACCGACGAGCCGCTGCGCATCCACCCCACCGCACACCGGAGATCGACATGAACGGCTCCATCACCTGGGAGGCATGGATCCGCGCGCAGCGCGCCGCCGGCTTCCGCCTGACTGGTCGCTGGCTTGCCAGCGGCGAACCGGAACTCGTTCGTATTCACTGAGGAGCGCATCGCATGAACGCACGCGAAGAATGGCTGCAGCGGCGAATGTCCGGCATCGGCGGCTCGGATGCCGCCGCCGCAGTCGGCCTCTCCCGCTTCAAGACCCCGTACGAGCTTTACCTCGAGAAGCGTGGCGACCTGGCCGCAGAGGATCTCGACGGCGTGGAGCACATCCGCTTCGGAAATTTGATGGAAGAAATCATTGCGCGCGAGTATGCGCGGCGTAATGGGGTCAAGGTCCGCCGGCGCAACCAGATCATCGCGCATCCGAAATTTCCATGGATGCTCGCCAACGTCGATCGCCTGGTCGAAGGCCAGCGTGTAGGTCTCGAATGCAAGAACGTCGATGCGATGGCCTTCCGGTTCGGCGAATGGGGCGAACCCGGGACCGACGAGGTGCCCGAGGAATATCTGCTGCAGTGCCATCACTACATGGTTGTGCTCGACTACCCCGAATGGCACCTCGCCGCCTGCGTGGGCGGCAATCAGCTGAAGACGTTCATCATCGGCCGCGATCCAGAGCTTGAAGAGATGCTGGTCGAGCAGGAATTGGCCTTTTGGCAAAGCGTCCAGAGCGGCCAGCCACCCGATCTGGACTACCACCATCGCACGACCGGCGCCCTTCTCAGGCGCCTGCATCACACAATTGGCGAAGGCGAGGTTGATCTCTCCGCGCTCGACCATTGGCACCGCGTCCGCACAGACGCCAAGCAGGCCGTCGCGCGCTACGAAGCCGCCATCGCCGCAGCGGATAACCGCTTGCTCGAAGCCATGGGCGCCGCCGCCATCGGCAAGCTGCCGGACGGGACGTTCTATCGGCGCAAGGAAATCAACCGGAAGGGTTACGTGGTCGAGCCGTCGACATACATCGACTTCCGCCACGCCAAACCCACGAAGAGCAAGAAGACCGACACCACCGACCAGGACGCAGCATGACGGACCTTCAGACCACCCTCCTCCCGCCGGCGCAACCCAATGCGCCGGATCTCAACGCCGCGTCCATGATCGTCGACGCTGCCACTATCGAATCGATCGACCGCGTGGCCCGCGTCATGATGACCGGCCGCTCCACCGTACCAAAACACCTGCAAGGCAACCAGGGCGATTGCTTCGCCGTCGTCATGCAGTCGATGCAATGGGGCATGAACCCGTTCTCGGTCGCCCAGAAAACCCATCTGGTAAACGGCACACTCGGCTACGAGGCCCAACTCGTCAACGCCGTCATCACGAACCGCGCGCCGATCAAGTCCCGGCTCAATTACGAATGGTTCGGAGACTGGGATCGCATCGCCGGCCGCTTCAAGGAAGTGCCGGCCCGCAACAATCCCGACGAGAAGCGCATCGTTCGTGACTGGCTGATCGAGGATGAAAAGGGGCTCGGCATCCGCGTCTGGGCTACCTTCCGCGACGAAGACCAGCCGCGCGAGCTGCGACTTCTGCTGTCGCAGGCCGGCGTCCGCAACTCTCCGCTCTGGGGACAGGACCCCAAGCAGCAGCTCGCCTATCTGGCCGTCAAGCGATGGGCGCGGCTGTACTGCCCCGACGTGATCCTTGGCGTCTATACGCCTGACGAACTGGAATCGCCCCTGCCACGGCCGGAACGCGACATGGGCAAGGTGGAGGACGTCAGACAGCCTGAGGCCCCTCCCGCCAGTAGGGCAAGCCGGGTCAAGGACAAGCTGCAGTCGCGGGCTGGACAGGCGACCGACGTTTCTTCGCGGACCGCTTCGACATCGGCCCCGGCTCTCGACGAAGTGCTGGGCGCCATCGGCGCGGCGAAGAACAGTGCCGAATTATCGGCCGCTGGACAGCTGGCCAGCCAGATGCCCGACGGTCCGGACAAGGACCGGGCGCGCAAGGCTTATGACGAGAAGCTGAAGGCGGGAAAGGCTAGTGCTGCAGCGGCGGCGCAAGATCCCGCGTCATCGCCCGCCGCCACGCCCGACGACGGCGACGACGTCCTGACTTACGCGCAAGTCATGGACGCATTGCACAAGGCGACAACCGTAGACGCGCTCAACCTCGCTGCTGACTTGATCCGGTATGTGCCCGATGTGGGCCAGCAGGAGGAGTTGCGGGTGGAGTTTGAGGGGTTGAGGGGGCGCTCGGAATGATGGGAATCGCGATGTCCAGTTCCAGACGAGCAGTTTCGACCGGCAACCGCACACCTTTAGCTTCCCGTCACAAGGTAGATCTTTACCCTGGCTGCCCGCCCACAATCATCATGGGCTTCACTCAAGTGCTTGAGAGCTTCGGCAAGCTGCTCATACCAAAAATGAAGGCTGGCCTTTTTTTCCTGCCCACTATACGAACAGACGTGGTCGGCTCGAACCAAGAAATCATGTTTGACCAGATGGATGCAAGCCAACGCAGCGGCGAGCTTCTCGGCAATGTTACCCGGGAGAGGGACCACGGCCTCAATTTCCTCGCGGGCTACGGCGTCGTCATGCACATGCGCGCAGCACTCCTTCATCTTCGCAATCATCTGCGGACTCGGGTCGACGATCGTAGCTTCACGAAATGCCTCGGTAGCCACGGCAAGATACATCCTGAGGCGCGTAAGTCGAACCGCCAGGCCAGAAGCATTTACCCGAGCAATCTCGATCAGTTCCCTGCGACGCCGACGGCTTTCGTGCGTCGCAATCCATACTGCGCCGACAATTGCTGCAATCGACCCGACTGCTTGAACCCAGCTCGCCATCAGATCGGGGTTATAAGGGTCCGTCCCAGCAGATGTCGCACCGTAGACCGAGACAAAGATCACGGCGGCAATACTGCCCAGCACACCCAAGACAAAGCGCCAGTTCTTCATTCTTCCTCCCGTCAAAAATGCGGGGAATCCTAGCATGAGCGCACGGATCGAAAACCGGGTCTACAACAGCTTCGGCTTCTGCTGCGGCCTCGGCGGTGGCGCCAAGGGCTTCAAGAAAGCCGTCTCCCGCGTCGGCAACATGATCGGCACCTGGAGGTGCATCGGCGGCATCGACAACGATCCGGCTGCCGCGCGCGACTTCGAGACACTTGTGGGCGTGCCGTGCACGGTGATGGACCTGTTCACCCGCGAGCAGTACACCGCCTTCCACGGCGCCGAGCCGCCGGCTGGCTGGCGCGAGGCCACGCCGAACGACATCGTCAGGGCGGCTGGCCACCAGCACCCGCACTGCGTGTTCATCTCCAGCCCGTGCAAGGGCGCGTCCGGGCTGCTGGCGGAGACCCTGAGCCGCACGCCCAAGTACCAGGCCCTGAACGAGCTGACGCTGCGCTGCGTCTGGCTGATGTGCGAGGCGTGGAAAGACGACCCGGTCGAGTTGATCGTGTTCGAGAACGTGCCGCGCCTGGCATCACGTGGCCGACACCTGCTCGACCAGATCGGCCAGATCCTGCGGCACTACGGCTACGCGGTGAACGAGACGACGCACGACTGCGGGGTGATCGGCGGCCTGGCCCAGAGCCGGAAGCGCTTCCTCCTGGTCGCGCGCCACACCGCCAAGGTGCCCGCCTTCCTGTACGAGCCGCCTGTGCGGCGCCTGCAGGGTGTCGGTACCGTGCTCGGCCGCATGCCGCTGCCCGGCGATGCGACTGGCGGCCCGATGCACCGCGTGCCCGCGTTGCAGTGGAAGACGTGGGTACGCCTGGCGTTCGTCGAGGCCGGCAGCGACTGGCGCAGCTTGAACAAGCTGGCGGTGCAAGACGGCTATCTCAGCGATTACCTGATCCTCCCCGAGCGCCGCGGTGGCCATCTGGGTGTGTTGGACTGGCACGAACCGGCTGGTACCGTGGCCGGCGAGTCGCTGCCGACGAACGGCACATTTTCGGTGGCTGATCCGCGCGGCCCAGCTGACACAGCCCAGTACCAGCAGTATGGCGTGCTGCGTTGGGGCGAGCCATCCGGCGCCATCATCGGCGTGAAGTCGCCCGGCCAAGGGACGTTCAGCGTCGCGGATCCGCGCCATACCGGCCCAGCCAAGCACAACAACGAATACCGGATCGTCCCGTGGGCAGAACCCGCCGGCGCGGTCACCAGTGCGCATGGCACCGGCCAATGCGTGGCAGACCCGCGCCGCGATGGCCCGACGTTCGGGAAGTACGCCGTCACGCCCTGGAACGATGCCACCGGCACGGTGATCGCCGGTAGCACCACCGGTCAGGGCGCGTTTGCCGTGGCCGACCCCCGTCCCGGCATCCGCCGCGAGCGCGGCGACAACTACCTGACCGGCGGCCACTACGGCGTCGTCGGCTGGGATCAACCCAGCGGCGCGGTATCCGCAGCGGCCAGCCACGACAACGGCCGCTGGTCAGTAGCCGATCCCCGCCTGCCGGCCGCCAACGAGAAGGTGGTGGCCATCATCCGCGCGCTGGATGGTACGTGGCACCGCCCTTTCACTACGCTGGAACTGGCCGCCCTGCAGTCACTGATCGAGCCGGAGGAGTATCTGGAACTGGACGGCCTGAGCGATCAGGCCTGGCGCGAGCGCATTGGGAATGCTGTCCCACCCGATGCTGCGCAGGCCATCGCAGAGGTGATGGGTACTACGTTGATGCTGGCTGAGACGGGGGAGACGTTCATGCTGTCGGCGACGCCGGTTTGGGTGAGGTCGGTGGCGGTGGCTTTGACTGTGGCGCAGCAATCGGAGCCGGCCTGATGCTACCCGTTATTCACAAACGTACCGAATTCTTCAAAGTTCGATGCATCAATGACGAACTTGGCGGTATTCGGTTGCCCACCCTTATCGTTCCAAAGTTTGGCAGCGCGGCCTTCAATTTTGGTCCGAATAGCGTCAAAAATCTGCTCATTGCTACCCGAAAGCCTCTCTCTCTGGGCAATGTTAAGGAGAGCATTTCGATCGGCTTTGCCCTGGTAGATCGTTCGTTTGTCCGACCGAGTAACCAGAAGCTGGAAGCGAATTCCATCAAACCCATCATTCGGCACTTCCACGATCGAGAAGCTTGTCGTCGGTGTCATGGCGTCTCCTTGAAAGGTAGAGGCATCCTAGCATGCTGACCGACCACTGTTTCCAAGGCGACTGCCGCGACGTCATGCGATCGCTGATCGCAGACGGCGTCCGCGCGCAGTGTATTGTGACCAGCCCGCCGTATTGGGGCCTTCGCGACTATGGACATGCCCGCCAGCTTGGACAAGAGCCCACCCTGTACGAGTTCGTGGCCAACATGGTCGAGGTGTTCGACCTGTGCCGTGAACTGCTGGCCGACGACGGCACCCTGTGGCTGAACATGGGGGACAGCTACGCCGGCAGCCGCGCTGCGGCCGGTGACAGCAGCTCGAGTAACAAGGGCAACACCACGTCGAAAGGCTTTCCGGCCGGCATGACTGCGAGCCGCCGCCGCGACGACGCGCTGATCCCGCGCAGCGACGTCCGCGTGGAGGGGCTGAAGGCGAAAGATTTGGTCGGCCAGCCGTGGCGCATTGCCTTCGCGCTGCAGGACGCCGGCTGGTGGCTGCGGCAGGACATCATCTGGCACAAGCCGAACCCAATGCCTGAAAGTGTGCGTGATCGTTGCACAAAGGCGCACGAATACCTGTTCCTGCTGACGAAGTCGGAACGCTATTACTTTGATGCGGAGGCGATCAAGGAACCGGCCACATACGGCCCGACGCCGACGGGCATTGGGTTCGGCCATGGTGTTGGCGCCGCCGCCCGAGAGCGCGACCGCCTCCGCATACCCGGTAACGTCAACCCGGCCAAGGGCCAGGCCGCCTACGAAGCTGGCGACGATCGCCACCGCACGAAGGCAGGCCTTCAGGCCTACGCTAACAAGGTACGAGAGAGCGTGAGGCGTGGCAATTTCGAAGGGAAGACGAATGACCTACCTGGCCGCGAGTCCTTCCGGGCCATCACCGAGATGCGCAACAAGCGAAGCGTATGGACGATCTCTACCAAGCCATACAGCGGCCCACACTTCGCCACCTTCCCCGAGGCCCTGGTAGAACCGTGCATTCTGGCGGGCAGTCGCCCCGGCGACATCGTCTTCGACCCGTTCATGGGCTCGGGCACGGTGGCCAGCGTCGCCCAGCGGCTCGGCCGTCGGTGGATCGGTGCGGAATTGAATCCTGAGTACATCGCCCTGCAGGCCGAGCGGACGCGACAGATGGGGCTCTCGCTGAAGGCTACGCAGTGAAATTAGCTCTCACCCGAAATGGCCTTCCAATCCGCCGGTTTCTCCCCCGTTCGCCACTCAAGGGGCGGATCGTCGTGTTCCGTGCCCTGATACATCCGGTTGCCACAAACCGAGCATTTCCACTGGTCGTACGCCTTCTCCATTTGACCGCGGGGAGCGCCAAACGCGCCCACGCCAGATGCCACCAGACCCGAATGGGGCAAAGCCGTCGACGGCATTCCCGCCAGATCGTTGCATTGCTCACACAGTTCCATAGCGCCTCCTTTATTGTTCGGGAAATCCTAGCATGACCGAAACTCGCATTCTGCCCACCAAGGCTATGCCCATCCGACAGCCGTGGGCTTGGCTGATCGTCAACGGTCGCGAGGATCAAAAACCGTGCCTCGGTGTCCGGGCACCGCGGCCCGAAGCTGCTCCGCGCTGCCAAGCGCATTACGCGTGCCCGCCAAGCTGGAGCTTGCCGGCGTCCGCGCCGCATATCGCCGCCGCGCCCAAGCCGCGCACCCCGACAGACCCGGCGACTCGCACGACGAAATGGCCTGGCTCACCACAGCCATGCGATAGCGGAACTGGAACTGGCATGAGACCTCAACCGTTGCCCTTCTCAAACCAGTCGGTGTTGAGCGGCCTCATTGACCCGCCATCAAGGGCTTTTTGCCGCCGAAGTGTGAAATACGCCAGGGCGCAACCAATGACGCCTAGCGCCAAGCCAACAGCGATTCCGGCGACACAGGCTGCCGCATCGCATGTCGCTTCGGATTTCGTCTCTTGGTCCATCTCGGTCTCCCTGTGGATGATCAGACCTCCTGCCCCGATCCAGTATGGGTGACCACAACAAATGATCCAAGCAGCAGCACGTATTAACCGATAGCCCGGTAGCACCGGGAAAACCCTATGGAATCCCTGACACTGTCGAAAGACGAGATCATCGAGGCCACCGGATATCGCCGCTCGGCCGAACAACTGAACGCGCTGCAGAAGGCAGGCATCCCCGCCGACCGTCGCCCGGATGGCAGCGTGCGGGTGTGGCGCCACCATATCGCCGGTGTCGGTGCCCAAAAGCAACAGAAGCCCGCTCGCAGGCGACCTGAACTGGCCTCCGACAGGAAAGCAGCATGATCGGCAGGCGAAAAAAGGCGTCCCCCCTTCCCTCACGAGTCTACGAGAAGAACGGAGCCTGGTACTTCGTGGATATCAGGCGCAAATGGCACAAGCTGTGTCGGGTGAGCGAGGGCTGACGCGGCTGTATTCGGAACTGGCTGCGCTGAACCGCGATGCCGAGCAAAAAAACGAAGGCACGATGCCGGCGTTGATCGATGCATGGCTGTTGGCCAAGCTCGCCAACTACTCAGGCAAGACTCAGGAGGAATACCGGCGGATGGCCACGTTCATCAAGTCGGAATTCGACGCCGAGTGGCGCGTAGAAGACGTTGAGCCCAAGGACGTGGCGCGGTTCCTCGACAAGCACTTTGAGTCGAAGGCGAACACCAGCAACAAGTACCGTGCGCTCCTGTCGGTGATCTTCACGTTCGCCGTGCGCAAGGGGCTCCGCAACGCGAATCCGGTCAGCGAGGTGGCCGGCGCCACCGAGAGGAAACGGGACCGGTACATCACCGATGATGAACTGGACGCGGTACGTGCAGCGGCCCTTGTCGGCAATGACGACAAGCCGACGCCATCAGGGCCCGCCATCGTGGCGCTGATCGACCTGGCTTACCAGACGGCCCAGCGCATCGGCGACCTGCTGGCACTGAACTGGTCGGACGCTTCCGATGACGGGATCATGTTTCACCCGGCCAAGACGGTGAACAGCTCAGGCGTGCGGATGCTGGTTGAGATGACGCCGGACCTGAAGGCTACGCTGGAAGGCGCCAAGGCTGGCAAGGTCAAGGCCATCGGCCCGGTGATCTGCACCCAGGCGGGTGGGCGCTTTACCTACAGCGGGGCTCAGACGGCATGGAAACGGGCGTGCCAGCGAGCGCGGCAGCGGTATGAAAAGAGGTGCGCGGAGAGCGGGGAAACGGCTGATCCGCGACACCTTGTAGGGATGCATTTTCATGACCTGCGGGCGAAGGCGCTCACAGATCTGAGACGACAGGCGGGCGCTGCAGCGGCGCAAGCGTTGGCTGGGCACACTACGGCGGAGATGACGGCACACTATACGAAAGCGCGAGAGGTGGAGCGCGTAACGCCGGTCGCCGTGAAAAGGCTTAGGAGCTAGTTACCGTTCTGAGCCAACACGCCAGCCTTCCGTAGCCTACGCAAAGCGTCGTTGACCGAGGTCTCTAGCATGGTGTGTCCCTGCTTCAGAACCCCTGCATATTGCGTGAGTACAGACAGGTGGGAGCCCGCGATATTTTGAGTAGCTGGCGTGGGGTTCTGGAGCGCGATAGAATGGGCGTTTTCGAAGCGTTCAACTAAGCCATTATTCAGCCGGAACGAATCGATCAAGCCTTTGGCTCGGGAATAGGCAACGATAAGGGATTTTCGCAGGTCGTCATCCCGGAGGTGCCCGATAAACACCGCGTTGCTATTGAAGACAACGAAATAGTCGTTTGAGACTGGCCAGTATGCCCTGAATGGCTGATTCGCCGGCAACGCCAGGATGGCGTTTCCGACCGTCAGCAGATACTGTTCCCAAAGAGTCTCGAGCTCATCGTGAATCGCCCTGAGGATTGCCGCGTGATGCCGATCTTCACGTTCTTCCTGGCCTTTCTCCGCGCTGGACAGCTGCCACTTAGCGCCAACCAGGGTTGCGATTCCGCCAACGACTGCGCCGATAAGTCCGGAAACGAGATTGCCCCAATCCATGTCCCCATCCGCTCAAGTTAGACAACCAAGGCCAAGTTAGACAAAAGGCCCGACAGGGAAAACCTGTCAGGCCTTTCTATATCTGGTCGGGGCGAGAGGATTTGAACCTCCGACCACCTGCACCCCATGCAGGTACGCTACCAGGCTGCGCTACGCCCCGAAGAAGAACGAGATTATATCAGAGCCGACAGTAATGGCTAGTGGTTTGCAGTTAATTTATTCGTGCTTCGCGATCTGCTTCAGTTGCGCCAGCAGATGCTGGACTTCCACCAGGTCGCCGCGCAGCGTGTTCAGGTCGACCGACAGCATCGGCGGTTGCACTGCGGCGTCGGATTTGGCTTCGACCGCTTCGTCCGGCATGGCGGCGGCGACGCCATGATGACGCCCTTCATCCAGCCGGTTGCGCGCACCGTTGATCGTGAAGCCTTGCTCGTAGAGCAGTTCGCGAATCCGTCGGATCAGCAGGACTTCATGGTGCTGGTAATAGCGGCGGTTGCCGCGCCGTTTCACGGGCTTGAGCTGCGTGAACTCCTGCTCCCAATAGCGCAGGACGTGCGGCTTGACGGCGCAAAGCTCGCTGACTTCACCGATCGTGAAATAGCGTTTTGCGGGAATCGGCGGCAGCGCGACGCGCTCGCTGGATTTTTCCGTCATGGGATGGAGAAGCTGATGTCAGCCCCGTCAGGGGCGAGACGCGGTTGGCGCGACGCGCGCGCAGCATTGCAGGATACAGACAGCCGCCGCCCCGGGCAATCCAACCGATGTGGCAAATTGATACAGATGTCTGTGCGCCGCGACGGTCATCGTTCGACAGGCGGCTGACACGCGGGGCGTCAGGTCCTGCCGCGTCGTCAGCCCGGAAGCGCCACGTCGGCGCGTTCCTCGACCAGGCTCTTGAGCTTCTGGCTTGCGTGGAACGTCACCACACGGCGGGCGGTGATCGGAATGATCTCGCCCGTCTTGGGGTTGCGGCCGGGACGTTGGGCCTTGTCGCGCAACTGGAAGTTGCCGAAGCCGGACAGCTTCACGCTGTCGCCCTTTTCCAGGGCTTCACGAATCACGTCGAAGAAAGCCTCGACCATATCCTTCGATTCGCGCTTGTTCAGGCCGACCTGGTCGAACAGCATTTCTGCGAGTTCGGCCTTGGTCAGGGTAGGCACCTCGGTAGCGCGGGCTTCCGGCGATGCATCGTCGAAGGAGGCAGCATGCCGGTCGCTTGCCTCGCCCAGGTCTGCAGCATTCATGGAAATCGCGTCTCGATCGTTCATCCTTGATCGCTCTCTTGAATCTGTCTGGCGATCCGCCCGGGAGCTGTGCCCGGGCGCTCCAACTGCGATGGTGGTTTAACCGCGCAGACGGGCTTCGAAGCCCGCTGTCAGCGCGTCGACCATGCAACGCACCGCGCTGTCGACTGTCTCGTCCTGGAGGGTCGCCCCAGTATCTTGCAACGTTACCCGGAAGGCAAGACTTTTCTCGTCGGCACCAATTGACGCCGACGCCGCCTTGGGACGGAACTCGTCGAACAGCACCAGGCTCTGGACAAAGTGGCCAGAGCCTGCCTTGTCCAGCGCCGCGCGCATGGCATCGATCATGTCCTGCACGCGCACCTGCTGCTTGACCACCACGGCCAGGTCACGCACGGCCGCCGGGAACTTGGAGATTTCCGTGTACACCGGCAGGCCCACGTCGCGCAGCGCGTCGAGCTCCAGCTCGAACACGACCGGCGCGTTGGTCAGCTCGTACTCCTGCAGCCAGCGCGGGTGAATTTCACCCACCACGCCCACGGACTTGCCGCCGACGATCACGCGCGCGGCGCGGCCCGGGTGCAGCGCGGGATGCGCCACCGGCTCGAAGCGCGGCGTGCGCGGATGGAACAGCGCCTCCACATCACCCTTGATGTCGAAGAAGTCCACCGGGCGCGTTGCCACACCCCATTGCTCCTCGAATGCCGGGCCGTAGGCGATGCCCGCCGCCATCATCGGCTGGCGATAGCCGGCCACGGTCAGGCCGCCGTCGGCCACGCTGGCGTCGCGGTGGAACACGCGGCCCACCTCGAACAGGCGCACGCGCGCCGCCTTGCGGTTGAGGTTGTAGCGCACCTTGTCGACCAGGCCACCGATCAGCGTCGAACGCATCACTGCCAGCTGGCTAGCGATCGGGTTCAACAGGCGGATCGGGTTGTCATTGGCGGCAAAGTCGCGCTCCCACTGCTCTTCCACGAAGGCGAAGTTGATCACTTCGTTGAAGTCGCGCGCGGCCAGCGCGTGGCGCACCACGTGCTGCGAGCGGCGGCCTTCGTTGGTCGGGCGCATTTCGCTTTCGGCGATCGGCGGACGGGCCACGATACGCTCGAAGCCGTAGATCCGCGCCACTTCCTCGATCAGGTCTTCCTCGATCTCGATGTCGAAGCGATAGCTCGGCGGCGTGACCTCGAACACCTCGCCATCCGCGCCCTGCGAACGCGTGAACGGCAGGTTCAGGCGCTGGAACACATCGGCGATCTCAGCCGGCGACAGTTCGATACCCAACACGCGCTCGGCGCGCGCCACGCGCAGGGCCACCGGCTTGCGTTGCGGCAGGTTGACGATCTGGTCGTCCACCGGGCCGGCCTGGCCGCCGCAGATATCAAGAATCAGCGCGCTGATGCGTTCGATGTGCTCCACCGTCGTGGCGTAGTCCACGCCACGCTCGAAGCGATGCGCGGCATCGGTCGAGAAGTTGTAGCGGCGCGCGCGACCCTGGATGGCGTTGGGCCACCAGAACGCGGCTTCCAGATAGATGTTCGTGGTGTCCAGCGACACGGCGGTGCTGTCGCCGCCCATGATGCCCGCCAGGCTTTCGATTTCCTTGTCGTCGGAGATCACGCCAACCTGCTCGTCCACCTCGACGGTGTTGCCGTTCAGCAGCTTGAGCTGTTCGCCCTTGCGGCCCCAGCGCACGTCCAGCCCGCCGTGGATCTTGTCCAGGTCGAACACGTGCGATGGTCGGCCGAGTTCGAGCATCACGTAGTTCGAGATATCGACCAGTGCCGAGATGCTGCGCTGACCCGAACGCTCCAGGCGCTGCACCATCCAGGCCGGCGTGGCCGCCCGGGCGTTCACGCCGCGGATGATACGGCCCGAGAAACGGCCACAGAGGTCGGGCGCCGAGATCCTGACCGGCAGCTTGTCCTGCAGCGTCACGGCCACCGGCGACATGTCGGGCAGCGTCAGCGCGGCACCGGTCAGCGCCGACACCTCGCGCGCCACGCCGTGGATCGACAGGCAGTCCGCCTTGTTCGGCGTCAGCTTGATCGTGAAGACCTGGTCGTCAAGGTCCAGGTACTGGCGGATGTCCTGGCCCACCGGCGCGTCGTCCGGCAGCACCAGCAGGCCGCCGTGATCTTCCGACAGCTTCAGTTCGCGGGCCGAGCACAGCATGCCGAAGCTGTCCACGCCGCGGAGCTTGCCCACCTTGATCTCGAACGGCTTGCCGCCCTCTTCGGCAGGCGGCAGCACGGCGCCCACCAGCGCACATGGCACCTTGATGCCCGGCTTCACGTTGGGCGCGCCGCAAACGATCTGCAGCGTCTCGCCGGTGCCGACGTCCACCTGGCAAACGTTCAGGCGGTCGGCATTGGGATGGCGTTCGGTCGCCAGTACGCTGGCCACCACGATCTTGTTGAACGGCGGCGCAACCGGGCCGACCTCTTCCACTTCGAGGCCGGCCATGGTCAGGCTGTGGGACAGCGCGTCGGTCGAGATCTTTTCAGGATTGGCGAATGTGCGAAGCCAGGATTCCGAGAATTGCATGGCGCTTCTGATCCGGTAGGTATTCTGTGATGTCTTTGACGATATGCGGGCCGCGGCCTGCGACGATCAGGCGAACTGGCGCAGGAAGCGCGCGTCGCCCTCGAAGAACAGGCGCAGGTCATTGATGCCGTAGCGCAGCATCGTCAGGCGCTCCAGCCCGGAGCCGAACGCGAAGCCGATATAACGCTCGGGGTCGAGGCCCATGTTGCCCAGCACGTTCGGGTGAACCTGGCCCGAGCCGGAAATTTCAAGCCACTTGCCATTGCCAAAGGCCATGTCGATTTCGGCTGACGGCTCGGTGAACGGGAAGTACGAGGGGCGGAAGCGCACCTGGATGTCGTCGCGCTCGAAGAACTTGCGCAGGAAATCGGTGTACACGCCCTTGAGGTCGGCAAAGCTGACATCCTCGCTGATCCACAGGCCTTCCACCTGGTTGAACATCGGCGAGTGCGTGGCGTCGCTGTCCACGCGATAGGTGCGGCCCGGGCAGATCACCTTGATCGGCGGCATCGGCTTGCCGGCGTACTTCTGCACGTGCATGCGGGCGTAGCGCACCTGCATCGGGCTGGTATGGGTACGCAGCAGCAGAAGCTTGTCGTCGCTGTCGCGGCCGTCCACATAGAACGTGTCCTGCATCGAACGTGCCGGATGGTTGTCCGGGTTGTTCAGCGCGGTGAAGTTCATCCAGTCGGTTTCGATCTCGGGGCCGTCGGCCACGTCGAAGCCGATCGAGCCGAAGATCTGCTCGACACGCTCCCACGTACGCATCACGGGGTGCACGCTGCCGCGCGCCACGGCGCGGCCGGGCAGCGTCACGTCGATGGCCTCGGCGGCCAGGCGCGCGTTCATCAGCGCATCGGCCAGCGCCTGGCGGCGCGCCTGCAGCGCGCCCTCCACCTGCTGCTTGACCTGGTTGATGCGGGCGCCCTCGGTCTTGCGGGCTTCCGGGTCCAGCTTGCCGAGGCCCTTGAGCAGTTCGGTCAGTGCGCCGGTCTTGCCCAGGAAGCGGGCCTTCTCGTTTTCCAGCGTGGCGTTGTCGTTGGCGGCGGCGAAGGCGGCCTGTGCGTCGGCGACGATTTGATCCAGATCCAGGGACATGACGGCTATACGTGGACGGTACGTGGATGATGCATAGGAAGGATAGGCACTGCCGCCGGGCGCGATATGCGGTACACGGTAGGTCGCACGCGGCGATGCATTGTCATTTCGGATGCCGTCCCGGCTGGGGGAAGTCCCCATGCGGCATGGCATTCGAAATGAAAACGGGGCTCGGTGAGGAGCCCCGTTTCAGCAGACCTTGCGGTCGGTGCTTGCCCGGAAGCGCATTACGCGCTTCCCGAACGGCCATCAGGCAACGGAGGCTTTCACCTGGTTGACGATGGCGGCAAAGGCAGGCTTGTCATGGATGGCCATGTCCGACAGCACCTTGCGGTCCAGTTCAATCGAAGCCTTCTTCAGGCCGTTCATGAACACGCTGTAAGTCATGCCATGCTCACGCGTCGCGGCATTGATACGTGCAATCCACAGAGCGCGGAACACGCGCTTCTTGTTGCGACGATCGCGGTACGCGTACTGGCCAGCACGCATGACCGCCTGCTTGGCGATACGGTAGACATTATTGCGACGGCCGCGGTAACCCTTGGCAGCGTCGATAACCTTCTTGTGACGGGCCCGTGCAGTGACCCCACGCTTTACTCGAGGCATGTAATACTCCTTTCGTTATCGGTTGGGGTTATGCGTAAGGCATCATCGCGCGAACGGACTTCAGGTTCGTCTCATGGACGTCCTGGGTGCCGCGCAGTTGACGCTTGTTCTTGGTGGTCTTCTTCGTCAGGATGTGACGCTTGAAGGCCTGGCCACGCTTGAACGAACCGTTCGGGCGCGCCGTAAAGCGCTTGGAGGCGCTTTTCTTGGTCTTCATCTTAGGCATGAATAACTCCAGCTCTATGACATGCATGCAGGTGGATGACTGACGCCATCACTTGCAAAACCCGCATCCACTTGTTTTTGTACGCGGCACCGGGGCGCAAACCCCGTACACCACGCACGGTTTCCGCGCAGGGCGACGCCGGGATACCCCCGGCATCCCGGCCGTCGCCCCACACAGGAATTACTTCTTCTTCTTGGGAGCCAGCACCATCACCATCTGGCGACCTTCCATCTTCGGCATCTGCTCGACCTGACCCAGCTCTTCCAGGTCAGCCTTCAGACGCTCGAGCATGCGCGCGCCGATTTCCTGGTGGGCCATCTCACGACCGCGGAAACGCAGCGTGATCTTGGTCTTATCCCCATCCTCCAGGAAGCGTCGCAGGTTGCGCAGCTTGACGTTGTAGTCGCCATCATCCGTGCCAGGACGGAATTTCACTTCCTTGACCTGGATGATCTTCTGCTTAAGCTTGGCCTCGTGGGCGCGCTTGGCTTCCTCGTACTTGAACTTGCCGTAGTCCATGATGCGGGCCACGGGAGGAGCCGCGTTAGGCGCGATCTCCACCAGATCCAAGTCCTTGTCCTCGGCCATGCGCAGTGCGTCCATGAACTTGACGATGCCGAGCTGCTCGTTATCAACCCCTACCAGGCGCAGCTCAGGCGCGCTGATTTCCCGGTTGATACGGTGACCTTTGTCTGTAGCGATGTTCCGTTACCTCAAGAAGACAAAAAAACAAGCCGTGCTTCACACCCTCAGGCTTTGCTGGCAACGTCGTTCTGAAGACGTTCCACAAACGCGGAAACGGGCATGACACCCAGATCCACATTGCCACGGGCACGCACGGCCACTTGATTGGCGTCCCGCTCCTTGTCGCCCACCACTAGCAGGTAGGGAATCTTCTGGAGCGAGTGCTCGCGGATTTTATACGTAATTTTCTCGTTACGCAAATCCGCCTTGGCCCTAAACCCTTGTTTTTGCAAGAGTTGCACGACGTTTTCGGCATATTCCGACTGGGATTCGGCGATATTCATGACGACCACCTGCTCCGGAGCCAGCCAGGCGGGCAGCGCACCCGCATGGTTTTCCAGCAGGATGCCGAGGAATCGCTCGAACGAACCCAGGATGGCACGGTGCAGCATGACCGGGCGCTTCCGGCCGTTGTCATCCGCCACGTACTCGGCGCCCAGGCGCTCCGGCAGCACCAGGTCGAGCTGCAGCGTACCGCACTGCCACGAACGGCCGATCGCATCCTTGATGTGGTATTCCACCTTCGGACCATAGAAGGCGCCCTCGCCCGGCAGTTCCTCCCACTCCACGCCGCAGGCGCGCAGCGCCAGGCGCAGGCCGTCTTCGGCGTGATCCCAGACGGCATCCGAGCCGGCGCGCTTTTCCGGGCGCAGCGACAGCTTGACCTTGACGTCCTTGAAGCCGAAATCGTCATACACCGAAAACGCCAGCTCGTTGAACGCCTTGGCTTCCTCGACGATCTGCTCTTCCGTGCAGAAGATATGTGCGTCATCCTGCACAAAACCACGCACGCGCATCAGGCCATGCAGCGCACCTGACGGCTCATTGCGGTGGCACGAGCCAAATTCGGCAAAACGCAGCGGCAGGTCGCGGTACGAACGCAGGCCGTGGTTGAAGATCTGGACATGTCCCGGGCAGTTCATCGGCTTGATCGCGTAGTCGCGCTTTTCCGACTCCGTGACGAACATGTTTTCCTTGTAATTCTCCCAGTGGCCCGACTTCTCCCAGAGAGAACGATCCATCACTTGCGGCGTCCGGACTTCCTGATAGCCAGCTTCCGTCAGGCGGCCGCGCATGTACTGCTCGACGGCCTGCCAGACGCTCCAGCCCTTCGGGTGCCAGAACACCATGCCCGGCGCTTCCTCTTGCAGGTGGAACAGGTCCAGCGTCTTGCCCAGGCGACGGTGGTCGCGCTTCTCGGCCTCCTCCAGCATCGTCAGGTACGCTTCCTGATCTTCCTTTCTGGCCCAGGCCGTGCCGTAGATGCGCTGGAGCATCTCGTTGTTCGAGTCGCCACGCCAATAGGCGCCGGCCACCTTCATCAACTTGAAGACCTTGAGCTTGCCCGTCGACGGCACGTGCGGGCCACGGCACAGATCGACGAAGCTGCCTTCGCGATACAGCCCGATTTCCTGGTCCGCCGGAATCGACGCGATGATCTCGGCCTTGTACTTCTCACCCATCGACTCGAACAGCGCCACTGCTTCGTCGCGGTTCCACACTTCGCGCGTGACTTTCTCGTCCTTGCGGGCCAGCTCCGTCATCTTCTTCTCGATGGCAGCCAGATCCTCGGGCGTAAAAGGACGCTTGTAGGAAAAGTCGTAGTAGAAGCCGTTCTCGATGACCGGACCGATCGTCACCTGCGCATCGGGGAACAGCTCCTTGACGGCGTAGGCCAGCAAGTGGGCCGTCGAATGGCGGATCACGTCGACGCCGTCGGCGTCCTTGTCCGTGACGATGGCCAGCGAGGCATCCTGGTCGATCGTGTAGCTCGTATCGACCATGCGACCATCGACCTTGCCAGCGAGCGCGGCCTTGGCCAGGCCCGAGCCGATGCTCTGCGCCACTTCAGCCACCGTGACGGGGCCGGGGTACTCGCGACGGGAACCGTCCGGCAGCGTGATTGCGATCATCATTGCACCTCTTGTGGATTCCACCGCGCCGGCGTCTGGGCACCAGGGCGGGCGGACAAAGCAACTTTTTGTGGCGCCAGGCCGCCAGATGCGGCGCACGCGCGCATCGGACAACACCGGCAACGGAAATCTCTCGGGCTGACCCGCGCCCAAATTCAGGCGACGCGGCAGCTTAGCAGCACGCTGGCAAACGACAGACGAAAAAAAACGCGGCCAAGGCCGCGTTTTTCTGTATTTCCCCGCATCCTGCACGGGTCGAAGGCGCACCTCGACTACTGTCGCTAACCAGCGGTAGTAGTTCGAGTTGTCATGTTCATGGTGCGCTTCCGGCGTTGTACTGCATGTTCGTTGGTAGGCTCGATTGGACTCGAACCAACGACCCCCACCATGTCAAGGTGGTGCTCTAACCAGCTGAGCTACGAGCCTAGCGAAGCGCAGAGTATAACCTTATTTTCGCCGGGAGTGCAACACCCCCTGCACTTCCTCGATCAGTTGAAGCGCGCGCTGCAACTGCGTGGCCTCGGACACTTCCGCCGTAAACTGCATGCGCGCCACGCCCTTGCTCGACAGCGTCTTCACGCCGGTCACGTTGATCTTCTCCCGTGACAGCACTTCGGAGATATCGCGCAGCAGGCCCTGGCGATCCACCGCTTCCACCTGGATGTCCACCGGATACACCGCGTCGCTGCGCTTGCCCCACTCCGTCTGGATCACGCGCTCGGGCGCCCGTGCCGACAGTTGCAGGAACGTGCTGCAGTTGCGGCGATGGATCGACACCCCACGGCCGCGCGTGACAAACCCGACGATTTCGTCAGGCGGCGCCGGCTTGCAGCAACGCGACATCTGCGTCATCAGCGAATCGACGCCCACCACCAGCACGCCGCTCTTGGCGCCGCGCGCCACGCTCGTGGCGCGGCTCTTCTTGGTGACGGCCTCTTCCTCGTTGAACTGCGGCTGGGCGTCACCCTCCGGATGACGTAGCGCATGCTCCACATGCCGCAGGCTGAACTCTTCCTTCGCCACGGCCGCATAGAGATCGTCGGTCGATTTGAAGTTCAGCCGCGTGGCCAGATCGTCCAGATTGACGGCCGTCTTGCCCTCGCGCTGCAGCGTCTTTTCGATCAGCGCCCGGCCCTGCGCCAGCGTTTCCTGCGAATCGAGCGCGTTGAACCAGGCCCGCACCTTCGACCGCGCGCGATTGCTCGCCAGATAGCCAAGCTCGGGGTTCAGCCAGTCACGCGACGGGCCGCCCTGCTTGACCGCCACGATCTCCACGGTCTGCCCGTTCTTGAGCGGCGTGTTCAGCGGCACCATCGACCCGTCCACGCGCGCCCCGCGGCACCGGTGCCCAAGATCGCTGTGCAGATAATAGGCAAAGTCCACCGGCGTCGCGCCCTGGGGCAGCGCTACCACGCGCGCCTGTGGCGTCAGCACATAGATATGGTCGTCGATGGCGGCATGCTTGAGCTGCTCCCACGGCGAATCCTCGTGCGCGACGGTGTGGTCGGCCTCGTCCTTCCAGGCCAGCAGTTGCCGCAGCCAGGCGATCTTTTCGTCGTAGGTATTGTCGGCCGCAAACTGGCCGCTGTAGCCCTTGCCGCCGGCCTCCTTGTAGCGCCAGTGCGCGGCCACGCCGTACTCGGCGAAATGATGCATCTCCTGCGTGCGGATCTGCACTTCGAACGCGCGCCCGTCGTCGCCGATGACCACGGTATGCAGCGACTTGTAGCCGTTTGCTTTCGGCCGCGAGATATAGTCGTCGAACTCGCGCGGAATCGGCTGCCAGATATGGTGGACGATCCCCAGGACGGTGTAGCAGTCCTTGATGTCGTCGACGATCACACGGAACGCGCGCACATCGTACAGATCGGCAAAATCGAGTTCCTTGCCGCGCATCTTCTTCCAGATGCTGTAGATGTGCTTGGGGCGGCCCGTCACCTCCGCGCGGATGCCGGCCGAGGCCAGCTCCGACTGCAGGCGCGCGATGGCCTGCGCGATATAGCCCTCGCGCTCGATGCGCTTCTCGTCCAGCAGCTTCGCGATGCGCTTGTAGGTATCGGGCTGCTCAAAGCGGAACGCCAGGTCCTCAAGCTCCCACTTCACCTGCCAGATTCCCAGCCGGTTGGCCAGCGGCGCGTAGATGTCCAGCGTCTCGCGCGCCACGCCGGCCAGCGGCGGCGTCTTGGTCTGCGCAAGCCAGCGCAGCGTCTGCAGGCGCGACGCCAGCCGCACCAGCACCACGCGGATATCCTGCGCAAACGCCAGCAGCATCTTGCGCAACGCCTCGACCTGCTCGTGGCGCGCGGCCACCTGCGATTTCGACGCTTCCGACACGTCCGCCTGCGTCACCGCGATGGCGCCGATGCGCAGCAGCTGGCGCACCCCCTTCACAAGGCGTATCACCTCCTCGCCAAATCTGGGTTCGATCTGGGCCTCGGCGTCGGGCACGAAGGCCGCCGCTGCGAACAGGCAGGCCGCGGCCCGCGCGGCATCGTCCACCCGCAGGCCGTCGAGGATGCGCAGCATCCCTTCGGCGTGCGACAGCACGCTCTCGCCGGTCGGCAACAGCACGGGGTTCTCGCCGTCCGCCACCTCGCGCACAAAGGCCAGGGCGCGTTCGACGAGCCCGGCATCCGGAATGCCTGCGGTCTGGCCCGTCAGCTCCGTTGACGTCACCATGTCACAACGCCTGCATCAATTGAGGGCGGCCGTCACCACCACTTCGATCAGGTAGTCGGGATTGGCCAGCTTTGCTTCCACCGTCGCGCGCGGGGGCGTGTTGCCCTGGGGCACCCATTCGTCCCACACCTCGTTCATCTCGCCGATGCGGGTGACGTCGGTCAGGAAGATCTGGCACATCAGGATGCGCGTCTTGTCGCTGCCGGCCTCGGCCAGCAGGCGGTCGATATGACCGAGCACCTCGCGGGTCTGGCCGCGCAGGTCGGCCTTGGGATCCACCTCGGGAACCTGGCCGGCCACGTAGACCACGCCGTTGTAGACCGCGTATTCGGACAGACGCTTGCCCACGTGGGCGCGCTTGAGGGTGTTGGTGCTCATATCAGATTCTTCTCAGCAAAAAATTCGTTACGTACCCAGGAAGAATTCCCGGGCAATGGCAATCTGGGCCGGATCGATAAACGTGGGCGCGTGCCCCACATCGGGGATTTCGACCGTCGACACCTGCTTGCCGCGTGCCACCATCTCGGCCACCGTCTCGCGCAGCAGCAGGTCGGACTGGGCGCCGCGCACGATCAGCGTGGGCCCTGGCACCGCCTCGAACATGTGCCACAGCACCTGCTCGCCGGCCTGCACCGCCTCGGGGGACGCCTCCTTGAACGGCACGGCCAGCGCGGGATCGTAGTGCAACCCCCACTCCAGCCCCTCGGCGCCCTGCACCGGCTTGAGGATGGCGCCGTTCAGTTCGCGCCATTGCTCGGGCGTATGCCGGCCGAACGACGTACTGATCGTCTGCAGGTACGCCAGCCCTTCCTCGAAGGTCTTGAACCGCACCGGCAGGCCCAGGTAGGCGCCAATTCGTTCCAGCGCCTGCGCGGCGATGCGCGGCCCCACATCGTTGAGCAGCAGCTTGCGCACCGGCGACTTCGGCAGGCCAGCCAGGCCCATGCCGATCAGCCCGCCCATCGACGTGCCGAACCAGTCCACCTGTTCGACGTTGAGCCGGGCGATCAGGGTGACCATGTCCGACACATACTGCGGCACCACGTAGTGATGCGGATCGGCCAGCCATTCCGAGCGTCCGCGACCGGCCACGTCGGGGCACACGACGCGATACTCGTCGGACATCGCGCGCGCCAGCGCGTCGAAGTCGCGGCCGGTACGCGTCAGGCCATGCACGCACATCAGCACGCGCGGATTCAGCGGATCGCCCCATTCGTGATAGGCCATGCGATGCAGGCCCGCCGGGCTGAAGCACTGAACGAATCCAAGGCGCGGACTGGAAGACATCTGGGACTCCCCTGCTGGTGCCACCGCATCCCCTGCGGCGTGCGAGTTTTTCGGAATTTCTTGCCCCCGATGAAACACCGGGCAGAACGCGACGAAATACGGCGCCAGGCCAAAGCCGGATTGTACGCCCTGCGAGTACAATGCCACAGCACATCCTGACACTCCCGACGGAGGCTTACATGCTCAAAGGCAAGACGGCACTGGTCACGGGCTCGACCAGCGGTATCGGACTCGGCATCGCGCAGGCTCTGGCTGCGCAGGGCGCGAACATCATCGTCAACGGATTCGGTGATGCCGACGGCGCAAAGGCGGAAATCGCCCGCGCCGGCAGCGGCATCCAGGTGGGTTACCACGGCGCGGACATGAGCAAGTCCGCCGAGATCGAGGACATGATGCGCTATGCCGAGAAGGACTTCGGCGGCGTGGACATCCTGGTCAATAACGCGGGCATCCAGTTCGTGGCCAAGATCGAGGAATTCCCGGTCGACAAGTGGGATGCGATCATCGCCATCAACTTGACCTCCACCTTCCATACCACCCGTCTCGCCCTGCCGTCGATGAAGGCCAGGAACTGGGGCCGCATCATCAATGTGGCGTCCACCCACGGCCTGGTGGCCTCCGCCGAGAAGTCGGCCTACGTGGCGGCCAAGCACGGCATTGTCGGCTTCACCAAGGTTACCGCGCTGGAAACCGCACAGACCGGCGTCACCGCCAATGCCATCTGCCCGGGCTGGGTGCTGACCCCGCTGGTGCAGAAGCAGGTGGAAGCCCGCGCGCAGAAGGAAGGCATCCCGGTGGAACAGGCCAAGCGCGAGCTGGTGCTGGAAAAGCAGCCGTCGGGCCAGTTCGTCACGCCGGAGGAACTGGGCGCGCTGGCGGTATTCCTGTCGAGCGAAGCGGCCAGGCAGGTGCGTGGCGCGATCTGGAACATGGATGGCGGCTGGGTGGCGCAATAAGGAGGCGGCGATGCAGCGTAGTCAATCGCGACGCCATGTCCTGCGCACCCTTGGCGCCGGGGCCCTGCTGCTGTCGCCGCTGATGGCGGTGGCCCAGGCCCCGAAGGCCCTGGCGATCGACGTCTACAAGAGCCCGACCTGCGGCTGTTGCGAGGACTGGGTCAAGCACCTGCGCGACAACGGCTTCACCGTGGCCACCCACGACGTGGACGATACCGGCGTATATCGCAAGAAATATGGCATTCCCGAGCGATTCGGCTCGTGTCATACCGGCGTCATCCAGGGCTACGGCGTCGAGGGGCACGTCCCTGCCGCCGATATCAAGAAGCTGCTGGCAGCCAGGCCGAAGGCCGCCGGGTTGGCCGTCCCGGGCATGCCGGTCGGCTCGCCGGGCATGGAGTATGGTCCGCGCAAGGATCCGTTCGACGTGCTGCTGGTGAAGTCCGATGGCGCGGCGTCGGTCTTTTCCAGCTACAACAAGCCCTCGACCTGAGCCCTGGGCGCTTGAGCCGGCGACCCGGCCAGCGCCTCGGCTCCGTCCGAAGCAAAAACCCCCGCCGGGGCGAACCGGCGGGGGTTTTTGTTTGAGGCTGCGTGCTTGGGGCAGCGGCGCTCAGATCAGTTCGGCTTCCGTCTTCGCCTGGACTTCCTCGCGCGACACGCCCGGCGCGGTTTCGACGAGCTTCAGCCCTTGCGGCGTCACGTCGATCACGGCTAGGTCAGTGATGATGCGGTTCACCACGCCCAGCCCGGTCAGCGGCAGGTTGCATTCCTTGAGGATCTTGACGTCCTCGGTGCCGTCTTTCTTCTTGGCCGTGTGTTCCATCAGCACCACCACGCGGCCCACGCCGGCCACCAGGTCCATGGCGCCGCCCATGCCCTTGACCATCTTGCCCGGGATCATCCAGTTGGCCAGGTCGCCTCGCTGGCTGACCTGCATCGCGCCCAGGATGGCCAGGTTGATCTTGCCGCCGCGGATCATCGCGAACGAATCGGCCGACGAGAAGATCGACGAGCCCGGCAGCGTCGTCACGGTCTGCTTGCCGGCGTTGATCATGTCGGCATCCACTTCTTCCTCGGTCGGGAACGGGCCGATGCCGAGCAGGCCGTTTTCCGACTGCAGCCACACTTCCATGCCTTGCGGCACATGGTTGGCCACCAGCGTCGGCAGGCCGATGCCCAGGTTCACATAGAAGCCGTCCTGCAGCTCGGCGGCCGCGCGTGCGGCCATTTCATCACGTGTCCATGCCATGATCTGTCTCCTTACTTGGCACGCACGGTGCGCTGTTCGATGCGTTTTTCGGGGCTGGTGTTCAGCACGACGCGGTGCACAAAAATGCCGGGCAGGTGAACGTCGTCCGGGTCGATTTCGCCGGTTTCGACGATCTCTTCCACTTCGGCGATCGTGATCTTGCCGGACATGGCGCACACCGGGTTGAAGTTGCGGGCGGTACGGCGGAACACCAGGTTGCCGGCCTTGTCGGCCTTCTGGGCCTTGACGATGGCCACGTCGGACACCAGCGACTGCTCCATCACGTAGGTATCGCCATTGAATTCGCGGGTTTCCTTGCCTTCCGCGACGATCGTGCCCACGCCGGTCTTGGTAAAGAACGCCGGAATGCCGGAGCCACCGGCACGCAGCTTTTCGGCCAGCGTGCCCTGCGGCGTGAATTCGAGCTCGAGTTCGCCGGCCAGGTACTGGCGCTCGAACTCCTTGTTCTCGCCGACGTACGACGAGATCATCTTCTTGATCTGGCGGGTGGCCAGCAGCTGCCCCAGGCCAAAGCCGTCCACGCCGGCGTTGTTGGAAATGCAGGTGAGCTGCTTGACGCCGCTGTCGCGCAGCGCGGCGATCAGTGCTTCGGGGATGCCGCACAGACCGAAACCGCCCACGGCGATCGTCTGGCCGTCGCGTACGACGCCCGCGAGCGCCTCGGCGGCGCTGGCGTAGACCTTGTTCATGTTCGCTCCTTCCTCGGTAGTCCCGCTCTTGCGCGGCCGGTTGGCCACACGCGGAAATTGTAACGGTACAATCGGCGGTCAGGCGCCGCCGTTGACGCCCCAAAGGATACGTCAACGGATGCCGCGAACGCCATTACGTAAAAGTACATAAGGGATAATGCCGCCCATCGACTACCAGACCGCATTCCAGCTGGCGCCGGTCGGCCTGGTGCTCTCGCGCGCCCGGATGATCGAGGATTGCAACGACGAGGTCTGCCGGATCTTCGGCACCACGCGCGAAGCCCTGATGGGCCAGTCGTTCCAGGTGCTCTACCCCACCGCCGACGAATTCGAACGTACCGGCGCGCGCATCGTGCCGGTCATGAACACCAGGGGGCTGTATTCCGACGAACGGATCATGAAGCGCGCCAGCGGCGAGCTGTTCTGGTGCCATGTCACGGGCCGCGCGCTGGACCGCACCGATCCGCTGGGCGCCGGCATCTGGACATTCGAGGACCTGTCGCAGAAGCGGCCGGTCACGGCCGAACTGACCGCCCGGGAACGCGACATTGCCGCACAGCTGGTGGAAGGCAAGACCAGCAAGCAGATCGGCAAGCTGCTGGCGATCAGCCCGCGCACCGTGGATATCTACCGGGCGCGGCTGATGAAGAAGTATGGGGCGCATACCGCTGTCGATCTGGTGCAGCGGCTGGTCAATCATTGACGGTTTGCGCCCCTCCCCCGCCTGGCGGGAGAGGGGGCCTGCTGATTGCGGATAAAAACCTAGGCCTCGATCAGCCGCCGGATCTCGTCCGGCACCGGCACCGATTTCTCCACCGCGTAGTCGCACCACACCACCTTGGCGCCGCCTTCCGCCCAGACCACATCGGGCAGGTCGGTCCGGCGGATCTCGATCTTCGTCTCGAAACTCGACCGTCCCAGCTGGCCCGCGTACACCCGGCATTCGATATCGCCGGGGTAACGCAGCTGCTTCAGGAACGTCATGTGGGCATTGATCAGCACGGGCCCGTGGCCGTTGCCGTCCCGGCCATTGCGGCCGATCGACGCGAACCACTCGATTCGCGCCTGCTCCAGGTAGCGGAAGTAGACGGTGTTATTGACATGGCCCATGGCGTCCATGTCACCCCACCGGATCGGCATCACGCAGGTGAAGACGTGCTTCATCAACGCTTGGCGATCGACGCTTCGGCCTTGGTCACCAGGTCGGCGCCAATCTGCTTCTTCCACTTGTCGTAGACCTTGGCCGTGGCCTTCTTGAACGCGTCGTGCTCGGCCGGCGACAGCGAGACCACCTTCACGCCGTGCTGCTCCATGTCCTTCCAGGCCGGCGCGCCCGGCTCCACCAGCCCCTTGCGGGCCAGTGCGATTTCCTGCTTGCCGGCGTCGATGGCGGCCTGCTTCACGATCTCGCGGTCAGCCGGGGTCCAGCTTTCCCAGATCTGCTTGTTGACAACGAAGATCAGCGGATCGGCGACGTAGCCCCAGGTCGTCACGTACTTCTGGCCCACCGTGTAGAGCTTGGCGGCGGCAAACACGCTCTGCGGATTCTCCTGGCCGTCCACCGCGCCCGACGCCATGGCCGGCTGAGCATCGGCCCAGCTCATCTGCGTGGGGTTGGCGCCCAGCGCGTTGAAGGTCTCGATGTACAGCGGCGAACCCACCACGCGCAGCTTCAGGCCCTTGAGGTCTTCGGGCTTGCGGATCTCGTGTTTCGAATTCGACACTTCGCGGAAGCCGTTCTCGCCCCAGGCCAGCGGCACCACGCCTGCCTTTTCCAGCGTGCCGAAGATCGACTTGCCGACTTCGCCCTGCGTCAGCGCATCCAGCGCCTTGTAGTCGGGCATCAGGAACGGCAGCGAGAACAGGTTCAGTTCCTTGACCTGCGGCGACCAGTTGATGGTCGAGCCCACGGCCATGTCGATCACGCCCTGGCGGATGGCCGAGAACTCGCGCGTCTGGTCGCCGGCCACCAGCGACGTGCCCGGATACAGCTTGATGTTGATACGGCCGCTGGTGCGCTGGCGCACCAGGTCTGCCCAGATCTCGCCGCCCTTGCCCCAGGGGAACGCGGGGCCCAGCACCAGCGACATCTTGTATTCGGGCTTGTAGGTCTGGGCCATGGCGGCCGGCGCGGCAAAGGCAGCGGCAGCGATCGAGGCGGCAACGGACAGCATCAGGGCACGGCGTTTCATGCGGGAATCTCCTCGTTTCATCTTCGTCTTGTCGTTCAAATCAGTAGCCCAGGTAGTTGGGCAGCCAGGTGGCCAGCGGCGGATAGGCCAGCACCATCAGCATGGCGATGAACATCGCCAGCAGCATCCAGATCACCCAGGGCACGGTTTCTTCCATGCGCACGCGGGCGATGCGGCACGACACCATCAGGTTCACGGCCAGCGGCGGCGTGAACTGGCCCAGCGCCACCTTCAGCGTCAGCACCACGCCAAACCATACCGGGTTCCAGTGGAAGGCGTTGGCAATTGGCAGCAGCAGCGGCACGAAGATCAGGAAGATCGAGATGCCGTCCAGGAACATGCCCACCGTCATCAGCAGCAGCACGATCAGCGCCAGCACGCCGTATTCGCCCAGGCCCGAATGCGCAATGGCGTTGGCCAGCGGGTCGATCACGCCCAGCGTGGACAGCGCGTAGGCAAAGATGCCGGCCAGCGCCACCACCAGCAGGATCACGGCCGACGTTTCGGCCGCCTCCTGGAAGATGGTGAACAGGTCGCGCATGCCGATGCTGCGGTAGATCACCATGCCGACGAACAGGCCGTAGACCACCGCCACCACGGCGGCCTCGGTCGGCGTGAACCAGCCCGCGCGCATGCCACCCAGGATCAGGAACGGCGCCACCAGCCCCCACGCGGCCTCGCGCAGGCTCTTCCAGAACGGCGGGCGCGGCAGTGCGGCCTCGATATGCCCCATGTTGTGCTTGCGCGCCAGCCACACGGCCGGCACGATCAGCGCCACGCCAGCCAGGATGCCCGGGATCATGCCTGCCGCGAACAGCGCCGGCACCGACGCGCCCGGCACCAGCACGCTATAGATGATGAAGGCCACCGACGGCGGAATCAGGATGTCCGTGGCCGCCGCGGCGCCCACCACCGCCGCGCTGTACGAGCCCGGATAGCCGGCGCGCGACATCGCAGCGATCATCACGCCGCCCACGGCCGCCGCATTGGCGGGCCCCGAGCCGGAAATGCCGCCCAGGAACATCGCCACCAGGATGGCCACCAGCGGCAGCATGCCCGGCCCGCGCCCGACGATGGCGATGGCAAAGGTCACCAGCCGCTGCGCCACGCCGGAGCGGTCGAAGATCGACCCGACCAGCACGAACATCGGAATCGCCAGCAGCGGATACTTGGCCAGCCCGGCATAGAAGTTCTGCGGCACGGCCAGCAGGCCGAACATCTGGGTGTCCAGATTCGACAGGCCGATGGCCACCAGGCCGCCCAGCCCCAGCGACACGCCGATCGGCACGCCCAGCAGCATCAGGCCGATGAACACCACGAAGAGAATGATGGCGACCAGTGTCATCGCGGCTGGCCTCCATCCTTGTTCGCTGCATGGAGCGCCTTCAGCGCGCGCACATTGCGCAGGGCCAGGGCCAGGGCGCGCAGCGCGATCGCACCCGACAGCACGGGCAGCCAGATCGAATACCACCAGCTTGGCACGCCAATGCCCGGCGAGGTCTCGCCGAACGCGTATTCATCCCATGTAATCCGCGCGCCCAGCACCGCCAGCGCCAGGAACATTACCGCCACGCCCACGGCCGACAGGACGGCCAGCCGCTTCTGCCGCGCCGCGCTGCCCCGCTCGAAGAAATACTCGATACGGATATTGCGGTCGCGCGCCACGGCGGCGCTGCCGGCCACCAGCGCCAGCACGATCATCAGGAAGACCGAGAATTCCTCGGTCCACGCGAACGATTCGTCGGTGAAATAGCGGACCACCACGTTGGCAAACGTGATGGCGACCAGCAACACCATCACAATGACGCCAACCCAGTCCTCGATACGCGGTGAAATGCGGAATTCGCTATCGCGCGCCTCGTCGGCGGCTTCGGGAACGATCACCGAATCGACAACGTGCTGCGGCCCGGCGTCGCGCCGTGCCAGTTCTTCTTGAGCCATCAAAACCCGGCCTCCGGTTCCGGGCCGCCTCTGGCCAGCTGGCCGTCCGAGACGTTTCTCCTGTTGCTTATTCTTCTAGGCCCGCCCCTCCCCCCGAAGGGTCAGCGGTCAGACCATGCCATCGTCGGCAGTGACCACCGCGCCATTGATAAAGCGCGATGCATCGGACGCCAGCAGCAGCAAGAGGCCATCGAGGTCTTCGGGTTGGCCCAGGCGCTTGCGCGGCAGCATCTGGATCAGCTTCTGCCCCGCATCGGTATCCCAGTGGTGGTGGTTGATTTCGGTGTCGATATAGCCGGGGCAGATCGCGTTCACGTTGATACCGTGACGCGCCCACTCCAGAGCCATGGCCTTGGTCATGTGGACCACGGCGGCCTTGCTCATGCAGTAGACACCAATCTGCGACAGTACCTTGAGACCGGCCACCGACGCAATATTGACAATGCGCGCCTGTGGCAGCGGGTTTCCCATCTTCTCGGCGCCCTTGGCCCGCGCGATCATGCGCTTGGCCACTTCCTGCGCCACGAAGAACGCGCCACGCGTGTTGGTATCGAAGACGAAATCGAAGTCGTCGGCCGTGACGTCGGTGAGCTTCTGCGTGGTGGACACGCCCGAGTTGTTCACCAGGATATCGATGGAGCCGGCCTCGGTTTCGGCGTGCGCCACGGCAGCACGGATGCTGTCGGGGTCGGTCACGTCCAGCCGCACCACGTGCGCGCTGCCGCCATCGGCCTCGATCGCTGCCCGCAGCTCCTTGAGCCGCTCCACGCGGCGGGAGGCCAGGATGACCTTGGCGCCGGCAGCAGCCAGAACATGCGAAAACCGCGTACCCAGCCCGCTCGACGCCCCGGTCACGAGCGCGACCTTGCCTTCCAGATTGATCGACAAACCCATAGTTACCTCGGTGTGGGAGCAACCGCGCAGGCCCGGCACGGCCCGCTGTTCCGCATCGCGGGCGCCGGGGAAGGCACCTGCCGATGTGCGGCCGCAGCTTATCAAAAAAAAGAACGGTCGTTCAAAAAAATGTCTTGCCTGAGGGTGTCGAGTCCCGGACAATGCCGAAGATTCTAAGAACTTGGTCCCCAAAGGGAAAGAGGAAAAACGCCTAGATCCGGCCCGGTAACCCGCCGATCGCCAGGTCAGCGCGCATGCCGCGCCGGGCCCCTACCGGGCAGGCGCGTGCCGCCACACGTCGAACCCGCCTCGCCCCCCGCATGGTCCCCGGTTCCGCAGAACCACGATTACCGCATCCCACAATCCGCACGCCTGGAGAGGGCTGCACCATGCGGCAGTATTGCCGCCCAGAAGACACTGAGGGTAAGAGACAATGGATCAGCAACAGCTCGTCGAGCAGTTCGGCCCGCGCGAAGCCATGGAATATGACGTGGTCATCGTCGGCGGCGGTCCCGCCGGCCTGGCCACCGCCATCCGCCTGAAGCAGCTTGCCGCGGAAAAAGGCGGCGACGTCAACGTGTGCGTGCTCGAAAAGGGCTCCGAGCCGGGCGCGCATATCCTCTCGGGCGCCATCATGGACCCGATCGCGCTGAACGAGCTGATTCCGAACTGGAAGGAACTGGGCGCGCCGCTGAACCAGCCCGTCACCGAAGACAAGTTCCTGTTCCTGGACGAGTCCGGCTCCAAGGGTGCCCCGCTGCTGCCCGAGTGCTTCCACAACGAAGGCAACTACATCGTCAGCCTGTCGAACTTCGTGCGCTGGCTGGGCCAGCAGGCCGAGTCCCTGGGCGTGGAGATCTTCCCGGGCTTCCCGGCCGCCGAAGTGCTCTACAACGACGACGGCTCGGTCAAGGGCGTGGCCACCGGCAACATGGGCATCAACAAGGAAGGCGAGCCGACCGAGAACTTCCAGCTCGGCATGGAGCTGCATGCCAAGTACACGATCTTCGCCGAAGGGGCACGTGGCCACCTGGGCAAGCAGATCATCGCGAAGTACAAGCTCGACGCTGGCCGCGATCCGCAGAGCTACGGCATCGGCCTGAAGGAATTGTGGGAAATCGACCCGGCCAAGCACAAGCCCGGCCTGGTGGTGCACACGGCCGGCTGGCCGCTCGATCCGGCCACCTACGGCGGCTCGTTCCTCTATCACATGGAAGATGGCAAGGTCGCCGTCGGCTTCGTGGTGGGCCTGGACTACACCAACCCGTGGCTGTCGCCGTTCGAGGAATTCCAGCGATTCAAGACGCATCCGGAAATCCGCCAGTATTTCGAAGGCGGCAAGCGCATTGGCTACGGCGCCCGTGCCATCACGGCCGGCGGCCTGCTGTCGCTGCCCAAGACGGTGTTCCCGGGCGGCGCGCTGGTCGGCTGCGATGCCGGCTATCTGAACGCCTCGCGCATCAAGGGCAGCCACGCCGCGATCAAGACCGGCATGATGGCCGCCGAAGCCGCCTACGACGCGCTGCAGGCTGGCCGTCAGCATGACGAACTGACTGCCTACCCGGCCGCGTTTGAACAAAGCTGGCTGCACAAGGAACTGCTGCAGGCCAAGAACTTCAAGCAATGGTTCAAGAAGGGCCGCACCACGGCCACGCTGATGACCGGCATCGAGCAGTGGCTGCTGCCGAAGCTCGGCATCCGCAACCCGCCCTGGACCATCCACCGCACCAAGCCGGACCACGTGTACCTGAAGCCGGCCGCCGAGTGCCAGAAGATCGAGTACCCGAAGCCGGACGGCAAGCTCACGTTCGACCGCCTGTCGTCGGTGTTCATCAGCAACACCAACCACGAAGAGAACCAGCCCGCGCACCTGACGCTCAAGGACGCCAGCGTGCCGGTCAACGTCAACTGGGAAAAGTTTGCCGGCCCCGAGTCGCGCTACTGCCCGGCTGGCGTGTACGAATTCGTGCAGAACGACGATGGCAAGGAACGCCTGCAGATCAACGCGCAGAACTGCGTGCACTGCAAGACCTGCGACATCAAGGACCCGACGCAGAACATCGTGTGGGTTACGCCGGAAGGCGGCGGCGGCCCGAACTACGTGGGCATGTAAGTCGCGCTGCGCCCCCCCCGCGCAGCAACGGAAACGCCGGCCAGTGGCCGGCGTTTTGCTTTGCGCGCCGCCGGCGTCAGACCGGCATGCAGGTCGTTGCCAGCAGCTGCTCGTAAATAAAGCACTGCAGCAGGGTCAGCTCGCGCTCCCCCAGCGCGTCAAACGCCACGCCGAATGCCGGGAATTCGTCATCTTCCTGCCCCGGCGCACTGCGCACCGTGGCATCGATCAGGACTTCGGCGTCGAGCGCGCCGGTGCGCAACTGGAAGCGCAGCCGCACCTTTTGCCCCACCGCCGGGGCGGGCGACGACGTCTGCACCAGCGCGCCGCCGGTGCTGAGGTCGGACAGCAGCCCCAGCCGCGCCATGCCCTCGCCCATGCGCTGGTCAACGCTCAGATCGGGGATGGTCTGGCCGGGGCCGTTGTCGATACCGTTGCCGCCGTCGCCACCTTCGACCGCCTCGGCACCCGCATCGTCGGCATCGACCAGATAGGCCGCCAACCTTGTAGGCACGCGGGCAGCGCGGCGCACCGGCATCTGCTCGGTCTGGGCCGGTGCCGACAGCACCAGGTATCGGAACGGGCTGCGGCACACCGCCGTGACCGTCGAGGTGAAACTGTGGATGGCGTGCCCGGAGAATCCGCGCAGCAGCAGGTCTTCGCCGGCACGCACGGCCAGTTCGCGCCCGCCCAGGGTCGGCCAGGTGACAAACAGTCCCTGTTCGATAAAGCCGATCAGGCGGCTTGCGGCGGCCCGCGACTGATCGCCCGGGGTTTTCACGTGCAGCAGCGTACCCACCTGCAGGCCCAGCGGTCCGGCGCTCAGGCGCGTGCCGGCCTGGGCGTCGGGTTCATTGCCGGCTTCCGGCATGTCGTCAGGCCGGCAGACCGTGCCGTGCCGGAACATCAGCGCCAGATCGCGTGCATCGGGAATGATGCTGCCGCTGCCCAGCATCAGGTTGCCCTGTCCGTCCAGCAAGGACCAGGGAAGCGGCTGCCCGACGGGCAGGTCTTGGGGCGTAAGCGGAATCATGGCGTGGAGGACTCTCCATGAAACGCGCCGGCGCACGATGCGCCAACGCGGGAAATCGTGACGGACCTTTGTCCATCACCCAATGACGGACACACCGATCCTGATGCGTCTGCTATCGACCAATGTGACAGAACCTTGACCCCCACCTTGGGGGCGATCGCTTTCCGAACCATTTCATGTGCCGTCTTCGCCATTCGGCCACCAAGCGATCAATCGCCGCTTGACGGGCATCATTCGACCTTGCAGAATCAGCATTCGATGAAAAGCTGTCAGACAGCCTGACAGCATTCCGGACCACTATGGATCGATTGCCCCGCCCCGCTTCGCTCGCCAGCCGCATCGCCCAGACCCTGCGCGACGACATTGCCGCCGGACGCTTTGCCGCCGGCGCACGCCTGCCAGCCGAGGCGGCGCTGGCCGATGCGTTCGATGTCAGCCGGCCGATCGTGCGCGAGGCCATTGCCCTGCTGAAGGCCGACGGCGTGCTGATTACGCGCAAGGGCTCAGGTGCCTATGTGTCCGAGACGCCCGGCGGCCAGGTGTGGCGCGTAGCCAGCACGCCGGACGGCGGCCCGACCCTCGCGCAACTCTTCGAACTACGGCGCGTCGTGGAAACGGCCTGCGCCGAAATGGCGGCGCTGCGCCGGACCGAAGCCGATCTGCAGCGGATCCGCGAAGCGCTGGCCAGCATGCAGCGCCACGGCGCCGATTTTCCCAGCGCGGCGGCGGCCGACATCGCGTTCCATCACGCCATCGCGCAGGCCGCGCATAACCCGTGTTTCACGGGCCTGACCGACTTCGTCAGCCAGCAGCTGCTGGTGGCGCGCCAGCATGCATGGGAAAACAGCGCCCGGCTGCACGCTGCCCAGGGGACGCCGCGCGCCGCCGACGCCGAACATGCCGCGCTGGTCGATGCCATCGCCGCCAGCAACCCCGAAGCCGCACGCGCCGCCGCCTCGGCCCACCTGAGCGCCGCCGCGCACCGGATGGGACTCGACTAAACACCAGACATCGGAAAAGTCCGAACAAAACAGGAGCAGACAGATGGAAAACGTGGATTGCGTCGTGATTGGCGCGGGTGTGGTGGGCCTGGCCGTGGCCCGCACGCTGGCGCAGCAGGGCCGCGAGGTCATCATCCTCGAAGCCGAAAACGCGTTCGGCACGATCACCAGCGCCCGCAACAGCGAAGTCATCCATGCCGGCATCTACTATCCCGCCGGATCGCTGAAGGCCGAGCTGTGCGTGCGCGGCAAAGCCATGCTCTATGACTATTGCGCCAGCCACCACGTGACGCACCAGCGTTGCGGCAAGCTGATCGTGGCCACCAGCGAGGCCCAGGTGGCCACGCTGGCCGGCATCCGCGCCAAGGCAGAGGCCAATGGCGTGCATGACCTGCGTCTGCTGACGCGCGACGAGGCGCGCGCCCTGGAGCCCCAGCTCGAATGCCATGCCGCCCTGCTGTCGCCATCGACCGGCATCATCGACAGCCACGGCCTGATGACCGCCCTGCTGGGCGATGCCGAGCAGGCCGGCGCGATGCTGGCCGTGCAGTCGCCCGTGGTATCCGGCGCCGTCACGCCCGATGGCATTCGGCTGGACGTGGCCGGGGAAGACGGCGAAACGACGCTGCTGGCCCGCACGGTGGTCAACTCGGCCGGCCTGACCGCTCCCGAACTGGCGCGCCGCATCGACGGCATCCCGCCCGAGAACATTCCCGGCCAGTTCTACGCCAAAGGCTGCTATTTCACGCTGGCTGGCCGCGCGCCGTTCTCGCGCCTGATCTACCCGGTGCCCGAAGCCGCCGGCCTGGGTGTGCACCTGACACTGGATCTGGGCGGCCAGGCCCGCTTCGGGCCCAATGTGCGCTGGATCGAGGAGATCGAGTACAGCGTGCCACCGCACGATGCCGACAGCTTCTATGACGAGGTGCGCCGCTACTGGCCGGGCCTGGCCGATGGCGCCCTGCAGCCGGGCTACGCCGGTATCCGCCCGAAGATCAGCGGCCCGGGCGAGACAGCCGCCGATTTCCGTATCGACGGCCCGCAGGTGCATGGCGTACCGGGACTGGTCAATCTGTTCGGGATCGAATCGCCGGGGCTGACGTCGTCGCTGGCGATTGCCGAGAAGGTCGCCGGATTGCTGGCCTAAGCCTGCGTCGCAGCTTCCGGGTGGGCTTCCGGGCGCTCATCCCGGAAGCTCATCGCGGCGCAGCCGGCCCCAAGCGCCGCGGCCAGCGCCGCCAGGCCGAACGTGTGCATCGGCGCCAGCGTCTTCCACGTCCACCCCATGACCAGGCCGCCGAGCGTTCCGCCCAGACCGTAGGAAATGCCCGTATAAAGTGCCTGCCCGCGCCCTTGCAACGGCCCTGCGAACCAACGCTGCAGCCGCTTGAGGCTGGCGCTGTGGTGCGCAGCGAACGTGGCCGCATGCAGGATCTGCACGGCGGCCATCAGCCACGCGTACTGCGCGAAGTAGCCGGTCACCCCGAAACGCACGGCCGCCAGCACGAAGGTGCCCGCCAGGATCGTGCGCAGTGCCAGCGCGCCAAACAGCCGCCCCTGATAGAAAAAGAACACGATCTCGGCCACCACGCCGATGGTCCACATCACGCCAATGGCGATCTTGCTATAGCCCAGTTGCTCCAGGTACAGCGAATAGAACACGTATAGCGCCGCGTGGGCGAACATCATCAGGAAGGCCGACGCCAGGAACCAGGCGACGTCGGGCCGGCGCAGCAGCGGCAGTGCCGGGGGCGGCTTCACGCGCGGCCCTTCGTCTTCGGCATCGCGCAGACCGAAGACCACCACAGCGAACAGCGCCAGCATCGCACTGGCCAGCCATGGGAAAGCTGGCATGCCGAAGTGTTCGAACAGCGCGCCGCCCAGCAGCACGGCCGCGATAAACCCCACCGAGCCGAACATGCGCACGCGGCCATAGCGGTGGTCGAACGCGCCATGGCGCCGCAGCGTGGAAATCGTCAGCGCATCGCCCAAGGGCGACATGGCACTGGTAATCAGGTTGAGCCCGATCATCATGGCCATCATGCCGCCGTAACTGTGGACGCCGGGCACGGCCAGGAACGCCAGCAGCGACGCGACGGCCGCCAGCCGCAGCAGCTTCACGCGCGTATGGGTGACGTCCGACAGCCAGCCCCACAGATACGGCCCGACGATGCGGCTGAGCTGGAAGCAGGCCATCAGTACGCCGATCTGCACCGGCGAGAAGCCGCGATCGGCGAAGAACAGGCTCACATACGGCGAGATGACGCCGACGTAGCCGTAGTAGCCGAGGTAGAAAAGTCCGAAACGGAGATAGGTGGCCGGGTCGATCGACCCCGGCCGGTATGAGGCGGTACTCAGGATTTGACCTGCGCCGCGATGCGCGGGGTCTCGACGCGCACGTCGCCGCACTGGGCGCGGTGGCGCAGTGCATGATCCATCAGCACCAGCGCCAGCATCGCCTCGGCAATGGGCGTGGCACGGATGCCCACGCACGGGTCGTGGCGGCCGAACGTCTCGACGCTGGCCGACTGGCCCGCCTTGTCGATCGATTCCCGCGCGGTGCGGATGCTCGATGTCGGCTTGATCGCCAGCGACACGGTCACGTCCTGCCCGGTGGAGATGCCACCCAGCACACCGCCGGCGTTGTTGGTGCGGAAGCCCTCTGGCGTCAGTTCGTCGCCATGCACGGTGCCGTGCTGGGCCACGCTGTCGAATCCGGCGCCAATTTCCACGCCCTTGACCGCGTTGATGCCCATCATCGCGTGCGCGATATCGGCGTCGAGCTTGTCGAACAGCGGCTCGCCCAGGCCCACCGGCACGCCGCTAGCCACGACCTCGATGCGCGCGCCGACGGAATCGCCATCGCGGCGCAGCGCATCCATATAGGTTTCCAGCTCGGGCACGATGTCGGCGTTCGGCGCGAAGAACGGGTTCTCTGGCACATGCTTCCAGTCGGTGAAGGGCACCTCGATTTCGCCGAGTTGCGACATGTAGCCCCGGATCTCGGTGCCGTACTGCTCGCGCAGCCACTTCCTGGCGATGGCCGCCGCGGCCACCACCGGCGCTGTCAGGCGGGCCGACGAACGGCCGCCGCCGCGATAGTCGCGGATACCGTACTTGTGCCAGTAGGTGTAGTCGGCGTGGCCCGGCCGGAAGGTCTCGACGATATTGCCGTAGTCCTTGCTGCGCTGGTCGGTATTGCGGATCAGCAGGCAGATCGGCGTGCCCGTGGTCTTGCCCTCGAACACCCCCGACAGGATTTCCACCTGGTCCGGCTCCTGGCGCTGCGTCACATGGCGCGACGTGCCGGGCTTGCGGCGGTCCAGATCGATCTGGATGTCGGCTTCGGTCAGCGACATGCCCGGCGGGCAGCCATCCACAACCGCGCCAATGGCCGGTCCGTGCGATTCGCCGAACGTGGTGACTGTGAAAAGCAGGCCGAGGGTATTGCCAGACATGGTTGAAATGCGCAGGAATTGGGGGACGGGCTACATTGTACGGCCATTAGCGTCCGGACAGACGCCTCGGCGGCCGCATTCCCGCGCGGGACGCCGGCTCCACGCCAGCTCAGGCGCCTGCGGCGGCGGTGGCGCCAATGCCGGCCGCCGGCTTGCCGAAATCCGGTGCGAACACGCCGCTGCCGACGAAATCGGGATAAAACTGCGCCCGCATGCGTGCCAGGTAGCCCTGCAGGTTGGCGTGCGACTGCGCGGCGGCCCGGATCGGGGTCTCGAACACCGGCGACTGGAGGCTGGACGCAAACGCGAACAGGGTGGCGTCGGCGCCGCATGGCCGGTCGCCCATCAGGTACGGCTTGTCGCCGAGGATGTCGACCACGGCCTGCACGCCCTTTACCGCGATGGCGGTCATGTCGTCCACGCTATGGCGCCCCAGGCCCTGCGACCACAGCATCTGGCGCACGCGGCGCTTGACCAGCGCCTTGACCATGCCGCGCAGCGGCCCCGGCACCACGTTGAAGAATTGCGCCGGCCCGCGCTCGAAGTTGTCGCCTTCCAGCCAGCGCACGCGCGCCACGGCCCAGTAAAGATTGTCTTCGAGCAGCTTTTCCACCGCCCAGGCCGCGCCGCGCTCGGCCGGCGTCAGCCCCTCGTCGAAATCCACGTGATAGGTCTTCTCGATATGCCAGCGGATCAGCGTCGAATCGGCCACCTGCCGCCCCATGTCGTCCAGGTACGGCAGCTTGCCCTTGGGCGCCCGGCGCACGTTGCCGCGCTTTGTCTGGTAGGGCAGACCGGCCAGCTTCAGCAGCATCTCGGCCTTGATGACGAACGGGCTGGCGTCGGGCAGGCCGAACGCGGGACCAAACGTGAACAGGGTGATCATCGTTATTTCCAGTCGCCGCGCAGGGCAAGCACCATCTGTTGCAGACTTTCGGGGGTGGCTGCCTCCGGCGGCACCGGCTCGCCTACCACCAGTTCGAGCTTGCTCAGCAGGCCGCGCCGGAACGGCCGGGTCATGGCCGGCGCGCCCTTGCGCGAGAAAAAGCTGCCCCACAGGCCGCGCAGCGCCATCGGCACCACCGGCACCGGCGTGCGCTGGATGATCTGCGTGACACCGGTCTTGAACGGATTGATCTCGCCGGTGGCCGTGATCTTGCCCTCCGGGAAGATGCAGACCAGTTCGCCGTCTTCCAGCGCGGCTGCCACGGCGTCGTAGGCACGCGCCAGCAGTGCGGGATTCTCGCGCGCCGGCGCAATCGGAATGGCCTTGGCCTGGCGGAAAAACCACGACAGCCCCGGCACCTTGAAAATATTGTGATCCATCACGAAGCGCACCGGACGCGGACTGGCCGCCATCAGCACCACGGCATCGGCAAAGCTCACGTGATTGCAGACCAGTACGGCGGCGCCCTCTTCCGGAATCCGCTCGGCATTCACGCGGCGCAGCCGGTAGATCGTATGCACGAGCAGCCAGGCGATGAAGCGCAACAGGAACTCGGGCACCAGCGTATAGATATAGATGGCCACCACGGCATTGAGCAGCCCCACCACCAGGAACAGCTGCGGGATCGAATAGCCGGCCTGCGTCATGAACACGCCCAGCAGCGACGCGCCGATCATGAAGAAGCTGTTCAGGATGTTGTTGGCGGCGATGATGCGCGCCCGGTGCGTGGGCGCCGAGCGGCTCTGGATCAACGCGTAGAGCGGCACGCTGTAGAAGCCGCCGAACATCGCCACGCAGAACAGGTCCATCAGCACGCGCCAGTGGCCGGACTGTGCGAGGAAGCCCCCCACGCCGCTGAGCGTGCCGCTCGTGGCATGGCCTTGCGTGGCGAAATAGAGATCCACCGCGAACACCGTCATGCCGATCGACCCGAATGGCACAAGGCCGATTTCCACATGGCGCCCCGACAGCCGCTCGCACAGCAGCGACCCGATGCCGATGCCGACCGAGAACACGGCAAGCAGCAGCGTGACCACGTTCTGGTCGCCGCCCAGCACATCCTTGGCAAAACTGAAGAACGACGTCAGGAAGGTGGCACCCAGGAACCAGAGCCAGGAAATGCCCAGCAGGCTCTGGAACACCACGCGGCTCTGGCGCGCCAGGATCAGGTTGCGCCAGGTCTCGGTAAACGGATTCCAGTTGATGCGCAGGTCCGGCTGGGGCGCCGGCGACAGCGGCACGCCCTGCGACACGGTGCGCCCGGCCACCGCGATGACCACGCAGACGATACCCACGTAGAGCGGCCCGACCACCTTGCCATCGGCGCCAGTCAGGCCCGCCAGTTCGCCGCCCAGCAGCGTGCCCAGCAGGATGGCGACGAAGGTGCCCATTTCCACGAGCCCGTTGCCGCCCACCAGTTCGGTCTGGTCCAGATGCTGGGGCAGATAGGCGAACTTGACCGGCCCGAACAGCGTGGAGTGCAGCCCCATCAGGAACGTGCCCATGTAGAGCAGCGTGGCACTGTGCAGGTAGAAGCCGGCCAGGCCCAGCAGCATGATGCCGATCTCCAGCGACTTCACCAGCCGGATCAGCCGCGATTTCTCGATCTTGTCGGCGATCTGTCCGCTGGTGGCCGAAAACAGCACGAACGGCGCGATAAAGATGGCGGAAATCAGGAAGGCGGCGCTATGCGGATCGACGCCGTCGAACAGCGCGGCGTGATAGGTGACCAGCGAGGTGAAGGCGACCTTGAAGACGTTGTCGTTCATGGCCCCCAGGAACTGCGTCCAAAAAAACGGGGCGAAACGGCGCACGCCAAGCAGGCGAAACTGGCTTTGTTGGCTCATCGATGGCAAACAGGATGTGGACCCCGGTGACCCGCCGGGGCATCAGTTCGCCGCCATCATGCCAGCAGCGGGCAGGATCGGCTATGGGGATGCGCCTAAATTAGACAAGTCTCACGCCGGAGGGAGTCCGATGCCGGGGGCGGCACCGGACGGCGCAAGCTCAGCGCGCCGGCTGTTCCTTTTCTTCCGGCCAGTCGCGGATGTACGCCTTGAGCATCTTGTTCTCGAAGCTCTGCTCCTCGACCACGGCCTTGGCCACGTCGTAGAACGAGATCACGCCCATCAACGTGCGTTTTTCGAGGACCGGCAGGTAGCGGGTGTGGCGCTCGAGCATCATGCGGCGCACCTCGTTCACGTCGGTTTCGGGCGTGCAGGTCAGCGGCGCGTCGTCCATGACCTTGCGGATGCCCACGGGGCCCAGCGTGCCGTTGTTGGCGGCCAGCACCTCGATGATTTCGCGGAAGGTCAGCATGCCGACGAGGTCGCCGTACTCCATGACCACCAGCGAGCCGATGTCGTGCTCTGCCATGGTCTGGATCGCCTGCTGCAGCGGCGTATCCGGCGTGACGGTAAAGAGCGTATTGCCCTTGATCTGCAGGATGTCGCTGACTTTCATGATGGTGTCTCCGGGGCTGCCTTGTATTGCAGGGTCTGTGGCTCAGGTTTGATGGTCGATGCTAGCCCAAACCGCCGTCTCAAGTAAAGCGAGCGTGGCCTCCAGAGGCCTGCCAGGCGGGCCCGGGGCCGCCATCCGGCGGGAAAAACCCGGGCTGCCCCGAGTGGCGCATGGTGCTAGGATGCCGTCGGAGACAACCACTCGCGGCCCGGCCAAACGGGCCCCTTCCCGCCATGTCCACATCGTCTGGCAGCCGTTTCGACACGCTGGCCCTGCACGCCGGCGCCGCGCCCGACCCCGCCACCGGGGCCCGTGCCACACCGATCCACCTGACCACGTCGTTCGTGTTCCGCGACAGCGAGCACGCGGCGTCGCTGTTCAACATGGAACGCGCGGGTCACGTCTATTCGCGCATCAGCAACCCCACCGTCGCCGTGTTCGAGGAACGCGTGGCCGCGCTGGAAAACGGCGCCGGAGCCATCGGCACGGCCTCGGGCCAGGCCGCCCTGCACCTGGCCGTGGCCACGCTGATGGGGGCCGGCTCGCATATCGTGGCGTCCACCGCGCTGTATGGCGGCTCGCACAATTTGTTGCACTACACGCTGCGCCGCTTCGGCATCGAGACCACCTTCGTCAATCCGCGCGATATCGATGCCTGGCGCGCCGCCATCCGTCCGGAGACGAAGCTGCTGTTTGGCGAGACGCTGGGCAACCCCGGCCTTGACGTGCTGGACATCGCCACCGTGGCCCAGCTTGGCCAGGAGCACCGCATTCCGCTGCTGGTGGATTCCACGTTCACCACGCCCTACCTGCTGCGCCCGTTCGACCATGGCGCCGGCCTGCTCTACCACTCGGCAACCAAGTTCCTGGGCGGCCACGGCACCACCATCGGCGGCGTGCTGGCCGAAGGCGGCACGTTCGATTTCGAGGCATCAGGCAAATTCCCGGAACTGTCCGAACCGTACGAGGGCTTCCACAACATGGTCTTCACCGAGGAAAGCACGGTGGCGCCATTCCTGCTGCGCGCGCGCCGCGAAGGGCTGCGCGACTTTGGCGCGTGCATGAACCCGATGGCCGCCTGGCAACTGCTGCAGGGCATCGAGACGCTGCCGCTGCGCATGAGCCGCCACGTCGACAATACGCGCCGCGTGGTGCAGTTCCTGGCCGGACATCCGATGGTGGAATCGGTGGCCTACCCCGAACTGGAATCTCACCCCGACCACGAACTGGCGAAACGGCTACTGCCACGCGGCTGCGGCGCCGTGTTCAGCTTCAACCTGAAGGCCGACCGCAAGGCCGGGCAACGCTTTATCGAAAGCCTGGCGCTGTTTTCGCATCTGGCCAATGTGGGCGATGCCCGCTCGCTGGTGATCCACCCGGCGTCGACCACGCACTTCCGCATGGACGCCGCTGCGCTGAAAGCCGCCGGCATTGGCGAAGGTACGATCCGGCTGTCGATCGGCCTGGAAGATCCGGACGACCTGATCGACGACCTGAAACGCGGTCTCAAGGCCGCCGAAAAGGCCATGGGGGGCAAGGCGTAATGAAACTGACCGTCTCCGGCCACGCGGCCTATGCCTACACGGGCGGCAAGCCGTTCGACCCCGCCCTGCCCTGCGCCATCTTCGTCCACGGCGCCCAGAACGATCACAGTGTCTGGGGGCTGCAGACGCGCTGGTTCGCCAATCACGGCTTCTCGGTGCTGGCCGTGGACCTGCCCGGCCACAACCGAAGCGCGGGCGCGCCGCTGACCACCATCGAGGACATGGCCGACTGGGTCATGGCGTTGGCCGGCGCAGCCGGCGTCACGGCCCCGGCGCTGGTGGTCGGCCACAGCATGGGGTCGCTGATCGCGCTCGAATGCGCGGCCCGCCATCCGCAGGCCGTGCGTGGCATCGGGCTGCTGGCCACCGCCTATCCGATGAAGGTATCCGACGCCCTGCTCGACGCCGCGCTGCACCGCGAAGGCGATGCCATCGCGATGGTCAACCAGTGGTCCATTTCCAGCCTGGCCAGCAAGCCGTCGTCGCCGGGGCCGGGCGCATGGATGCACGGCGGCAGCCAGCGGCTGATGGAGCGCGTGAGCGCCCGCAACCCCGGCGCCCATGTGTTCCACACCGATTTCTCCGCCTGCAACGGCTATGCACATGGCGACGAAGCCGCCGCGGCCGTGGCTTGTCCGGCACTGTTCATCGTCGGCAGCAAGGACATGATGACGTCGCCGAAGGCGGCCCAGGCGCTGGCCGGCAAGATGCCCAGGGCGCGCGTCGTGACGGTGCCGAGCGGCCACGCGATGATGGGCGAAAAACCCGACGAGGTACTCGACGCGCTGGCCGCGTTTGCAAGGTCTACACTGTAGAAGGATCGGAAAAAGACCAAAAATCAGGAGACCGCGATGGCCCAGGCCCATGCCAAGGAATTCGCCAGCTTTGCCGATTTCTATCCGTACTACCTGAGCGAGCACCGCGACCGCACCTGCCGGCGCCTGCATTTCGCCGGATCCACGCTGGCGCTGGCCTGCCTGGTCACGCTGGTGGTCACCGGCAACGCCTGGTGGCTGCTGGCCGCGCTGGTATCGGGCTATGCCTTTGCCTGGGTCGGGCATTTCGGCTTCGAGAAGAACCGCCCGGCCACCTTCCGGCACCCGTTCTACAGCCTGATGGGCGACTGGGTGATGTACGCCGATATCCTGCGCGGCAAGATTCCGTTCTGAATCCGTGCCGGCTTGCGGGCCCTGAGCGGCGCGCTCAGCCCTGCCCGTGCCGGCCCGGCGGCACCGCCTGGATCACCGGCCCTGCCGCTTCGTTGGCGGCCGCATCGGCGGTCTGGGCGCGAAACACGGCTTCCAGCGACTGGTCCAGCTGCGGGTTGTCCAGGATGCCGCGCAGCACTTCCACCCCCTGCATCTGCTGCGCCAGCGCCGTGCGCGGCAGGCGCGCCATGTTCAGCACCAGCCGGTCGTGCAGCGTGCGCAGCGTCACCTGCGACGGGTCGCACAGCAGCGCCCAGTGTGCCTGGCCATGGTCCTGCTGCAGCTTGCCCACCAGGTGCAGCGCCTTGAGCTTGGCCAGCAGCCCGGCCAGATAGTCGGCCTCCACCCGCAGCTTGCGGCCCATGTCCAGCTCGCCCACGCTGCGCGGCACTTCCTCGCGGGCGCGGTACAGCACGTAGAGCACGCCCAGCGCGTCGAAGAACTCGCTGCCCGCGAACGTGCGACGGCGCCAGTGGCCCTCGCGGATGACCGGCAGGTTCGCCGCGATGGTGGCGCCCAGCAGCGTCACCAGCCAGCTCACATACATCCACAGCAGGAACAGCGGCAGCACGGCAAAGGTGCCGTAGACGGCCGTGTAGGTCGGAATATGGGTAATGAAATAGCCAAAGGCGCGTTTGGCCACCTCGAATGCCACGGCGGCCACGATGCCGGCGAAGATCGCGTCGCGCCAATCCACGTACGCATACGGCACAGCCATGTAGAGGAAGGCAAAGGCCAGCGCGGTCAGGCCGATAGGGATCAGGCCGACCACCAGGCTCATGCCGAACGGCAGGTTGCCGACGTAGCCCATCGAGACCGAGATCAGGTACGAACTGACCGACAGGCTGCCGCCGATCAGCACCGGGCCCAGCGTCAGCACCGCCCAGAACACCAGTACCCGCTGGGCCAGCGGGCGCCGCCGCTTGACACGCCAGATGGCGTTGAGCGCGTCTTCCACGGTCAGCATGGTCAGCACCGACGTCACCATCAGGCCGCCCAGCCCCAGTGCGGTCAGCCCGCGCGCGCTCTTGGAAAACTGCCCAAGGTAGCGCGACACCGAATCGCTGATATTGCCGCCCGGGATCAGGTTCTGGAACAGGAAGCCTTCGATCTGGCCCCGAAACTCGCGAAACACCGGAAACGCGGCCAGCAGCGCGAATGCCACGGTCAGCACGGGCACTACGGACAGGAACGTCGTAAATGTCAGGCTGGCTGCCACCTGCGGCAGCCGGTTTTCGCCGGCGCGGCGCAGCGCGTAGCGGGCCAGTGCGCGCACCTTCTGCAGGTTCCATTCCCTGCGCAGGCGGGCAATGCGGACAGCGGACATGCGGGGGCTTTCTCCGTGGATTTCAAATAAGGATGCGACGCCGATCCGTCGCTGCGCGCCGGGGCCGGGCACCGGCACGGCAGTGCGCGGCATCGGGGGCGTCACTTCCGGCAGCGCCCCAACTATAATACGCGGATCGTCCTGCGGCGCCGTTTCCGCCGTTCTCCACCTTGATCCATGGCGCCGGCCCCTGCCGGTCCCTGCCCGGCGCGCCTGTCCCGCTCATGACCGACATCCTCGTCCTTTACTACAGCCGCCACGGCGCCACCCGCAGACTCGCCGAACTGATCGCCACCGGCATCGAAAGCGTTCCCGGCGCCCAGGCCCGGCTGCGTACCGTGCCGCCCGTATCCACCGTCTGCGAGGCCACCGCGCCCGACATTCCGCCGGAAGGCGCGCCCTACGCGGAACTGCGAGACCTCGAAGAATGCGCCGGCCTGGCGCTGGGCAGCCCCACCCGCTTCGGCAACATGGCCGCGCCGATGAAGTATTTCCTCGATGGCACGGTCGCCCAGTGGCTGTCCGGCGCGCTGACGGGCAAGCCGGCCTGCGTGTTCACGTCGACCGGTAGCCTGCATGGCGGCCAGGAAACCACGCTGCTGTCGATGATGCTGCCGTTGCTGCACCACGGCATGGTGATCGTCGGCCTGCCTTATTCCGAGGCCGGCCTGATGACCACCACGGCCGGCGGCACGCCTTACGGACCCAGCCATCACGCTCACGTCGACAACCACGGCCCGGTCACCGACCAGGAAGCCGCGCTGGCCACGGCCATGGGCCGCCGGCTGGCGCAGACGGCCTTGAAGCTGGCCGCACGATGAAGACGCCCGACGATCGCTCGCTGCACAGCCCGCCGCTCTGGCGCCTGAGCCTGGCCAGCCTGATCGCCCTGATCGCGCTGTGCATCGCCTGGGAGTGGGTGCTGGCGCCCCTGCGCCCGGGCGGATCGTGGCTGGTCCTGAAATTCGTGCTGCTGCTGCCGGTGCTGCGCGGCGTCTGGACGCGCAACCGCTACACCATGCAATGGTCGTCGATGCTGATCCTGCTGTACTTCACCGAAGGCATCGTGCGCGCCACCAGCGACCGCGCCCCGTCGTCGTGGCTGGCATGGGGAGAGGTGGCCCTGACGCTGGTGTTCTTCGTCGCCACGATCCTGTACCTGCGGCCCTACAAGCGCCGCGCCAAGGCCATCGCCAAAACGTCCCAACCCTCCTGATTGCCATGACCGCCGTGCATTCCAACTCGTTCCTCGATCTCTGCCGCGCCGCCATCGGTCCGCAAAACGTGCTGACCGATGCGGCCGACAAGGCGCCATACCTGACGGACTGGCGCCGCCGCTATACCGGCGACGCGCTGGCCGTGCTGCGTCCCGGCACCACCGAGGAAGTGGCCGCCGTGATGCATGCCTGCCACGCGCACAAGCTGGCCGTGGTGCCGCAGGGCGGCAACACCGGGCTGTGCGGCGGCGCCACGCCCGGGGCCGGCGAATCGGCCGCAAGGGGCGCGGTGGTGCTGTCGCTGCAGCGCATGAACCGCGTGCGCCAGGTGGACCCGCTCAACAACACGATCACCGTGGAAGCCGGCGTGATCCTGCAGCAGCTGCAGGACGTGGCGCGCGAGCATGGGCGCCTGTTTCCGCTGTCGCTGGCGGCCGAGGGCAGTTGCACCATCGGCGGCAACCTGTCCACCAATGCGGGCGGCACGGCCGTGCTGCGCTATGGCAATACGCGCGAACTGTGCCTGGGGCTGGAGGTGGTCAACGTGCGCGGCGAGGTCTGGGACGGCTTGCGCGGGCTGCGCAAGGACAATACCGGCTACGACCTGCGCGATCTGTTCATCGGCGCCGAAGGCACGCTCGGCATCATCACCGCCGCCGTGATGAAGCTGTTCCCGGCGCCGCGCGCCCGCGTGACGGCGCTGGCCGCGGTCAAGAGCCCGCGCGCCGCGCTGGCCCTGCTGGCCATCGCCCAGTCGCACGCCAGCGCCATGCTCACCGGCTTCGAGCTGATGTCGGCCATGTGCATCGACCTGGTGACCAAGCACTTTCCGCAGCTGCGCTATCCGTTCAGCGAGCACCATCCGCAACTGGTGTTGCTCGAACTGTCCGACAGCGAGAGCGAAGACCACGCCCGGCACATCTTCGAGACCATGATGGAAGCGGCCTTCGACGCCGGCGTGGTGACCGACGCGGTGGTGGCAGAATCGGTACAGCAGTCGCGCGATTTCTGGAACCTGCGCGAGCATATTCCACTGGCCCAGGTGGAAGAAGGCAAGAACGTCAAGCACGACATCGCCGTGCCCATCTCGCGCGTGGCCGATTTCATCGAAACCACCGACGCGCTGCTGCAGGACGCCTTCCCCGGGTCGCGCATGGTCACGTTCGGCCACCTGGGCGACGGCAACCTGCACTACAACGTGTCGCCGCCGGTCGGCGTGGACAACGACCAGTTCCTGAAGCACCAGGACGCCATCAACCTGATCGTCCACAACAGCGTCCACGCCCATAACGGATCGATCTCGGCCGAACACGGCCTGGGCCAGCTCAAGCTGGAGGAAAACCGCCGCTACAAGAGCGACGTCGAACTGGCCATGATGCGCGCGATCAAGCAGGCGCTGGACCCGCAGGGACTGATGAATCCCGGCAAGGTGGTATGACGGTATATCGCCCCCCTCTCCCGTGCATGGGAGAGGGGGGAGCCATCAACACCTTCAATGCAGCACCGGCGGCGCCGCGTCGTCGCCATCCGGCTCGCCAAACAGCTGGCCGCAAACCGCCTGACCTTCGTCGGTCAGCCGCGCCGTGCCGCGCCCGTCTTCCTCGATGACCGTGTCGACCAGATCGGCGGCCCCCAACTGGGTCAGCACGCGCCGCAGTACGCTCATCTGCACGCTGGCACGCTTGCTCAGCCGGGCCAGGGACAGATCCTTGTCGGCCCCGCTCTGGCCGTGGTCCCACAGCGTCTTGAGGATCGCCCCTACCACGGGGTCCAGGTCATCGTCCTCGCCTTCCGGCATGTCGTCTGCCGCGTCGTTTGTCATGTCGTCTCCCTTTCTTGTAATGTCGCCACGAGCCTGCCCAGCGTGATCACGGCGGCTTCCACCTCTTCCGACCAGGCGCCGCTGTAGTTCAGGCGGATGCAGTTCGTGTAGCTGGGCACCGGCGAGAAGATGTGCCCCGGCGCCACCGTGATGCGCCGCTCCAGCGCGGCGTGGTACAGCGCCATGGCGTCCACCTCTTCGGGCAGTTCCACCCACAGCACATAGCCGCCGGCCGGGCGCGACACCCGCGTGCCCGCCGGGAAGAACCGCCGCACGGCGGCCGCCATGATGTTGGCCTGCTGGGCGTAGGTCTTGCGCACGCGGCGCAGGTGATAGTCGTAGCCATCGCGGCGCAGGAACTCGGCGATGGCCAGCTGCGGGATCGTCGAGGTGGTCAGCGTGTTCAGGAACTTGAGCCGCTCCACTTTCTCCTTGTACCGCCCGGGCAGCGCCCAGCCAATGCGGTAGGCATTGGTCAGCGTCTTCGAGAACGACGAGCAGTGCAGCACGATGCCGGCCGTGTCATAGGATTTCAGCGAAGTTGGATGGGCATCGCCGTAGTACAGCTCGCCATAGACGTCGTTCTCGATGACCGGGATGTCGCGCTCGGTCAGCAGGGTCACCAGCGCCTGCTTGCGCGCGTCGGACATCTGGAAGCCCAGCGGATTCTGGAAATTCGGCATGACCATGCAGGCGGCCACGGGCCGCTCGTCGATCAGCCGGGCCAGCGCCTGCACGTCGATGCCTTCCACGGGATCGGTGGCCACCTCCACGGCGCGCATGCCCAGCCGTTCGATGGCGTGCAGCATCGCGTAGTAGGTAGGGGACTCCACGGCGATCGTGTCGCCCGGCCTGGCCACGGCCTGCAGGCACAGGTTGATGGCCTCGGTCGCGCCAATCGTGACGACAACCTCGTTCGGATCGGCCGTGTAGCCGTTTTCCAGATAGCGGCGCGTGATCTGCCGGATCAGCTCCGGCGACCCCGGCGGCAGGTCATCGAGCACGCTCCAGGTGTCATAGCGTTTGCCGATGGCGTTGGCGTACTGGATGATGCGCTGCCACGGATACAGCTTCGGGTCGGGGTATGGCGAGCCCAGCGGCACGGCGTCATCGGCGCGGATCGAGCGCAGCGTGGACAGCACCAGCGCGCTGACATCCACGGCCGACGGCCGCGCGGCCGGGCGCGTGGGCTGCAGGTCGATGGCCGGCTCGCCGGGCCGGGCGCGCACAAAGTAGCCGGATTGGGGCCGGCTTTCCAGGATGCCACGCGATTCCAGCAGCAGATAGGCGCGGATGACCGTGGTGATGCTCAGCCGGTGGTGCTGGGCCGCCTGGCGCACTGACGGGATCTTTTCGCCGGGCAGCAGCACGCCCTGCTGCACCAGCGCCTCGATATCGGCCGCGAGCTTTTCGTACAGGGTTGCGGTTGCCAACGGGTCTTCGCCTTTTCTGGATGGTCCGGGGGCGCCGGACGACCCAGGCGTCAGCCTGCGGCCACCAGCGAATCGGATGCTAATACGGATTCAGGCGAAGTGTATTCGACGAAGCCGTCCTGGCGGCAAAAGCTCAGCAGCCGCACGCCGGCCTGTTCCGCGATGCGGATGGCCAGCGAGGTCGGCGCCGAGATCGTCGCCAGCATCGGAATCTGCATGCGCGCGGCCTTGCGCACCAGTTCGTAGCTGGCCCGGCTGGACAGGAATACGAACCCGTCGCCGAAGGTTTCGCGCGCCCGGGCCAGATGGCCGATCAGCTTGTCCAGCGCGTTGTGGCGCCCCACGTCCTCGAACACCGCGCGCAACTGGCCATCGGCCCCGCACCACGCCGCGGCGTGAACGCCGCCGGTGGCCGCCATCAGCTGCTGGCGGGCGCGCAGCGCATCGGCCGCGTGCCGGATCATGGCCGCCGTCGGCACGATGGTGCGCGCCGTTGCCAGCGGCTCGGGCACCAGGTCGAGCAGGGCCAGGCTCTCGATGCCGCAGACGCCGCAGCCGGTACGGCCGGCCAGCGTGCGGCGGCGTTCCTTCATGGCCATGAAGGCGCGCTGGCTGATCTGCAGGCGTACCTCGATACCATCGCAGCCGGGCTGCACCTCGACGTCGTAGATCTCACGCACGCTGTCGACGATGCCCTCGGTCAGCGAAAAGCCGACCGCGAACGCCTCCAGGTCCAGCGGCGTGGCCATCATCACCGCATGCGAGATGTCGTTGTAGACCAGCGCGACCGGTACTTCCTCGGCCACGTTGTCGATCTCCAGCGCGACGGCGTCGCCCTGGTGGCGGCGAACCTCGCGCGTGATGTAGCCGCGTTCGGCCATGTACTACCCCCTGCGGTGGACTTCAGCCTTACCCGGCGCGCTGCAGCAGCACCGGGATCGACTTCGACGTGGGCGTGCCCGACCGGTCGCCGATGCTTTCCAGCGGCACCAGCGGATTCGTCTCCGGATAGTAGGCGCCCAGGCAACCGGCCGGAATGTCGTAGTCGACGAGCAGGAAGTCTTGCACATGGCGCGTCACGTCGTCTTCCCAGACACTGGTGATATTTACGCGTTCGCCCTCTGCAAACCCGAGCCGCTCGCGATCTGCGCGGTTGATGAACACCACGCGGCGCAGACCGAACACGCCGCGATAGCGGTCGTCCAGGCCATAGATCGTGGTGTTGTACTGGTCGTGCGAGCGCGTGGTCATCATCACCAGCAGGTCGTCGCCGTACTTGGCGCGGGCGCGCTTGATCGGCGTGTCGCGGTCGATCGCGTGCACCAGGAACTGCGCCTTGCCCGACGCCGTGCGCCACACGCGGTTACGCGAGGCCGGCGTCAGGTGGAAGCCGCCCGGCTGCGCCACGCGCTCGTTGTAGCGCTCGAAGCCCGGAATCACCTTTTCGATGGCGTCGCGGATGCGCGCGTAATCCTGCGCGAACCACAGCCAGTCCACCTTGTTCGATCCCAGCGTGGCGTCGGCCATCTTCGCCACGATCATGGTTTCCGACAGCAGGTGCGGCGACGCCGGCTTGTTCATCCCATACGAGATATGCACCATGCAGACCGAATCTTCCACGGTCACGCCCTGCGGCACGCCGCCCTGCTCGTCCACCTCGGTGCGGCCCAGCGTCGGCAGCAGCAGCGCATCGCGCCCGATCACCAGGTGGCTGCGGTTCAGCTTGGTGGCGATATTGACGGTCAGGTCGCACTGGCGCAGAGCCTGCCAGGTACGGGGCGTGTCCGGGGTGGCGATCGAGAAATTGCCGCCCAGGCCCACGAACACCTTGACCTTGCCTTCGAGCATCGCGTTGATGGCGGCCACCACATCCTGGCCATGGTGGCGCGGCGGCTCGAAGCCGAACGTGGCGCCCAGGCGGTCCAGGAAAGCGTCGTCGGGCTGTTCCTCGATGCCCATCGTGCGGTCGCCCTGCACGTTCGAATGGCCGCGCACCGGCATCAGGCCCGCACCGGGCCGGCCGATATTGCCGCGCAGCATCATCACGTTGGACAGCAGCTGGATCGTGCGCACGCTCTCCTTGTGCTGCGTCAGGCCCATGCCCCAGCACATGATGGTGCGCTCGCTGTTGACGTAGACGTCGGCCAGCGCGTCGATATCCTCGCGCGTCACGCCCGATTCGGCCACGATGTCGGCCCAGCTCTCGGCGCGCAGGTCGGCGGCGAATGCCTCGAAGCCGGCCGTGTGGTCGTTGACGAAGGCGATATCGACCACGCGCTTGCCGCCGGTGGCCACGGCCGCGTCGTCAAGCTCGATCACGCGCTTGCCGATGCCCTTGAGCAGCGCGAAGTCGCCAGCCAGCTTGGGCCGCACGAACATCGACGCAATCTGGGTGCCGCCGCCGCCGAGCATTTCCGTCACATGCTGCGGACTGACAAAACGTTCCAGGCCGCGCTCCTTGAGCGGGTTGATCGACACGATCTTCGCGCCGCGCCTTGACGCATCGCGCAGTTCGTTGAGCATGCGCGGATGGTTGGTGGCCGGGTTCTGGCCCCACACCATGATCGTGTCGGCCAGCTGGAAGTCGTCGAGCAGCACCGTGGCCTTGCCCACGCCCACCGTCACCGGCAGGCCCCGGCTGGTGGCCTCGTGACACATGTTCGAGCAGTCCGGGAAGTTGTTGGTGCCGTACATGCGCACGAACAGCTGGAACAGGAACGCGGCTTCGTTGCTGGCGCGGCCCGAGGTGTAGAACGTGGCGGCGTCGGGGCTGTCCAGGCGGCGCAGGTGATCGGCGATCAGGCGGAACGCGTCGTCCCACGCCACCGGCACGTACTTGTCGGTGGCGGCGTCGTACCGCACCGGATAGGTCAGGCGGCCGTGCTGTTCCAGTTCGTAGTCCGACTGCTGCATCAGCTCCGTGACCGTGTATTTCGCGAAAAACTCGTTGGTCACGCGCTTGCTGGTGGCCTCGGCAGCCACGGCCTTGACGCCGTTCTCGCAAAACTCGAACGTGGACGCGTGCTGGCGGTCGGGCCAGGCGCAGCCCGGACAGTCGAAACCATCCGGCTGGTTCTGCTTGAACAGCGTCCTGTATTTGCCGCCGGCAACCTTTTCCTTGACCAGGTTGATGGCGACCTGCTTGAGCGCACCCCAGCCGGCGGCCGGGTGCGTGTAGGGGGCGATATGCCCCTTTTCGGGCGTGGGAGTACTCATGGGGGCGACTTCCAGAACAAAAGCCCGAGTGCCCGGCCCGGTTTTCCGTGTGATGTCCGGACGCTCGCTGCGATGGTTGCAGACTAGGCCCGGAATGTGACGCGAGGGACGTACAGAACAGGTACCGCCGGAAGAGTACAGTTTGCGCCATCGCAGTGCACAAACGCTGAACTGTGCTTACTGGTTCTGCATGAGTGTGGTGCATCCACACCGCATCCTCATGATTTGTGTCGGCGGACAATATGACTTACACGGCATATTTCACGGAATAGGCTTGTGATAAGAAGCGGCAGCCTCCCCCCCTTTCCGCTACTCCGGCTGCTGCGGCGTGGCGTCGATGATGTCCTCCAGCTGCGCGCTCATCGGGATGCCCAGGCGCTCGCCGGTGGGTAGCCGGTTCAGGAACCACTGCTTGTAGAGACGGCCCAGCTCGCCCGACGTGATCAGGTCGCGCACGGCCTTGTCGACCACGGCCGCGAACTGCGGATCGCCCCGGCGCAGCATGATGCCGTAGGGGTCGTAGGACAGGAATTCACTGGTCACGATGAACTGCTTGCCGGCGTTGTAGTGGGCCAGGAAGCCGTACAGCAGCACGTCGTCGCCGGCGTAGGCATCGGCGCCGCCGTGGCGCATCACCTCGAAGGCATCGGCGTGGTCGCGGGCGCGGATCAGCTTGATGCCCAGGTTGAAGCGCGTGGACAGGTCCTCGATGGCGCTGGCGTTGGTGGTGCCGGCCGTGGCCACCACGGTCTTGCCCTTGAGGTCGCGGAAGGTCTTCACCGGCGAATTGCGCGGCACCATCAGCTTGGTGCCCGCCACGAAGATCACCGGCGAAAACGCCACCGTGCGCATGCGTTCGGCATTGCGCGTGGTCGATCCGCACTCCAGGTCGGCCTTGCCCGACGTGATGGCGTCGAAGCGATTTTCGGACGTCACCGGCACCCATTGCACGGTCAGGTTGCGGCTGATCTCCGCGGCGGCGGCCTCGACGATGGCCTGGCAGATATCGATCGAATAGCCGATCGGCCGCTTTGCCTGATTCAGATACGAGAACGGCAGCGACGACTCCCGGTAGCCGATGGTCAGCACGCCGGTGTCCCTGGCCTTCTTCAGCGTGCCGGACAACGCCACGGCATCCTGCGCGTGGGCAGCCATCGCGCCCCAGCCCAGCAGCATCAGCGCGGCCAGGCCCCTTGCCACCAGCTTCCGGACGGATGCGCGCATGGCGTCAGGCCTCCGCGGTGCCGGGCGTGCGGGGCTCCTCTCCCGGTATGTCCTTCTCGGTCTCGGGCACCGGCCCGCTGGCCAGTTGCCCTTCCCACTTGGCCACCACGGCGGCCGCAATCGAATTGCCCACGGCGTTGGTGGCCGAGCGGCCCATGTCCAGGAACTGGTCCACGCCCATGATCAGCAGCAGCCCGGCCTCGGGGATGCCGAACTGGTTCAGCGTCGCCGCGATCACCACCAGCGACGCGCGCGGCACGCCCGCCATGCCCTTCGAGGTCAGCATCAGCAACAGCAGCATCGTGATCTGCGTGCCCATCGGCAGATGGATGTCATAGGCCTGCGCGATGAACAGCACCGCGAACGTGCAGTACATCATCGAGCCGTCCAGATTGAACGAGTAGCCCAGCGGCAGCACAAAACTGGAGATTTTGCGATTCACGCCGAAGCGGTCGAGCGAGTCGAGCAGCTTCGGATAGGCGGCCTCGGAACTGGCCGTCGAGAACGACAGCAGGAACGGCTCGCGGATCAGCCGCACCAGTTCGAACACGCGCTTGCCCAGGAACAGGAAGCCGGCCAGCGTCAGCAGCCCCCAGAGCACGAACAGCGCCAGGTAGAAACTGCCCATGAACTTGGCAAACGTGATCAGGATGCCCAGCCCCTGCGTGGTCACCGTCGATGCAATCGCCGCGAACACCGCGACGGGGGCCAGCCACATCACCGCGCCGGTGATCTTCAGCATGATCTGCGCCAGATCCTCGATCACGGCGGCCATGCGCGCGCCGCGCTCGCCCAGCGTGGCAATCGCCGTGCCGAAGAAGATCGAAAACACCACGATCTGCAGGATTTCGTTGTTGGCCATGGCCTCGGCCACCGATTTGGGCACCAGGTGGGCCACGAAATCCTTGAGCGTGAACGCGTTGGTCTTCAGGTTGGTGGCGGCACCCACGTCGGGCAGCGGCAGGCCGATGTTCACGCCCGGATGCAGCAGCGTGGCCATGACCAGGCCCAGCGTCAGCGATACCAGCGACGCGGTGATGAACCACCCCAGCGCCTTGACCCCGACGCGCCCCACCGTGCTGGCATCACCCATGTGCGCGATACCGATCACCAGCGTCGAGAACACCAGTGGCGCAATGATCATCTTGATCAGCCGCAGGAAGACGTCGGTGATGATCGAGATATACCCGGCGATATCCTTGGCCACCTTCGGATCGGGGAACGCCGTGTTGCATGCATAGCCGACCACAGCGCCCAGGATCATCGCAATCAGGATCCAGGTCGTGATATTTGACTTCTTGCTCATGACGTCTCCTTTGGGGGTGGCCGTATGGAAGTCCTGCGCCGAGGTCTGCACCTGTAACGATAGGTCGCGGGTGTGCCATGGGCAAATCCGGAAACGGCCATGCCGACGTCCGCTGATGCATAGCATTTCCTTTGATTGCACCAACAAGGGGCGATGTTTATAATTCGCCACACTCGCCACCGGCCCGATGCGGCCGGAGCGTCATACCCAAAAGCGCGCGCTGCGCCGCCCGACCGAGCCATCGGGCCGCGTTGACCGTGCCACGGGGCCTCACCGGCCCACCGACCGCCCGGCCTTCCCACCGCCCCGCGGCGGCAGATATTGCGATACCCACCCAACCCACGCCGAGTCTCGGCGCGCCGCCGCATGGCGGGGCGCGATGCACGGTGTTAGCAGTCGTTCGTCATCTATGGCGCATTTCTTCCTCCGCCGCCCCGCGTTTGCGTGGGTGCTGGCCATCCTGACCATGGTTGCGGGCCTGGTCGCGCTGAACCGCATCCCGGTGGCGCAATACCCGGCGGTGGCCCCGCCGATGGTGATCCTGTACGCCGACTACCCCGGCGCCACCGCGCGCACCGTGGAAGACCGCGTGACGGCCGTGCTGGAACAGCAGATGCACGGCATTCCCGGGCTGCTCTACATCGACTCGAACAGCGAGGCCGGCACGGCCACGGTCACCATCGGGTTCAAACAGGGCACCGATCCGCAACTGGCGCAGGTCAACGTGCGCAACCGCGTGGCGCAGGCCGAGCCGCTGCTGCCCGAGGTGGTGCGACGCAGCGGCGTCTACGTCGACCAGGCCAGCGCCAGCCCGTTCATGTACGTGTCGCTGATCTCGAAGACCGGCACGATGTCGGAAACCGCGCTGGGCGACTATGCGGCGGGCACGGTGCTGCCCATGCTGCGTCGCCTGCCCGGCATCGGCAAGGTGGAACCGTACAGCGCCGAATACGCGCTGCGTGTGTGGTTCAACCCCGACCAGCTGCACGCCTACGGCCTGACCACCGCCGATGTCGAAACGGCCATCCGCGCCCGCAACGGCAGCGTCACGCCCGGCCAGCTTGGCGGCGCGCCCGCCGCGCCCGGCCAACCGTTCCAGGCCATCGTGCGGCCGCCCGCGCCGCTGGCCAGTGCGGAATCGTTCGAACGCATCGTGCTGCGGCCGGCCAGGGACGGCTCGGCGGTACTGCTGCGCGATGTGGCGCGCGTGGAAATGGCCGCCGCCGACTTCCGCTACACCTCGTCGCTCAATGGCCGCGAGGCCGCGTCGATGGGCCTGAAACTGGCCGATGGCGCCAACGTGCTGGCCACCTCGCGCACCGTGCGCGCGGCGCTGGACGAAGCTGCGCGGGGTTTTCCGGCCGGCGTGGCGTACGACATCTCCTACGACACCGCCCACTTCGTGCAGAACTCGATCACGCGCGTGCTGGTGACGCTGGGCGAGGCCACGGTGCTGGTGTTCCTGATCCTGTGGCTGTTCCTTGGCAACCTGCGCGCCACGCTGATCCCGTGCGTCGTGGTGCCGGTGTCGCTGCTGGGCACGGTGGCCTGCCTGCAGGCGTTCGGGCTGTCGCTGAACGTGATCACGCTGTTTGGCGTGGTGCTGGCCATCGGCATCCTGGTCGACGACGCCATCGTGGTCGTGGAAAACGTCGAGCGCATCATGCGCGAGGACGGCGTGGATGCGTTCACAGCCGCGTCGCGCTCGATGCGCGAGGTCTCGGGCGCGCTGCTGGCCGTCACGCTGGTGCTGTGCGCGGTGTTCGTGCCGATGACATTCATGGACAGCGCGGTGGGCGTGATCTACCGCCATTTCGCCATGACGCTGGCGATCTCGATCGCGTTCTCGCTGTTCTTTGCGCTGACGCTGGCGCCGGCCATGTGCGCCACGCTGCTGCGTCACGGCGCCGCCCCCGCGCGCGGCCCGCTGGCCTGGTTCGAAGCCCGCTTTGCCGCCTTCACCACGCGCTATGCCGGCTGGATCCACCGGCTGCAGCAACGGCGCCTGCGCTGGCTGGCGGTCTACCTGGCCATGACGGCGGCCTGCGCGCTGATGCTCTGGCAGTTGCCGGGCGGCTTCCTGCCCGAAGAAGACACCGGCGAACTGGTGATCGACGTGGAACTGCCGCCGGGCAGCACCCAGGCCCAGACGCGCGAGACCATCGCCCGGCTGGAACAGTGGATGACGCAGGAGAAATTCCCGATCAAGACCACGTTCTCGCTGCTGGGCTGGAACAACGGCGGCTCCGGCGAGCAGCGCGCGAGCGTGTTCCTGTCGCTGGACGACTGGCAGCGGCGTGGCCGCGCCAATGCGGCCGACGTCGTGCTGGCGCGCCTGAGCAAGGGCCTGGAAGCGTGGCCCGGCCGGGGTGAAGCGCAGCTCTACCCGTACAACGGCACCGCCCTGCCCGAACTGGGCAGCACCAGCGGCCTCGACATGCGGCTGGTGACGCGCCGCGAAGGCGGCCGGCAGGACCTTTACGCCGCCCGCGACAGGCTGATCGCGCGCGCCAAGGCCGATCCGCTGTTTGGCGAGGTGCGCGCCACCGCCGGCCAGCCCACGCCGGCGCTGGACCTGGCCATCGACTATCGCAAGGCCGAGAGCTTCGGCGTGGACGCCGAGGCGATCCATCACGCGCTGTCGGCCACGATCGGCTCGCGCTATATCGACGAACTGGCCCGCGAAGGCCGCGTGCGCCGGGTGATCCTGCAGGCCGATGCGCCGTTCCGCATGCAGGCCGCCCACCTGGCGCGCGTGCACGTGCGCAACGCCAGCGGCCAGATGGTGTCGCTGGGCGCATTCGCCACGCTGGAATGGGGCAACAGCGAATCGACGCTGGAACGCTACAACGGCCTGACATCGGTGCGGATCAACGCCGATACGGCGCCCGGCGTCAGCACCGGCGCGGCGATGGCCAGACTCGAAGCCATGGTCCGGGAACTGGGCCCCGACTACGAGGTACGCTGGAATGGCCGCGCGTTCGAGCAGCAGCAAAGCGGCACGCAGGCGCCGTGGCTGTTTGCGCTGTCGCTGCTGTTCATCTTCCTGTGCCTGGTGGCGCTCTATGAAAGCTGGACGCTGCCGCTGGCCGTGCTGGCCATCGTGCCCACCGGCCTGATGGGCGCGGCCGCGGCCGTCTGGCTGCGCGGGCTGCCCAACGACGTCTACTTCAAGGTGGGCGTGGTCGTCATCATGGGACTGGCGGCCAAGAACGCGATCCTGGTAGTCGAGTACGCCGAGCAGCTGCGGCGCGGCGGCATGGAGCGCGTGCAGGCCGCAACCCAGGCGGCCCGTCAGCGGCTGCGGCCCGTGGTCATGACATCGCTGGCGTTCATCCTCGGCGTGGTGCCGCTGGCCATCAGCACCGGCCCCGGCGCCGGCGCGCAGCGCGCGGTGGGCACCGGCGTGCTGGGCGGCATGCTGGGCGCCACCCTGCTGGGCACGCTGGTGATTCCGCTGCTGTATGCGTGGATTGCGCGATGGTCGGCGGCGAGAAAGGCGACAACCGCCCCGACGGCCGACACCACCGGCGCCTGACGCCGTGCGGGCTGGCCACCGATTCCGCGGCCCGCTCAGCCGCCCTCGGCGAAGATGCCCATGCGATGCTGGATATAGGCCAGCACCTCCAGCGCCGCCGCCGGCAGCGGACGCCCTGCCTTGACCAGCAGCCGCGCCTGCGTGCCCCGGAACAGCGGATGGTCGATCGGCACGGTGGCCAGGCTGCCGGCGGCCACCTCGCGGTAGGCGGCGAACTGGCCGATCAGCGTCACGAAATCGTCGCAGGCCACGAACTGCTTGAGCGCCGACAGCGAATTGGTGACCAGCGTGGGCCGGATGCGGATGTTCTCGGCGAATTCCAGCATCCTGGCCGCGTGCCCGATGCCGTAGGACTCGGGCATCAGCGCCAGCGGATAGTCCATCACGTCCTGGATGGTGACCGGTCCGCCCCGCAGCGCCAGCGGGTGATCGTGACGCGTCAGCAGCACGATCGGCTGCGCCGAGCTGGCCCGGTATTCGATGCGCGGGTGCAGCGGCGGGTTGTAGGCCAGGCCGATATGGGCACGGCTTTCGGCCACCTCGTTGAGCACGTCGTCCACGGGCAGGATTTCCATGCGGATATCGACCATCGGGTACTGCGCGCAGAACGGCGCCACCACCTCGTTGACCAGCGCATCGACGTAACCCTCGCTCAGCACGATCTGCACCATGCCCTGCTGCAGCCCCATCAGCGCGTGTAGCTGGTCTTCAAGCTTTTCCTGGTGCGAGCGGTAGCCGCGCCAGAACTCCAGCAGGTGCGCGGCCGCCTCGGTGGGCCGCACGCCGCGCGCCTGCCGCTCGAACAGCGTCGTGCCCAGTTCCTCTTCCAGCAGCCGGATCTGCCGCGTGATGACCGACGGCGACGTATTGAGGCTCTCGGCCGCGCCCCGGATCGTGCCGTGGGCCAGCACTTCCCGGAAATATCGCAGCCGCTGCTGATTGATTTCGCGCATCGCTTTGCCTTTTTGTTATCCGAAAGCCACTTTTAGTGCGCCATACGTCGCTGCGTTGCCTTCAGAAGAACGAAGTGTGAACTTTGTTGCTATTGGTGTCAGTCTACGCGGCTGCCACTATCGAAGCCAATCCCACAACCATCACAACGCTCTGGAGACTGGCAAATGTTAGTGATGTCGAACCCCGCCGCCGTAGACGGCACCGCAGCGCTGTACCAGAAGATCAACCTGCGGCTGCTGCCGTTCCTGCTGGTCTGCTACCTGTTTGCGTACCTGGACCGCGTCAATGTCGGCTTTGCCAAGCTCCAGATGCAGGGCGACCTGGGCTTTTCCGATGCCGCCTACGGCGTGGGCGCCGGCATCTTCTTCATCGGCTACGTGCTGTTCGAGATCCCGAGCAACCTGATGCTGCCGCGCATCGGCGCGCGCAAGACGTTCAGTCGCATCCTGGTGCTCTGGGGCATCACGTCGGCCTGCATGCTGTTCGTGCGGGACGTACCCACGTTCTACGCCATGCGCTTCCTGCTGGGCGTGTTCGAAGCCGGCTTTGCGCCGGGCATGATCTATTACCTGTCGTGCTGGTACGGCCCGCAGCGCATGGCACGCGCCATCGCCATCGTGTTCCTGGCCGGTCCCATCGGTGGCATCGTCGGCGGCCCGCTGTCGGCGTGGCTGATGACCGCGCTGGCGGGCCATGCCGGGCTGGCCGGCTGGCAATGGATGTTCCTGGTCGAGGGCCTGCCCTGCCTGGTGCTGGGCGTGCTGGCCTGGAAGCTGGTGCCCGACCGGCCCGCCGACGCCAACTGGCTCACCGCCGACGAAAAGCGCCTGCTGGAACAGGAACTGGCCGTGCCCGCCGCGCACAGGCACTCGTTTGGCGCCGTGGCGCGCGACCCCAAGGTCTATGTGCTGGCGTTTGCGTACTTCTGCGTGATCGCCGCCATCTATGCGCTGAGCTTCTGGCTGCCGACGCTGATCAAGGCACAGGGCGTCAACGACACCGTGCAGCTGGGCTGGTACACGGCCCTGCCCTATGTGGGCGGTGCCATCGGCATGCTCTACATGGGGCGCCGCTCGGACCGCAAGCGCGAGCGCCGCTACCACGCCGCCGTGCCGGCGCTGGCCGGTGCCGCGCTGCTCGCCGGCTCGACCCTGGCCGACGGCAACCTGGCGGCCACCATCGCCCTGCTGACGCTGGGCACCACCACGCTGTGGATGACCTACACGGTGTTCTGGGCCATGCCGTCCGAATACATCAAGGGGCCCGCGGCGGCCGGCGGCATCGCGCTGATCAACACCATCGGGCTGTCGGGCGGCTTCTGGGGCCCCGCCATCATCGGCTGGGCCAAGTCGGCCAGCGGCAGCCTGCATCCCGGTGTGCTGATCATCGCCGCCATGCCGCTTGCCGCCGCGCTGATCATCCTGGCCAACCGGCTGCCCGCCCGGCACTGAGCCCCATCCCCTCCGAAGCCCTCCCCGCAACACCCCACGTACAACTAGGAGTCAATCATGCTGCTGTACCTGTCCACCTGGTCTGAAATCGAGCAGTACCTGAAGCGCAGCCGGACCATCGTCATCCCGATCGGCTCCAACGAGCAGCACGGGCCCACGGGCCTGCTGGGCACCGACTGGATGTGTCCGGAGATCATCTGCCGCGCGGCCGAGCAGCAGGCCGACATCCTGGTGGCGCCCACCTTCAACATCGGCATGGCCCAGCACCATCTGGGCTTTGCGGGCACCATCTCGCTGCGCCCGACGACGTTCATTGCAGCCATCGTCGACTGGACGCGCTCGCTGGCCCGCCATGGCTTCGAGAAGATCCTGTTCCTGAACGGCCACGGCGGCAATATCGCCTCGATCGAGGCGGCGTTTTCCGAGATCTACGCCGAGTCGAGCTTCGCGGGGCGCCGTGCCGGCTTTGCGATGAAACTCACCAACTGGTGGGACCTCGAAGGCGTGAACGAACTGGCCAGGGAGATGTTCCCGACTGGCCACGGCGCGCACGCCACGCCGTCGGAGATCGCCGTCACGCAGTACGCGTACGCGCATGCGATCAAGCACGCCGACTACGCGCCGCGCATCGCGCCGTCCGGGCCGATCCGCGAGGCGCTGGACTTCCGTGCCCGCTTTCCCGACGGCCGCATGGGTTCGGACCCGAACCAGGCCACGCCGGAAAAGGGCCGCGCCCTGGTGGAGCTGGCCGCCAGCAGCCTGGTCAAGGAACTGGCGGCCTTCGGGGGCGAGACCGCGGTGTAACCGCCGAGATAGTGTTGCTTCCCTCTCCCGTGCGGCGGCAGAGGGAAGACAACAGCCGGATCATCGATACTGCCGGCGTCCACCCGGTGCCATCGCCTGGAACACCCCGTCGCGCAGCACCAGCGCATGCAGCAGCGCGGCGGCCAGATGCAGCAGCACCACCGCGAACAGCGTCAGCCCCAGCCACGTGTGCAAGGTCCGCAGCAATGCAAACAGCGTCACGTTGGCCGGCAGGATCGGCGGCAGGTGGAAGCCGCCGGCCATCGTCACCGGATAGCCGCCCGCCGACAGCATGCCCCAGCCGACCAGCGGCATGGCCAGCATCAGCGCGTAGAGCACGTAGTGCGATGCCTTGGCGATGACGCGCTGCGCGGCGGGAATGCTGTCCGGCAGCGGCGGCGCGCCACGCCGCAGGCGCACCGCCAGGCGGACGATCACCAGCAGCAGCAAGGCGATGCCCAGCGGCCGGTGCAGCGCCACGAGCGTGTCGTGCGCGCGCGAAACGGTAAAGACCATCCCGACCCCGACAAACAGCATCGACAGGATCAGCACGGCCATCAGCCAGTGCAGCAGCTTCTGCAAGCCGCTGAATTGTGTATGCGTAGCCTTCATGCCTGGTTCCTTTTATCGGGATGCCTGCTGTCCGTGCGCGTCGAGGGCTTCTTCGCGCGTGCGGCGCTGGTAAGACACCGCATAGGCCGCCGAGCGCGCGGCCAGCAGCGGGTCGTTCGACGCGGCAATGCCCGATGGCAGCACGGTGGGATCGAAATTGACGTCGCGGCAAACGCCGTCATCGGCCTGCGAACTGGCGCGCTCGATCACGAGCGTGCCGGCGTCCAGCTGCTGGCGGTCATCGGGCCAGGCCTGCGTGGCATCGTCGGTGGGGTCGCCGGGCGCACCCAGCGTCAGCATCAGGCGCCAGCGCAGCGGGCCAGCAGCCAGCTTCCGGGTGAGGTCGGCGGCCAGGAACGACGCCTCGCCCTTCTCGGCGTCGGTCACCGGGGCATAAGGCAGCTCGGGCTGCACCGACCAGCGCACGGCCTGCCGCTTGCCCGCCCCGTCGACCAGATAGAACGCGTTGACGCTGTAATAGGCGCCATTGGCGAAGCTCGACGACGGCGGATGGCTCTTGACCCAGCCTTTCCAGCACATTGGGATCCTAAGCTTAGAATTCCACGTGGACAAGTTGTCG
>JADMIO010996566.1_pt1 | contig 66648 bp, 52 predicted proteins | sample 8958161 | NCBI WGS metagenome assembly JADMIO01 (sample SAMN16585339, study PRJNA669376) | soil metagenome | isolation source: Crop rotation soil | place: USA: Cullars Rotation, Alabama | collected 2011 | reverse complement strand
CGCGACAACTTGTCCACGTGGAATTCTAAGCTTAGGATCCCAATGTGCTGGAAAGGAAGCCGCCGTGGGGCATCTCGGCGACGAGCGGGATGTGCGTGTTGATCCACACGCAGCCGAAGTCGAGCCGCCGGGCCATTCGCATCGCCCGGCCGAAGTCCTTGGTCCACACGCTCGACGCCAGCCCGTACTCCACGCCGTTCGCCCAGCGGATCGCTTCGTCCTCGTCGTCGAACTGCTGCACGGTGATGACCGGGCCGAAGATCTCGTTCTGGATCATCTCGTCGTCCTGGTGGAGGCCGCTGATCACCGTCGGCTCGAAGAAGTACCCCTTGCCGGCGACGGGATGCCCGCCGGCTGACACGGTGGCATGGTCGGGTGCCCGGCTGACCATTCCACCGACGCGGGCGAACTGGTTCTCGTTGTTGACCGGCCCGAACAGGACGTCCTCGTTGTCCGGCGACCCCGTCTGCGTCCCCTTGGCCTGTTCGCTGAGCGCAGCGACGAAGTCGTTGTACACCCGTGGGCCGGCCAGCACGCGGGTGGCCGCGGTGCAGTCCTGACCGGCGTTGAAGTACCCGGCGACGGCGATGCCCTCCGCGGCGGCGGCGACGTCGGCATCGTCGAACACCACGACGGGTGCCTTGCCGCCGAGCTCGAGGTGGCAGCGCTTGAGGCTCTGCGCGGCAGCGGCGGCGACCTCCTGCCCGGCGCGCACCGAGCCGGTGACGCTGACCATCGCCGGGACATCGTGCACGACCATCGCCCGACCGGTGTCGCGGTCGCCGCACACGACGTTGAGGACGCCGGGCGGGAAGAACTCCGCGGCGATCTCGGCGAGCAGCGTGGTCGTCGCCGGCGTGGTGTCGCTCGGCTTGAGCACGACCGCGTTGCCGGCGGCGAGCGCCGGCCCGATCTTCCACACTGCCATCATCATCGGGTAGTTCCAGGGAGCGACCTGCGCGCAGACGCCGACGGGCTCGCGGCGGATGAACGACGTCATGTTGCGCATGTACTCACCCGCGCTCTTGCCCTCGAGATGGCGGGCGGCGCCGGCGAAGAATCGGATCTGATCGACCATCGGTGGGATCTCTTCGCTACGGGTCAGGTGGGCCGGTTTCCCGCAGTTCTCCACCTCGAGCGCGATGAGCTCCTCCGCACGGGCCTCGACGGCATCGGCGAGCCGATACAGCGCCAGCGACCGTTCACTCGGGGTCGTGTCGCGCCACGTGTCGAACGCCGCGGAGGCCGCCTTCATCGCGTTGTCGATGTCGGCCTCGCCGGACAAGGCTGCGGTGGCGTACTGCTCCCCCGTTGCCGGGTTGATGACCGGCGTCGTTCGCCCGTCGACGGCGTCCACGTACTCGCCGTTGATGAAGTTGCGGAACGTCTTCATGCGTCTCGATCCCTCCGCTGTCGCGCTCGCCTCGTTGCGAACGGGTGCCGATCTTGCACCTATCCGATCACAGGGCGCAACACGAACTTGCTCTCGGTCCTGGCCACTCCGCCCTCGGCTTTCAGCCAGCGGATGAACCCGTCGAGACCCTCGGCCCCGGCGCAGTCGACGATCACCGTGTAGTCCGCCGGGCCGGTCACGTACAGCGCCAGTTCGACCTCGTCGCGCTCGGCGAGGCGCGCCTCGAACACCGCCGGATCACCGCCGGCCGGCAGGCTCACGTCGATCACGGCGCGCACGTTGCGGCCGAGCCAACCCGGATCGACCGTGGCGCGATAGCCGCGGATGATCCCGTCCGCCTCGAGCCGGCGGACGCGGTCGGCCACCGAGCTCGGGGCCATGTGCACGGCGTCGGCGAGCTCGCGCCAGCTGATCCGCCCGTGCTGCTGGAGCAGACCGACGATTCGACGGTCGAGAGCGTCAACGGCCGTGCGATGATCGGTCATCGACCCATCTTGCCGGAGGATTGGTCGTTGATCAACGGCGATTCCCGGCGCAAGATTCGCACCATGACCACACCCGTGATTCGCACCGTCGGCGTGCCGAAGGAGATCAAGAACAACGAGTACCGCGTGGCGATGACGCCCGACGGGGTCCGTGAGTTCGAGCGCCTCGGCATCGACGTGTTCGTCGAGACGGGTGCCGGCGTCGGCGCCAGCTTCAGCGACGCCGACTACCGCGCCGCCGGCGCCGACATCGTGCCGACTGCCGCGGACGCGTGGGCCCAGCAGATGGTCGTCAAGGTCAAGGAGCCGAAGGAGGAGGAGTTCGCCTTCCTGCGGCCGGACCTCACCCTGTTCACCTACCTGCACCTCGCCGCGTACCCGACCGTGGCGCACGCGCTGATCGACGCGAAGTGCACGGCACTGGCCTACGAGACGGTGCAGCTCGACAGTGGCGCGCTGCCGCTGCTGGCGCCGATGAGCGAGGTCGCCGGGCGTCTGGCGCCGCAGATGGGCGCGCACTACCTCGAGCGCCACAACGGCGGGCGTGGCGTGTTGATGGGCGGTGCGCCCGGCGTGCAGCCGGCCAAGGTCGTCGTGCTCGGCGCCGGCAACGTCGGCTGGAACTCGGCGTGGATCGCTGCCGGGATGGAAGCCGAGGTCGTCCTGTTCGACAAGAACCTCGACCGCCTCCGCTGGGTGGACCAGATCAACAAGGGTCGCATCGTCACCCTCGCCTCGAACCGCGGCGCCCTCGAGCGCAACATCGCCGACGCCGACCTCGTGATCGGCGCCGTGCTCGTCGCCGGTGGCCGCGCCCCAGTCGTGGTGACCCAGGACATGGTCCGCACCATGAAGCCCGGTGCGGTGATCGTCGACGTCGCCATCGATCAGGGTGGGTGCATCGAGACGATCCACGAGACGACGCACAACGAGCCGGTCTACGAGTTGCACGGCGTGCTGCACTACGCCGTCGGCAACATGCCTGGCGCCGTCCCGCACACCAGCACCTACGCGCTCACCAACGCGACGCTCGCCTATCAGCTCGAGGTGGCGGTGCACGGCGCCGCCGGTGGTTGCCGGCGCGACGCCGCGTTGTCGCACGGTCTCAACACGTTCGCCGGGCAGGTCACCAATGCGCCGGTCGCCGAGTTCCTCGGCACGCCGTTCATCGAGCCGCTCGCTGCGTTGAACTGACGATGCCGAAGTAGCGTTCGCCCATGGCGACGCTTGCTTCCGAACTCGATCTGCCAGAGATCACCCTCGCTGACGGCAACTACGACCAGCGGCACGCGATGCGCCAATCGCTCTCCCGCGACCAGTGGCTCGTCCGCAACCTGTTCGGCTACGGCGTGCTGCACTACGACGACGCGACTGCGGTGCTGCGCGACAAGCGATGGCACAGCGCCACGAGCCGGATCCCGGAGCTGATGGGGATCACCAACCCGGCCTTTCTCGAGCGCCAGCAGATCAGCATCCTGTCCGCCGAAGGCGACGTCCACACGCGGCTGCGGCGCCTCGTCGCCCAGGCGTTCTCGCCACGAGCCGCCGACCGCCTCCGTCCGTTCATGCGCGAGGTGATGAACGGCCTCATCGACGGCGTCGCCGCGGCGGGGCGCGCCGACTTCACCACCGACATCTGCGAGCCGTACCCCATCCCGATCATCTGCGAGCTGCTCGGGGCCCCGAAGCGCGACTGGCAGCTGTTCAGCCGGTGGGCCAGCGACATCCTCGAGATCTTCTCGAGCGACGTCGTCGACAAGCTCGACGTGATCATGCGCGCCCAGGACGAGCTCGGCGAGTACACCCGCGGTCTCATCGCCGAGCGGCGCAGCAAGCCGGCCGAGGACCTGCTGACCGACTTGATCGCCGCCGAAGAAGCCGGCGACAAGCTGAGCAACGACGAGCTGGTGATGATGGTCAACGCGGTGATCGTCGGCGGCACCGACACGACGCGCAACCAGCTCGGCTGCGCGGTCGCGCTCTTCGCCGACCATCCGGATCAATGGGCGCTGCTCGCCGAGCGACCGGAGCTCGCACCGCGCGCCGTCGAGGAGGCGATGCGCTTCTTCGGCGCAGTGCGTGGCACGGCTCGGTTCGCCAGCTGCGACATCGAGTACCGCGACGTGCTGTTCCCCGCCGGCACGTTCATCTCCGTCGGCCTCGCCGAGGCGAACCGTGACGACGCGGTGTTCCCCGATCCCGAGGTCTTCGACATCACCGCCTCGGCCCCGAGCCAGCCACAGCTGACGTTCGGGTCTGGCATCCACTACTGCCTGGGCGCTGCGCTGGCGCGCGCCGAGCTGCAGGAGGCGCTGCCGCTGTTGGCGCAGCGGATGCCGAAGCTGGCGATCGACGGGGCGATCACGTGGAAGCCCGATGGCGTCGGGATCTTCGGACCGGCGCACATGCCGATCACGTTCGCTGCCGGCCAGTAGCCGCTGCAGCGATCAGCCGCCGAGCATGCCGTACGCGTAGGTCGGACGCAGCCGCACGACGACGCGCCGATCCTCAACCATCGCCCGGCGGTAGTCGTCCCAGTCGGGATGCTCGCCGGCTACCGCGCGGTACAGCTCGATGAGCTCCTCGACACCCGGATCATCCGGTTTGGTGGCCACCTCGGACAGCTCGGCGTCGCCCTCGATCACGACGTACGCCCAGAAGTCGTCACGGCTGACGTACAACGAGGCCACCGGCGTGCGCCGCAGGTTCGCCCACTTGGCCCGGTTCGCGGTGATCGAGATCTTGATGACCCCGTCGACCACGCCATAGGTGATGTTCGACAGCTGCGGGCGGGTGTCGCGCTTCTGGGTGACGAGCACGCCGTTGTGGCGGGCGGCGACGAACTCCAACGCTTCGGCAAGTTCCATGCCGCCCGCAACGCCTCGACCGGCGTCGTTTCTTCCCTCCATCCGGGATCTGGGTGCCAGTGTTTTCGCTGACCTGCAGCGGTGAACGTCGCGTGGCGCCCAGATCCCGGGGAGACGTGGGAGCGGTCCCCGGGCCCGGCGAGGGAGGATTCGCGTCGGGTCCGGGATCTGGGTGCCAGTGTTTTCGCTGACCTGCACCGGTGAACGTCGTGTGGCGCCCAGATCGGGAGGTCAGCGGGAGATGAGGAGCGCGGCGACGTGTTCCAGGGCGGCGACGCGGCTGGCCTTCACGAGGACCGCGTCGTCGGCGGAGAGCGAGCCGAGCACCTCCGCGACGTCGACGGCCGGCACCACGCCGTACAGGTCGGTGCCGACGGCGATCACCTCGACACCGCGGTCGGCGGCGTAGCCGACGATCGCCCGGTGCTCGGCGATGGCATCGGCGATCTCGGCCATCACCCCGATCACGGCGACGCGCCGCTTCGCCGGCAGCTCGACGAGCGCGTCGAGCGCGGCGCGCATCGACGTGGGATTGGCGTTGTACGAGTCGTTGAGGATGAGCGCGCCCGACACCGCGCGATCCAACTGCATGCGCATCGCCGTCAGGCCGACCCCCGACAGCGCGGTCGCGCCTGCCTCGACGTCGCCGCCGGCGGCCCCGACGCACGCCAGTGCGGCTGCCGCGTTCGCGGCCATGTGCCGGCCGCTGATCGTCAGGCGCACGTCGACGCTCCCCCATGGCGTGTCGGCGGTGAACGAGGGCCGAGCGAGCTCGTCGAGGATGACGTCACGGATGCGCACGTCCGCGTCAGGTGCCTCACCGAAGAGCAGTGACCGTGCCGAGGTGCGCGTGCGCATCCGGCGGACGCGATCGTCGTCGGCGTTCAGGATCGCCGTGCCGTCCGCCGGGAGGGCGACGACCAGCTCGGCCTTCGCTGCGGCGACGCCGTCGATGCCGGACACGAGGTCGCTGTGCGCCTCGGCAACGCGCGTCACGACGCCGATGTGCGGCGCGGCGACACGGCACAGGCGCTCGATCTCGCCGAAGCCGCGCATCCCCATCTCGGCGATCAGCACCTCGGCGTCGTCAGGACAGTTGAGGATCGTGGTCGGCAGCCCTTGCTCGTTGTTGAAGCTGCGCTCGTTGGCCGCGGTGCGCAAGCTGGCAGCGAGCGCGGCTCGTGCCAGATCCTTGGTGCTGGTCTTGCCGACGGAGCCGGTGATGCCGATGACGGTGCCGGAGAAGTGCCGGCGTCGATCAGTTGCCAGGTCCATCAACGCCGTCGCCGTGTCGGCGACCTCGATCGCCGTGCCGCCAGCACCGGCACGCCGGGCCGTGAGGTAGGCCGCGGCGCCCGCCGCCACCGCAGCAGGGATGAACTCGTGCCCGTCGCGATCCGCCACGAGCGGGACGAACAGCTGCCCCGGCCGCAGCGTGCGCGAGTCGAACCCAGCGCCGTCGATGTCGGTGTCGGGACCAACGAGACGTCCGCCGGTCGCGGGCGCAACGTCGCTTGCCCTGAATCGCATCGGCCCACACGGTACCGTCGGGGTGACATGGGAGCAGGTGACCGGATCCGGCTGGTGGTGCTGTTCGGCGGCCAATCGGCCGAGCACGACGTCAGCTGCACCACGGCGGCGCACGTGCTTCGCGCCGCCGATCCGGCGAAGTACGACATCACCCCGGTCGGCATCGGTCGCGACGGCAGTTGGGCGATCGCCGACGAGGCGCGCGCCGCGCTGCAGTCCGGTCCCGCCGCACTGCCCGGTCATCTCGACCCGACCGGCTCGGCGATCGTGCCCGCCGACGTGATCGCCGGCTCGGCGCAAACGGTCGTCGTACCGCTGCTGCACGGTCCGATGGGCGAGGACGGCACCGTGCAGGGCCTGCTCGAGCTGGCCAACGTCCCGTACGTCGGGTCGCCCGTGCTCGGCTCGGCGCTGGCGATGGACAAGGCGATGGCCAAGCAGGTGCTCGCGGTGAACGGTGTGCCCCAGGCGCGGTACAGCGCGTTCCGGGCCCACGAGGTGACGCCGGGTCTCGCCGAGAAGCTCGCCGCCGAGCTCGGCCTGCCACTGTTCGTCAAGCCCGCCAACATGGGATCGTCGGTCGGTGTCAGCAAGGCCAAGACGGTCGAGGGCGTGCGCGATGCGATCGACACGGCGCTGACCTACGACGAGTGGGTGCTCGCGGAGGAGGCGATCGTCGGGCGAGAGATCGAGGTCGGCGTGCTCGGCAACCTCGAACCGCGGGCGAGCATCCCCGGCGAGATCGTGCCGGGCGCCGAGTTCTACGACTACGCCGACAAGTACCTCGACGACGGCTCGCAAGCGCTGGTGCCAGCGCCGCTCACGCCGCACGAGGTCGCCACCGTGCAGGCGATGGCCCTGCGCGTGTTCACCGCGCTGCGGTGCGAAGGCCTGGCGCGCGTCGACTTCTTCCTCGAGGAGCGACGCGGGTTCCTGTGCAACGAGATCAACACGATGCCGGGGTTTACACCGATCTCGATGTATCCGAAGATGTGGATCGCCAGCGGCGTGTCGTATCCCGATCTGATCGACGAACTGGTGCGCCTGGCCATCGAACGCCACGGCCGCCAACGCCGCAACACCGACCACGGCTGACCGCGGCTGGGCTCACACGATCGCCGGGAGCTCCGGGTAGTCGTCGTGGTTCAGCACCCAACCGGCGCGCTCGGAGAAGTCGCGACGCGGCGGGCAGAAGATGTCGATCAACTGATGGCGATGACGGCCGACGCCCTGGCTGGTGTGGATCGTCGGCGGCGGGATCACGACGATCGCCGGGCTGGCGCAGTGGCGGTGCTCGTCGCCACGCCATTCCTGCGAGTTCGTGGTCCACGGCGTGCGGATGTGGTGCACGAACTCACCGTCGATCTGCAACGAGATCTGCTCGAAGTCGTCGTGGTGGTGCGGTGAGAGCGCCGTCGCGTCGCGCGGCCCCTCGGTCGCAGCGATCACGTTGACCATCGCCGTCGCGCATCGATAGATGTTCCCGAACCGCGTCGGATCCTCGGGCGCATCCGCCAAGCGGTAGACGCGCACGCGCTGACCCGCTGCGGCGGGCGGCCACTCGGCGAACGGCGCGGTGTGCGGATGCGCATCGGCGTGCGCGGGGGCGTTGCGCGCCCGCTCGGCGAGGTCGCCGGCACGGTTGGAGAAGACGCGCACGACGACACCGGTCGAGGTGACGACGAGGTCGCTGTCACCGGGCGGGATCACGATCACGGCGTCCTCGCGCACGACGTGCCGCTCGCCGTCGGTGATGACATCGACCTGCGCCGCGGGGTTCGTCGGCGTCGACACGAGGACGACCATGTACTCGTCGGGTTGACCGGTGCGCGACAGCTCCTCGCCGGCGACGGCGTTCGAGTACACCACCACCGCCGTCTGCGAGCGCACGATCCACGAGCGCGTGCCGGCGAGCGACACCTCGTCCGGCTCGATGGTCGACAGCTCGAAGTACTCGGGAGGTGCGGCCGGACCGCGTGGCACCGGTCGGGTCGTTGCGGGCGCGGTGAGATCGGCGCGCGGGTCACCATGGACGTACGGCATGCGGTCGCTCATTGTCGCGCCGATCGAGGCGGCTACGTTGCACTGACGCGCTGGACATCGATTGATGGCCGGAGAGGAGCGAGGTGAAGGACTGGACCGAGTTCGGGTTGCGGCCGCTCCCGGTGATGTCCGCGCGGTCGCGCGTCGTCAGCGTTCCACCGATCCAGGATCTGATCGACGCATACCTCGCGGCGTGCAACGGCGAGCTCGCCGTGCCACTCCGCGGCATCACCACCGACGGCGTGGTGGTGCCGGGCCTGTTCGGCGCGAAGCGGAGTCGGGTCGACACGTCACCGATCCGCGACGCGGCATGCGCGTTCCTCGAATCGCTCGACGCGGACCGTCGCGTCGCCGTGCGGTTCCCGCTCGACGCGACCGAGCGTCGCGCCTGGCTCAACGTGCACATGAACTTCTTCCGTCATGGCGTCATGCTCGAAGACCTGCCGATGCAACAACGCGAGCTGGCCCTCGACATCCTGCGCGTCACGTTGTCGGCGCGCGGCTTCGACCAGGTCCGCAACATCATGCGACTCAACGAACTGCTCGCCCAGGTCACCGGCAGCACCGACGAGTTCGGCGAGTGGCCGTACTTCATCTCGTTGTTCGGCACCCCGTCGGTCGACGAGCCGTGGGGCTGGCAGTTCGACGGGCACCACGTCAACGTCAACTGCTTCGTGCTCGGCGACGAGATCGTGCTGACGCCGACGTTCATGGGCTCCGAGCCGTGCAAGGTGACCACCGGACCGTTCGCCGGCATCGAGGTCTTCGCACCGGAGCAGCAGGTCGGTCTCGACCTGATCCGCTCACTCGACGCGTCGCAGCACGACACCGCGGTCCTGTATCCGTCGATCATGCCGGGAACGTTGCCGAAGCACCTCGAGCACTGGATCGACGGGCGCATGCAGGCCGGCGCGTTCAAGGACAACCTGATCCTCCCGTACCAGGGCCTGCGCGGCGACGCACTCTCGGACGCGCAGCGCCGACTGCTGCGCAACGCCGTCGGGGCGTACCTCGGATGGGCCGGCGACGACCACGCCGCCGTTCGCGCCGAGGAGGTCGATGCCCACCTCGACGAGACGTGGTTCTCGTGGTTCGGTGGCACCGGCGACGAGGACCCGTTCTACTACCGGATCCACAGCCCCGTCGTGCTCATCGAGTTCGACCATCATCCCGGTGTCGTCTTCGACAACGACGAGCCGTCGCATCACCACATCCACACCGTCGTGCGCACTCCCAACGGCGGCGACTACGGCGCCGACCTGTTGGCGCGGCATCACGCCGAGTTCGACCACTCGCACGGCGACCACCGCTGACCCGGGATCTGGGTGCCACTCTTTTCGCTGACCTGCAGCGGTGAGATGAGCGTGGCGCCCAGATCACGGGATTCGGGCGTCAGGGCGCGAGCGCGGCGCGCAGGAACGCCAGCAGCTCGTTGCGCAGCTGGCGGAGACCGGCCGCCGATGGCTGCCACCCGACGACGCGCAACGCCTCCGGCTCGGTGGCGATGCCGGTGACCGTGGCGTAGCACAGCGAGGCAACGAGCCGCGGGTCGGCGCGGCGCAACCGACCCGCGCCCATCTCGTGCTCGAGGTACGTGACCGCCCGCTCGACGAGCGGGGCGAGGTCGGCGGCGAGGCGATCACCCGCAGCGGACGGCAGCCGGCTGACCTCACGCACCAGCCCGAGCAGTGCCGGCCGGCGGACGGCGGGGCGGAACACGGCGCGGATGACGGCCTCGATGCGATCGAGCGGGTCGTCGCGGGTGGCGCGCACGGCGGCGTCGATCACCACGGACAGCTGGTGCGCCGCGGCGACGAGCACCGCCTGCACCAGGTCGTCCTTGCTCGGGAACCAGTACAGCAAGGTCTGCTTGGCCACGCCCACGTCCGCAGCGATCACGTCGAGCGACACCGCGTCGACGCCCCGCGTCCCGAACAGGTCGGTCGCCGCATCCAGGATGCGGTCACGGGTCGGCGTGCGGATCATTCTCTACCAAATGGTAGACGAGTGTGCTAGACCAGAGGCCCAATGATCCGCGAGAACCTCGCCGGCAAACGCGTCGCCATCACCGGGAGCACCGGGTTCGTCGGGACGGCGCTGGTCGAACGACTCCTCCGGGCGGTGCCGGAGTGTGAGCTCGTCCTGCTGGTGCGCCCGAGCAAGCGCCACGACGTCACCGAACGAGTCCGCCGGGAGATCTTCAAGAACGACGCCTTCGACCGCCTGCGTGCAGAGCTCGCCGGCACACCGGAGCCGTTCGAGGCCATGGTCGCCCGGCGCGTCGTCGCCATCGCCGGCGACGTCAGCACCGACGGACTCGGCCTCAGCGACGCCGACCGGGCGACGTTCACGAGCTGCGACGTGATCATCCACTCGGCCGCGGCAGTCGCCTTCGACTCGCCGCTCGACTCCGCGGTCGAGATCAACCTGCTCGGACCGACGCGCATCGCCGAGACGTTGAACGCGGCGTTCGACGCAGCGAGCGTGATGCCGCACCTCGTCTCGGTGAGCACCTGTTACGTCGCCGGCAACCGTCGCGGCCACGCGCCCGAGGAGCTCGTCAGCGAAGGGCCGTTCGATCTCGGCCTGAACTGGCGCAAGGAGGTCACCGCGGCGCGTCGGTTGCGCAGCGACACCGAGGCACTCAGCCGGCAGCCGGCCAACCTCGTCCGCTTCCGCGTGGAGGCGCACCGCGAGCTCGGCGCAGCCGGCGCCCCGGCACTCGCGGCGAAGACCGAGAGCGTGCGCGACGACTGGGTCACGGATCAGCTCGTCGAGGCCGGGCGGGCTCGCGCGGCCAGCGTCGGTTGGCCCGACGCCTACGCCTACACCAAGGCGCTCGGCGAGCAGGCGTTGATGGAGGTCAAGGGCCGCGTCCCTGTCTCGATCGTGCGCCCGTCGATCATCGAGTCGGCTCTCGCCGAACCGTTCCCCGGCTGGATCCGCGGGTTCCGCATGGCCGAGCCGGTCATCCTCAGTTACGCACGCGGCCTGCTGAAGGAGTTCCCCGGCGTCCCCGAGGGAACCGTCGACGTGATCCCCGTCGATCTCGTCGTCGCCGCGATCATCGCCGTCGCCGCGCTCGGTCCTGCGGAGGCGCCGCTCATCACCCAGGTCGCCAGCGGGGGCATCAACCCGTTGCGCTACAAGACGCTCGTCGACAACGTGCGCGCATGGTTCACCGAGCACCCGTTGTACGACGCCGAGGGGCAACCGATCGTCGTGCCGGAGTGGCAGTTCCCGGCCCGCGGCCGGGTGAAGAAGCAGTTGCAGCGGGCCAAGACGATGGCGGAGAAGACCGAGCGGGTGTTGCAGGCGCTGCCGCTGCGCGGCAAGCAGGCGTCGTGGGCGGCCAAGCTCGACGAGACGAAGACCGACATCGACCGGGCGTTCCAGTACGTCCAGCTCTACGGGTTGTACACCGAGTGCGAGGCCATCTACCAGGTGGATCACTTGATGCGGATCCACGACGGTCTCGACGCTGCCGATCGCAGCGCGTTCAACATCGACCCGCGCTCGGTCGACTGGCCGGCGTACGTCAGCACGATCCACCTCCCGTCGATCGTCCACCACTCCCGCGCCAAGACGCGACCGGGCAAGAGCCGCAACGACCGCACCGACCGCCTGCGGCGCAGCGTGCTCTCCCCCGAACGGCACGTCGCCGCGTTCGATCTCGAGAACACGCTGATCGCCAGCAACGTCGTCGAGAGCTACACGTTCCTCGCCACCCGCCGGCTGAACACCCCGGAACGGATCCGGTACGTGCTCCGCACCCTCGCCGAGGCCCCGAGCCTCAGCGCGCTCGATCGGCGCGACCGCGGCGACTTCCTACGGTTCTTCTACCGCCGCTACGAGGACGCGCCGGTCAGTCAGATCGACGCCGACTCCCCGGAGCTGCTGACGAACCTCATCCTGACGAAGAGCTTCCCGCGCGGCATCCGCCGTGTCCGCGAACACCGTGCGCTGGGGCATCGCACGATCCTCATCACCGGCGCGCTCGACTTCGCCGTCGAAGGACTGCGCCCGCTCTTCGACGAGATCATCGCCGCGCACATGACCGTCAAGCCCGACGGCACGTACAGCGGCCACCTCTCCGACGTGCCACCGACCGGCGAGACGCGAGCGCAGATCCTCGCCGACTACTGCAGCGCCGAGGGCTTGCGGCTCGAGCAGTCGATCGCCTACGCCGACTCGACGAGTGACCTGCCGATGCTCGAAGCGGTCGGCTTCCCGGTCGCGGTCAACCCGGAGACCCGGCTGGCGGCGATCGCCCGCAAGCGCGGCTGGCTCGTCGAGCACTGGTCGAAGGCGGCCGGCGGGCCGCGCCCGCTGCTGCCGATCGGGTCGCTGCTCACCGAGCGCGAGCGCAGACGGAACTTCGCATGACCCGCCTGGTGTTCTCGCGCAAGCCCGTCAAGTTCGCCGCGGCGCGCCTTGCCGGCACGCTCTCGCCGGGGCGCGGTGCCGCGGTCGGGCCGTTGAAGCTCGAGGCCAACGAGCCGTTGCCGCTGCCCGGCCCGGACTGGGTGCGGCTGACGCCGAGGCTCTCGGGGATCTGCGGCTCCGACCTGGCGATGATCGACGGCACGGCGTCGGCCTACTTCGACCCACTGGTCAGCTACCCGTTCGTGCCGGGCCACGAGGTCGTCGCCACGACCGAGCGCGGCCGGCGAGTCGCGCTCGTACCGATCCTGTCCTGCGTCACGCGTGGGATCACACCGGTGTGCGAGCAGTGCGCGGCACGGCACACGAACCTGTGCGAACGCGTCGCCTTCGGCCACCTCGAGGCAGGGCTGCAGAGCGGGTTCTGCGCGGACACCGGGGGCGGATGGAGCACGTGGATGGTGGCCCACACCACGCAGCTCGTCGACGTGCCCAACGAGCTGAGCGACGAGGCGGCCGTGATGATCGAGCCGACCGCCTGCGCCGCGCACGCGGCGTTGCGCTACCAGGGTCACGAGACGGTGATCATCGGCGCCGGGACCGTCGGGTTGTTGACGCTGGCGGCGATCACGGCGACCCGCGACCGGGACCGCAGTGGACCCCTGATCGTCACCGCGCGTTACGCCGAGCAGCGCCGTCTGGCGCGCGAGCTCGGTGCCGACATCGCCTGCACGCCCGACGAGCTGCCGCGTTGGGTTCGCTCGACGACGAAGTCGATGGTGCTCGGCGATCAGCTGTCGTCCGGCTTCCGCCACGTCGTCGACTGCGTCGGCTCGTCCGACTCGTTGCGGCAGGCGTTGCAGGTCGTCGCCCCCGGCGGCGAGGTCCTGCTCGTCGGGATGCCGAGCACGGTGTCGCTCGAGCTGACCTCGTTGTGGCATCGCGAATCGTCGATCCGTGGCTGCTATGCGTACACGCGCACCGACTTCATGGCGGCGATCGACATCGTCCGCCGCTTCGACCTCGGCCGGCTCGTGTCGGCCACGTATCCACTCGCCGACTACAAGGACGCCATCGCCCACGCCGCATCCGCCGGCCGGCGCGGCGCCGTCAAGGTTGCGTTCGACATGAGAGGGAACTGACCATGCCTCGACCAGGATTCGTCCTCGAAGTCGATCGCTCGACGCCGCCGATCATGTTCTGGCGTGGCGAGAACTTCAGCCTCGAGAAGCTGCCCGCCGGTCGCAGCCGGGTCATCTATCCGCCGGAGCCGCTCGCCGCGATCGACGACATCGACGGGGCGATCCGCCACGCGCTGCTGCACCCACACGATCAGGACCCGTTGCCGGCGCAGCTGTTCCCCGGCATGAAGCTGACCATCGCGTTCGACGACGTCAGCCTGCCGTTGCCGAAGATGCGCTCGCCCGACAACCGCCAGCGGATCATCGAGGCGGTGCTCGACCTGGCCGCCGATGCCGGCGTCGACGACGTGCACATCATCGCCGCGCTCGGCCTGCACCGCCGCATGCACGAGTACGAGTTGCGTCACGCGCTCGGCGACCGGATCTACGACGCGTTCCATCCGCGCGGCACGCTCTACCAGCACGACGCCGAGGACCTCGACAACCTCGCCGTCATCGGCACGACCGCCGAGGGCGAGGTGCTCGAGATCAGCAAGCGCGCCGCGGACAGCGACCTCATCGTCTACGTCAACATCAACTCGGTGGCGATGGACGGCGGCTGGAAGAGCATCACCACCGGCCTGGCCAGCTATCGCAGCCTGAGCTTCCACCACAACCCGGAGACGTTGCAGAACACGCGCAGCCTGATGGACCGCCACAAGAGCGACCTGCACAAGAGCGTGTGGCGCCTCGGCGCGGTGATGCGCGATCAGGGACCGCGGGTGTTCCAGATCGAGTCGACGTTGAACACCGACATGTTCCCGTCGCCGTTCGACTTCCTGTTCAAGCGTGAGTGGGAGTGGAAGGCGAAAGACCGCGCCACGTTTCTCGCCACGACGAAATCGCTGGCGCGCACGCCGACGCGCCTGGCCCGCAAGATCTTCCACGGCATCGAGGGCCCGCACCAGATGACCAGCGTGCAGGCCGGCGACACCGACAAGGTGCACCAGATCACGCTGGAGTGGGTGCACAAGCAGCAGCTCGTCGAGGTCCAGGGGCAGACGGACATCCTCACCCTCGGCATCCCCTACGTCTGCCCGTACAACCCCGACGGGATCATGAACCCGGTGCTCGTCATGTGCATGGGGCTCGGCTACCTGTTCAACATGTACCGCAACAAGCCACTCGTGCGCGAGGGTGGCGTGATCATCATGACGCATCCCACGTATCGCGAGTTCCACCCCGTCCACCACCCGAGCTACATCGACTTCTTCGAGCAGGTGCTGCTCGACACCACCGACCCGGTGGCGATGTCGTGCAAGTGGGAGAAGCAGTACGCCGAGGACGAGTGGTACCGCCACCTGTACCGCACGGGGAACGCGTACCACGGCGTGCACCCGTTCTACGCCTGGTACTGGGGTGCGCACGGCCTGCAGCACGCCGGCAAGGTGATCATCGTCGGCGGCGATCCGCCGACCGTGCGACGGCTGGGCTTCACGCCGGCGTCGACGATGGACGACGCGTTCGAGATCGCCAGCGACGTCGTCGGGCGGTCGCCGACGATCAGCCACCTCCACGTCCCCGCACTGCTGGTCGCCGACGTTCGATGAGCAAGCGCAGCGTCCCGTACTCGCTGACCGGGTTGCGGCGCGCCGCCCGGCTCGGCGACGTGGCCAGCGCGACGCTGCAGCGCGCCCTGAAACCGGCACGCAACCTCGGGTTCCCGTACCGCAAGCCGAGCGTCCCGCGTGGCGTCGTGGTGCCGGCCGACCCGTCGAAGCTCGGCGCCAACTTCGAGACGGCGTGGGCACGACGCAGTCCTGCGCAAGCGGCGCGCAAGGTGATCACGAACGGGCCGCTCCGTCTCGTCGTGCACGGCCTGACGCGACCGGAGATCTACGGCGTCGACCGCCTCGAAGACCTGCGCGACCGTGACGAACCGCCAGCGCTGATCTTCGCCCCGACGCACCACAGCCATCTCGACACCCCGCTGTCGATCATCGCCATCCCCGAGCCGTGGCGCTCCAAACTGGTCGTCGCCGCGGCGGCCGACTACTTCTTCGATGCCCGATGGAAGGGGATCATCGCCGCGCTCTCGTTGAACGCGATCCCGATCGATCGCGAGGTGACCGGCCGCAAGACGAGCGATCAGCTCAAGCGACTGATCGAGGACGGATGGAGCCTCGTCATCTATCCGGAGGGCGGCCGCTCGCCGGACGGTTGGGGGCAGGAGTTCAAAGGCGGCGCCGCATACCTGTCATCGCGGACGGGCGCTGCCGTCGTGCCGATGTTCATCGACGGTTCCGGAGCGATCTTCGGGAAGGGCATGAAGCGGCCGAAGCCGGGCAAGACCAAGGTCGTGTTCGGCTCACCGATGCCGCCGGTCGAGGGCGAGACGACGCGCCGGTTCAACGCCCGCATCGAGGCCGCGGTCACGACGCTCGGCGACGAGGCGCTGACCGACTTCTGGACCGCACGCCGTCGCCGCGCCGCCGGCACGAACCCGAAGCTGACGGGCCCCGACTACAACGGCTGGCGCCGCCAGTGGGCCCTCGCCGAGCATCGCAAGCTCGGCAAGGCGGGGATGCGCCGCCGCCAGAAGCGTCGCTGGCCGAACCTCGGCTGACCCCACCCCAGGGCACCGTTTGTGAGCTGCGGCCCGCATGCGGGGCCGCAGCTCACAAACGCGGCTTCGGTGGTCACGGATGACGCATCGCCTCGGCGACCTCGGCCGACTCGCCGCCGGTCGCGCTGAGGCCGGCGACCACGCCGGCGATGTCGGCCGCGGGGCGGTTCTGGCTGAGCTTGCGCTTCGCCTGGATCGACGAGACGCGCACCTCGAGACCGACGATCGCCTTGAGCATCGACTCGATGTACTCGGGCGGCGCGTCGGTGACCGCCCACGGTTCGGCGAAGCGCGACTCGTGGTGCGCGGTCAACCGGGTGACCAGGTCGCGCTTCCACTCGGTTTCGTCGTGCACGATCAGCCGACCGCGGACGTGAACCGTCTCGTAGTTCCACGTCGGCACGACCTTGCCGTGCTCTGCCTTCGACGGATACCAGTTCGGCGACACGTAGGCGCCGGAACCGGTGAAGATCGCCAGCGCCTCGACGTCGGGCGCGGCATCGGCCCACTGCTTGTTGGCCCGGGCGACATGACCGACTAGCGAGCCGGGACCATCTGACGCCGGCTCGAAGAGCATCGGCAGCGGCGTCGCCTCCAGTCCGCTCGCGGTCATCGTGACGAGTTGGGCGAGCGGGTGCGTCTCGAGGAACCGGGCGACCATCTCGGGGCGCTCCTCGACGAATGCGGCCGGGACGTACATGGCTAGAGCAGCTCGGCGAGTGCCGACTCGAGCTTGGCGACGCGCTCTTCGAGCTGAGCGACCCGCTCGGCCATGCTCCCGGCGACCGCAGCGGGCATGACGGCCGCGGCGCCGACCACCGGCTCGGCCTCCTCGGCGATCAGCTGCTGCCACCGTTGCTCTTTCTGGCCCGGTTGCCGTTCGAGCAGCCGGACGAGCTCTCGACCGGCGAGGTCGCGCAGCGACGCCTCGACCTCGCTCAAGGAGTCGAACGCGTGCAGCCGTTCCGTGCGCGTCCGCAGCTCGGCCACGGTCTGCGGCCCGCGTACGAGGAGGACCGCGATGATCGCTGCAGCCGGCGCGTCGAGCTCGAACTTCTCGTCGGCGACCTGGCGGTAGCGGGTGACGCTGCGGCCGTGGGACGGATGGACGATGCGCACGAGCCCTTGCGTCTTCATCGAGCCGATCGACGCTTCGACCTCGAACTCGTCGAGCGCCATGATCGGGTCGCGCGACGACGACTGGTTGCACGCCGACACCAGGGCGTTCATCGACAGCGGGTACTGGTCGGGAACCGTGCGCTCCTTCTCCATCAGACAGCCGAGCACCCGGCCTTCGATCACGGTGAGCATGGGTGGAACCTACCGTCGGTGCCCACGCGTAGCATCACGCGATGATCCGCCTGCGCCAGGTCGTCGTCGCGGCGCGCGACCTCGACGCGACCGTCGCCGAGCTGTGCACGAGCCTGGGTCTGCGCGTCTGCTTCCACGACCCGAGCGTCGCCGAGTTCGGTCTACGGAACGCGCTGATGACAGTGGGTGATCAGTTCATCGAGGTCGTCTCGCCGATGCGCGACGGCACCGCGGCCGGCCGCCTGCTCGACCGCCGCGACGCGGCGGTGACGGCGTACATGGTGATGTTCGAGGTCGACGACCTCGATCGGCGCATGGCCGCGATCGCCGCGGCCGGTGTACGGACGGTGTGGAGCGGCGATCACGCCGGGATCCGCGGTCGCCATCTGCATCCGGGCGACGTCGGTGCGGCGATCGTGTCGCTCGACGAGACGAATCCGCCGGGTTCGTGGCACTGGGCAGGTCCCGACTGGGTCGCCCACGCCGACAACACGGTCGCCTCCGCGATCGCTGGCTACCGGATCGCCACCGACGACCCGCAACGGGTGCGGCAGCGCTGGACGGACCTCGGCCTGCTGCACGGAATTGATCTCACCGACGGGGCGCGATCGGCGATCGAGCTCGTCGCCACCGACCGCGCCGCAGCGGGCACGGCGTTCGCGTTGGACCAGGTCGATCTGCGACTGGTGTGACGCGCTCGGCCGACTAGCAGTTGGCCTTGGGCGGCGTCTTGATCTTCAGACCGGGATAGAACGCGCTGTACCCGGCGGTGTTCGTGTTGGCCGCACGGAGCGCATCGACGGTCGTGTCGAGCTTCTTGGCGACCTTGCCCTCGAAGTCGCCCTCGACGATGGTGTACTCGCCGGGCGCGCAGGTCGAGCCGCCGCCGGCGATCGTCGTGGTGGTTTCCGACGGCGTGGCCGCGGAGGTCTCCGTCGGCGTGTCGGCGGTGCCCGGCTCGGTCCACCCCGGTGGGATCTTGATCGTCGCGCCCGGCGCCGGGAACTCGGGGACCTGCGCGGAGTTGCCCGAGCCGACGAGCGTCCACCCGTTGATCGCCAGCAGCTCTTCGAACTTGACCTTGAACTTGCGCGAGATCGTCGAGGGCAGGTCACCGGCGGCGATCACGTAGGCGCCTTCCTCCGGGTGGACCTGGCCCGGGTTCGGCGTCTGGCCGGGCAGCGTCGTCGTCGCGATCGTCGTTGGCGTCTGCGTGACCGTGACGTAGTTCGTCGGCGTGAGCTCCAGCGTCGTCTGGTCGGACGCAGTGCCGTCGGCGCCGCACGACGCGAGCACGGCGCCAGCCACAACGACCAGCCACACGTTCGATCTCATCGGCAGCAGCCTACGCGCGCACGACGCGCGGAATGCTCGCGCTCCAGTTCAGGTCAAGGGTCGCGCCGTCGGTGCGATCGGTGCCGGCAGCTGCGTCTCGCCCATCAACCACGCGTCGACTCCCGCGGCACACGAGCGGCCTTCGGCGATCGCCCACACGATCAGGCTCTGGCCGCGGCCCATGTCACCGGCGACGAACACACCCGGCACGGAGCTCATGTAGCGCTTGTCGCGGGCGACGTTGCCGCGCTCGTCGAACGACACGCCGAGGAGCTCGAGCCACGATCCCTTCTCCGGCCCGAGGAACCCCATCGCCAGGAACACGAAGTCCGCCGGGAGCTCGCGGTCGGTGCCCTCGACCTTCTGGAATCGGCCGTCGATCAGCTCGACCTCGTGGAGGAGCACGGCGCGAACGCGACCGTTGCCGTCGTCGACGAAGCGCTCGGTGTTGACGCTGAACAGCCGGTCACCGCCCTCCTCGTGGGCCGACGACACGCGGTAGACGAGGCTCCACTGCGGCCACGGGTTGCTGCCGGCGCGGGTGTCCGGCGGGCGCGGCATGATCTCCAGCTGCGTCACGCTGGCCGCGCCCTGGCGGTGCACGGTGCCGAGGCAGTCGGCGCCGGTGTCGCCGCCACCGATGATCAGGACGTGCCGGCCGCGCACGTCGATCGGCGAGACGGCCATGTCGCCTTCCTGGACTCGGTTCGACAGCGGCAGGTACTCCATCGCCTGATGCACGCCGTCGAGATCGCGCCCCGGGATCGGCAGGTCGCGCGCCGCCGTCGCACCGCACGCCAGCACGACCGCGTCGTACGACGCCAGCAGCACCTCGATGTCGATGCCGTCGCCGACGACCGCGTTGGTGCGGAACTCGGTGCCCTCTGCCACCATCTGGGCGATGCGCCGCTCGAGGTGACGCTTCTCCATCTTGAACTCGGGGATGCCGTAGCGCAGCAGCCCGCCGATTCGATCGGCGCGCTCCAGGACGACGACCTCGTGCCCCGCGCGCGTCAGTTGCTGCGCGGCGGCGAGGCCAGCGGGACCCGAGCCGATCACCACCACGCGCTTGCCGGTCTTGACGCTCGGCAGCTGCGGCTCGACCCAACCCTCGTCCCACGCCCGGTCGATGATCTCGACCTCGACCTGCTTGATCGTCACCGGATCGGCGTTGATGCCGAGCACGCACGCCGCTTCGCACGGGGCGGGGCACAGCCGGCCGGTGAACTCCGGGAAGTTGTTCGTCGCGTGGAGCCGGTCGATCGCGTCGCGCCAGTGGTCGCGGTACACGAGGTCGTTCCAGTCGGGGATCAGGTTGCCGAGCGGGCAGCCGTTGTTGCAGAACGGGATCCCGCAATCCATGCACCGGCCGGCCTGCGTCTGCACGCGTTCCAGCGGGAAGTCGTTGTAGACCTCCTTCCAGTCGCGCAGCCGCACGGGCACGTCGCGGCGCGTCGGCATCTCCCTGGCCCACTTCAAGAATCCGGTCGTCTCACCCACGTGCTGCCTCCATCACCCGGTCGAGCGTGGCGTGCTCGTCGAGACCGTCGATCTCCGCCTGGCGCATCACCGCGAGCACACGGCTGTAGTCGACGGGCATCACCTTCTTGAACCGTGCCGACTCGTTCGTCCAGTCCGCGAGGATCGCCTCGGCGACGGTGGAACCGGTGTGCTCGAGGTGTCGACTGACGAGGTCGCGCACCAACGCGACATCGTCCTCGTCGAGTTGTTGCAGTTGCACCATCTCAGAGTTCACCTTCGCGGCGAACACGTCGCCAGGGTCGTGCACGTAGGCGATGCCGCCACTCATCCCGGCACCGAAGTTCCGCCCCGTGGTTCCGAGCACGACGACGCGGCCACCGGTCATGTACTCGCATCCGTGATCGCCGACACCCTCGACGACCGCGGTCGCGCCGGAGTTCCGCACGCAGAACCGCTCGCCGACCAGCCCACGCAGGAAGATCTCGCCGCCGGTCGCGCCGTAGCCGACGACGTTGCCGGCGATGGTGTGCTCCTCGGCGGCGAACTGCGCGCGGCGATCCGGCCGCACCACGACCCGCCCGCCGGAAAGTCCCTTGGCGACGTAGTCGTTGGCATCGCCTTCCAGGCGGAGGGTGATCCCCGGTGGCAGGAACGCGCCGAAGCTCTGGCCGGCAGAGCCACGGAAGTGGATGTCGATCGTGCCGTCGGCGAGACCCTTGGCACCGTGGCGCTTCGTCACCGCGCTGCCGAGCATCGTGCCGACCGTTCGGTTGACGTTGCGGATCGGGAGGTCGAGGCGCACCGGCGCTCCGGTCGCCAGCGCCGGCTCGCACGCCGCCAGCAACTGCCGGTCGAGCGCCTCGTGCAGACCGTGATCCTGGGCGACCGACTGGTGCATCGTCTGGCGGTACGGGTTCTCCGGCGTCGCCAGGATCGGGCCGATGTCGAGACCTTTCGCCTTCCAGTGATCGATGGCCGCGCGCGTGTCGAGCGCGTCGACGCGACCGATCATCTCCTGCACCGTGCGGAAGCCGAGCGCGGCCATGTGCTCGCGGACCTCCTCGGCGATGTACTCCATGAAGTTGACGACGAACTCGGGCTTGCCGCTGAACTTGGCGCGCAGCTCCGGGTTCTGCGTCGCCACGCCGACCGGGCACGTGTCGAGGTGGCAGACGCGCATCATCACGCACCCACTGACGACGAGCGGCGCGGTCGCGAATCCGAACTCCTCGGCGCCGAGGAGCGCGGCGATGACGACGTCGCGGCCCGTCTTCAGCTGACCGTCGGCCTGCACGACGATGCGGTCGCGCAGGCCGTTGAGCAGCAGCGTCTGCTGCGTCTCGGCGAGGCCGAGCTCCCACGGCGCGCCCGCGTGCTTCAACGACGTCAGCGGGCTCGCGCCCGTGCCACCGTCGTGGCCGCTGATCAGCACGACGTCGGCCTTGGCCTTGCTCACACCCGCGGCGACGGTGCCGACGCCGACCTCGGCGACGAGCTTGACGTTGACGCGCGCCTCCGGGTTGGAGTTCTTCAAGTCGTGGATCAGCTGCTTGAGGTCCTCGATGGAGTAGATGTCGTGGTGCGGCGGCGGACTGATCAGGCCGACACCCGGTGTCGAGTGCCGCGTCGCTGCGATCCACGGGTACACCTTGTGGCCGGGGAGCTGGCCGCCCTCCCCCGGCTTGGCGCCCTGCGCCATCTTGATCTGCAGATCCGTGGCGTTGACGAGGTACTCGCTGGTGACGCCGAAGCGGCCGCTGGCGACCTGCTTGATCGCGCTGCGTCGTCGAGGATCGGTGAGCCGGTCACTGTCCTCGCCGCCCTCGCCGGTGTTGCTCTTGGCGCCGATCGAGTTCATCGCGATCGCCAACGTCTCGTGCGCCTCGGCGGAGATCGAGCCGTAGCTCATCGCCCCGGTGGAGAACCGCTTGACGATCTCGCTGACCGGCTCGACCTCGTCGATCGGCACGGCGACGCGATCACCGAGCTTCAACTCGAACAGGCCGCGCAGCGTCGCCAGCTTGCGCGCCTGGTCGTCGACGAGCGCGGTGTACTGCTTGAAGATGTCGTACCGACCCGAGCGCGTGGCGTGCTGCAGCTTGAACACGGTCTCCGGGTTGAACAGGTGCAGCTCGCCCTCGCGGCGCCACTGGTACTCGCCGCCGAGCTCGAGCTTGCGGTGCGCCCGCTCCGCGGGCCGCGGCGGATGGGCGACCTTGTGCCGCGCCGCCACCTCGCCGGCCACCTCGTCGAGACCGATGCCGCCGAGCCGGCTGACGGTTCCGGTGAAGTACTCGTCGACGAGGTCGTGACCGAGGCCGATCGCCTCGAAGATCTGCGCGCCCGTGTAGCTGGCGACGGTGCTGACACCCATCTTGCTCATCACCTTGAGCACGCCCTTGCCCGCCGCCTTGATGTAGTTCTTCACGGCCTTGTGCGGATCGACGCCGCCGAGCCCGTGCAGATCCTCGCGGACCATGTCCTCGATCGACTCGAATGCGAGGTACGGGTTGATCGCCCCGGCGCCGTACCCGATGAGCAGCGCCATGTGATGCACCTCGCGGGCGTCACCGCACTCGACGATCAGGCCGACGTGGGTGCGCAGCTTCTCGCGGATCAGGTGGTGGTGCACCGCCGAGGTGAGGAGCAGCGACGGGATCGGCGCGTACACGTCGTCGCTGTTGCGGTCCGACAGCACGACGATGCGCGCTCCGTCGACGATCGCCTTGCTGACCTGTGTGCGGATCGCGTCGAGCGCCCGCTTCAACGCCAAACCGCCGCCGGCGACGCGGTACAGGCCGGAGATGACGACCGCCGACAGCTCCGGGTACGTGTCGTCGTCGTTGATGTGGATGATCTTGGCGAGCTCGTCGTTGTCGATGATCGGGAACGGCAGTGTGAGCTGCCGGCAGCTCTCCGGCCCCGGCACGAGCAGGTTGGCCTCCGGCCCGACGGAGCCGCCGACCGACGTGACGACCTCCTCGCGGATCGCGTCGAGCGGCGGGTTCGTCACTTGGGCGAAGAGCTGCTGGAAGTAGTCGAACAGCAGCCGCGGCCGCTCGCTGAGCACGGCGAGCGGTGTGTCGGTGCCCATCGAACCGATCGGCTCGGCACCGGCCTTGGCCATCGGCGCGACGATGATCTTGAGCTCCTCGTGTGAGTATCCGAACACCTGCTGTCGCCGCAGCACGCTCTGGTGGCTGAACACGACGTGCTCGCGCTCCGGCAGCTCGCCGAGCTCGACGACACCGTCCTCCAGCCACTGGCCGTACGGCTGCGCGCCGGCCAGGGTGTGCTTGATCTCGTCGTCCTCGACGATCCGCCCCTCGGCCATGTCGATGAGGAACATGCGGCCGGGTTGCAGCCGCCCCTTGCGAACGATCTTCGCCGGATCGATGTCGAGCACGCCGACCTCGCTGGCCATCACGACGAGGTCGTCGTCGGTCACCCAGTACCGGCTCGGTCGCAAGCCGTTGCGGTCGAGGACCGCGCCGATCACCGTGCCGTCGGTGAAGGCGACGCTGGCCGGGCCATCCCACGGCTCCATCAACGACGAGTGGAACCGGTAGAACGCTCGCTTCGTCGCGTCCATCGAGTCGTGGTTCTCCCACGCCTCGGGGATCATCATCAAGATCGCGTGCGGCAGGCTGCGTCCGGCGAGGTGCAGCAGCTCGAGCACCTCGTCGAACGTCGCCGAGTCGCTGGCCCCCGGCGTGCAGATGGGATACGCCCGCTCCAACCCCGGCAGCAGATCGCTGGCGAGCATCGACTCGCGAGTGCGCATCCAGTTGCGGTTGCCCTGCACGGTGTTGATCTCGCCGTTGTGGGCGATGTAGCGGTACGGATGGGCGAGCGGCCACGACGGGAAGGTGTTCGTGCTGAAGCGGCTGTGCACCAGCGCGAGCGCGCTCTCCATCCGTTCGTCGCCGAGGTCGTGGAAGAACACCCCCAGCTGCGGCGTCGTCAGCATCCCCTTGTAGAGCAGCGTGCGGCTGCTCAGCGAGGCGAAGTACGTCTGCTGCTCGATCGGCAGCTCGTGCTCGAGGCGCTTGCGGGCGACGAACACCTTGCGGTCGAGTTCGATCCCCGACGCGCCGTCGGGATCGGCCACGAAGAGCTGCCGGCACACCGGCATGACGCGCCGCGCGCTCGCGCCGAGGCAGTCGGGGTTGACCGGCACCGTGCGCCAGCCGAGGACGCTGAGGCCCTCGTCGGCGACGATCGTGGCGATCGCCTCCTGCGCCTTCTCGGCATCGGTCGGATCGATCGGCAAGAAGGCCAGACCGACGGCGTACGACCCGGCCGGAGGAAGGGTGAACCCGGCGACCTCGCGCAGGAACCGGTCGGGGACCTGGATCAGGATGCCGGCACCGTCGCCGGTGTCGGCCTCCGCGCCGGTCGCCCCGCGATGCTCGAGGTTGCACAGCGCGCCGAGGCCCATGGCGACGATCGACCGGCTGGCGACACCGGTCATGCTGGCGACGAACGACACCCCGCAGGCATCGTGCTCGAATCGGGGGTCGTAAAGGCCGTGCGCGGGCGGGCCCGCAGAGGGAGGACTGTGCATCGGTTTGGCTCCACGGAGTCGGTGTACGGCTAGGTGGCGCACGGGACGACGCTGGCCCGAACGGTGCACCGATCGTACCCCGTGAGGGCGAAGTCGCGCCAACATCGTTTCGAGCAGAACCGGCGTGGCTTCCCAAGCGGTCGAACGCTCGTTAGCCTTTGCCCCGGTCGCGGGTGGAGTCCCAACCGAAGGAGACTCCCATGTGCGAGCACTGCATCGCCGAAGATGCGCTTCCACGACGACGCTTCCTCCGACTCGCGGCAGCGGGCGCTGCCGCCCTTGCCGCCGGTGCGGCGTTCGACATCCACGTCGCCGAGGCCGCCAAGCCGTCGACATCGACATCGACACCGACATCGACGAAGAAGAGGACGAAGCCGAAGCAGGCGGGCACGACGACGGCATTCGCTCCGGTGCCGGCTCCGGCGATCGTGACGCGTGCGCAGTGGGGTGCCGACGAGTCGATCCGTGACACGCACGTGGTCGGCTGGGCGCCGTTCCGCAAGATCGTCGTGCATCACACGGCGAGCCCGAACGGTGTCAGCGATCCGGCGGCGACCGTCCGCTTCGGCTACGAGCTGCACGTGGTCGGCCGTGGCTTCACGGATATCGGTTACCACTTCCTCATCAGTCCCGACGGCGAGATCTTCGAGGGACGCCGCGCCCGCAAGTACGGCAAGGGCGAACTGCACACCGGCGAGGACGGTGCCGGCAACGCGATCATCGGCGGTCACACGAAGGGCCGCAACGCCGGTTCGTGCGGGATCGCATTGATCGGCAACTTCACGAAGCGCTCACCGTCGCCGGCGGCGATCGACAGCCTCATCCACCTCGTCGCGTGGGAGGCGCAGCGGCACAAGATCGACCCGCTCGGGAGCGACGAGTACATCGGCGTCGACTCGCGATCGCTCGTGTTCGCCAACATCGTGCCGCACCGTGACATCCGGGCGACGTTGTGTCCGGGATCGCGGATGGCCGCGTCGATGCCGTGGCTGCGGCATCAGGTGGCCGAGCGCGTCGGCAGCTTCCCGGCACGCAAGGCCGACATGCGCCGGCTGGCCTGGGTGCTCGAGTGACGCCGCGTCAGTCGCCGAGCTCGCCCTGGCGGTAGTGCAGCCGGCACAGCAGCTCGTAGCGGACGACGTCACCGAACAGCGGTTGCTCCGGCGACATGCCGGTGTCACCGACCACGACGGTGTCGCCCTCGTAGACGACGTCACCGTTGACGACGCGGGCGTTGTGCGTCGCGCGCGCGCCGCACCAGCAGCGCGCCTCGACCTGCATGGGCACGCGCTCGTCGGCGATCTCGAGCATCCGCTTGGTGCCCTCGAAGAGCTCGCCGCGGAAGTCGGTGATCAGACCGAACGCGAACACGTCGACCCCGAGATCGTCGACCGCACGCCCGAGCTGATCGCACTGCGCCACGCTGTAGAACTGGGCTTCGTCGCACACGAGGTAGTGGATCGGCCAGTGATCGACGGCCAGCTTGTACAGGTCGAGATCGGGGAGCACCTCGATCGCCCGAGCAGCGACCCCGAGGCGGCTGGTGACCTGCGCGCCTTCGCGGTCGAGCTTCGTCAGCAGCAACCCGTACAGCGCGCGGCTCGCCAGGTTGTGGTGGATCTGCAACGCCATCGTGCTCTTGCCGGATCCCATCGTCCCGAAGTTGAAGCGCAAGGTCGCCATGGCGGCAGCGACGTTATCCGGAACGCTCAACCGAGCATTGCCTGCACCCGCTCGATCGTGTCGGCCTCCGCCGCGGTCTTGTCGGGTCGATAGCGGCGGACGCGCGCGAAGCGCAACGCGACACCGCCGGGGTAGCGCGTCGAGCGCTGCACGCCGTCGAGGGCGATCTCGACGACGAGCTCTGGTCGCACATGAACGGTGTGTCCCTCCGTGGCGAGCGCCCGGCGCTGCAGCTCGTCGGTCTGCCAGCGCAGCAGGTCGTCGGTCATCCCCTTGAAGGTCTTGCCGACCATCACGAACCCGTCGCTACCGCGGGCGCCGAGGTGCAGGTTGCTGAGCCATCCGGTGCGCCGGCCGTGACCCCATTCCGCCGCGAGCACGACGAGGTCGAGCGTGTGCACCGGCTTGACCTTGCGCCAACCGACGCCACGGCGTCCCGCCTCGTACGGCGAACCAATCGCTTTGACCATCACGCCCTCGTGCCCCGCGGCGACGGCGTCGAGTGCGAACTGCTCCGCTTCGTCGGCGTCCGCGGTGACGATCGACGGCAATCGCGCCGTCGTCGGGAGCAGTGCGTCGAGCACGGTGCGGCGTGCCTCGAGCGGCTCGTCGATCAGCGACGAGTCGTCGTGGTGGAGCACGTCGAAGAAGTATGCGTTCGTCGTCGCCAGCGTGCTGATGGTCTCCTGGAAGATCCGGGGCAACCCGTCCTCGGTGACGCCGAGGGCTTCGCCGTCGAGGACGAGCGAACGTGCGGGTAGCCGGCGAACCAGGTCGACGACCGCGGGAAGGCCGGATGTGATGTCGTTCAGGCCGCGGCTGAACAGGCGCACGTCGTCGCCACGCTTGTGCGCCTGCACCCGGATGCCGTCGAGCTTCCACTCCACGCTCGCCCGGCCGATCTCGGTCAATGCGTCGGTCACGGATGGCGACGTGCCGGCGAGCATCGGCTGCACGGCGGTCAGCGGCGTGAGGCCGACGTCGAGCGATTCGCCGGTCAGCGCCCGGCGCGCCGCGGCACCGAGGTCGCCGAGCAGCATCGCCGCACGGCGCACGGCGGCGATCGGCTGCCCACTGGCCTTGGCGACGGCGTCGGCGACCACGCCCTCGTTGGCGCCCTGGCGGAGCTCTCCGGTCAGGACCCGGAAGAGGTGGTCGTGCTCGGGTTTCGTCGCCCGCGACCACAGCGCCGTCATCACGCGTGTGCGCTCACCCTGCGACCCGCTCCCGCTGACCGCGGCGAGTGTCGTGAGCGCGGTGTCGACGTCGCCGATCGTCAGTGACGATTCGGGTGCCGGTGTCACCTGCAGGTTCGACATCGCGGCCCAGCCGACGCCGATGCGACCCTGCCGCGGTTCGCCGACGAGCAGACCGATCGCGGGCACGATCTCGTCGGGCTCGAGCGAACGCAGCAGGGCGGCCAGCGCGGCCACCTTCTCCGATCGCTTGGCCGTGGAGGCGACGCGCTCCGACGCCGCGACGATGTCGCCGTAGCGCATCGCCAGCCGGCCCTCAGCTCCCGAACGAGAAGAGCTGCCGCGACCGCAGCAGCTCGACGAACGAATCCTCGTACGCTTCCCCGGGCCGCTCCCTGACCAACTCGTCGAGCACCACGGCGTCGTCGCCGACGAGGATGCGCCACTCGTTGCGGCGCACGCCGTCGAGGATGATCGTCGCTGCCTGTGCCGCCGTGGTCGGCGCGTTGTCGCGGAACATCTCGCCGCGCAGCTGCATCCCCAGGCGGATGTCGTCGTCGCTCGCGCCGGCAACGTCGATGCCAGAACGTTCGAGCCGGACGCGCAGCTCGGCGATCTGCGCCTCGGTGAGCTCTTTCGGTTCGCGGCCGAGCACCTTGCCAGAGTTGATCACGATCGACGTGCCGATGTGCCCCGGCATCACGACCGATGCACGCAGGTGCGGGGCATTGAGCCGGAAGTCGGTGATCAGGGCCTCGGTGAACCCCTTGACCGCGAATTTCGCCGCGCTGTACGCGGTGTGCGGGATGCCGAGGCCGAGCGAGGCCCAGAATCCGTTGACGCTGCTCGTGTTGACGACGTGGCCTTCCTCGGCGGCGAGGAGCATCGGCATGAAGGCGCGCGTGCACAGGTACACACCACCCCAGCAGATGTTGAAGGTGCGCTCCCAGTGATCGCGCTCGTCGAGCACGAAGCTGCCGCCGCCGCCGATGCCGGCGTTGTTGAACAGCAGGTGGATGTGGTCGGTCGCCAGGTCGTCGGCCACGGCGGCGGCGAACGCATGCATCGACGATTCGTCGGCCACGTCGCCGACGAACGTCGCCAGGGCGGCGCCATCGCACAGCGCCTTCGTCTCGTCGAGGGTGTCCGCCGAGACGTCGCACGTGGCCACGCGACAGCCCGCCTCGACGAGCTGCAACACCAGCTCGCGACCCATTCCCGAGCCACCCCCGGTGACGACGGCGATCCGTCCCTCGAAGTGCTCCATGCCGCAAGGATGTCAGATCGGCGTTGGCCGAGCGCCAGCGGCACCGAATGGAACCCGGCCGGGGGTGGGTAGAAGAATCGGAGCACCGTCGCCGAGAGGAGCACGACATGGGAATCCTGGACAAAGCCAAGGAACGGGCCACGCAGCTGGCCGGTCAGGCCAAGGAGAAGATCGAGGACGTCAAGGAGAAGCGCAAGGTCGACGACATGTACCGCGACCTCGGCAAGATCCTGTACCGCCAGCGCACGCAGGACGGCCGGCCGACCGACGACGCCGAGATCGTCCGTCTGGTTGCCGAGCTGCGCGAGCACGAGGCGCAAGAGGCTCGCTCCGCAGCGTCGACCGCGTCGACGGCATCGACTGCTTCGTCGTCGTCGTCCACACCGACGTCATCGACCTCCACGTCCACGCCGACGTCGTCCACGCCGGCGAGCTCGACGTCGTCGACGATGGGCACGGGCGAGACGTTCCAGGCTCCGACGTCGGAGACCGCGACGCCGTTCCCGGAGTAACCGCCGGGCGTCAGCCGGCGTCGTCGCTCGGCGACGAGTCGGCCGAGATGCCGAGCCCGGCAGCGAGGTCGGAGATCGTGCGCGGCAGGTCGAGGTCGTGTTGTGTCACACCGCCCGCGTCGTGGGTCGAGAGGCTGATGTCGACGTGCGGGTAGCGCAGATCGACATCCGGATGGTGGCCGGCTCGTTCGGCGGCATCACCGATCAGGTTCACGAGGCGTAACCCGGTGGCGAAGTCACCGGTCGCGAACCGTGTCCGCAGCGCGTCCTGGTTCGCCCGCCACCCCGTCAGGTTCGCCGCCTGGATGTCGTCGTTCGAGAGGAGGGAGTCGCTCATCGCCCAAGTCTCGTGGAGAGCTCGGAGGCACGCAACCGATCACCACTAGCGTGCGACGGATGTCCGACCTCGCGCCGTATCCCGACGACCCGGCTGACGACGGATTGGCGCACAACACCGGTCGCGGCGCTCCGGCCGCCGTGGGCTCTGCGGAGGCGGTCGTCGATCACATCAGCCGTCACGGCCACCTGATCGTCCCCCTCGGAAACGGCGAACCGGTCGCCCTGCTCGACGCGATCGAAGCAGCGGCGGCCGAGGGCGTCATCGACGGCGTGACCGTCCACCAGATGCATGCGTTGCACGACCGGCGGTACCTGCACGGCGCGTTCGGGGAGCGCCTGCGCCACGTCTCGTACTTCCTGTCGCCGATCACTCGACAGTGCTTCCGCGACGGAACGGTCGACCTGGTCCCGAACCACTTCTCGGAGGTGTACTCGCTGATGCAGCGGCGCGCCGTCGACCCCCTCGTCATCGCCTGCGCAGCACCCGCGGACCGGCACGGTTACTTCTCGCTCGGCGTCTCCGCCGACTACGTGGCCAGCTTCATCGGCCGCGCCCGCTTCTTCCTCGAGGTCAACTCACACATGCCGCGCACGTTCGGCCGCAACCAGATCCACATCTCCCAGATCGAGGGCTGGTACCGCCACGACGCGCCACTGATCGAAGTGCCTCCGCCTGCGCTGCACGCGAACGACCACACCATCGCCGCGTACGTCGCCGAACGCATCCCCAACGGCGCCTGCCTGCAGACGGGAATCGGCGCGATCCCGAACGCGATCATGTCCGCGCTCTCCGACCATCGCGATCTCGGCGTGCACACCGAACTGCTCTCGGACGGCCTCGTCGATCTCGTCGAACGCGGCGTCGTCAACGGCGTCCGCAAGCTGCACAACCGCACGAAGGTGGTGGGCACGTTCGCCCTCGGCACCAACCGGCTGTACGAGTTCCTCGACGAGAACACCGCGATCGAACTGTGGTCGGCGCGCTACGTCAACGATCCGCGTCTGCTGTCACGCGAGCAGAACTTCGTGTCCATCAACGCAACGCTGTCGGTCGACTTCCTCGGGCAGTGCGCGTCGGAGACGCTCGGTGGCCACTACTACTCGTCCTCCGGTGGCCAGGTCGACTTCGCCCGCGGGGCGATGTACTCCGAAGGCGGTCAGGGCTTCATCGTCCTGCACTCGACCGCCGCGCACGGCACGGTCTCGCGGATCGTGCCGCAGCTCGGCTGCGGCGAGGTCGTGACGAACTCGAAGAACACCGTCGACAAGGTCGTGACCGAGTACGGCGTCGCCGAGCTGCGCGCCAAGACGATCACCGAACGCACGCAAGCGCTCATCGCCATCGCCCACCCCGACCACCGCGACCGCCTGACCGCCGAAGCCCACGCCCTCGGCTTCCTCCACTCCCCCTGACCCGCCCCACCTCATCCTCCTCCACGATCTGGGCGCCAACGTTTTGCGTCACGTGCACCTGTGAACGGGGTCTGGCACCCAGATGTCAGGAGGAGCTGAACGCGGCGCTTCGCCTCTCCGCCGCTCTCTCCGGGATCTGGGCGCCACGGTTTTGCGTCACCTGCAGCTGTGAACGGGGTGTGGCACCCAGATCGCTGCGGAAGGGGGCTGGGGCGGCGGGGGTTCGGTGGCTACGTTGGCGCCATGGCGAACGAGGCGATGCGCGAGAACTGGGCGGTGGGCGCGCAGGGGTGGGTGCGCAACGAGCGGATCTTCGACTCGGTGTACGCGCCGCACACCGCGGCGATCGTCGGCGCAGCGGATCTCCGGTCGGCGCGGCGCGTGCTCGACGTCGGCTGCGGGGCGGGGACGCTGCTCGAAGCGGCGACGGCAGCCGGAGCCGACGCGGTCGGCGTCGACATCTCCCCCGTGATGGTCGAGGCGGCGCGTCGGCGCGTGCCGACGGCCACGGTCGTCACCGCCGACGCCCAGACCACCGATCTGCTCGAGGTGGCGCCGGGCCGGCCATTCGATCGAGTCGTGTCGCGCTTCGGCGTGATGTTCTTCGAGGATCCGCGAGCGGCGTTCGCCAACATCCGCGCGGCCACGGCGCCCGGCGCGCGTCTCGCGTTCGTCTGTTGGCGCGAGGGCGAGACCGACACCTTCGCACTCGGGATCAGCGCGTTGGCCGCGCATCTCGAGACGCCGCCGGCACGACCGCAGCCCGGCGAGCCGGGCCCGTTGGGGTTCGCCCGCCGCGAGCGGATCGACGCGGTGCTGAGCGGGTCAGGATGGTCGGACGTCGCGATCGAACCGTTCGACGCGCTGTGCGACTACTCGATCGACGGCAGCGACGGCGTCGAGGAGCGCCTGGCGATCGCGTTGAGCGGCACGGTCGGGCGCGCCGTTCGCGCCCAGCTCGAACCACGTCTCGACGCGGCCGGTTGGGAAGCAGTGGTCGACGAGGCGCGTGCCGAGCTGCGCGAGCACCTCGTCGACGGTGCGATCCGGTTCGTCGGGCACACGTGGCTCGTCACCGCGACGAACCGCTAGCCAGGCTGCTCGCGCCGTCAGCGGTGGAGGTCGGTGTCCCCGTCGTCCTTGCGCCCGAGGGTGCGCAGCACCGTGTCGATGAGATCGTCCGGGCCGGACATCACGCCGGCGGCACCCAGGGCGACGAGCTCGGCACGGCGCACGACGGACCATCGCCCGGCGTACACGAGCACCGGCGGTCCACCGGAGTGGACGACGGGGTTTCGCAGGAACTCGGCGCCGGCGTCACCCGAGTGGTCCGACGAGTCCTCGCGGCCGAGGTCGGTGATGACGAGGTCGTACGTCTCGTTCTGCAGCTGGTCGATCGCCTCCCGGGACGACACGACGTTGTCGAAGACGATGCCGGCCGGTCGCAGCAGCGACCGCTCGCGTTCGTTGTTGGCGGGTCGGTCGTCGACCCACAGGATGCGCGCCGCGCGGCGCGGCGTGCCGCCCATCGAGGCGACCGCGCCGACGAGCGTGGCGACGTCGCCGGAGAACGACTGCCGGCGCAGCAGGTAAGCGTTGCGCTTGGTGAACCAGCGCAGCTCCGGCGGGACATCGGCGTCGGCGGGCATCACCGCGTCGTCGACCAGGACGGGTACCACCGGACACCCGTGGAACTGGGCGCGCCGCCATTCGAACGCGACGGCACTGGTCGGTTCGTGCAGGCGGGTGACATCGAAGGTCGGCCCGATCAGCGCCAGCACGAGGTTCGTGTCGGCGAGGAACGAGCTGATGACCTGGGGGTACGCCTGGCCGCCTTCGATGCTGCCGGTGTCGACGAACGCGTCGTGGCCGGCCAGGCGCAGCGCATAGCCGACGGCATGCGTGGCGAACAGGGTGTCGGCCCGCTGGTACGAGAGGAACACCTTCATCCGGTCATCCGTCCGTCGGCGTGATCCGGTCGAAGCCGAGCCCGCTCGAGCCTTCGCCGCGGCCGGTGCCCTTGCGCGCCCCGTACCACACGACGACGCTGCCGTCGGGCCGTCGTGACCGCTGGAAGCACTGCGTCACCCGCACGCCGGCGCGCGGCACCTCCTCTTCGTGGATGAAGTAGGCGCCCGGCAGGTTCTCACGGATCAGTGGCGTGCGCGGTTCGACGCGCTCCGGCGGTGGTGGCGCATCCTCGAGGAACCGCGGCATCGCCGCCCGCTGCAGCTGCGTCTCCCTGGTGCTGCCGGGCACGTGGACGGGGATGAAGGGGATCCACTGCTCGGGCACGCTCGTCATCGCCGTGTACCGGATCGGTGCTGCCGGCGCCGGCGGCGGGGTCGCCGGCGGACCGACGAGACCTTGCAAGTAGGTGTGCAGCTCGTGGCCCGCCTCGTCGCCGGCGCGCGGCCAGCCGGTGGGCAGCGGCACGCGATGTTCGATCGCCCAGACCATGTTGGCCATCTCGTCACGCACCAGGGCGACGTCCTCCAGCGGCTCGCCTTCGAGGACGCGCGGCGCGACGGGCAGGATCGCCAGCTCCGGCGGCGCCGTCGAGCGCCCGGCGGAATCGCCGGTCAGCGAGAACATGCTCCACGTCTGCCAACCCTCTTCCGCGGCGACGCCCTGCGCCACCGGCTCGATCCACAGCCGCTCGTCGAACACGGTGGTGAGGGCGATGCCGCGGACCCGCGCCAGGCCGCCGACGGGCAGCGTCCACGGCACGACGAACCAGTCGTTGGCGAAGATGAGGGCGAACTCCATCATCATCAACTTGCCGACGTCCGTCGTGTCGGGGGCGACCTCGCCGAAGTTCGTGCGCCGATCCTCGAACGCCCACCACCTCGTGTTCGGCATCCCGTCGAACACCACCTGCGTGGGGATGAAGGTCTGCACGCTCCGTATCGGTGTGGCTGCGGCACCCACCGCCGCGGGGTCGAGTCGTGTCTCGTTCCGGTGCTCGAGCGCGTACCAGTCGAGGTTGCCGTGGTGGTACTCGGGGGCTCGGAGCACGACGTCGGTGCCGCCGTCCGCGTCGCTGTCACCGGACGGCGCCGACACGCCGAACGAGTACTCGAGGCGTGACGGAAGCCAGGCGTCGTCGCCGGCGACCGGCTGGTCGATGAGCGAGCCGAACCACTCGCCGAGCCGACCGGCCAGCGTCGCCAGCGCGGCGGCATCCGTCGGCTGGGCGAGCGTGATCCCGTCGGTGACGGATCCCCCGGCGGCGACGTGCTCGAGCAACGCGACCCCGTCGACGGCCCGCTCCGCGGCGCACCCGACCTGCTGCCAGGCATCCATGTGCGCGCACACGAGCCGATCGGCTGGGTCGGTGGGGTCCGGCACCTTCACGGCGTACGCGTTCCGGTACTGATCGGCGTAGTCGGTCGCCGGGAAGTCCCGGTCGAGCAGGCGGAGCCACCGCCGGCCCGCGCTCATCCGCAGGTCCAGCGACAGGTACTGCCCATCGACCGACATCGGCACGCGCCTGCGCTCGACGCGCGGCTCGAGCAGGTCGTCGTCGTCGAACGCCACGACGTCGCCATCGGCGGCCTGGTAGCGGTCGATCATGCGCAGGTCCAGGCACGCCCGGGCGAGGATCGGCGAACCGGCGTCGTCGCCGGCGAACTCACCGAGCTGCCACTGCCGCGACAGCATCCACATCGCGTCGCGCACCTCGGCGCGCAGAGCGCGGTCGAAGTGGTGGGTGCGCGGCCGGCCCTCGAGGCGGTTCCATCGCGTGATCGCCGGATGCAGACGCGTCAGCAGCGCATCACCGATGTCGGCGACGATGTGGATGTCGGTCATCAGCGCTCCTTGGCCAGCCTGTCGTAGATGTGGACGTTGCGGAGCAGGTTGTTGGAGATCGAGATCTCCGGGTACGTCCACGCGGAGTGGGTCGCCGGCAGGAACGCGCTGTAGGGGGTGGCGTCGAGGTGCGCCGGCTCGATCGCCCGCAGCTTCGCCGAGTCGAGTGCGTCGATGACGGCGCCGATCAGGTCGTCCCACGACCATGTCTCGCCGAACACTGCCGGCACGGCGAGCAGCCATGCCTGCGGCGGCTCGGCGTTCGGGCGGTCGTGATGGAACGCCACACCCGTCGTCTGCTGCCGTGAAGGGATGACCTCGGTCCAGTCGTCGATCAACAAGCCACAGATCGGCGCGCTCGGATCGAAGCCGGCGCCGAGCGACGACGTGTACAGCAGTCGCTCACTCGACGGCTCGTGACCCGCCGGGACCTCCATCGCCAGCCACGGCTGCCCGGACTCGTGCGGCAGCTGCAGCGGCGTGAGGGTCGGCGCGCTCGCGCCGGGCAACGCGTCAGCCAGCAGGATGACGTTCTCGAGGTGGTGCATACGACCACGCACTCGGGCGACGCCGTGGAGCCAGTCGTCCTCCGGGAAGTCCCTGCCCGAGCCCGCCGGCAACGGGTCGGTCAGGTGCTTGGTCAGCCCCCCACTGGTCGAGTGCGCCAGCGCGTTCGTGAGCTCCGCTACGGCGGCGGCTGGGAGCGTGAACTGCGGTACGGCGACGAAGTCGTCACCGAAGACGGCACGCAGGCCGCGGATGACGATGTCGGCCCGGTCACCCGGCGCTGCCGTCGCCTGCGCGGTGATCGCCTCGTCCGCCGCATCGATCCGCTGCTGCACCAGGGCGCGCAAGCGTGTGACGGATGCGACGAGACCGGTGCGGAAGTTGTCGATCTCGGCGAGCGGTGCGCTGAGGTCGAACGCGTCGTGGTCGAAGGCCGACGTGTCCGACGCGGCCACCGCGTCGTCGACGAGATCCGCGAGCGTCTCGCGTGTCGCGGCGATGATGTCGCTGAACTGGTCGCGCTTGGCGACGAGCGCGTCGTGCTTCGTGGTCACGGCCGCCAGCTGAGCCGGCACCGCGAGGTCCGACGACACGGTCGTCGACACGAGCGCCTCCGCCCTGCGCAGCAGGTGCAGCCGGTCCTCGGTCGTCGCCGTTCCTGGCAGGGCGCCGTACTCCGTCATCACGGCGGTGTACGCCGTCAACCGGCCGCTCCAGTCGGTGACTCGGGCGGCGAATGCGTCGGCGATCATCGAACACGTCGCGGCACGCCACTCGAAAGCGAACCCGGTACCGGCACCGGGGATCCGGTACGCGGCGAGCGGCGACACGGCGGCGTCGTACAGCGCGATCGCCTCGTCGACGGTTCGGCCCGGCTCGACGACCTGTGCGGCCACCGTCGTGAGCGCCGGCAGGTGCGTGTCGTGCAGGTCGGTGCGTGCGTCGCTCAGCCGCGCCGCGGGGACCGTCGACGTACTCTGGTCCGTGGTGCGTGCGTCGCCCTGGCGCACGAGGTCCGCCGGTCGCAGCGGTCGTGCCCCGACGACGAGCCGGCGCAAGCTGCGCAGCAGACCTGCGAGCTCGAAGAACGTGACCGACCCGGCGATGCGCGTCGTGTGCCGGATCGTGATCGGCCGGTTGACGGCGACAGGAGCGGTCGCGTGCAGGCGCGCCAGGATCCGGTCGTCGAGATCGCCGAGCGCCTGCTCGACCCGGGCCTCGGCACGGTAGAGCAGGTCCGCCGGCTGCAGGCCGAGGTCGGCCTGTGTGATCGTGGCGGTGTCGGGCGTGCCCGTGGTGTGATCGACGTAGTCCACGAGGACGGCGACATCCCCGGGATCGGGAAGCCGCTCGGCCAGCCATCGGTCGAGGGCCGGCTCGGCAGCGCCGAGCGGTGTCATCGGAACCGCGGGCACGGGATTGCCTGCGGTCGTGGGCAGGTGGACGGCGGTGCGCAGCGTGAGCGTGGTGCCCGATCGCGGGGTGCGGATCACCTCCGGTTCCGGTGGTGTGTTGCCCTTGGCGAACGCGTCCAACGTGCCGGCCGAGCGGTCGTAGTTCCCGAGCACGGCCTGATGCACGCCTTCGGACACCACGAGGTCGGCGACCGCGTCGTTGATGTCGCGGATGTAGCGCACCGCGTCGGTGATCGTTCCCTCCTCCGCGCCAGGCCGTCGCGGCAGATTGCCGTTCCCGAACGGATAGACATCGGCGCCGCTCTGCTCGACGTGCAACACGAGCTTGCGGCCGTCCACGACGTTCATGGCGGCGATCGATTCCTTGGCGTCGCCGTCGGTCGTTGCAGTTGCAACGATCTGGTTGGCGACGAGCGGGAACTCCCGTCGCATCGGGTAGACGAGGGCCCGAACCGTCAACGGACCGTTGTCGTGCACGTAGCGCTCGAACTGGTACCCGAGCAGCGCGCCGAGCGACTGCCCGCCGCGCATCCCTTCGAGGATCGCCAGCGCGGCGCGCACACGACGCGACGACAGGTTGACCGAGATCTCGCCGCCGTGGGCGACGTAGGCGTTGCGCAGGACGGCGGCGGTCGATGCGTGGTTGATCGACGGCGCGTGGACGAGCCCGAGGTTCGTTGGGTCCCGCATCAGCGGCTCGGTGTCGTGGGCGTTGACGACCGTGGCGAGATCTGCGGGGAGCTCGACGGGTTGGAGGTCCTTGCCCTCCGGACGCAGCTGCTCGACCCAGCCGTACGCGCCGAGGTACGTCCCTCCGGCGCGCCCGTCGACGAGCCTGACGTGCGTGTCGTCGTCGACCCGGCGCTGCGGCACGCGCATGTGCTCGAGACCGAAGTCGATGATCGCGGTCTTCCAGGCATCGAGGCGGTAGCTGACCGTGTCGATGTGCTCGGCGAACAGCCGTTCCAGCCGGGCGGTCGGCAGCGTCGCCAGTCGATCGAGCGCGGCGAGGTGCTCCGGCAGCAACGTCTGCTCGAGGCGGCGGGCATGGCGGGCGATGTAGTCGCCGATCGGAAGGTCGGCGTGATCCGTGACCCGCTGGTCGGGTGCGAACAGGACGGCGTACCGGCTCTCGCTGGCGCGGCCCGCGTCGTCGGCGACGTGCACGAACGCCGGTTCCTTGCGCTGCAGCACTGCCGACATCTCGACGCCGGCCTCGAGGAGGAGGTTGACCGCGGTGTCGTGGAAGTCGAGCTGCACCGCGTGCCGCAGCAGCAGGTACAGCAACGCGGCGGGCCGTTTGCCACCGTCGAAGCCGACCTCCGCCTGCACGGCGGCCACGCTGTCTTCCGCCGCGGCGATGAGCCACTGGATGTAGTTGCGGTTCCCCGCGGACGCCCGGAGCGGTGCCGTCTCCGACAGCGGCACGTCGTCGACGAGCGGCCCGTCGAGCGGCTTCTGGCGGCTGCGGTAGATCTTCGTCAACAGGTCGGGGACCTCGGTGCCGGCGTATCCGAGCCGGCGCAGCAGGTCGATCGGCTCGATGTTCGGGAACATGCCGATCAGCTGCTCGACGAGCCCGCCGGCGAAGAACGACAGCTCGTACGCCTTGTGGTCCACGCTGTCCGCGCCGAGCGGGTAGTACTCGACGGATGTCGGATGCAGGCCGAGCACGTCGAGCAACGCCTGATGGCTGTCCTCGTGGTCGGCGCCGATTCGGCTGACCCTCGGAAGCAGGGTGCGATAGTCCGCTTCGACCTTGCGGATCAGCTCGACGACGTTGCCGAAGAACGCCAACTGTCCGTCGCGGGCACCGCCGAACCACGCCAACCGGGAGAAGGCGACCGCCGGTTGGATGCCGTACGGCTGCATGCCGATGCGCAACGCAGGCAGCGGGCCCCGACCGCTGACGTACTGGGTGAAGAAGTCGCGCGTCGCCGCCACTGTGGCGTCGGTGAACACCGGCGCCATCAAGGTGTCCATGAAGTATCCGATCGTCGCCGGCCACAGGGCGATCTGCATCGCCCGTGCTTCGGCGCGGTCGCGGTGACCGGCGCCGGGGACGCGCGTGACCAGGGCGTCGGGCAGCCCGAGACCGTCGGCGAGACGCTGCCCGTCGGCGATCGCCAGCGGATCGGTCGAACGAGTGAACTGCGACTGCTGCTGGAAGAACGGCCCGAAGCTGGCGTCCGGATCCTCACGCCACGAGTAGCCGGAACCGCCGTGCTCGGAATCGTTGGTCGGTGTTCCCTGGCGCAGGATCTCGAGACCCTTGCGGCTGTAGAGGTGATGCTCCAGCAGGCGGGCCAGCGCCGCGGCGCCTGCCTCCGGGGTGTCGGTGAGCCGCACGCCGACCACGAGCACTCGCCCGAAGCCACGCGCCGCCTGGTCCGCGGTGAGATCGAACCGGAAGGCCATCCCGACCTGCAGCGCCTTCTCGAAGTCGAACATCCAGCGCAGGTCCTCCGGGATCTGCAGCGTGTCCGGGTGATCCGGGTCGGTTCCTGTCGGCTTGAGCTGCTCCGTCGGGCCGGCGTTCGGGTCCGGCCCGGCGATCAGCGGTGCCGTCACCGGGTTGCTCAGCTCCACCTTGACGGGTGCATCCGCAGGGTCGTCGTAGGCCAGCAGGGCGAAGCGATCCGGCAACAGATCGATGCGCGGTGCGCTCGACCACGACGTCGTGCGTACCGTCATCGTCGTCGGATCGGGAAGCTGCAGCACCGTCACCCCGGCCGCCGCGGCGACGCCGGCGGGCGCGACGTCGTCGATGTTCACCGGCGGATTGGCGACGACGGCATCCGCTGCGCTCGAACCGACGGCCGCGTCGAGCTGCGTTCGCGCCGCGTCGAGTGCGGCGACGTCGCCGTGCGCCGCCCAGACCGCGCTCCAGTAGTCGAGCACCGCGGCCGGCTGTGGATCGGGCGCGACGAGGATCAACCGGACGATGCCGGGTTCGGCTTCGGGCTTGTCACCGGGGTTCGTCGGAACGAGCTGTCGCACGATCCAACCAGCACGACCCGATCCGCACGTCCCGACGAGCTCACGCCACGCGGCACGCTCGCGACCCTCGTCGCCGCACGCCCGCCACACCGCTGCCCAGAACGCGGTGCCGGCGCGCACCTCGGTGTCGGTGAGTGATTCCTCGAAGCCGTCGACGAAGCACTCGTCCGGGTACACGCGCACCCACAGCTGCGGCACTCCGGCCAGCGACGGCTTGAACCGTGTCTCCAGCCGCAGCGGCATCAGCAGGATCGGGTGCCGCACCGAGAGTCGGCTGACACCTTCGACGGGATTGGTGAGCTCACCCAACTCGTCGATGATCGCCGCGCCGCGACCGGCGATCTCGGCGAAGTGCGTCGCCGCCGCGTTGGCGTTGTCGACGGCCAGTCGGTGCTGTTCCTCGATGGCACGCAGCGTCACATCGTCGTCGCCGGCGCTGCGTCGTGCGCCGGCCAGTTCGCGCTCCGCGGCGCGGACGCGCTCGGCGGCGAGCATCGCATCGACGCGCGCCTGCTCGCGCTCCGATCTGCTCGCGGCGAGCTGGTCGCGGAGCTCGTCGAACTCGGCCATCGTCAGTTCCCGCCCTTGTGGAGCATCTCGGCCGCGTGCACGGCCATGAGCACCGGGAGCTGGTACAGGATGTAGGCCAGCTCGGCGGCGTTGGTATCGGCCCGCCAGTGGTACGCGGCGTCCTCGTCGTGTTGTGCCTGTTGCGTCGGATCGACGCCGAGGTTGGTGATCCCGACGTCGTGCTGGCCGACGGGGAGCTGCTCGGCGGCGTCGTAGCCGTCGACGACATCGCTCCACGACAGCTCGTTCCAACTGGCGACCGCCGTGTGGGCGGTGGCCTGGGGCAGGTCGAGGCCGAACCGCGGCTCGCCGGGACGCTCCTTGATCACGAAGAACCAACCGGGGTCCTCCTCGCCGTCGACGATGGCGCCGCCGCGCGCTGCCTCGGCGGTCAGGTCGAAGCCGAAGAAGTAGATGTCGGGCTGCACCTTGGCCTCGTACAGCGGCGTCTTGACCAGCGTCGTCGGCGGCACGCCGCCCGGCAGATCGGCGAGCTTGCGCGGCTTGGTCTTGTCGATCGCGCCGTTGTGCCGCTCCCATTGGGCGCGGTGCGCGTAGACGACCGCGGTGGGGTACTTCTTCAACAGCTCACCACGGATCGCCAGGACGAGCTCGTCCTCCTTGTCGCCCTGCGCCTCGCGGTTGTCGTGCTCGTCGAGGCCCGTGTTCGTCGACCACCGATGCAGCTTGGGGATGTCGAACAACCGCTCGCGCAGCGCGGCCGCGTCGACTCCCGGCGCCGTGAGGAAGCTGGCGACGTCCCAGAACTGGCGGAAGTAGCTGCCGCGCTGGTCGGTCGGGTACTCGCGCCACAGGAGCTCCCTGGCGAACTCGTGGTTCAGGCCGACCATGTACGCCTCGATGAACTTCTGGTTCGTCTCCAGCAGCGTGATCGAGTTCATCTCCAGCAGCTGGATGTTCGGCAGGAAGTACTCGCTCGACATCTCGGTCAGCGGCGCGTACATCGGGTCGTCGATCTCTGGATAGACCATCACCTCGCCGAAATCCTCGACGAGGCCACCGGCGATGCGCGCCGGGATGTCGACGCCGGCACGGATGTGCCTCGGGATGGTCATGAGCGGATCGATGCCGGCGAACACCGAGTCGCGGATCGCAGCGAGGTCGAGCGGCGGACGCGTCACGACCGGAATCGTTCGCTCGGTCGAGTCGACGGCGTACGCGTTGCGCAACGCCTCCTTGAAGCGACGCGCCGAGGCTGTGTCGGGCCCTGCGGACGCAGCTGCCGGTGCCGGCAGGCTCCCCGACTCGAACGACGGCGGTGGGACGGCGAACGAGTTGCTCGTCGGGAGGGCGTCCACGGACGCGGGCGTGCGCGTGTCGCCGTCGACGACGCTCGCCGGATTGTCTCGATCCGGTTGGCGCAACTGGGCGTCGAGCCACCATCGCAGCAGCAGGCCGGCGACGACGACGAGCACCGCGACGGCGATGCCGACATCCGGGATGAAGAGGCACAGCAGCGCGAGCACCAGCGAGATCACCAGCAGCCACCAGCGCCACGACCGCACGCGTCGCAGGAGGTCGCGCACCCAGACCGGCAACCGGCCTCCGGAGCCCGCGCCGCCGAGCGCGTCGGCGACCGTCGCGCCGGTCGGCAGGTTCTGCGGGACCGTCTTCGGTGGCGCCGCGGACACCTCTCCGGCGTTGACGCGGGTGACGAGTCCCGTGGTCGCCCGCGCGGTGGTGAAGCCGCCGAGTCGGGCGACGCGGGCGCGGGGTCGGACGACCTTGCGCAACGTCGTGCCGACCAGCGTCGGTGGCACGATGCTGTTGCGCATCGTGAACCCGACGGTGTTTCCGCCGGCGAGCACGCGCCGATGCACGGGCGCGGTCAGCGCCAGCAGGCGGTCGTCGCCGGCTGCGGCGACCTTGCCGATGCGGTGCCGGTGCAGCACGAGCGAGGCGAACATCGCCATGTGCGCGAATCGGATGCGCGAGTTCCCCTCGAGCACCTTGCCGACCTGCTGCCAGGCCGCCTCCATGTACGGCTCCTGGTACTTCTGCACGACGCTCGTGCCGAGACCGGCGGCGACGCGATGCCGCGGATCGAGGTCGAGCTCGTCGACCCAGTGACGCAAGGCGGGATCGGCGCGCGTCGGGTCGAGCCGCGACACCTGGGCGTGCCACCGGCCGTACAGCGGCGGCACGATCAGCGGGTCCTGGTTCGTGGCGATCTCCGCCACGCCCGATGCTGCGTTGGCGTCGGCGGGCGTCTGGCCCGTGTACTCGGTCGACAGGTTGACCAGCGCGGCCATGCCCACCTGGAACGGGTGCGGGTACGGCTTGGCCCACTCCTCGAACCTCCAGTACTCGGCGAGGTCGTCGTCGCCGAGGGTGATGAGCGGCGCTCGCAACGCACCGCCGAGGCGGAGGATGCCGCCGAGCTCGGGGATCGCCGGCAGGTTGGCGCCGGGATCGAGCACGTCGATCGGTCGGCGGCCGACCTGCGGATCGACGGTGCGCGGCTTCAGCAACCGCACGAGGTACTCGAAGTCACCGACCTCGCCCGTGCGGAAGAACCAGCGGTGGTAGACGGGATGGAGGTTCGGCTCCGTGTCGGTCCGCCCGGCAACCCACGCGCCCTGCGTCGGGAACGCGGCGCCGTCGGGGTTCTTGCGCAGCCCGGCCAACCGGCCGGACTCGAACGACGGAATGACGAACGCGTGGTACGCGGTGTTCGCCCGCAAGATGCGCGGGCTGAGCAGTCGCGAGTAGGCGTGGTCGCGGTTGGCGTCGACGACCGCGGCGAGACGGGTGGCGTTCTGGTCGTGGTTCGCCGGATCACCGCCGAGCGCTGCGTTGACGTGCACGTGCGCCCAGGCCCACAGGGTGTCGAAGGTCGGGAAGACGGCCGGATCGAGGACCTCGATCACGGGAAGCGGACCGTTCGACGCCATCGCGTGATCGGTGAACTCCGATTCCTCCAACACCAGCAGCGTCAACCAGGGCCGCATCCGCCGTCCGGCGGCCGACGACGACGCGGGCGTGTACCGCCAGGGGAAGTCCTCCTCGTAGAACTCGACGAACGGCAGGTAGTTCGTCTCGAAGTTGGTGACCAGGTGGCGTGGCTCCGAGCGGACGATCGCGTCGCGGTCGATGCCGATGATGTCGCCGGGCCCGTAGAGCTGGATTGCCCTCGGGATGTCCTCCGAAGTCGTGCTCCCGTCCAGCCGGTCGGCGTGCATCTTCAGGGTCAGCGGGATCGAGGCGCGGATACCGGGCACTGCGGCCTGGTCAGCCTCCTGCACGCGGCCGCCGAGGCCCTGGCGGGCGAACGGCAAGAAGGTGTACGAGGCGATCGGCGTGTCGGTCATGCGAGGACGGTGACCTCCGATGCCGGGATCACGTGGATCGAGTCGGCCAGGGCCGGATCCACGGCGATGCGGTCGTGCAGGAACGCGGTCGCCTCGGCGTGGCTGCCGAACGACGCATCGGCGACCGCGGTGTTGTCGGCTTGGTGGGCGACGACGAAGCCGGCGTCCTGCACCTGCACCTTGGCGTCGAACGGCTGGCGCTTCGTCTCGGTGGCCTGCGACAGCACCGATCGGCTGACCGAGGCGCCGGCCGCGAAGTGGACGAAGAGGTCACCCCAGAACTCGAAGTACCGCAGCGGCAGCCGCTCCTGCGCGGTGTCGACGATGATCGACTCGTAGCGAACGGTGCGCGTCGCAGCCGGGCCGGTGATCCACGCGTTGCCGGAGGCGCCGAGCTCGACGCCGCTCTCGAACATCTCGAACGCGGGTGCCGACAGCTTGGCGGCATCGTCCATGTTGCGGTATTGCGCGGCAGCGAATCGCTCGCGCATCGGCCCGCGCACGGCGAGGAGCTCGCCGGCGTCGACGGCCACCGTCGCCTTCTTGACGTCGGACGGCTTCTGGTTGCCGACCTTGTCGAGCGGCAGGCCGAGGGGGATGAACCGCTGGCTGACCTGCAGCGTGCCGAGCGGGTGCAGCACGAGCAGATCTGGGTCACCGAGCTCGCGCAGGCTGACCAGCAGCCGGCCAGCCCCCGGCACGGTCGCCCGCCAGCTGTCGTGCTTCTCCAGCTCGGCGCGCAACGCCGGCAGGACGGCCAACGGTGGTAGCACCTCGGCACGGCGCTCGCCGAAGGTCTGGTCGATGTCGACCGAGATGTCGAAGAACAGCAGCGAGATCGTCGCCGACCCGGTGATGTGCCACGGCGTCGGGCCCTCGAGCGAGCCACGCAGCTGGATGCCCCACACGCCGAGGCCGAAGACCTTCACGCAGAAGCCGCAGGAGATCTCGACGATCAGGTACAGCGGCGAGAACCGGATCAAGGCGTCGAACCCGAAGTGGCCCTCGACGCTCAGCGCCGAGAAGCCGAAGAACGCTTCGGCGTGCGCGCCGAGCTGGACGGTGTTCGTCGTGACCGCGAAGTACGTGTCGATCCGGATCCGGGCGAAGCTCTCGTCGATGATCGACAACGCCAGCCGGTTCGGCGACGGGAACGGCAGCGGTGGCGGCGTGAACCGCGGGTGGAATCCGCCGATGCTGAGGACGAAGTTGGGGTTGTCGCTGTAGTCCATCAGCAACCCCATCTCGCCGTCGAGCGTGATGAACAAGATGCGCGACTCGAACAGCGAGGCGAAGAACCACAGGCGGCGCTTGTCGAACTCGAGCGCACCCATGAACGTGACCTGGAGGACGATCAGCGCCTCGTCCTCTGTCGGCAGCGCCAGCTTCAGCCGGCCGAGCAGCACGACGTTGCCAGGGATCTCGATGATGATGCCGAGCGACACCGAGACGAGCGTCGGCGTGCCCCAGCCGATCTTGGCCATCGGCCCGATCAGGAACGTGCCCGGCTTCGGCGGGAAGATCGCCCGCAGGTCGCTGATGATCCGCGGGGCGTTCTCGATGACGTTCGTCGGGAAGAGGATCCCGTTGATCGCCCCGGTCCGCACGCCGGCCGCCATCGGTTCGAGCAGCATCCCGCGGTTGAGCCCGAGGAGGCCGCCGACACCGCTGAGCGTGAACCCGAACCCGAGCTGGAAGCCGGGGTTGAACTCGGCGGTGATGATCACCAGCATCGAGAACCCCGGCTGGCCGCCCGGCAGCTTCGTGTTGATCAGGCCGATCGCCTTCAGCGACAGGAAGTCGGCGATCGTCAGCTCGAGCGCGCCGGCGTACTCGCCCTTGTCGAAGTCGAGGTACAGGTACCCGCCGCCCTTGACGACGCCCGCATCGATGCTCAGGCCGACTCCGTTCGGTGGCTTGAACCCGAGCGCCAGGTTCGCCGGGCCGAGGTTGCCCTTCTGATCCGCGGGGAAGGTGATGGTCGCGGTGAGACCGATGTTCTCGACCACGGCCGTGAGCACGGAGAGGTCGCCCTTGATCGTCGCCCCGAGCTCGATCCGGATGCCACCGTCGCGGAAGCGCACGGCGATCATCGCCCCTTGGATCTCGACGGGACCGAGCGAGATGTGGGCCGGCAGGTTGATCTCGAGACCGCCGCTGCCGCCGAAGTACAGCCCCTGTGTGGTCGAGAAGCCGACGGTCAGGTCCGTCCCGATCGACAGACCGTCGCGCGGCAGGAGCGAGGCGAGGAACGAGTCGCTGTCGTTCGGCCCGGGCTTGATGACGATCTTGGCGCCTTGCACGCCGAGCTCGACGAAGACCTCGTACTTGCCGCTCGAGTGGAAGCGGGCCCCGCCGAGTACGGATGCGCCGACGATCTCGAAGTGGCTGGCATCGGCGGATCCGAGCACGACCGTCGGTTCGCCGTCCTTGCCGACGCGCAGCGCGAGGCTGATCGTGCCGGAGGCGGCCGAGGGCGTGCCCGGTCCGAACCCGGCGAGCAGTTCGATGTCCTTCCCGGGCCGCACCAGCGCGCCGATGCCCCCGTCGATCTGCGCGGTGCCGTCGATCGCAAGGTGCACGTTGTCGCTGAGGTCGATCCCCTGGTGGATCCCGGCGGACCCGTACGGCAGCACCGCGAAGCCCGGCTTCGCCGTGGCCGTCTCGGGGAGCATGAACAGGCCGACACCGGCCTCCAGCGAGACGCTCGACTCGCTGTGCAGCAGCACCATGCGAATCACCGTGTCGAGCGCCGCGGTCGGGGCGATTGCGCCGGTCTTCAGCTGCGCCGCGGTGTCCGGGTCGAGCATCGTCTGGCGGACCCGGCCACCCCACGCGTCGACGAGCCCGGCGATCGCCAGTTGGAAGTCGAGCCCGCGGAAGGCCGACGTGCCCCACTGGTAGCCGTTGCGGAAGAACGTCAGCGGGTCGGAGATCAGTGCCCCGAAGTCCTCGTAGGCAACCACCCTGCGGACGTAGGCGAGACGCGGTGGCGCCGCGGCCACCGGCACGGCGCGGATGATGCCGAGCGCGAGGAGGAGATAACCGACCCGCGGCTGGCGGTACACGAGGTACTCGAACACGAGGTGGTCGGCGAGCTGCCGGGGGAAGTCGACGGCGAAGCCGGGCGGCAGGCCCGCCCCGTTGGCGATGTCCGAGATCGCCGTGAACGCGGCGCGCACGCCGCTGATCAGCACCGCAGCGTCGACCTCACCTCCGCCTTCGAGCAGCGCGCTGATCTGGCTGGCCGGCGCCTGCAGCGCCGTGAGGACGGACGGCGCCGGGTTGAGGTCCCACCCGAGTTGTCGCAGGAACGTGTTCAATGCGCTCGGCGACGAGGTGGCGTCGACGAGCGGACGCACGGCATAGCCGAGCTGGGCGACGAGCTCGGTCAGGGCGTCGTCGTCAGCCATGGCTCACGCTCGCCCGAAGAAGCGGTTGTCGGACTCGAGCAGGCCGTTGAGGATCGCCGGCTCTGGACTGCCGACGCCGGGATAGAAGTTGAAGATCAACGGCCGGTTGGCAGCCGGGGTCACCGTGCGGTCGACGATCGGCAGCACGACCGTGTAGTCGAACCGCCGCCCCTTGCACACGAGGTCGCCACCGTTGACGGTGAAGCTCCAGTGGTGACCGTCCACGTACGCGTTCAAGTCGTTGAACCCGCGGCGTTCGTACATCGGCCATGGATGGGTCGTCTGGAAGCGTGCGTCGGCGGCGATGCTGGCGCGGAGCATCGCCAGTTGGTCGGCCGGGGCTGTCGGCACCGGCCCGCCCGGGCTGACCGTCCAGTCCACGGGCTCGAGCTCGATGCGGAACTGCTTGTCGATCGGCAACGACGAGAGGTTCTCGACCGTTCGCCCGAGCGGGATCGACTGCGTGATCCTGCGGTCGTCGACCATCCGGCGCGGCACGAGCGTGGCATCCCAATCCGCATCGGGGATCGGGGTGCCGTCGTGGTAGTGGAGCTGCGCCGCGATGTACGCATCGATGAGCTCCGTGCGGGTGGCGAAGCCGCGGAACCGGCGCCCGACCTTCACCGCCTTCGTGCGCACGATGAGCTCCTGCTCCATGTACTCGAAGATCCCGTTGTGGTTCGTCTCCGGGAGCAGGCCGTGGAAGTGCTTCGGCGCGGTCACGTTGACGTTGCTGCCGAACACCTGCTTCAACCGGGCGAGGAACGGCGCGGCCGGCGGGCCGGCGGCGGTGCGGAAGCGATCGCGGCCGATGTTGCAGCCCTTGATGTGCACGCTGTGCGTCGGCGGCGGATCCGGGGCGGGTGGCGTACCACGGACGTAGCCGACCATCGAGTCGATGATCCGCGCCGGGTGCGACGGGCCCAACGCCTGATCGAGCACCTCGAAGTCCGTCACGTCCGTCGGATCCCCGAACACGTCGACCTGACCGCGGAAGAGGCGCACGAACAAGAACCCGTCGCCACCGGCGTGCGTGCCGATGTACAGGTCGTCGACCGGCTTGGTGACGCTGCTGTCGGTGAACATGTCGTCGAGGAACGCGGCGATCGTCGACGGGACGGAGCGAACGGCGATCGGCGGCACGTCCCGGCGGAACCGCTGCTGCATGTGGTCGAAGTAGCCGCCGACCGCTGCGGTCATCCCCTGGTCCATTGCTCACCCCCTCGGCGACTTCTCATCGAGAGTAGCCTCCCGCTCACTCCTCGCTGTCACGGGGATGGCAGGGTGAGCAACGTCCGGGCGTGAAGTCTGCGACGCGACGGCCGGGGGTACCTTGCTGGGCATGGCCTGCCCAGGCCGACCCCGCACGAGTTCCCGATCATGCTGCCGTCATCCACCTCGAGGCGTCGTCGAACGCTGGTCGTCTCCGCCTGTGCGGTGCTGCTCGGCCTGGCGTTGATCGCCGTCGGCAACCGGGCGCCGCGCGGCGACGTCACCGGGAGACGGGCAGCCGCTGCGGAGGCGGCGCCGTCGGGTGAGGCGATGCCGGTCGGCGATCTCGACGGGTGGCGGCAGGTCTTCACCGACGACTTCACGACCGCCGTTCCGCTCGGGCAGTTCCCCGATGCCGTCGCCGACCGGTGGGACGCCTATCCGTCGCCGGTCAAGGACACCTTCGGTCACGGGACGTACAGCCCGCACGAGGTCGTCTCCGTCGCCGACGGTGTGTTGAACGAGTACATCCACGCCGAAGGTCGCGTCTTCATGGTCGCCGCGCTGCTCCCGAAGGTGCCCGGCACGTCACATCAGGGACAGCTGTACGGCCGGTACGCGGTGCGGTTCAAGACCGATGCGATCGCCGGCTACAAGGTGGCGTGGCTGCTGTGGCCGGACAGCGGGAGATGGCCGCGCGACGGCGAGATCGACTTCCCGGAGCGCGACCTCGTGTCCGACACCGTGAACGGGTTCGTGCACCGCCAGGGAGCGCGGCGCGGCAGCGACCAGGCGTCGGCGAGCGCACCGTACGACTCCAGCACGTGGCACACGACCGTCATCGAGTGGAGCCCCGACCTCGTCGTGTTCACCCTCGACGGCGTGGAGATCGGCCGCATCACCGAACGGGTGCCGAAGACGCCGATGCACTGGGTGCTGCAAACCGAGACGATGCTGACCTCGAAGCGGCCACCACGAAGCGCCGCCGGCAACGTGCAGATCGACTGGGTTGCCGCGTGGCAGTACGACCCGACGGCGGTCGCCCCTCCCCCGAGCACCGTCGCCGCGGCGGCGCCGACGTCGACGACATCGCCACCTGCGGTGCGGCGCGCGGACACCCCGCCGGGCACGCGGTGCCGGGTGTTCAGGAGCTAGTTCGCCAGGGCGTAGATTTCCGGCCGGACGCGAATCGAGCGTCGATCAGCGGAGGAGGAGCACAATGGCCGGAGTCGTGAAGAAGAGCTTCGACTCACCGGACGAGCGTCGAACGCCGGACAAGAGCGAGGTGCACGTCGTCAACCTGGGAGCCGTGAAGGTCGCCCGACTGACGTTGCAGCCCGGTTGGCGGTGGTCGGAGTGCATCAAGCCGATCGTCGGCACCGACAGCTGTCAGGTCCACCACGAAGGAACGGTCGCCAGCGGGCGCATGCACGTCCAGCACGACGACGGCACGGAAGTCGAGATCGGTCCCGGCGACGCGTACGTCATCGAGCCCGGGCACGAGGCGTGGGTCGTCGGCTCCGACGTGTTCGTCGGGTATGAGTTCGACAGTCAGGCCGCGGAGACGTACGCGCGCACCTGACCCATGACCGCCGTCCTCGCGGTCAGGCGGTTGCGGCGCGGATCACCAGATCCGCCATCACGTCGATCGGCAGCGAATCGCTGTTCACGGCGAGGTCGTAGTGCGTCGCCAGTTCCTCGTCGACGCTGTAGAAGCGCTTGAGGTACGAGGCGCGCTGGGCGTCGCTCTCCGCCACCACCTTGGCGGCCTTCTTGTCGTCGAGCGAGCCCTCTTGCGCCGCACGGCCGGCTCGCGTCTTCGGCGAGGCGGTGACGAGGACCCGCAGGACGTCGTCGTTGCCGGCGAGCGCGTACGAGGCGGCGTGCGACACGATCACCACGTCGCCTTGCTGCGCGGTCTCGTGGATCGACTTCTGGATCAGGGCGCGCAACGACTTCGGGTCCGAGCCGCCGAGGAAGTCGACCGGACCGCCGACGGTCATCAGCCCGGCGGCACCCCCCGCGGCGGCGAGGTTGCGCGTCAAGCGGTCGATCACCTTCGTGCGACGCTCGGCATCGGCGAGCTCTTCGACCGCGACCCCGCTCGACGCCGCCGCCTGCTGGACGATCTCCTCGTCGACGAGTCGGTACTTGAGGCTGTCGGCGACCAGGCGGCCGACCTCGGCGCCGCCGGCGCCGACCAGTCGTGAGATGCAGATCACTCGTCTTGGCACGGGCGCAACGTATGCGCCGGTCACCCCGGCGTCAAGCACGAGGCGCGGGGCGGCTCTCAGCCGAGGTGGGCCAGATCGCGCACCGCGTAGCGGTGGTGCTCGAACTCCTCCTCGAAGACGGTGTAGACGCATTCGTTCAGTGGGACGACACCGTTCTCGAGGACGGTGATCTCGCGTGTCATGTCCTCCGGCGTGAGCGTGCGGAGGAAGTCCCGGAACTTCGCGGATCGATCCGCACGCACGGCCAGCACGTCGTCGAGCGAAGGGTTGGCGTCGGGGTCGAGACCTGGCCACCCGAAGTCGACCGAGCCGCTGTTGGGCATCCCGATGGGGTCGAACGTCTCCGCGCCGAGGATCGGCACGGTGAACCACTTGTCGATGGCGAACACGAGGTGGCGCAGCGTGTTGACGAACGACCACTCGCCGCCGACGGACTCATTCAGCTGTCCCGGAGGAAGTTGTCGCGCCCTGGCGATCGTTTCGTCCCATGTCGTGTCGAGCGCGTCCCACGCGGCAACCATCCCGTCGCGGTCTTCGGGCCGGAGCATGCCGCGCAGCGGGTACCAACGGTCGTGCTCGTTGACGAACTGCGTGACGTCGACGCCGTTGATCGTGACCCGGTCGACGAACGCGTCGATGTCGAGGTTGACCACACGCGCGTGCGAGATCGAGACGTCGGTGAGGTTGACGTCGCGGAAACGTGCCCGGCTGAGGTCGACGCCCCAGAACACCGCGTCGCTGAGGTCGACTCCCTCGAACTCCTCGGCCATCGTCGAGCCTACCAGTGACGAGGATGCGACGACATGTGGCCGCGGTGCGACGAGGCGGAGGTCGCGGACGTCGCCGCCGTCGCCGCGGTCGTTGTCGGGCAGCCGGGGAAGCGTGGCGGTTCCGGAGGCACGGAGCCGCTCATCGTGGGTGCGACACGGGCGTGCAGCAACTGCTCGATCGCGTAGCCGATCCCGATCAGCGTCGGCTCGCGCATGAAGCCGGTCGCCAGCCACAGTCCGACGGGGCGACCGGCGGAGGTGTACCCGACGGGCACGGCCATGCTCGGGTAGCCGCTGACTGCCGCGGGCGACGTGCCGAAGCTGAACGACGGCGTGATGATGGCGTCGAACCCGTCGTTGACGAACCCGTCGATGACGTCCTTGCCGAACCCCTGGTTCGTCGCCTTGGCAGCCAGGTACTCGGGGTCGCTGAGGTCGCCGCTGGTTGCCTCGGCCAGCTCGAAGATCTCCTGTCCGAAGAACCGCAGCTCCTGGTCGCAGTGCTCGAGGTTGAACTGGATCAGATCGGCGAGGGTGCGCATGCTGGTGTGACGCAGCGGCGCCAGGTACTCGGCGATCTGCACCTTGAACTCGAACAACAGCACGGTCAGTTCGTCGTCGAACGGGATCCGACCGGTCGCGTCGGGCAGCGTCGGGTCGATCGACACGACGTCGACGACGTCGGCACCTGCGTCGCGCAGCTCGCCGAGCACGCCGTCGACCACCGCGAGGATCTCGTCGTCGCCTGGGCCGAAGTCGCCCTCGACGTAGCGATGGTCGTATGCGAGCCGGGCGCCGGCGAGCGCACCCGCGTCGAGGAACTCGGTGTAGGTGCGCGGCACGGCGTGGCCGAGCACCTGCGTCCCGGGAACGCGGATCGCGTCGAGCAGCAGCGCGGCGTCGCGCACCGTGCGGGTCATCGGCCCGGCGGTGTCCTGCGAGTGGGCGATCGGGATGATCCCGCTGCCGGAGACGAGTCCGACGGTGGGCTTGATGCCGACCAGCGACTGCTCACCGGACGGGCACAGGATCGACCCATCCGTCTCGGTGCCGACTGCGACCGCACACAGGCTCGCCGCGGCCGCAGCGGCGGAGCCTGACGACGAACCGCACGGATCGAGATCGAGGACGTACGGGTTGCGGGTGAAGCCGCCACGAGCAGACCATCCGTTGAACGACCCGAAGCCGCGGAAGTTGGCCCACTCGGAGAGGTTCGCCTTGCCGAGGATCACGGCGCCCGCGTCGCGCAGCTGGCGCACGAGGTCGGCGTCGCGCGGCACGCGGCTGCCGACGAGGGCGAGCGAGCCGGCGGTCGTCTCCATCTTGTCGTCCGTGGCGATGTTGTCCTTGACGATCACGGGGATGCCGTGCAACGGGCCGCGGACATGACCGGCACGACGTTCCTTGTCCATGCGGTGCGCGATCTTGCGCGCCTCCGGATTCGTCTCGATGATCGCATGGAGGACCGGGTTGAGCTGCTCGATTCGCTCGAGGTACGCCTCGGTCAGATCGCGACTCGACAACTGCCCCGCGCGCATCAACCGCTGCAGCTCCGTCACGTCGAGCTCGGCGACGGACACGTCGTCGTGATGGCCTCTGCCGCGGTTCGGACGCGACGCCGCGGACGACGTTCGCGCGCCGATTCCTCCCGCAGCGACCGCGACCGCGCCCGCGGCACCCAACTCGATGAACGCTCGCCTCGTCAGACCCTTGCTCATGACCCCTCCCACGGCTCGGTTGACCCGAAGGTACCAGACCCCCGCCACGAGTCGATCCGGGCAGGCGCGCCGCGACACGACGTCGTGGCTGGAAGTGCGTACCGTGGCGGCATGACCGCAGTCCCTTCCGCCATCGGGTTGGTCGCCTCTGACCTCGCCCGCACGCTCGCTTTCTACCGCGCGCTCGGCCTCGACATCCCCGCCGACGCCGACAGCCAGCCGCACGTCGAGGTCGCCTTGCCGGGCGGGTTCCGGCTGCTGTTCGACCCGGAGTCGACGATCAGGTCGTTCGATCCTGATTGGACGCCCGCCCCCGCCGGTTCACCACGCACGGCCCTGGCGTTCGAGTGCGGCGACGTCGCCGAGGTCGACGCGACGTACGAGGCGATGACCGCCGCCGGGTTCGACGGCCACCTGCCGCCATGGGATGCGTTCTGGGGGCAGCGCTACGCGACGTTGCGCGACCCGGACGGCAACGGCGTCGACCTGTTCGCCGCGCTCCCGACGGGGTGAGACACCGCGCGGCTTCGCTCAGTGCGCTCCGAGGCGACGCTGGCGGAACCGGGCGAATGCGCGACGGATCCGCCGGTGCACGTGCCAGACGATGTACGCGCCGGCGACGAGGAGCACCGCAGCAACCGCGGCGGCCGCCCACGGCGCGACGACGACCAAGGCGATGACCGAGCCGACCGCAAGGTCTTCGCCCACGCTGGCCGTGATGTTCGTGACCGGTTCGGGTGAGAGGTTCAGCACCAGCCGTGCCCCCGCTTTGCTGAGGTGGCTGGCGAGCGCGGTGACGCCGCCGACCGTGGCAGCGACGGCCTGGCCGAGCGTGTGCGCGTCGCCGGCCACGAGGGCTCCCAGTACGGCGCCGATCGTCGGGCGGATCACGGTGTGGATCGCATCCCACGCGTTGTCGACGTACGGGATCTTGTCGGTGACGAACTCGACGGCGTACAGCACTGCGGCGGCAACCATCACGTCGGTGCGCATCAGCGCGTGCGGCACGTGGTCGGCGCCGAAAAACCGACCGAGGACGCCGAGTTGCAGCACCGCCAGGTAGGCGCTGACGCCGCTGGCCCATCCACCCGTGAACACGGTCGGCAGCACCACGGATCAGCGCATACCCACTTCGGCGCGACCCGACACGACGAACGCGGCGTCAGCGCGTCGACCGCACCACCTTCGCCGGTCGACCGGCCATCGAACCGACGGACCCTTCGGCGCTGCCGAACCCCGCAGCGAGCAGCTTCCCGGCCACGGTCGCGGGGTCGATGTCGAGGAAGTGGCGGCGGCGCTGGGCCCTGCGCTCGTCCATGTGGGCGTACTCGGGATGCTGCGGCGAATCGAAGTCCTCGTCCACCAACAGGAGCCGCCCGCCCGGTCGCAGGACCCGGGCGAGTTCGGCGACGGCGGCGTCGAGATCCGACCAGTGATGCATCGTGTTGACGGTCCACGCCGCGTCGAGGCTGTGATCGTCCGCAGGGATGTGCTCGGCCGAGCCGTCGACCACCTGAACCGCGGCGCGAGCGCGCTGGGCCAGCCGGCGTATCGCGAGGATCCGGCGCATGTACGGCGTCGGGTCGACGGCGAGCACGGCGGCGCCCGCCTTCGCGGCGAGCACGGTGGCCGGACCCATGCCGGCACCGATGTCGACGACGCGCTCGCCCGGCCGTGGTGCAACCGCACGAACGACGTCGCGACTGACGGGCGACGTCCACATCTTCGGCAGCATCTTCATGTAGCGAAGGAAGCCGCGCATCCCCTTGTCGAGGTGGTGACCGTGCCCGTCGTGGCCGCCGTGTGCGTCTGCGCTCATCGTCTCAGTCTGCCGCGGCTGCGCTGCGGCGGATCGGCTCCAGGACGATGACGTAGTCGGCCAGGCGTGCGGCAGTGTCGATGGCGTCGTCGATCGCCTGCGACTCCGGCACGGGCCACAGCTCGGAGATCCGCCGCCAGCCGGCGCGACCGAGGAACGCCCCGGCGACGGCCTCCTCACCGAGCTCCTCACGCCACTGCGACTCGGTCTGCAGCATTCTTCGGAGCACCTCGTCGTTGCGCGGCGCCTTCTGGTGCTCGGCGTGGAACCCGATCTCCAGCTGCTGTCGCCCATCCAGCTGGATCAGCTGGGACTCGTAGTGCTCGCGCGATTCGTCGCCGAACCACACCTTCAAACCGCGGCTGTGCACGGAGATCGTGCGCCGTCCGCTGACTCCGGCCACGAACCCCTCGAACGCGTCCCGAACGGCTTCGAAGAACCCCGGTTCCACCCCAGCGAGGCTAGGTGAGCGAATCGGGCGTCACGTCAGCTCTTCGCCGTCGTCGTCGCCGTACTGGTCGCCGTCGTCGGTCTCGACCCACTCGTCCATCCCCCCGAACATCGAACCGAGCAGCAGGCCGCCGAAGAGCCCACCACCGACTCCGAACCATCCCGTACGGAACGGCGCAGGAGATCCGACGTAGACGGGGTTGCGACGCTCGTCCAGCTCCACCGCCGGCTCGCCGCGAGACCCGGTCCGTTGAAGCACGGGAGGAGGTGGCGGGGGCGTGCGTCCGTCGACGATCGCCCGCGCTCGTGACATCGCGTACGTCGCCTCGTCGACGACTCGCTGCACGCGCACGAGGTCGACCGAGGCTTCGGACTGATCCAGCGCCGCTTGCGCGACCTTGTAGCGGTGTGTCGCCGACTCGTAGTCGTCCCGGGCGTCGGCGTGCATCGCGATCTGCGGCTCGAGCCGCAACACGTCGTCGGCCAGGACCGAAAGCTCGGCGCGGAGCATGCTGAGGTTCGGGCCGCGTTCCGTGGACACGCCGCTCGTGCTCCGGGGACCCTGCCGGAACCTGCGGGCGAGGTTGAACACCAGGAAGAACAGCACGAGCGGGACCAGCAGCACGAAGAACCCGCCACCGCCGCCCCCGGAGCCGGACGAGGTGGCGACGACACAGCCGTTCAGGAGCAGGATGAGGAGCGCGAACGCGGCGACGAGAGGAGCTCGTTTCATGGTTCCGGGCTACCCGGCGTCGACGAGCAGCAAACCGGACGGTCGGACTAGGAGACGGCTCTGCGCAGCAACGCCTCGATCCTGGCCTCGTCGCCGGGCGTCAGCTCCGCTTCCTCGCCGGCTTGCGATCAACCACTGAGCACCTGGTGCGTGGGAGCAACGTCGTGCGCCGCGGCGAGCTCTCGGGCGACGCGCAACCCCGATCGGGTGGCACCTTCCATCCCGCCCGGGCCGACTCGATCGTCGGTGTGCTCGCCGGCGAAGAAGACGCGATCACCGAGCGGTCGTTGCACGGTAGGCAGCACGCGCGTGCGTTGATCGCCCAGCGGGGCGCGCACGATCACACGACTCAGCTCGTCGGCCGTCCAGCTGTGACTGAGCTGGCCGATGCGCGTGACCCGCGTGCCGGTGAGCGCGGCCAGCGAGTCGTCGAACGCGGCGAAGATCGACTCGTCGACGACGGCAGGCTCGGCGTCGCCGCCGAGGAGCGATGACACGACCGCGGCATCGCCACGCTGGTGGGCGGACTGCTCGACGATCCATGGCGGTGTCCCGTCGGTGAAGCAACCGTGGCCGACCGCAGCCGACACGACGTCACGCTCGGCGTACTGCACGACGACCTTGGCGGCCGTGCCGTACGTCAGCTCCGACAGGGCGATGACCTTCTCGGGCGGTAGTACGGGCCAGTAACCGATGCCGATGGTCAGCGGTCCGGGGACGGCGACGACCACGGCGTCGGCGTGCAGCACGTCGTCGTCGGTCTCGACGCGAACGCCCGGCCCACTCCAGTCGATCAACCGGACCCGTCGGCCGGTGCGGACATCGAGCCCAGCTGCGAGCCGCTTGGCGAGCAGATCGTTGCCACCGACGATCCGGTACGAGTCACTGCCATGGGTGAGCTGTCGGGCGAACTCGGCGGCATCGGCGTGGCGCAGCGCGGTGACCGGCGTGTACTGGGTGAAGCTGACGAGGAACGACCGCACGTCGCGCGGCGCGTGGACGCGGCTCGACCACGCCTCGAGGTTCTCGAACGGCTCTGGCGGCGAGCTCGAGTACGCCGAGATGAGCCATCCGGTGATCGCCCGGCGCTCGGATTCCTCGAGCGGTCGCGACCCGAACAACATCGGCGGCGCGGCGGGATCGAAGTACCCACAGGCGACGGCATCGAGCTCGAGGTCGCGAGCCAGGTGCAGCACGTGGTCGTGGCCGGCGTAGATGGTCTCGGCGCCGAGCTCGGCGAACTGGTTCGCGGCGAGTCGCCCGTGGACGCTCCACAGTCGTCCGCCGACGCGGTCGCGGGCTTCGAGCACGACCACGTCGTCGCCGGCGTCGCGCCGACGACTCGCCGCAACGAGACCAGACAGGCCTGCACCCACGACGACGAGCTTCATCGGGAGACCACGGTACGCCGCTCGTCGCGTCGCGCGGCGATCTGAGCTCGCTTGGTCAGGCCGTCGAATCCGCGTACTGGGCGAACGCTTCCGACGGCGTCCACCTGCTGTACGTCGGCCAGTCCTCCTGACGTCCGTACGGCAACAGGTCGATCAGCGGGAAGGCGTGCGGCAGCAGCTCGACGCCTCGGCCCTGTGTGTTGTACGTTCGGTACACCTTGTCGCCGACGCGCATGAACACGTTGAGCTGGAAGCCACCGCCGGCAGGTGCGCCCATGTCGGCGCCGAACGGGCTGTTCGACGTCGAGTACCACTCCATCTTGTTGCCGACGCGGGCGCGATACTCGAGCGCTTCGTCGATGGGTCCCTGCGTCACGAGCACGAACCGCGCGTCGTAGGCGTCGAGGAACTCGAGGCGGGTGAATCCACTCGTGAACCCGGTGCAACCGGGGCACTGCCACTGCTCACCGGGGAACCACATGTGGTGGTACACGATCAACTGCCGCTTGCCGCGGAAGATGTCGGCGAGCCGCACCGGGCCGTCCGGGCCGTCGAGGATGTAGTCCGGCAGCTCGACCATCGGCAGCCGCCGCCGTGCCGCGGCGATGGCGTCGAGCTCACGCGTCGCCGCCTTCTCGCGCACGCGCAGCTGTGCGAGCGCGGCTTCCCACGTCGCCTGATCGACGATCGGTGGAATGGCATCGTGCGTGTCGGTCTGTTCTGACATCGTGTGCTCCTCTGGAACGACGAACGATCGGTCGTCCGTCGATACCCTCGCGCGTCCACCACGAGTCGTGCGTGTCGCTACGTGCTCGTACCCGCGCGCAGCTCGACCACTTCGATGCTCGGGTCGAGCTCCACCGCCAGCTCGGCGATCACCGACCGATGGCAGCGTTCGTGCTCTCGCTCGACGCACAGCAGCGCGACGCGACGGCTCGCCGCGAACGACACCACTCGTTCGACCGCCCCACGGCCCTGATGCTCGAGGATCGAGCGCATGCGAGCACGTCCATCGGCACCATCGCCGCGCCGGAAGGACTCGCGGTTTTCTCGCGGGTTGCCGAGCTCCTTCTCGTGCACGTAGTCGATGCCCGCGGCGGCGAGGCCCTCGGCGAGTCGTCGTCGAGAGAAGCCGGGCTTCCGGCTGATCGCGTTGAGGCGGACGTCGATGACGACGGAGACGTGTGCCGCGGTGAGCTGCTCGACGAGTTCCTCGAGGGTCGTGCCTTCGTATCCGACGGAGTAGATCCGGCCAGCCATCGACCGCAAGTGTGCCGCCCGCGGTCGCGACGTGCCACCGACGGTTGGCCGCGCTGGTCGATGGGTATGGAATGTCAGTGGCCCGACAGCATCCACGACCAACGGTGCGGATCGGTCTGACATCGTGAGGCGACCGGGCAGCCGCGCCGCGGTTCTCGAGCTCACCACGGCGACAGACGCCGAGCTGGCCCGAGCCGTCGCTGCCGGTGACGAGCGAGCGATCGCCGAGGTGTACACGCGGCACGGCGCGGCGATCTACGGGATGGCGATGCGGATCCTGCGGCGCGCCGACTACGCACAAGAGGTCCTCCAGGAAGTGATCCTGTCGTTGTGGGAACGCCCGCAACGGTACGACGCCGAGTACGGGCGGCTGCGCCCGTGGCTGCTCCGGGTGACGCACAGCAAGGCGATCGATCGTGTTCGTGCCGAGACACGCCGGCAGAGCCGTGAGCAACGCTCGACCGCCGATCCGGCCGCCGCAGAGAGCGACGACGACCTCGCCGGCGTGGTGTGGGCATCGGTCCAGGCCGAACAGGTGCGCCAGGCGCTGACGACGTTGAACGCCGGCGAACGTCAGGCGATCGCGCTCGCCTACTTCGAAGGGCAGACGTACCGCGACGTGGCCCGCAACCTCGAACTGCCCGAGGGCACCGTGAAGAGCCGCATTCGTCTCGGTCTCGACAAGCTGGCCACGTCGCTGGCCGGCGCCGGGTTCGGACCCGCATCCGATGGGCTGCTGCCATGATGAACGAGCCCGACGACGTGCGCGAGCTGCTCGCCGCCTACGCGCTGAACGCGGTCGACGACCTCGACCGGGCGCGCGTCGAGGAGCTGCTGGCCCGCGATCCGTCGGCGCGACGCGAGCTCGCCCGCTTCGAGGCTGCAGTGGCCGCGCTGCACGACGACAACGACGCGATCGCACCGCCGCTCGAGGCGTGGGACGCGATTCGCACTCGCATCGCCGGCACGAAGCGGCGGACCACGCAACGGACACGCTTCCGCTGGATTGCCGCCGCCGCCGCAGCACTGCTCGTCGTGATCGGCACCGTGATCGTGGTGACGCAGTTGCGAGACGACAACGATCGCGTCGGGCAGCTGTCCGCCGCGTTGAACGATCCGAACGCCGGCACCGGAACGTTGACCGGCGAGGGAGTTCAGGCGCCGATCGCCGTGGACCCGGACGGCGACGGGTTCCTCGACGCACGGACGCTGCCGGCGCTGCCGCCCGGCAAGGTGTACCAGCTCTGGAACCTGGACGGCGCCACTCCGGCATCGCTGGGTGTCCTGCAGGCCACCGACGGCGTCGCCACGTTCAAGGCGCCGACGACGAGCCACACGTTGGCGCTCTCGGTCGAGAACTCGCCCGGCGCCGCCCAGCCGACGCTCCCACCGGCCGCAGTGGTCGAGCTGACGCCGATCCGCCCACGCGGCGCCTGACGACTTCCTGAGAATTTTCGCCGGATGGTCATCCAGATCGCCGGCGGTGACGAACGTAAGCGGGTACATGGGTCAATTCGCTGGACCGGTCCCGAGCGCGTTCACTGACAACCGTGACAACGGCAGACCCGTGCGCGTCGTGATCGTCGACGCCCACGTGCGGCTCCTCGACACGATGGCCCGGCTGCTGGCAGCGAGTCCGTCGATCGACGTGATCGCAACCGCATCGAGCGCAGCCGAGGGCGCCAGGGCGGTCGGCAAGTGGCGGCCAGACGTCGTGCTGACCGATTACCGGCTTCCCGACGTCGGCGGCCTCGACGCGATCCGGATGTTCAAGGCATTCGATTGTGACACGAAGATCGTCGTGCTCAGCGTCTCCGAGCGCGCCGACGCCAAGGACGCCGCGCACAAGGCGGGTGTGGCGGCATGGGTGTGGAAGGGAGGGTCTCTGGACCAGATCATCGAGGCTGTGCTTCGGGTGCACGGCGGGAGCCCTTGATCGAGGAAAGGCGACTCCTCCCTTCCACGTCACACATCGGCGCTTGCGAACACACGTTCGCTCGCGCGAAGCTGGGGCGGTGCCCCTGTCCGTCGAGCAGATCGAGAACCTGCGCCGGTCCCACGCGATGGGCTCGCTCCCGAAAAGCGAGGTCGAGGCGCTGCTCGACACCGCGGTCGAGCTCGCCCGGCGCCAGCGCGAGATCGGCAAGATCCTGCACACCCTCGGCAGCCGCTGGCCCGGCGTGCGCGCCGCGCTCAACGAACTCAACAAGCTGACGAAGTAGCCCGCAGTCTGCCCTCCTTGGGCGCGGTTTGCGAACCGACAGTGCCGAAATCGCGCCCAAGCCTGCCGAATGGGCGCGATTCACGAACTGAGAGTTCCGAAGTCGCGCCCAAGGGCGTTGTGGGGTTGCCTAGCTGCAGCCGCTGGTCGAGCCGCAGCTCGGGCAGGCGTGGCACGAGCCGGCACGGATCATCTGCACGCCGCACTGCATGCACATCGGCGCGTCGCTCTGGCGCACCTTGGGCGTCGAGGCGGCGGGTCGGACGATGCCGCTCGGGTTGGTGATGTCGTTGTTCGGCGCGGTCGGGGCGACGCCGAGATCGAGCTGCGCGGAGAGCTCGTCGACCGACGGGACGCTCTTCGGATCAGCGGCCATCTCGCTGCCGGTCCGCGTCTCGATGACGCTCTCTTCGACACCCGGCAGCGTCGGCTGCAGGCGCTCGTCGACGGAGAAGATGCCGAGCTCGGCGCGCTCGTCGAAGGTCAGGTACTCGAGGGCCAGGCGACGGAACAGGTAGTCCATGATCGACGAGGCGAAGCGGATGTCGGGATCGTCGGTCATGCCGGCCGGCTCGAAGCGCATGTTCGTGAACGCCTCGACGAAGGCGCGCATCGGCACCCCGTACTGCAGCCCGTAGCTGATGCTCTTGGCGAACGCGTCCATGATCCCGCTGAGCGTCGAGCCCTGCTTGGACACCGTGAGGAAGATCTCGCCGGGACGGCCGTCGGCGTACTCGCCGATGTTGGCGAAGCCCTTGCAGTCGGCGACGCGGAACTCGAACGTGCGAGCACGGCGAGTCCGTGGCAGCTTCTGGCGGATCGGCTGGTGGACGAGGCGCTCGACCTCGACGATCCGCTCGACGATCTGCGTGGCGGCCATCGAGGTCGGCGTGTCGACACCCTCGCCGTCCTTCTTCGCCGTCGACAGCGGCTGGCCGACCTTGCAGTTGTCGCGGTACACGGCGACCGCCTTCAAGCCGAGCTCCCACGACAGCATGTGCAGCGCCTCGATGTCTTCCACCGAGGCCTCTTCCGGCATGTTGACGGTCTTGGAGATCGCGCCCGACAGGAACGGCTGCGTGGCACCCATCATCCGCACGTGCCCCTCGTAGTGGATCGTGTTGTCGCCCATCGAGCAGGCGAACACGGGGATGTGCTCGGCAGCCAGGTGCGGTGCCCCGAGGATCGTCTTCTCGCGATCGATGTGCGCGACGATCTCGGCGATCTGCGCCGCGGAGTAGCCGAGCTTGCGCAGCGCACGCGGCACGGTCTGGTTGACGATCTGCATGTTGCCGCCGCCGACGAGCTTCTTGAACTTGACCAGCCCGAGATCGGGCTCGATGCCCGTCGTGTCGCAATCCATCATCAACCCGATCGTGCCGGTCGGCGCCAGGACCGATGCCTGGCTGTTGCGCACGCCGTACTCCTCACCGTCACGAACCGCGACCTCCCACGCCTGCTGACCGGCGGTCATCACCTCGGCCGGCACGGCGTCGGCGCCGTCGATCTGGTAGCTGGCATCGCGGTGCATTCGCAGCACCTTGAGCATGAAGCGCTCGTTGTCGGCGAACCCCGCGAACGGGCCCATGCGACTGGCCGTGCGTGCACTGGTGGCGTAGGCATGACCCGTCATCAACGACGTGAGCGCCGCCGCCCAGGCACGGCCCTCGACGGAGTCGTACGGCAGACCGAGCGCCATCAACAGGGCGCCGAGGTTGGCGTAGCCGATGCCGAGCTGGCGGAACTGCCGGCTGGTCTCGGCGATCTTCTCCGTCGGGTAGTCGGCGCGCCCGACCAGGATCTCCTGCGCCGTGAAGATGACCTCGATCGTGTGCATATAGGCGGCGACGTCGAAGTTGCCGTCTTCGTCGAGGTAGCGCAACAGGTTGATCGAGGCGAGGTTGCACGCCGAGTTGTCGAGGTGCATGTACTCGCTGCACGGGTTCGAGCCGTTGATCCGGCCCGTCGCGTGGGCAGTGTGCCAGCGGTTGATCGTCGTGTCGAACTGCAACCCGGGATCGGCGCACTCCCACGATGCCGTCGCGAGCTCGCGCCACAGGTCGCGCGCCCGCACCGTGCGGACGGTCGAGCCGTCGATCACGGCGCGCAGATCCCACTCGGTGTCGTTCAGCACGGCGTGCATGAAGTCGTCGCTGACCCGCACCGAGTTGTTGGCGTTCTGGTACTGCACGCTGAAGCTGTCCGCACCGTCGAGATCCATGTCGAAGCCGGCGTCGCGCAGGACGCGCGCCTTGCGCTCCTCTTTCGCCTTGCACCACACGAACTCTTCGATGTCGGGATGATCGACGTTGAGGATGACCATCTTCGCGGCCCGCCGCGTCTTGCCACCGCTCTTGATCGTGCCGGCCGACGCGTCGGCCCCGCGCATGAAGCTGACCGGGCCGCTGGCCGTGCCGCCGCCGTTGAGCAGCTCGTAGCTCGAGCGGATGTTGGAGAGGTTGATGCCGGAACCGGAGCCGCCCTTGAAGATCACGCCCTCTTCCCGGTACCAGTTGAGGATCCCGTCCATCGTGTCGTCGACGGCGAGGATGAAGCACGCGCTGGCCTGCTGTGGCACGCCCTTGACACCGATGTTGAACCACACGGGGCTGTTGAACGCGGCCCGCTGCGTGACGAGGATGTACTTCAGCTCGTCGTTGAACGCGTCGACCTCCGCCTGATCGACGAAGTAGCCGCCTTCGCTGCCCCACTGCGTGATCGTGTCGGCGACGCGGTCGATCACCTGGCGTAGCGACGACTCTCGCCCTGCGGTGCCGAGCGTGCCCCTGAAGTACTTCTGGGCGACGATGTTCGTGGCATTGAGCGACCACTCGACCGGGAACTCGACCCCGAGCTGTTCGAACGCGACGGATCCGTCTTTCCAGTTGCTGATGCGCGCGTCACGGTGCTCCCACTCCACTTGGTCGTACGGGTGGGTGCCCTGGCTCGTGAAGTGACGGGTGATGCCGATGGCCAGACGGTCGGGCGCCAGTGACATGTGGGCTCCTTCGAGGAACGGGAGGGACGGTATCGGTTCTGCGGCGGGTCACCACAAGATGTTGGGGTGAAGGACCCCCGTAGCTTCCCTTCACCACAAGCAGTTGTGAGATTACAGCACTGTAGTTACATCGGTGTCAATGCTATCGGCGAGATTTGGCCAGAAAGATCTGGCGGCAGATCTTCCTGGCCGCTCGGCCAGCCGCGGTGCGAGGTCGCAGGTTTAGAGTTCTCCCTACCCCGCAGTGACGCCGGATCGCAATGGCATCACCGCCCATCCGCGCCCCGCACCGCTGCTAGCTACGGGCGTGAACGTTAAAGGCTCCTCCCTGTGGGGAGGAAGGGGTAAAACCACTGAATTTAGGATGAATTCGCTGGGGACAGAAGGTGAACAGGCAGGGTTTATCCCCAGTCGTCCACAGCTCGGGCTGCTGTCGTGACCATGCCGGGAGCGCTCGCCGAGCGCATCTACAGTGGCCGCCGGAGGGCACCGATGGCCAACCCGAACCCGGTCGACGATCAGTTCCGCCCCGACGTCGAAGGCCTGCGCGCCGTCGCCGTGATCGCCGTCGTGCTGTTCCACGCCCGCATCACCGCGGTGTCGGGCGGCTTCATCGGCGTCGACGTGTTCTTCGTCCTCTCCGGGTTCTTGATCACCCGGCTGCTGCTCCGCGAGGTGCGCACCACCGGAACGATCTCGCTGCGCCGGTTCTGGGCCCGCCGCGCCCGCCGCTTGCTCCCCGCGTCGTGCCTGGTGGTCGTGGTGACCGTCGTGGCGGCACAGTCGCTGCTGTCCCCCATCGCGCAACGGCCACTGGCGACCGACGCCGTGGCCGCCGGAGGCTTCGTCGTCAACATCGTCTTCGCCAACCGCCTCGGCGACTACTTCGCCTCGCAGCTCGGGCGGACACCCTCGCCGCTGCTGCACTTCTGGTCGCTCGCCGTCGAGGAGCAGTTCTACCTCTTCTGGCCGTTGATGCTGCTCGGTCTGCGGCGCCGCCCGCGCCGCTACCGGCGGCTGATCACGGTCACGATGGCGACCGTCGCCGTCGTGTCGTTCTGCGTCTGTCTGTGGATGACGCGCACCCATCCGACCGGTGCGTTCTACCTCCTGCCGGCGAGGATGTGGGACCTCGCCGTCGGCGGCCTGATCGCCGTCGGCGGCGCGGCGTGGGACGTCGTGCCGGCGCGGTTGCGCAACGTCGCCGCCTGGATCGGCGTGGCCGGCATCGTCACCGCGGCGATGACCTTCGACGAGTCCATCGCGTTCCCGGGATCCGCGGCGTTGCTGCCAGTCCTGGCGACGGCCCTGATCATCGTCGGCTGCGGCGGCGCCGCACCCGCGACGTCGCCGCTGATCGTGCTGCGACATCGATCACTGCAGTGGATCGGACGCCGCTCGTACGCCATCTACCTGTGGCACTGGCCGGCGCTGGTGCTCGCCGAGGCCAAGTGGGGCCCGCTGACGCTCGCCCAGCGCGGCGTCGCCGTCGGGATCGCGGTGCTCCTCGCCGCGGCGTCGTTGCGACTTGTCGAAGACCCCGTTCGCCACTCCACGTGGCTGGCATCGATGCCGCGCCGCGGTCTCACCCTGGGGGCGTCGCTGTGCGCGACCGTCCTGACCGTCGGGATCATCTCGATGGCACTCCCCCGCCAACTCGACGGCGGCGTGGCAGCGGCGGCCCCGACGCTGCTGCTCGCCACGCCGTCGACGACCACGGTGCCGGCGAGTGGCGCGTCGCCGGCGGCATCGCCGGCATCGGCGACGCTCGCCGCGGGCCTCGTCGGGAACGATCTCGACACGCTCGTGCAGGCGAACCAGGCGGTGCTCCGGCAGGGGCTGACGACGGCGGTCGTGCCGAGCAACATGCGGCCATCGCTCGCCAAGCTGTTCGACGATCGGCCCGCGGTGTACGCGGACGGCTGCGTGGCGATTGGTGTGGACGACGACCTCACCCCGTGCCGCTACGGCAAGACCTCGTCGAGCGTCAAGGTCGTGCTATTCGGTGACTCGCACGCCGCGCAGTGGTTCCCGGCGTTGCAGTCGATCGCCGATCGCAACGGTCTCGAGTTGATCGTGCTCGCCAAGGGCGGTTGCCCGGCGGCGTCGGTCTCGATCCCGACGGCGACGTTGGCGCGGACGTGCCCGATCTGGCGCGACAAGCTTTCCAGCACAGTGGGATCCGAAGCTTGGAATTCACGTGACTTGAAGTCGCGGC